>Ga0070741_10021334_pt1 | contig 10086 bp, 9 predicted proteins | sample Coa_R1_4_FD_66440 | JGI IMG/M metagenome (GOLD analysis project Ga0070741, IMG submission 66440) | Surface soil microbial communities from Centralia Pennsylvania, which are recovering from an underground coalmine fire - Coalmine... | ecosystem: Environmental > Terrestrial > Soil > Unclassified ...
GAATAAAGCCGGGCTCCAGGATCGGATCCCAGCGCCGCGGAAATCAAAGGCCACTCCGCTGGTGAAGCGCTGGGCGTTCTGCATCCGTCGCGCCGACCGTTACCTGATCGAGCAGCGACCGGCCAAAGGTCGCTGGGCGGGAATGTGGCAGTTCGTCACCCTGGAACCGATTGGCCGAAAGCCGGCGCCGGAACATCTCCGATCGTCGATCAACCTGGCGACGGATTCGATGACAAAGCTGAGCACCATCCGTCATGCCCTGACCCATCGACGCTATCACTTCGACGTATATGTTTGCCACACCACCGACGGAGCGGCGGTAGCCACCGATCGCCCGCGAAAATGGGTGCGTTTTGCTGACATCGACCGATATCCATTTACCGGGCCGCACCTTAAAATGCTGCAGTTGCTTCGTGGGCAGGCAAGTTCAACCAAGGCGGGCAAAGCCAGATGACCAACCCTTATCAACCGAACCAGTTTCAGCCGAACCAATATCCCCAACAGCCGCTGCAATCCCCGCCCCCATTCGGGCAGGTACCACCTCCTTTCGGACAGGCCGCGCCTCCCCCGTCGATGCCGATTCGGGAGAGGCAGAAGTTCGGGCTCGACTGGTGGGGCATTTTCCCGGTGCTGGCGCTGATCGTCGTGCAGGTGATGTTCAAGGATCGGCTGCTGCACGATCCGACGCGGAGTGACGAATTCCGCAAACCCGATTTTATCGCCGGCGCGATTACCGGGGCGGTCATCGGCGGGTTGCTGGTTTCGCTCCTGGTGAGCTGGATCTTCACGAAGATCGCGCGCGGAGGACGCACGCTCTCGACCACGCTCTTCACCTGCATGATGTGCCTGTTCATTCTCACGACCGTCCGTCCCAGTCACCGCAAGATCGACATGGTCATGCGAAACCAGACGGCACAGATCGAAGCCAAGGCCAAAGCCGCCGAGGACGCCGCCAACGAGTTCCGTCGCGCCGGCGGAGGAGAACCCGCCGGGATCGACGCTCCCGGCGCGCTTGAGCGCCGTCTGAGCACGCTTGCGACCGCCCAGCAGGCGACCTACGACGTCATCCGCACCGGAGACAGCGCCGAGGCCGACATCGCGAATGCGCTGCGCGATATTGGCGTCTCTCAAAGCGATATCGAGAAGCAGATTGAGGCTTTCCGGGAGGCGTACCGCTGGCCGGTGAACCGCGCCAGCTTCGCTGCCAGCCGGACGATCTTCGCCGAGCTGCACGATATTCTGGAGCTTTTGCGCGCCCATCGCTCAAGCTGGCGGCTGGATCCGATCAGCAACAAGATCATCTTTGACGACACCCAACTGCTGCACGAGTTCAACAACATGCAGCACGAGTTGGCCAGCGACGTCGAGGCGCAGAAGGCGGCGCTGGAAAATCTGCGGCAGCACTGACCTGGCCGCACAAACGTCACATCTTCACCGTCGGGCATCCCGTCTTGCCCGGATTCTCCTTGTATCGTAATTCCCTAGACGAAGGCGGGCGCTTCGTTTTGGGAGATGTGTTGTGCAGGACCCGACTTTCGAGCCAGTTAATTCGACTCCGCCGCGCACACTGACCGTGGTTGGTGCGCTGGTGGCCGCGGCGCTGATCGCGAGCTACCTCTGGGCTTATGCGATCACCAACGCGCTGGTCGCCGCCGACGTAATCACGCGGTGGGCGCCCGGTCACGACCCTCGACCAATGCGCATGTGCATTGGATTCGTGACGATGATGACGATCTTCACGCTGATCGCCGCAATCGCGCAATGGCTCAGCCGCAAACAGCTCAGGCGCATCGATGAGATGGAGCAGACGGACGAATGAGCGTGGACATTGGGAAAAGCGAAGCGTTCAACGATCGTCAGGAAACGAATGCACCTTCCAGTGCGAGCGTGAGCTGCTGCAAGACCAGGGGTGTGTTCACGTATGAGTCGAGGTATTGCTCGGCGCGGGTGATGGCATCGATGGCGGTCGCGGCACGCTCAAGTTCATCTGGATTTTCGCGCGACTCTAGCAACTTGCGGAAATGCTCGGCAGCGATCCGCAGGTAGACCGCCAGCCCGTCCCGCGCTGCCTGGGCTTTGCTTGCAAGCTCGTCGCGCTTGAGTTGTTGCTCGGCGTACGCGTCGGCGGCCTTCCGCAGCCAATCCGCCAGGCCAGTTGCGGGCGCGCCCTTTACCACCGCATCGAGCTTGCCGTTCAGCTCGGCCGCGAGCGTCACCACGCCATCCTGGATCCATTGCAGCGCCAGACCGAGCGATCCTTCGGTCAGCGTCGCCGCGCTTACCGCGGTGCGCTTGTCGATGCCACGCTTCTCCAGCTCTTTTCGCACCATCTCTTCCGGCAGCGGCGCGAAGCGCACAAGCTGGCAGCGGCTTCGGATGGTCGGCAGCAACAGCGCCGGTTGATCCGTCAGCAGGATGATGACCGTCTTCTCTGCCGGCTCTTCCAGGACTTTGAGCATCGCGTTTTGCGCGCCGATGGTCATCAGTTCAGCCCGCTCGATGACAAAAACCTTCCCGCGCCCCAGCACAGAGCTTCGGCCGGCACGCTCGACCAGCTCGGGTCGAATCACATCGATTGAGAATTCGACGGCCTTGCTCTCTCCGGTTTTGTCGTAGCTTCGGATCAACTCTTTGAAGATGACGCGATAGTCCGGATGATTTCCCGCCGCCAATACGCGGCAGGAGTCGCACTTGCCGCAGGAGTCGTTGTTTTTCGGATTCTCGCAAAGCACCAGCGCCCCCAGCGCGGCGGCGGTGGTTCCTTTCCCCACCCCCGCCGGGCCGGCAAAGATCAAACCGTGCGGCAATCTATCGGCCGCATAGGCACTCTGAAGCCATTTGACGGCCGCGGTCTGATCGAGGATGTCTGCGAATCGATTCATTTTGCCGAGGAGAGTTTTTCCAGCGCCTGCAACTGGTGGTAGAAAAACCAGATCACCCCCGCCAGCGCCGGCAGCATGATCATCCAGTACAGCTTTCTTCGCGACTTCCGCATGCCTTTGATGAAATTCGCAACGCGCAGGGTCCGGTCGATCGGCCGATCGTACGGGCTCGTCAAGGCCGCCTGATACGACAGGTGGCGATCTTTTGCGGATTCGCGTTCCATTTGTTTCCGGCTTCCGCGGTCACGACAGATCGATCACAGCTTTGAAACGACCTGATACACCTCTTCATGGACTACTTCCTTGGCGCGCGAGCCGTCGATCACGCGGTATCGCTTCGGGTCGGCCGTCGCTTGCGCGAGGTAGTTCTGCCTCACCTGCTGGTGATACTCCAGCGATCGCTGCTCGATGCGGTCCATCTCCTTGCCGGCCAGCGGATCGTCGGGGAAGAGCGTGAACTTCGGCTGAACGCGCTGCACGCTTTTGTCCAGCGGCATGTCGAGAATCACGGTGAGATCCGGCCAATGCCCCTTGATTGCGACTTCGGCAGTCCTGCGGATTTCGTCGGCAGTAAGACCGTCTCCACCGAGCTGATACGCCAGCGTGCTAGAGACGAAGCGGTCCGAGATGACGATTTTGCCTTCATTCAGCGCCGGCAGGATCAGCTCGACCATCATTTGTGCCCGCGACGCCATGTACAGCAGCATTTCACACCGCATGGCCATGTCTTTGTTGGCCGGATCGAGAAGGATTTTGCGGATCATTTGCCCGATGCGGGTGGTGCCGGGGTCGTGAACGTGCAGCACGCCGCGACCTTCGCTGGTAAATCTTTCCGCGAGCATGGCGGCCTGTGTGCTTTTCCCGCACCCTTCGCCGCCGTCGAAGACGATGAATTTTCCGCGCAGATGGCTCATGACAGCGGGGATATGGTAACGCTTTGTCAGTGGTGGTGACAGTCGCAGCGTGCTGTTTAGACTCTGTGATTGGATTGCGCATTTGCGGAATTCGCGATGATTCCTAAGATTTCTCCCGGATGGAAACGAGCATCGCCGATCTGAAGCAGAAGTTCGCGTCGCTGTTTGGCGCCGGTGGGAAGATTCATGTCATTCGCGCGCCCGGCCGCGTCAACCTCATCGGCGAGCATACTGACTACAACGACGGCTTTGTCTTTCCCATGGCGATCGAGCCGCAGGTGCTGATTGTCTGCCGCGGACGAGCCGACAGCACCGTGCGATTTGCATCAACCGCGTTTGAAGGACAGATCGCAGAGTTCCGCGTCGATCAACCGATCGCGCGCGGAGAACCCAAGTGGGCGAATTACAACAAAGGCATCGCCGCCGAATTGATCGAAGCCGGAATCCCCGTCCCTGGCATCGACGCGCTGATGGCCAACACGCTCCCTATTGGCGGCGGGCTTTCCAGCTCGGCGGCGATCCTTGTCGGGTCTGCTGTTGCGTTTCTTACCATCGGCGGCTTGCAGATGAGCATGGACCGGCTGGCGCTGATCGCACAGCGGGCCGAGCATCAATATGCGCTCATGCCATCGGGGATCATGGATCAGACGATCGTCGCGTCCGGGAAAGCCGGGCACGCGATGCTGCTGGATTGCCGGGACAACGCCAAGACGTTCGTCCCCATCGACCCCAAAGAGCTGCGCGTCGTGATCGTCAACAGCATGGTCAAGCACGAGCTGAACAGCGGCGAATATGCCCAGCGCCGCAAGCAATGCGAAACCGCCGTCGAGTTCTTTCGCAAAGACAATCCTTCGATCAAAGCCTTGCGCGACGTGACGACCGAGCAGCTTGAGTCGGCCGAGGGAAAACTCGATCCGCTCATTTATCGCCGTGCTCGGCACGTGGTGACGGAAATCGCCCGCACGACGATGGCGGCAACGCTGCTGAACAAGCGGCGCTACGAAGAATTCGGCGAGCTGATGGGCGCATCGCACGCATCCCTGCGCGATGATTATGAAGTGAGCTGCCCGGAACTGGATTTCCTGGCGGCCGAGGCGCCCAAAGTCAAAGGTGTCTACGGCGCCCGCATGACCGGAGGCGGATTCGGCGGATGCATCGTCGCGCTCACCCAGCCGCGCGCCGTCGATCAGCTTCGCGAGCATCTGACCAAAGCCTATCGCAAACAGTTCGACCTGGAACCGGCAATCTACGTCACCACCGCCACCGCCGGCGCCAGTGTGATCGAATGATTGCCCGGGCTTGAACTTCCATTCAAAAGTTGCTGATGTATTGGGCATTCAGGAGGCACGTCGATGCGCGCTGGGTTGAATGTGGCATTGGTGTTTCTGTTGATGCTGGCCGGCTGCGGGGGTGGAGATTCGGCGTCGTCGGCGCCGGCGGGCGGAAGTTCCAGCGCCAACCCCGCAGCCGCGGCGCCGGCGGATGTGCATGCCCCGCCGGGTGATCCGTCGAAGCTGCCCAAGGTTCCCGCCACCTTCGACGCGATTTCCCAAATGCTTCGCGACCGCTTCACCGAGCCGGTCGTGCGAAATGTTCGCGTCGGAATCGATACCACCACCAGCGGTATCTCCGTCTCGCTCACCGGCGAAGTTCCCAACGAAGAAATCCGACAGGCCGTCATGAACGAGGTGGCGGCGCGGGTTGAAGGGCTGAAAAACCAGGACTTCAATCTCGACGTCGCCGGGCCGATTCCGATGCTGTGGAACTTTGACATCCCGCGACTCGACACGACCAGCGCCATCTTCTCGCCGGATCTGAGCCTCACCGTCACGCGCTATGGCTCGATCTTCGAAACCGCAACCGGCCGGCGGATCAACCGCATCGCGTCGGGGGACGAGACGCTGATCGAAAGCATCGCCATGTCCCCCGATCAAAAGCTGCTCGCCACCGGAACGAAATACGGCAAGATCGATCTGTGGAGACTCCCGCAGGGAGAATTCATCAAGCAGATCAAGCCGCAGGCGAACGAGACGAACGACATTTACAAGATCGCGGCGCTGGCGTTCACACACGACAACAAGCAGCTCGCCGCGATCTATCGCCGGCATGGCGAGATCCACATGTTCGATCTGCAAACCGGCAGTTCGAGACTGATCGCGGCACACAAGCCAAACTCCGAACCAGCCGAAGACTCGGATCCCTACACGATGGTCATTTCGCCAGACGACAAGCTCATCGCGACGATCTATTTCTCCGGCAACGGCATTGACATCTTTGACATCAACGCCCGCGCCAGGAAGGAGACACTCGAACCGGACAACATGGCGCCTGAAGTCCTGACCTGGTCGCACAACGGCAAGTTCATCGCCGCAGGCAGGCATTTCCGCGATCCGGATCAGGCGGTTTGCGTCATCGATCTGGCGACCAAGAAGTCGACATACCTGCGCGATGAAGTTGCTCGAAGCAATATGCGCGGCCTCGCCCTGTCGCCGGACGATCGGACGCTCGCAGTGATGTACGACAACAGTCCCAGCGCCGTCCTGTGGGACATTCCCTCGAGCAAGGAGTGGCAGACGTTGGACACCAGCAAGGTCTCGCCGGCAACCGACCGGAACGACGCCGTCGCGTTCTCTCCCGATGGCGCGGTCCTCGTAACGTTTTGCGGCGGACAGCGTCCTGAGCCGGGGATTCGCTTGTGGGATGTTTCAAAACGCCCGGGCTCAACCACCGCAATCGCGCAACTGCCGGCACGCTTCGACAACGTTCCCACGCGCGATGATCGGCTGGCACAGGCGATCGACACAACCATTCGCGGGCCGGGCGATTCCACCCGAATCAAGAGCCTGAAGGTCGAAGCCCTGCCCGATGGGAGCATCAAGCTGACCGGCAAGGTGCACGATCAACTGGACAAGCGCGACATCGGCTGGATCGCCGAGAGCCTGCACCTGAGCGACGACCCCGATCAGAACGCCAAGCGAAAGGTGATCAACGAAATGGCCACCGAAACGACCTACCCCGCCCCGGAACCGCCGATTATCGGGAAATGAACGATCTTCACCGCCGAGACGCAGAGACCGCGGAGAAAACTTCCCTTTTTCTCTGCGTTCTCTGCGTCTCGGCGGTGAATCCACACGATGCGGAAATTTATCGGACTTGTGTTACCTTATGCCCCGGGCATGGATCGCCGATAAAACAGACTGGAGGTCGTTATGTTTGGACTGGCCATGGTTGCACGTCTGGCGTTTGCGGCGCACGCTGCGATGACGCCAGGGCACACGGATGGGAAAGTGATCGTTCGGCTGGCGTCGCAGCATGGCGCGATCTCCGTGCTGTCGACCGAGAACGGGGTTCGCTATTCGGCGACCGACAAGTCAGGAAAAACGCTCGTCAGCAACGCAACCCTGCAAGACCTCAAGGAACAGCATCCGGACCTGTATCGCCAGGTGACCCCCGTGTTCAGCGCAACCGACGCGCCGATTCCGTACGCCGGCGTCGCGGAATAATCCCCTTTTCCCGCTAGAATCGGTTGAGCCATGAGCCAGCCGACGACTCGCGATTCCTCGATTTCACAACTTTCGCGTCTCACCAAGCGCGCCAACGCGGCCGTCATCGACATGGCGGTCGTCGGAGTGATCTGCTTTGGATTTCAATGGTCGATGCGCCTATCGGATCCGCCAAGACACAACGCCGGCGTCGTCTTCGGCGTGCTGCTCGGATCGCTTCTGCTCATCGAAGTGCTGACCGGGCGGACAGTAGGCAAGCAGATGTGCAGCTTGGCGGTTCAAACCAAGTCCGGTGCTCGTCCGCCGGTGTATGCATTGTTCGTGCGCGGAACCGTTCGTGAGCTTCCGGTGTTTGTTTTTCTCCCGAGTGTGTACATCCAAAATGGATTAACGAGTCTCCTGATATGGGGAATCTCACTGACGCTGATCTGCTGCTATGTGGCGACGGCATATCTGACGCTGGTGCGAGTGGAGCGTTCGCCGTTTGATCTTGTGGGGAAAACAGTGGTTATCGACGTGCGGCGTGAAGGATCGCCGGAATCATCCGCATAAGCGACCCGCAAGTCGCCAATCGACCTGTCCCAGCATTGCAGCTATCAAAGGATACTTCGTTCCTTTTTTCACGAGAATCTGCGGATTTTCCTGCCGGAGATTTCTCCCCTTGAGCGATTGCGAACGATATACTTTCTCAGGTGCCGCACGGGCATGCGGCATACCGAGGTTCCGGTGGTTCTTTTGAATCATCTGATCGGCAACACCCTCGCTGACGATTGTGCGGCGCAGCTGAGCGTGTTCTCGGTCTTTCATCATTTCAGCCTGAACGCTTTTCCGAAGGCACGACTCGACGCGGAGATTGTGCCGCACTCGCCGAGCCAATCGTTTAGGAAGTTTGGCTATCATGATTACGTCCCCCGAATCCCAGGAGTTGCCCCCCGCCTCCAAAGCGTGCAAGACCATTCGTACCTTGCCGTCAGTCACCATCCGTTTCTGTGGTGACTCCGGCGACGGAATGCAGTTGGCCGGCACGCAGTTCACTGATACATCCGCGTTGGTTGGAAACGACGTGCAGACGCTGCCGGATTTCCCGGCCGAGATCCGCGCGCCGGCCGGAACGCTCTTTGGCGTATCCGGGTTCCAGATCCACTTCTCCTCGACCGACATTTTCACCCCCGGAGACACCGTTGACGCGCTGGTCGCGATGAATCCCGCCGCCCTCAAGACCAACATCAAGAGCGTCAAGGACGGCGGAGTCGTCATCGTGAACGAAGATGCGTTCGGCCCTGCGGATCTGAAAAAGGCCCAATATGCCACCAGCCCGCTGGGGGACGGGTCGCTGGCGAGCTATCGAGTCATCCCGGTGAAGATCAACAAGCTGACGGCCGAGAGCGCCAAAGACACCGGGCTGGGCTCGAAGGAAATCGATCGATGCAAGAACATGTTTGCGCTCGGTCTGGTTTACTGGCTCTATTCGCGCCCGCTGGAGCCGACGATCAAGTTCATCGAATCAAAGTTCGCCAAGAAGCTGCCGGCGATCGCCGAAGCCAACAAGCAGGCGCTCAAGGCCGGCTATGCGTATGGTGAGACGGCCGAGCTTTTCAACGAGCAATACGCCGTGCCCAAAGCGAAGCTGTCGCCGGGCAAGTATCGCAAAATCACCGGAAACGAAGCGACGGCGATCGGAATGGTCGCTGCTGCCAAGCTTGCAAACAAAGACCTCATCTATTGCTCCTACCCGATCACCCCGGCCAGCGATGTGTTGCATAGTCTGTCGAGCATGAAGAACTTCGGCGTGGTGACCTTCCAGGCCGAGGACGAAATCGCCGCCATGGGCGCGGCGATCGGGGCGGCGTTCGGCGGGGCGCTGGCCGTCACCGGAACTTCCGGCCCCGGTGTCGCTCTCAAACAGGAAGCGATCGGTCTGGCCGTCATGACCGAATTGCCGGTCGTCATCCTCAACGTCCAGCGCGGAGGCCCGAGCACCGGCCTGCCAACCAAAACCGAACAAGCCGACCTTTTCCAGGCGATCCTGGGTCGCAACGGTGAATGCCCGGTGCCTGTGATCGCCGCATCCTCGCCGGCCGACTGTTTTGCGGCCGCCGTCGAAGCTTTCCGCATCGCGGTCAAGTACATGACCCCTGTCTTTCTGCTCACCGACGGGTACATCGCCAACGGCTCTGAGCCGTGGATGATCCCGAACTTCGACAACCTCGAAAAAATCGTCTGCTATCACCCCACGCTCAAGAACGATGAAAAAGGGTTCATGCCTTACAAGCGCGACGCGGATCTGGTGCGGCCCTGGGCCGTGCCGGGAACGCCGGGCCTGGAACACCGCGTTGGCGGAATCGAAAAGCAGGACATCACCGGAAATGTCAGCTACGATCCGGCCAACCATGAGCACATGGTTCATACCCGCGCCAAGAAGGTCGCGGGAATCAAACCGCCAGGAGATGCGTATCTGTTCACCGGCGAAGAAAAGGGTGATCTGCTCCTGCTGAGCTGGGGCAGCACCTACGGCGCCGTCAAAGCCGCCACGCTGGTTCTTCGCGAAGAGGGGCTGGACGTTTCTCACTGCCACCTTCGCTACCTGAACCCGATGCCGGAACTGGGCACGATGCTCAAGAATTTCCGGCAGGTCCTGGTGCCCGAGATGAACCTCGGTCAGCTATTGATGTTCATTCGCGCCAAATACCTGGTCGATGCCAAAGGGCTGAACAAGGTCCGTGGGCAGCCCTTCACAATCAGCGAAATCACGAACGCCGTGCGGCGCGCACTTGCGGGTGAAGAAGC
>Ga0070741_10021335_pt1 | contig 10086 bp, 7 predicted proteins | sample Coa_R1_4_FD_66440 | JGI IMG/M metagenome (GOLD analysis project Ga0070741, IMG submission 66440) | Surface soil microbial communities from Centralia Pennsylvania, which are recovering from an underground coalmine fire - Coalmine... | ecosystem: Environmental > Terrestrial > Soil > Unclassified ...
GCTTATCAGGAGGTGGAAAATGAGACTATGGTCGTCAAAGATCTGCTGGATCCCGTAGATGTGAAAGATCGCGTCTGGACTGCGGACGCTCTGCGTACCAGTCAGCGTATTGAGCAGCCTGGGGTAAGAATCTTGTTGTATTCTCAGACCATCCTCCCCCTGCCCACTCAGAGCGCATGCGCTCTGAGTGGGCAGGGGGAGGATGGGAGTTTCGCCGACCTGACATACAGTCAGAGAATGTGTCAGTCTCCTGAGCATTTTGCTCTCTTCCCTGACCGGCACGTGCGCGCGAGCGCGCACGTGCTCCTTTATGAAATCTCCTCCTGTGCCTGGGGGAGCAGCGCGGGTGAACTGCCAGCTGGCGTTGTCCTGCGCTGGGATTGTCCAGCCGGCTGAAGCGAGCCGGACGAGGGCTGTTGCAAAGAGCCAGATGAATAGAGCGGGCCGGACGAGGGCATCGGACGCACGCCCGAAACCGTGCGCGAGCCGGACCTCTGAGCCAGCGGTTGCGTCGAGGCCTGATAGGGATGCGCCAGCGGATTGGTCGAGGGCAGGGCGCTCAGGCTGCCCTTGCTCTGCAGCGAGAGAATAATGCGGTTAATCTCGGTAAACTCGCCGCAGCTGGCCGGAACTATCAGGGGCGCGCCGGCCGGACTGCGCTCCAGGGCCAGGCAGAAATCGCTGAGTGCGCGCATCAACCGCTGAGTGTAGAGGTTTATCTGTCCCAGGCGTGCCAGGCGTTCGGCCATCAGGTTCAGGCTGCCTGCCAGGGGCATCAGCACACCACTGGCCAGATTCGCGCGCGCCCTCAGGTTGCCGTTGGCGAGCTGCGCCTGGACATCTTTGAGATGAACAATGCCGCGCTCCAGCTCGGTATTGCGCTCAGAAATCTCCTGCGCCTGTTCCGCCACTCGCTGATTGGCCCTGCTCAGGTCGATCAGCGCCTCGGCCTGGTCGCGTGCGAGCCGTGCATTTTCCCACATGGTAAAGATCTGCCGGGCAACCACCAGCGTCACTACACCCATCGTTGCGCAGAGCAGAACCGGGCGAATGGCCAGTTGACCCGCGTCTGTTGAGAGCACATTGAGTGCCAGGGTCAGCAGGAGCAGGCCAAGCAGAATATAGGGAATAAACTGCGTGGGACCGAAGAGGTTGCGCAACTGATTGCGCTCAGCACGTTCCTCGATCACATAGGTCGGGGTGGCAGGCAGGTAGCGCCGCATAAAAGCCGCGATGCCAATAGTCATCAATCCCAGCGGCCAGCCCATATCAACCCAGGTTGCCTCCACGTATATACCGGCGTTATTCTGGATATTGAAAAGAAAATCAGAGGTCACAAAGAAGCACAGGCCCAGTCCCACCAGCAAAAGACCGGTGCGTCTGGCCGTCGCCTGATAGGTGCGCCCCTGGCCGCGAATCAGCAGGAAGACCACGCAACTGAGCAGGGCCATATCCGCGATTGGATAATACAGGCCGAGGAACTTTGCCAGGTTAGCCTCTCCGGGAGCCTGGGCCAGCGAGCCGAGCAGGAGATACCAGGCAATTGCCAGAATCGACCCCATCGAGATCAGACTATCCATCAGCACCAGCAGGCGTTTGCTGCCCGATTCCGAGGGCGGCTGCAGCAGTAAGCCCACAAAAATGAGCAACGGAAATGCTGAATATCCGATATCAGCAGTCGACGGAAACGGCGTTTCACCCATAGAGATATAGTAGCGCCAATTTGTCTCTCCCAGACCCCACATCATGATCCCCAGGCCAATTAATAACCAGCCCAGCTTCTCCTTGCCGATCCACGGCTCCGCATTTTCGCCGAGCCTGATTGGCGAGAGGACGCTGGTCAGCACCATAATGCCCCCAATGAACGCGCCTGTGAGCGGAGAGAACTGTCCCACGCGCAGGGCGACCGTGCCACCCAGGTGGAAGACCACCACCACCACCATACCAAGTCCAATCCACCCCACCCCTTTAATAATTGTGCGCCAGATTGCTTGCATACGAGCCTCCTTTCAATTCAGAGATACCTGGGGCACGAATGATGCCTCTGCTGTCCGCAGATTTGTTGCGGACTCCTGCATACTGGCGAGTGTAATCGGAGAGACTTTCCGTTGCCTCCTACGCCTCTTACTCTGCGCTGTTCTCTCTGGACCTGTCTCCCACGTATAAGACATTTCCAGTCTTATACCAGTCTTCTGCGTGAACCGGTTTTCTGGTTCACTGTCTTTGCTCCGCGCGAACGCAGACAGATAACGCCTTCTGCCCCTGGCAGAAGGCGTCTCCTAGAATTCTGGCGCTTTCAAAAAGCAAAAATATTCAGGCGGGGGAACCTGAATAGGGTGGGAGAAATCACTGTCGGTTGCCCTCAGCCTGAAGGTTGACGGCAAATGGAGAGGCGCAGGCTACAACGTTTCTCTGTGCGTTTTGCGCATCGGCAGATAAATCAGAATATAGCCCGTCTCCAGAATAGAGGAGATCTCAATGCCAAACTCGCGCAGCTTAAAGCGTGTGCGGGAAAGAATATTGCGAACCGGGCGCATCTCATAGTCCCAGACGCCGGCGAATTGCGCCTCCTGCAAGCGCAGGCGAAAACGTTCGACGCTCGCGTCGGTGGTATTGCCGCAGTTAAAGCTGGCGAGCAACACCTCGTACGGGCAATAATGCGGATGAGATCGGAGCAATGGAACAAGCACACTCATTTCACTGCTACTGAATTGCTGCTCTGCCAGCAGCGTGGGATACGAAGTTGCTGGATCGATGACCAGCAGTGCGAGGGTACCCAGCCTGGTATTGAGCGCCAGGGTCTGGTCTTCGGGCAAAAGATTTTCTAACTTCAGATGAATAATTGCTTCGTCAGTCTGTCTGACAGCATATACGGAAGTCTTTCCTCGACGGGAGGATGGATTTTGCATGGCTCGGCTCCTTGTGTCGCTCGGCAGAGAGGCGCCTTGTGAGTCATAGTCCTACAGGGTTTGTGGCCGGGTAAGTGGTGGTTTGACTCCGTATGAGAGAGACAGCGATGGCGATGCTGTCGTTTGCCCCATTTTCCCTCCTCTCTTTTTGACTAAAGATAAATTAGAGTATATGCAAACAATACCTGATTTTTGCTGAGAATTCAAGGGTCTAACGTTCGTTTTTTACTATAATATTGCGCTCCTCCTTCCATGTTCGTCCGCTGCAAAAGATCTAGAACGCACCATCTAATAACGACTCATCCTCTCTCTTTTATTCCCCGCGCAAGGCTTTGTCGGCCTGGCGCAGTTTTGCGCTTCGGGTGGGAAGTGATATGCTAAGAAAAGCAACATTTGCTGCTAAAAACTTTTGAGAGGTGGAGCATATGCCATCTGGCAATGCCAAAGCTGCGTATTCTGCCGGGGTACGGACTGATCCCGAACTGAATACGAGCATCGTTGAATTGTCTTATACCGATCCCGTTGATCCCGCGCACAACTTGCTGGCCTGTATCGCGCCCGACCTGGGGAGCAACCTGTATCGCTTCAGGGCCGGCGAACACGAACTGATCTATTGTGAGGAGGAGAAACTCAAGAAGCGCGGGCATACCGGGATTTTTGTGCTCTGGCCGTTTCCCAATCGCGTGCGCGATAAACAATATAGCTATCGTGGCCAGCGCTACTCATTTGCGGATGTTCCACGCACGCAGGGCGCGCTGATTCATGGCCTGGTCTACGATCGTTCCTGGGACTATGAGCAGCCTTGCGCCGATGTACAAAGCGCCTCCGTCACCACCTTTGTCGAGATGGACCTGGATAGCCCCTACTTCTCTGCGTTTCCTTTCCCCAGCCGACTCTCCCTGACCTATACCCTGAGCGCCGCCGGCGTCACCGTGGCCTATTCCGTCCAGAACACCGGCACGCAGGCCCTGCCGTATGGTTTTGCGCTCCATCCATACTTTCACCTGCTCGGCGGCGCGGAACGAACCCTGGTCAGTTTGCCGGCGGGGCATGTCATGGAGGCGGACGCGGAACTGTTGCCCACCGGTCGCCTGCTCGACGTTCGCTCGACCATGTACGCCATGTTTGATCTCAGCCAGCCGACGCTGTTGAGTCACCTCAAACTCGATCACGTGTATACCGACCTTCCCCAGGGACGCGAATCGCTCATCGACCACCCCGGCTTCGGGCTGCGCATACGCATCTCAGCCTCCCCGGACTTTACCCACACCGTTATCTATACACCTGCGCACAGCCCCTACTTCTGCCTCGAAAATCAGACCTGCTCCACCGACGCGATCAACCTTCATCAGCGCGCTATGCAGGATATCGCTCATTTGCTGGAGCTTCAGCCGGGCGAGGAGGCCGGGGGATTTATTCGCTACACGGTGGAATATACGCGTTAAGAGAAGGAAAATCGCGCGGGGAGAGTGAGGCGTACCTTTTGCCAGGAATATGCACCCTCTTCCGCGCATCTTTTTGGGAACTTCCTGCAAGCCGCGCACGTTTCCCTGAGTGAAAAGCCGATGGCATCTCGTTCGGCACCACAGTTTGCGCTGCTGATGGGCAAATTGCGGAATAACTTTAAATGGTGCTAGACACGGAAGGAGTTCTGCTATGCTACGAATTCAACGGGCGCTCGTCATCTCCGGCGTGCTGGCGGCCCTGGGGCTGCTGGCGGGATGCGGACAAAATTTTCCCGCCGGCGCGGCCAATCCTTCACCGGCACCGACGAGTTTCTCATCTTCTCCCACAGCCGGTGCCACGTCCACCGTTGCAGGCGGTCCCATCACCCTGCGCACCGACGCTCTACTCTATCAGCCAGGCGATCCCATTGTTGTCACGCTGAGCAATGGGAGCAAGCAAACGATCTACTTTCCAGATCACCAGACCAATTGCACAGTCATTCTCTTGCAGAGGTTGAATGTCCAACCGCTGGCGGAGGGCGGGAAGACGACCGCTATCAATCCTTGTCGGCTTGGTATGCCTACGAGCATCCACTCGCTTGGTCCCGGACAGCGCCAGGTGGTCACGCTGGTCGCGCCGAAGGGCGGCTGGCCGGTTGGTCGGTATCTCGCCACGCTGAATTATTGGCTCTCTCCCTCAGTTGGCCCGGTAATGTCTCTCTCGTCCCCTGCGTTCGTTGTGGGTTCTGGCGCGCCGCAACCGTAGATTTTGTGAGTTGGTTGCTTCCGGGATACCAGGATGCTCGCTCTGGCGTAAAAAAGAGGGAGGGTCGCCTCCTGAGAGCGACCCTCCTGACTTCTCAGAGATGTTGTTGTGCCAGCCTCAACAATGGGGGTGGGTAGCGGATGACCATCCGCCGCGCGGGGACGAGTAGCCAGTTATTTCGACGGAACGCCTTCGGACGAGGTAAAGATATCCTCGTCGTTGGCCATCGGGCCATTGGGTACCGAGGTAAAGGTGCAGACTTTGGGAGGCACGCCGGGCACGCCGGTCCCCGGGCACAGAGCCAGGTCGGGACTGCGCGTATCCATCCAGAGCGGGTGCGCATCGTTCACCGCGGCGAGTCCGGTATAGTCGCCGAAGAACACGCTATTGCCCTGCGCGTCAGGGAACTCCGTGGGCGTCGGCATAGAGCTTGAAGTCACCCTGCGCACGCCGAAATCCTGGAGATTGCGGGAGCCCGACAGGCTGAAGTCCATGAAGCCGGTCGTCTCGTCGTTGCCGTACTGGCGATCATAGTAGGAGACGGCGAGCTTCCCGTCTTTAGTAAACGCTGCCCACTGCCACCACTGGTCGGTGGCTTGCTGGCCCTTGGCCGAGCTTACCACAGTGAGCGTCGTCGGATCGGTGACGGTCCCGTTGAAGCTGGCTCCGCCGTTTGTAGAGATGCTCTCCAGAATTTTGTTGTTACAGGCTCCAACAGTCTTGACCCCGGTGTACGCATTGTTCCCGCTCGCCGCAAAGCCCGTCGGGACACAACCGTTCGCGGGATTCGAGTCCTTGTTAATGTACGAGCCGAAAGTCACTACAACCGCGCCATTGAGCGGGTTGACCGCACCTGAGGGGTAGTTCGTGGCTCGGAAGACCGAGGTCATCGACGATCCCTTCTCAGGAACGCAGGCGCGCCCGGCGTCCTGTCCGCCCTGATAGGTCGCGCAGTCAGGCAGATCGTTGTAGTTCGCCACCAGCACCGGGGGGCTGAAGGTGTTGCCGCCATCTGTCGACTTCGAGAGCAAGATCTGGTTGTGGTTGTCGTTCGCATCGCTCAGGGAGTTGTTGAAGTTATCGTAAGCAACGTAGAGCGTGCCATCCGGGCCGGTGAAAGGATCGGAGAACTGGTTCTCATTGCAGGTCCCGTTCGGCGTCCCCGCGCCAAAGGTGTTCACGCACAGAGGACTGGTCGTGCTGACCACCACAGGCGCGCTGAACGTCTGGCCGTAGTCGGAGGAGTGAACCTCGTAGATGTAGGCGCTTCCGTCCGCCGCGAAGACCGTCCAGGTCACATAGATGCGGTCGCGGAACGGGCTGCCAACATGATTGTCGACCGTCATATACGGCTTGTCGTTGAGGATCGCCGGGTTTTGCGTGAAAGTCTCAACGGCGGGATGGCCCGGGAAGTTCCAGGAAGCGCCATTGTTGCCGGTCGAGCGGAAAACGTAGACCGCGCTGGACAGATCGGGATTATTCGTGGTCCCGGGGCCGCGCATGAACACCATACACTGGAAGTACGCATTGCCCCGCGTATCCCAGGCCACAGCGGTATCGCCGCCTGCCTGCCAGTATTCGCGGGCCACCCCGCCGAAGGTGGCGCCATTCGTGAAGCCCATCGGGATAGTGGTGTCCGTCCAACTCTGCCCACCGTCGCGGCTGAAGGCGCCGTAGCAGTTGCCGTCGCCCCGGCGATAGTCGTTGAAGCTGGCAACGAGATTGTCGGGGTGGAATGTGTCCTCGGCAATCGAGGTTTCGTTCTGCGCCTGCCCGCGACCTTGCAGGTTGGTGTTCGAGATGTTCAAACAGTTCTGATTGACCTTAACATTGTCGCCTAGATTCTGGGGGCAGCCGTCATCGCTGCTGGGGAAATAGTTGCTGTGCAGCGGCGCGCTGGTGTGTGCGCTGTTCTGTGCGGCGTCAAGCTCGGAACTGACAAAGCCGTCCAGGAGCCGCTTCTGGATTTTCGAGAGGTCCGAATACGTCAACCCCCTCGCCTGCACAGTGTGCGGCGAGGTTCCAAAACCAACAAAGAATACAAATCCACTAATAAGAGAGGCAAGAGTGACCAGGGAAAGTACGACGCCCATTTTTGAGCGGAAACGTAAGAAGGCGCGCATACATAACCTCGCTTTCGGGCACCATCTCAAAACACGTTTTGATATGGCGTGGTTTCATATGCTGGCAACAAAGAAGAAAACCCCCACATGCAATTATGGAATAGTAATGGCTTTTTTGCAAGAGAAATGTGATTAAATTTCTAATGGAATTAGCTCTTTTATGGAAGAGCTATAATTTTCTCGAACCGCCTCATGCCTGACCTGGGGTGGTCACATAAAATTACTTTGAAACTCACTTATTACAAGAAATTTTCCTTATTTATTAAGAACATTGACAAGTCTGTTATTGTCCGGTTATACTTAGTTCTGGTGCTATCAAATCCTTTCATCTGATGTCACACTTCTGGGGATTAGGCGACATTAGAGATAGATAACTCGTTTCAATCGCTGGCGCAACAACCCTTTGCCCGAATTTAGCCTCGCCATGTACTCGGGCCTATCGCTTACTGCCTTCTGCAATATACAGTCAGGTGTAGAAGGAGGTGATTTGCGGTTTTACACCGGTATATTGCTTTTTACCAGATAGAACATGTAGTGGCTCGTAGAAGATTCCTTTCCAATCTGTTTGTCATACCTGGATGAACAGGAGCATTTTGTACCTGAATGAACAGGAGACACCAATGAAGAGAACGAATCTCAAAATCGCTTTGTGCTCCCTCCTTGCAATTTCAGCGTTGCTGGTCAGTGCGTTTGCCTCCGGCCCTGCCTTTGCAAAGGCGAACAGTACCAAATCAGGAGGAAACATTTCAGTCACGGCGAAAAAAGTCAAAGCTCCCACTGTAACCAGTCACACCCTCAATCTGAACAACATGAAGGCAGCCACAGCAGCGGCAAGGACAAAGGCGACCGGTCGCCATGAAATGCCCTTGCTATTGAGTTCAAAGGCGATTCAGGCCAAGAAGGCCAGCAACAGAAAAGCTCCGGCGGCGCCGGCTGTGAGCTTCCCCGCGACCGCTTCCCCGCAGGCTGCGGGCTCGAGTGGTTTCCAGGGCATGGCCGATTCGGCCACCATCTGCCCCTATTTCGGCGGCTGCCAGCCCCCGGATATGGCTCTGGCGACCTCCCCGACGCTGGTCTTGCAGGGGGTCAACACCTCGTATGCGATCTATAACACGTCCGGGGCGCTGGTCAAAGGCCCGATCGACGATGTTACCTGGTACGGCGTTCCACCGCTGCCAAACAACTGCGATCCGGCAGGTCCTTTCATGAGCGATCCGCGCGCGTTCTACGATCCCAATACCGGTCTGTTCTGGACGGCCACGTTACAGGTCGAGGCAGCCGCCTTCGGCGTCGGCGTGAACTGCCCGAACCTGTCGAAGTATTGGATCGCCAATCTCAATCCAAAAACCGGCGTCATGCATGTCTACAGTTTTGACATGACCCTGGGCGGCGCGGTCAACGCCGGGGCCGACTATACTCAATTCGGCTTTAGCGGCTCGACCATCACCGTGAGCGGCAATATGTTTGACTTCTCAAGCGGCTTCTACGACTTCGCCGAGGTGCAGTTTGCCGATAAAGCGACGATGGAGGCAGGCAAGCCCGTGACTCCCACCGCCTTTACCCAGCTTGCCGCCGGCAGCGTGCTGGTGGATACCGTGCAGCCGGTGGAGACCGAGACTACACCGGCAAACGATCCGGGCGTGCAGTACCTGGTGAACACGTTCAACATCTTCGGCGACCCCTTTGGCGACGACTGCTTCTTCCTGGCCTGCCAGGGCTTCCTGGTGTGGGCCTTTGATCCCGCCTCGAACTCGTTGAGCGGCACCTTCGTTGGTACGGCGGTTCCCAATCCCACCTACATCATTCCTCCCAACGCCGACGAACCGGGCTGCATGCAGTGCGTCGAAACGATCGACACGCGGATCACCGGCACACCGGTCTACAGCGTGGGTGGTGGAGAAGGGCTGATCTCCTTCTCGATCGATACAGGAGTCAGCAATGGCGGTCCGCTCTTCACGAATATCGTTCCCGGCATCCTGTGGGGACAGATCCAGGTAGTACATGGTCCCGGCTTCGTCCTGGCTAATCTCGCGCAGAGCGGCTACCTCTCCTTCAGCGGGGATCGAGCGGCTTCCTTTGGCGCGATGATGCAGGATAAGAATGGCAGACTGTTTATGGTCTTCGATACCATGAGCGCCAACCTCAATCCGAGCATCATGCTCGCCTCTCGCAAGGCGGCGGACCCGCTGGGAACGATTGGCAATGTGCGCTTTATCATCAAGGGACCCTCCGCTACTTTCGATAGCCGCTGGGGGGACTTTGAGGCCGCGTCCTACACGGGCTTCAGCACGAACCATGTCTGGGTGGCCTCGCAGTATTCGGTCGCCGGCGACTGGAATACCTTTATTGAGCGTGTGTCGTGAGTTTTTGAGATTCGTAGTGGTATGAAGCGTTCCGGGCCAGGATGCACCCTGGCCCGGAACTTTTGCGAGCATTACGGTAAACGGCAAGGGAACTTCTTATCCTCCTCAAACGTTTCCTTCTATGGCCCCTTTTTTTGTCGTGAGTTTGACGGCAGGAGGAGAAGCGTTATAGACATAGATAGTGTGCAGGTGGAAGTATCGAACTCTTTATTTGGAGAAAGGAAGGAATCATGTGATGCGTGCGAAGAGAACTCTATTCCTGTTGCTTGCCCTGGGCCTCTTTCTTGCGGGCTGTGGCTACAATGGCGTTACCACGACGACGACAGGCGCTTCCCCCTCGACAACCGGCGTTGCAGGAACGCCGACGGTAGTCACGCGCCTCACTCCCGTCCCGCCGGGCGCTACCTCCACGTCGACCACTCCCCCGCAGGGGACGCCGGGTCAGGGGGTAATTGTGCAGATCTCGGCCTCGCGTTATGG
>Ga0070741_10021336_pt1 | contig 10085 bp, 7 predicted proteins | sample Coa_R1_4_FD_66440 | JGI IMG/M metagenome (GOLD analysis project Ga0070741, IMG submission 66440) | Surface soil microbial communities from Centralia Pennsylvania, which are recovering from an underground coalmine fire - Coalmine... | ecosystem: Environmental > Terrestrial > Soil > Unclassified ...
ATGTCGGGCGTGAGCACGCCCTCGCGCAGATTGTCGAGCACCACCACGCGAGTGACTCCACCCAGTCGGCGAAACGCCTTCTCATGCAGCTCGGCCCAAACACGCGAACTGGACCGGAACACCAAAAGCCGAACAGCTTTTCGGCTATATCCCAGCGTCAGGACGAACAAACGAGTGCGCCGGTACTTGCCTGTTTGCGCATCGCGAACCATCGGGCCGGTGCCATAGTCGACCTGCGCTTCCTCGCCAGGGGCCGTCTCAATCACCACGCGCGCTTCCGGCGTGGAAGATGCGCGTAGCTTCCGCACGAAGCGTTTGACGCTGACGTATTTTTCGGCGAAGCCGTGGCCGTCCACCAGATCTTGCCAAATGGCCATGGCGTTCCGGCCCTTGGCCAGCTCAGCTTCGATGAACTCCCGGTACGGTTCGCAGGCGCTCTCCGACGGAGTTGAGGCCGGTGTCTGGGCCTCGTCCGATGGGCCATCTTCGTGTCCAGGGTCGGTGGACACCTCTATGGCCGGTTTTGGATGGCTGCGTCCCCAACCTCCTGGAGGTCGGACGGGAATGCCAGCCGCCTTTAAATAGGTCGCGGCAGTTTCGCGCCGAAGGTGTACGGCTCGTTCAATCCGCCTCAGGGACCAGCCAAGCCGGCCGAGCGCAAGGACTTGTTGTTTCTTTTCTTCGCTCAAGACATTCACCGCCGGAGGATAATCCTCCGTCTCAGTCAATGTCCTGGATCAGCTATTCCGTTGGCCGCTTTTCAGGTGTCCACCGATGGCCGGTTTTGGGTGTCCGCCGAGGATCGCGCGCCCCGGGCGCAATTCGTCATCAATCCACACCTTCAATTCAGGCCACCAGACTTTACCGACATCGACATCGGGCGGCAACCACCACTGACGTCTGGCGGCAGGTCGTGCGCGCCGTCGTAATAGCCGAAGATCAGCGCGTCGAAGTTCCGGGCGCTCGGTGTAGCCGCCGATGACGAACTCCTGGGTGCGATTGAGCCGCATCTTCTGCCAGGCGCCGGAGCGTTGGCCGGGTTCATAGCGTTTGTCCGGACGTTTGGCAACCAGGCCCTCCAGGCACAGCGGGCGGCCTCCGGTAGGCGTTCGGTTCTGAGCAGCAGCATGGGATCGATGAAGGCGGCGGATGGCCCTCAATCGCGAGCACCTGGCCGCGCAAGAGCCGATTGCGCGTCGCGCGAAACCCGCCACCATCGGCAATTGAGTGGCTAGCGTCTGAGGCGCCGGATAACAACGGCGGCCAGATCATCAGGGAATCCAGTCCCTCCGGTCCAGCGATTGAGCGCGCCGAAAATAGCCTCCATGATTGCTTCGGCTGGACGGTCGCGGTATTCGCGAAGCACTGCGGCCAATTGATCTTCCCCGAACTCCTCATTCGCGGCATTAACGCACTCTGTTACTCCGTCGGTGTAGAGCAACAGCACCTCGCCAAAATCAAGTCGGGCGTTCTGTTCCTCGTACTGAACATCAGGTAGAATGCCGACACAAGGACCGCCGCCCTCGAGTCGCTCAACAGATCCGTCGTGACGCGCGATCATGGGTGGGTTGTGTCCTGCGTTGCAATATACCAACTCGCCATTTCTCATATTCAATAACGCGAAGATGATCGTCACAAACCGATTACTCGGGCAATTCTTGTTCACCGAACGGTTTAGCCGGGTCATGAGGTGGCTGACGTCATACAGATGGTCGGCAAGGATGTGCACGCGCCCTTGCAGGGATGTCATGATTAGCGCCGCAGGCAAGCCTTTCCCAGAAACGTCGGCGATTACCGTTCCAATGCGCCCGTCGCCGTAATCAAAAAAGTCATAATAGTCACCTCCTATACCCCGAGCCTGATCGAGTCGCGCGGCAAAATCGAATCCTGGGGCGACAGGTGTAACACGCGGTAGGAGCTGCTGCTGCACTCTGGCCCCGAAATCCACGTCGCGCGCACGCATCCGCTCAACGTCGGCTATCTCGGTTGCCTCCGGTGGCCTGGGCAACGTGCTCTTCCGCGCCTCGCGTTCGAGATCGATCTCCACCTTGCGAGCCAAGTCGGCTGCGTCGCTAAACGGCATAATAGTGTGTCGGTCCGATAGCACGCCACGGAACTTCATTAAACGTTCGAGTTTCAGCGGATCCTTTTCGTGATACTTGGCCGGAACAGGCGCATCCTCATCTCGTATATACACCAGGCATTTTTTGGCAAGGCGATGGCCCTCCTGATATTCAGCCTCGGTATATGAGATATCAAGGCCAGGAACTAGACTGCCGTACAGATGGCCCACGACGATCACAAGCAGGGCGCAACTGCGCACCTCTTTAAAACACTCTTCCATAGGCTGGCCCGAACGGGCACCAAAGAATTCCATCGCCCTGTACTGATGCTGAAGCTTGTCGACGACGGCTAGCACGGCCTCCCGCTCTGTCTTCAGATCTGCAAAGGTGCTACACAAGAATACATCCATCTCGGATTCCCATTGTCTTCCTAGATCCCGGCAGTATACGCCTAACTGCCCTAGGTTTGGTGGACCCGCCTACAATCACAATTCCGGCCCAAGTTCAGCCGTACCCATTCTTTGCTCGTTCGCAGCCACGAGTATTAAGATTTTAAAATTGCGAGCGCTTATAGCCCTAATCTACCAGCGCTGTTCTCCCGAAACAGGTTTCCCTCCGGATATACCGCCGCACCATCTCGACACTGCGGTGGCCGGTCTGATTCATGATCGACCGCTCCGAGGCGCCCGCGATGGCGGCGCTAGTCGCATGCCCAGCACGCAGGGAATGAATGGCCTGCGTACTGGGGCCGGGTCCAATGGAGATCGGCGGCCACAAGACAAGCGCGGTTTTTTGACCGCTACGACATCACGGATGAAGGCGATATTGGGAACGCGGCGGACAAACTCGCGAACGATTTCAAGCGCTGGAAGCAAGAACGCGCGGCCAAACTACGGCGGGTAAAGTGAACCCCAATTACTTGAGCAGCGCGCACGCGAAATCTGGTAAGCTCAAAGGAAACAACCACTTGCTGGAGTGGCGGAACTGGCAGACGCACGGGACTCAAAATCCCGCATCCTTCACTGGGTATGAGGGTTCGACTCCCTCCTCCAGCACCAAATAATCCCGCTTCTTTGAATCACTTGCAGGTGAAAAATTCTCGCGAGCCATAACGCAACTCATAATATCCAATCCCACTGTGCATTAGTCGTGGTCGCCACGGCCTGCGCTTCGCGCCTGTCACCGCGAGTCCTCTTGACCTGCCCTCGATAATCTCCTCCAGTCATAGCTGAGAAACTCCACACAAACGCCTTGTCAGCAGTTATCGACTAGGTCACCTCCAGACCTTCTCCAGTAACCACTTTTCAAAATATTTCTTGCCCCTACAAAACAAACCCCAATCCACCCATTTCCGCCCCTCGCGGACCCGTCCTTCTTGCCACCCCCAGCGATAATAAAGACGAGGAGAAGGTCGCGGGCATCTTGGCCACCGACCCGGTTTCGGCTACGCATTTCCGGCCGCGCCCCGCTAACTTCTCTTTTTGCAACAATCCTCTCCGGAAAACCGGAAACGCATTTCCGAAAAGCCATCATGGCTCGACAAGCAAATCGATCTCGGTTCCTGGGTCGGCCTTCAGGAAGGCCTTCGCCAACGTCGCCGGCAGTTGCTCCGCCGCGCACGCCCAATGCCTCAAGCAGGTCCGCGATTCCAACATGCTCGACTCGCTCGGCCTCACTTGGGAAGAGTTCTGCACCCTCCACGCCCGGCATCAGCCGGCGTCACGCCGATAACCTCATCCAGCAGTACGAACGCTTCTGCCTGATCGACTTCCTCCTCCAGCACCAATCTACTTTTTGCCAGTGGTGTAGATTGCGCCGTGATGAACCACCACGGTGCGGCCACATTTGCACGCCCACTTGCTGTCGTGCTTCAGCACGGATTTCTCAATGACCCACTTTTTCCCGCACTCGCACGTATACGCAACAGTGCCGGTTTCTGCCATAAACGTATGATAGCTCACGTTCCGGTGGTCGTTTGGCTCCTCCCTGACTTTTGGCTCACCGGATTTAACGATTCTCTCCTCACGCAAAAAGATAAACTGGGCTTTGCTCTTTCTTCGTACGGAAGCGAAGAACTGGCATGCCGAGGCCCGCTAGGTTCTTTCTGTAAACGGCAGGGCGGAAACTCGAAAAGTTCGACCTCGTCATGGCCGATGCGCCTCGCATTCTGATTGTCGAAGATGAGATCGGGGTGCGCCGTCTCTTTGAACAGGTGCTGTCTGAGGACGGATATCTCGTGACTTCGGTCGCGACGGGCCGTCACGCCCTCCTGGTGTCAAGAGATGTTGTGTTCGATCTGGCGATCGTCGACATGAGCCTTCCCGATCTGGAAGGCCCGGATGTTATCCGGCGGATCCTGGAACAGGCCCCGCACATCAAGGCCATTGCGGTTTCCGGGCTGATGGAAGGACCTATGCGAACTCTGGCGGCCTCGGCCGGTGCGATCGCCGTCTTCCAGAAGCCAATCACGCCGAAAACTTTGCGGGAGACGATCTTCGCCGTGCTCGATCCTTCGTTATCCTGGCGCGCGAAGGGCGCGAACTAGGCGCCCGAAGGCCGATTCGAGAATGGCGGAGATTCCAGAGCCGACCTCAGATCATTCTCCGGCGCGCTTGCGCCAAGACATCCTCGTACTGCTGGTCGGTGGCCGGGCTCCCGTCTGGCTCACGATCGAATAGCTCGACAATCCTGGAATGGAGCGGGTCGGATTGAGATAGCGTTGTCAAAATTTCTTTAAGCAAAACGATTTCTCCCAGCGAACAGGAGGAATCCACCGTTTGCCGTCTGAGGAACAGATCAGACATCTGCTCAGTCGTAATCATCTGTAAAACGAGTATACGAGAAGAGTTCCATCAGGAGAATACGTCTTACGGATGGGCCGGTCCCAACTAATGGCGCCCCGAAGTACCAGAACGTCCCGAAGGGAAATCAGCCGCAGGCGCTTGGGAGAGCGATCACAAGCTGAAGCCTGAGGCGCGAGCGTCGTCGAAGAACATCTTCACCGTGTCGAGCGAATGGGCGGCGAGATCCTTCCCGACCAGGGGCAATTTGTTAAGGATATCGCTGGTCGCGGTAATGATGTGACATCCCAGCGCGTCCGCCTGGAACACGTTGAGGAGTTCACGGGGACTGGCCCAGATCAATTCGATCTGCGAATGAGGCCGCAGCAACTCCAGCGCGGCGGCCATCACCGGCACCGGATCCCGGCCGGTATCGGCGATGCGGCCGGCAAATACAGAAATACAGGAGGGTGGTCCGCCCGCCAGGGCATCGCGCACATCGCGGACTTGGCCCAGCGTGAGCAGCGCCGTCACGTTCAATTTGATTCCAGCCCGGCACAGCCGCTCGATCAGGGCGCAAGCCGATTCGCCCTGCGTATTGGTCACGGGAATCTTGACATATACGTTCGATCCCCACCCGGCAACCTGATGCGCCTGGCGCTCCATTTCCACAAAATCGTCGGCCAGCACTTCGAACGAGACGGGCCGGTCCGGGATGGCCGCCAGCACCTCGCGCGCAAAGCTGCGGTAATCCGCTAGGCCGGCCTTCCGCATCAGCGTCGGGTTCGTGGTAAATCCCTGAATCAGCGGATTCGTGTAAAGCCGGAGCATGGCGTCCCGATCGGCGCTGTCCGCGAAGAGCTTCACGCGCAAGCCCGCCAACGGGTCTATCGCCGCCAGGGTGCGCCCGTTTGGAGCCGGGCCACGGTGGACGGAAGCGATCGTTGGCTTCGAACCCATTTCGACCATCATGCCACACCCGGCGGCGCTCGTACCGGGATATGCCAAAATGGGGCGGTGCGCGTGGTGATCGACGCCGTCCCTCTGCTGATCCGCAGCGCCGGTGTCAAAAATTATCTGTATCACTGGATTGCGGCGTTACGGCGCGCTGCCGGCAGCCAGATCATCCGCACCTGCCCTCACCTCGATGCGTTGGAACCGCTGAATCACGAGCGTTCCGTTGCCGGCCCGTGGACCACTTCCGCGGGCCTGGCCACTCTGGCGCTCTCCAATTACACTCCGCTGCCTGTTGCCGACTGGTGTGCTCGCGGCGCCGACGTGTTCCACGCCTGCACTCTGCGCCGGAACCCGCCGCGCCGCGTCCGGGTTACCGCCACTATTCATGACATGACTGCCTGGCTGATGCCCGAGTTGCACCCCGCCGCGAACCGGCAAGCCGAGCGCAATTTCGCAGACGTACTGCGACACGCCGATGCAGCCATCGCCGTCTCCCAAAGCACGAAGGATGATGCGGTACGCCTGCTTGGGCTGCCCCCCGAAAAGGTCACGGTGATCCACTCCGGGGTTCCGGATGCATTTTTCGATGTGCCACCGGACGCGGCGGCAGCCGTCCGAAAACGCTACCGATTAGAGCGGCCCTTTGTGCTTTTCATCGGAACCGTCGAGCCCCGCAAGAACATCGACACGCTGCTGGACGCGTACGAATCGCTTCCGCGCTCGGTCCGCGAGGAGTTTGAGATGGTCGTCGCGGGTCCCATCGGGTGGGCCGCGGCGGGAACCGCGGCACGTTTATCGAATGTTCGCTATCTGGGCTACGTTGCCGAAGCGGATCTTGCGCCGCTCACAGCGGCGGCAGCGGTGTTCGTCTATCCCTCCCTGTATGAAGGGTTTGGATTTCCGGTGGCGCAGGCACTGGCAGCCGGCGCTCCGGTTCTCACCTCCAATGTGTCTTCCCTTCCGGAAATCGCCGGCGACGCCGCACTGCTGGTGGATCCCCGCAGCACCGCCGAAATCCGCGATGCCTTGGCGCGTCTGTTGCTCTCGCCCGATCTCCGGGCGGATTTGGCGGCGCGGGGCCGGCGCCGCGCCCAGCAGTTCCGATGGGACCGGTGCGCCGCGCAATCGGTTCACTTTTTCGAGTCGGTTTGCGGCAAGAGCTGAAGCCGTTGCTGAGGCCGTGGTGAGTGGAGGCGATTATCATAACTATCATGAGCTCGGAATCGCAAAAAGCAGGAGGCGCGAACCGATGAAAGTCTACGAAGTTCAACCGGGGTGCACGAGCCTCGAGGGGCTGCGAAGCGGGCAGCGGCCCGATCCGCAGCCGGGGCCGCATGAGGTGCTCATCCGCCTGCGCGCGGCATCGCTCAACTACCGCGATCATATGATCGTGACCGGCCACTATTTCACTCCCGTGAACCGCCCGACCATTCCCCTTTCCGATGGTGCGGGAGAGATAGCGGCCGTTGGCCCGGGCGTGACGCGGTTTCAGAAAGGCGACCGCGTGGCCAGCGCTTTCTTTCAAGTCTGGTTCGACGGCCCTCCATCACGCCGTCATCCGGCCTTGGGCATTCCGCTCGACGGAACCTTAGCGGAATACATCGTGCTTCACGAGGAGGGCGTCGTGAGAATCCCGCCAGGCTTGTCGTTTGAAGAAGCGGCGACCCTGCCCTGCGCCGGAGTCACCGCGTGGAACGCGTTAATGGTCGCGGGGAAGCCGGTGAAAGCCGGCGATACGGTGCTATGCCTCGGCACGGGCGGCGTTTCCATCCTTGGGCTGCAGATTGCGGCGGCAGCCGGTGCGCGCGTCATTGTGACGTCCTCGAGCGATGAGAAGCTGCGGCGGGCGCAAGCGCTTGGAGCTTCCGAGGGCATCAACTACAAGACTCACCCGGACTGGCAGAAAGAAGTGGCGCGTCTCACCAGCGGGCGGGGGGTCGATCACGTGATCGAAATCGGCGGTGCAGGAACGCTCGACCGTTCATTCGAGGCGGTCGGCTTCGGCGGAAAGATCGCGTTGATCGGCTTTCTTGCGGGACAGGCGGCTCAGCTCAACCCAGTCGGACTGATGCTGAAGAGTGGCAGCCTGCATGGCATTGGCGTGGGCAGCACGGCGATGTTCGAAGCGCTCAACCGGGCCATCGAAATCAACCGGATCAAGCCGGTAGTCGACAAAGTCTTTCCATTCGAGAAAGCGGCGGACGCGTTCCGCTGTCTCGCGGCGGGTGATTTCGTCGGCAAGATCGTCATCGTTATCTAAGGTGGGGCCAGCGGACTCCCATCCCGGACCGCGTCCGCAATCGGACGGGGCCTGACGATCGTGCTAAGGCTTCGCCGCGAGTGAAGCGACCAGGTCCCCGGAAAGCCGCAGCAGGTTCCACCGGGCCCGCTCGGAATTGTACTGGGCGTCGTACAATGCAATCCATTTATTGTTTTCCGCAACCCGCGCCTCTTCGATCTGCCGCATCGTGGCGCGGCCTTCCTGCATCTGCGCCAGGAGAACGGAGACCTGCTCCCGGGTGACGTCCAGATCGAGGCGCGCCACCTCCGCCGCCGAGTCCGTCTTCTTCACTTCGCGGTAAGACTGCCGGATATCCGATGAGATCCGGTTGCGCGTGGAGTTCAGTTCGGCGCGCAGGCGGCTCATCTCGATCTGGCTCTGCGCGATTTGCGCCGAAACACCCGGGCCCGCGAGCAGTGGAATCTGAAAGGAAGCCCCGATCTGCACATTGTTGCGCTGGAATTTCTGAAAGAACTGCTCGTAGTTATTGATCTTGCTGAGCATTGAATACTGGGCCACGAGATCGACACGCGGCAGGCGGGCGGCTCTTTCGCCGCGCATCTCGATAGTTTTGGCGGCGATCTGTGACTCCAGACGCCGCAACTCTTTGCTGGTTTCCAACGCCCTCTGGACAACGTTATCTTCCGACTCGGGAACCGGCGGGACAGCGCGCTCATCGGGCGCGGCGCGCACTCGGTCTTGCGCCGCAAAGCCGACGGCGATGGCGAGGGCGGTTTCGGCGGTCTCCTGGTCGGCCTCCAGATCGCTCGCGAGTTCCCGAGCCCGCGCGAGGTTCAGATTGGCTTGCTTCTCCGCGAGCGGCAGGGCACGGCCTTCGCGAACTTGCGCCTGCACGGCCTGGAGCACAGTCTGGAGACTCTCAGCGTCCTTGCGGGCCAGCGCCCCCACACGCGCCGCGCGCTCGGCGTCGAGGAAGAGCGACGCGGTACGATACGCAACCTCGTCCTGCTTCGCGGCGGTTCCGAGTTGCGCTGAGCGGGTGTTCTCCCGCGCCTGCGCAACCATGTAGCTCTGCGGCCGGTTGAACAGGAACTGGGTGGCATTGGCCTGGAAGATACTCGGCGCGGAGCCTTCGATGCTCATTGGAAAACCATTGCTGTACGCCAGGCCGCTGCCGACCACGAGCTTGGGAGAAAACGGATCCCGAGCCACACGAACTGCCGCGCGGGCCTTTTCTTCGTCCAGGCGCGCCAAGGTGATGTCCGGATTCTGCTTGAGCGCGGCTTCGACAGCCTGCCGCAGCGTCATCGGGAACTCCTCGGCCTGCAACGGGGAGAGGAGGCTTAGAGAAAGGAGTGCTGCTTTAAGCATGCACTCATTGTAGTCAGTGGCGCCGCCGACGCTTGCGGGGCCGCCACTATTGCTGCTGCGGCAACTGGAACGGCACCCGGCGTTCGCGGTTCAGCTGCAGGCTCAGCGCCCGGTCTACGCTGTCGAGTGGCGCCTGCTTGTCTTCGTGCTCCATCGTGACGTAGCGGAGCGTGCTGCCTTCAACCTGATAGGAAATTGCCGCGCGAATCGTATGGTCCTTAAACGCGATCAGGTAAAGCGGAGAACCGGCGGGCCGGACCTCCTGACCGTATTGATCGTAATCGCGCGTCACCGGGCGCGCCGGCTGCGCGGAAACAGTCGCCGCCTGCTGTGGATAGATCACGGTTACGTTGGGTGATGGTTGGTACGTGGCGTATCCGTAATCGTAGGGGGCGTAAGCGTAACCCGCACCGTAGGGGGCATAGGCGTACGGCGAATAATCGGCATAGCCAAAGCCGAAGTACGGCCAGAAGCCGTAGCCACCGTAGAAGCCGGGATAAAACCCACGGCCGTAGAAACCACGCCCGAACCCACCGTTAAAGCCTCCCCGAAACCCGCCGAAGCCGTTACGGAAGCCACCGCCGAACCCGCCACGGAAGCCGCCCCCGACGCCACCACGAAACCCGCCGCCGAATCCGCCGCCCCGAACACCAGCGCCGCCGCCGCGCATGC
>Ga0070741_10021337_pt1 | contig 10085 bp, 12 predicted proteins | sample Coa_R1_4_FD_66440 | JGI IMG/M metagenome (GOLD analysis project Ga0070741, IMG submission 66440) | Surface soil microbial communities from Centralia Pennsylvania, which are recovering from an underground coalmine fire - Coalmine... | ecosystem: Environmental > Terrestrial > Soil > Unclassified ...
CGTGCTCGGCCTGTTCCGCGAAGAGATGTACGGCGGCGGGCAGGCAGTCGAAGGCGCGACCGAGCTGCTGGCGCTCAAGAACCGGGGCGGGCCGACCGGGTACATCGACCTCTATTTCTACAAGCAGTGGCTGCGGTTCGAGGATCTGTTGGATTAGATTTGTGGCATGGCCGGCCACAGTAAATGGAAACAGATTAAACACTATAAGGCCGCGGCCGACGCCAAACGCGGGGCGCACTTCACGAAGCTCATTCGTGAAATCACGATCGCGGCCAAGGTTGGCGGCGGCGACCCGGGTGGAAATCCCCGGCTTCGTACGGCTATCGAAAACGCCCGTGCCGCGTCGATGCCAAAGGACAACATCGAGCGCGCCGTCAAAAAGGGCACCGGGGAGCTCGAGGGCGTCGACTATACCGACGTGATGTATGAGGGCTTCGGCCCCGGCGGCGTGGCCCTCCTCATCTCAGCGGTCACCGACAACCCGACCCGCACCGTGGCCGAGGTGCGCCACAAACTCTCACGGGGCGGCGGGAACCTCGGCGCGACCAACTCGGTCGCGTGGATGTTCGAGCGTAAGGGCCAGATCAGCGTTGATGCGGCGGGGCAGAACGAAGACGCGCTCATGGAAGCGGCGCTCGACGCTGGCGCCGAGGATGTCGAAAAAGACGGCGATCTGTTCGTCGTGACGACGGAGGCAACGGCGCTCAACACGGTCAAGACCGCGTTGGAGTCGCATGGCATTCCGACGAAAGAGGCCGAGGTGGCTTGGGTGCCCAAGAACACCATCCGCGTGGAAGGCAAAGCCGCCGAGTCGCTGCTCAAGCTGCTCGAGGAGCTCGAGGACCTCGATGACGTGCAAAAGGTCGAGGCCAACTTTGATATGGACGTGCCGGACCTGGTGTGATTGTCTTGGGGCTCGACCCCGGTACGGCCATCACCGGATATGGCGTGGTCCGTAGCGACGGGCCCGCACTAATCGAGTGCGGCGTGATCCGCACGAACTCCCGCGACCCCCTGCCTCAGCGACTGAACGACATTTACGAAGGCGTTCAAGAGCTTATCGTTCGCCACTCACCGTCTGCGTTGGCCGTCGAAGACGTGTTTTACGCCAAGAATGTCAGAACGACCGTCGTCTTAGGTCACGCCAGGGGTGTGCTGTTGTTGGCAGGGGCACAGGCTGGCATTCCAGTTCATGAGTATCCGCCGAGAGAAATCAAAAAAGCGGTCACTGGAGTGGGTGGCGCGACAAAGGAACAAGTGCAATTCATGATGATGCGCATGCTCAGACTGAAATCTGCCCCAAGCCCGGTCGATGCATCCGATGGAGTAGCGGCAGCGTTGACTTGCTGCCTCACCACGATTCGCACGTGATCAGCCGCGTTCAGGGCCGCCTCGCCGCCAAAGAGATCGATCATCTCGAGATCGTGGTCGCTGGCGTGGGATATGAGCTCGCGGTCCCGCTCAGCGTCTACGAGAAGCTGCCGCCGGTAGGCGAGGAGGTCTCGCTCTGCACGCACCTTGTAGTCAAAGAAGATGCGTGGCAGCTGTTCGGTTTTGCGACGCCGCGCGACCGCCGCATCTTTCGCGCGCTGCTAGGCGCGAAGGGGGTCGGGCCCGCGCTGGCGCTGGCCCTGATGTCGGCGCTCAACGCCGATCGCCTGGTGCGCGCTATTCGAGAAAAGGACGTGGCGACGCTCCAGACCGTGCCACGGGTAGGCCGAAAGAAGGCGGAACAGCTGGTGCTGGATCTCGCTGATAAACTTGACGATGTGGCCACCGAGGAGTCCGTCGGCACGCCGCTCCGTGGAAACGCCGAGGACGCGATCCGGGGCCTGGTCTCACTCGGCTACGCGCGGCCGGACGCCGAGCGAGCGGTGCGCGGCGCGCACGGGGACAGCGTGGCTGATATCGTTAGACAGGCGTTGAAAACTCTTGCCGGGAGTGCGACGTGAGAAGCTCGCAGCGCGCGGGGACGTTCACCGAATCGGTGATTCGCGAAATGACGCGGGTCGCGCAAAAGTATGGCGCGATCAATCTCGCGCAGGGGTTCCCTGATTTTCCGATGCCGGCCCCAATGAAGGACGCGGCGTGCGCGGCGATTCACGGGGACATCAATCAGTACGCGATCACCTGGGGATCGTCGCCGCTCCGGATCGCGATCGCCGAAAAGTATCGGCGATGGTACGATATGCCGGTCGATCCCGAGACCGAGATCACGGTCACGTGCGGCGCGACCGAGGCCATGGCATCGGTATTTTTGGCGCTGATTGATCCGGGTGACGAAGTCATCGTCTTCGAGCCGTTCTACGAGAACTACGGGCCGGACGCGATCTTGGCGGGCGCCAAGCCCAAGTTTGTACCGCTCGAGCCTCCGGGTTGGAAGCTCGATCTGGACCAGCTGCGCGCGGCGTTTTCCCCTCGGACACGGGCGATCGTGTTGAACACGCCGCACAATCCGAGCGGCCGTGTCTTCACGCGCGAAGAGCTCACCGTCATCGCCGCCCTGTGCCAGGAACACGATGCCTGGGCGTTCACCGATGAGATTTACGAGCACATCATCTACAGCGGGCATCATCACCTGCTGGCATCGTTTCCTGGCATGCGCGAACGGACCGTCACGGTTTCCGGATTGTCGAAAACGTTCAGCTGCACGGGATGGCGACTCGGTTACACGATCGCGCCGCCGAAGGCGACTGACGCCATCAGAAAAGTGCACGATTTCCTAACCGTCGGCGCACCAGCACCATTACAGGCCGCCGGTGCCGTTGGCTTGGCGTTCGACGCCGAGTACTTCAACCATCTGTCAATTGAGTATCGCGAGCGCCGAACCATCCTGTCGGCGGCGCTGAAAGAAGCCGGCTTCATCTTCAGCGAACCGAATGGAGCGTATTACATCCTGGCCGACTTCTCCGACTTGTCTGGCGACGACGATCTCACGTTCGCGACATGGCTCGCGAAAGAAGGCGGCGTCGCGACGGTACCGGGAACCAGCTTCTTCCATCACAAAGAGCTGGGACGCAAGCTGGTGCGATTCGCGTTCTGCAAGAAGCGCGAAACGCTGGAGCGGGCGGCCGAGCGACTGGCGAGCATCAACCAACGCGTGTGATGGCACGCCCCGAGATCACGACGCCGGAGGAGCTGACGGAGGAAGGTCCCGTCGAGCTGTCGCTGAGACCTCAGCGGCTGTCGGAGTTCATCGGGCAGCAAAAGGTCAGAGACTCTCTCGCAATCGCGATCAATGCCGTCCTCGAACGCAGTAAGGACGCACAGGAACGAGAAGCGCTGGATCATACCCTGTTCTTTGGCCCGCCCGGACTCGGCAAGACAACGCTGGCCGAACTGATCGCACGTGAACTCGGCGTGAATATCCATCAGAAATCTGGGCCTTCGTTGGAGAAGCCCGGTGATCTGGTGGGCACGCTGACGAATTTGAGGAGAGGCGACGTCCTGTTCATTGACGAAATCCATCGCCTGCGCCCGGTGATAGAGGAGTTTCTTTATCCGGCGATGGAGGATTGGAGAATAGAAATCCGGCTGTCAGAAGGACCCAAGGCGAACACGATCACCATGGGGATCGAGCCTTTTACGCTCGTCGGGGCGACGACGCGGCTTGGAATGATTACAGCGCCGCTCAAAGCGCGATTCGGGATCGAGTTGAGGCTCAACTACTACCCGGATTCGGATCTCGAGCAGATCGTGCGGCGGACGGCCGATGTGCTCGGAGTGCCGATCGACGCGGGCGGAACGCAGGAGATCGCGCGGCGGTCGCGGGGGACGCCGCGGGTGGCGAATCGGTTGCTGCGGCGCGTGCGAGACTATGCGCAGATGCGGGCCCACGGGCGCATTACGGAGAGTGTGGCGGCGCAGGCGTTGGCGCTGCTCGACGTCGATCAGATGGGGCTCGACGATATGGATGCGCGCATCCTCAAGACCATCATCGACAAGTTCGGCGGCGGGCCCGTGGGACTCGGCACCGTGGCCGCGGCCGTCGGTGAGGACGCCGATACGATCGAGGAAGTGTACGAGCCCTTTCTGGTGCAGAATGGGTTTCTGCAGCGGACACCGCGCGGGCGCGTCGCGACCAAGCACGCATATCAGCATTTCGGGTATACGCCGCCGGTGACGACGCAGCCGGAGTTGTTCTGACGGCGGACGGATCGCGCACCGCAGACTACGATTACACGCTTCCGCCGTCGGCTATCGCGCAGTACCCAGTGGAGCCGCGGGACGCGAGTCGGCTGATGGTCGTCGAGCGCGCGACCGGCACCATCACGCATCGGCACTTTCGCGATTTACCCACGCTTGTCGCGCCTCGGGATCTGGTCGTGTTGAATACGACACGCGTCATTCGAGCGCGGCTGCTGGGGTCTCGTGATTCCGGGGCGCCGGCCGAGATCTTCTTGCTGCGGCCGATCGATGAGTATCGGTTCGAGGCCATGGTCTCGCCTGGCGGCAAGCTGCATCCCGGCCGTGTGGTTCATGTCGCGCCCGACCTCGACGTCGAGATCGAGTCGTTGACCGAGCGCCGTACACGGATCGTGCGGTTGATGACGACATTGACGTCGACCGAGGCGATACAACGCTTCGGCCACGTGCCACTGCCGCCATACATAGGCCGCTCGGACGAAGCGCCCGACGCCGAGCGCTATCAGACCGTGTACGCCCGCCAACAAGGATCAGTCGCCGCACCGACCGCCGGATTGCATTTTACGCCCGCATTGCTCGAACAATTGCATACGACAGAGATCGTGTTGCACGTAGGCGCTGGCACATTCAAGCCGGTCGAAACCGAAGACCCGGCTGAGCATACCATGCACGAAGAATGGTACGAGATAGGCGTGGAGGCGGCTGAGGCGATTCGGACAGCAAAGATGGCGGGTGGGGCCGTGTGGGCCGTGGGCACGACCTCAACGCGGGCACTGGAGAGCAGCCGGGGAGAGCCGGGCGCGGGAGAGACGAAGCTGTTCATCCGCCCGCCATATCACTGGCGTGTGGTCGACAAGCTGATCACCAACTTTCATCTGCCGCGATCAACCCTGCTCATGCTCGTCGCCGCACTCGCGGGATACGAGCTGACGATGCACGCGTACGACGTCGCCGTCCGCGAAGGCTATCGGTTCTACTCCTACGGCGATGCCATGGCGATCGTATGAGCTTCGGCTTTCGCCTCGTCGCGCAACACGGCGCCGCGCGCGCCGGCGTGTTCGACACACCGCATGGCCCGGTCGAGACGCCGGTGTTCATGCCCGTCGGCACACTGGGCACGATCAAGGCGCTCGATCCGGACGAGATCGACGCCGGAATGATCCTGGCAAATGCATACCATCTGCATCTGCGCCCGGGCGACGATGTGGTACAGCGGCTCGGCGGGCTGCACACGTTCATGGGCTGGAATCGGCCGATCCTCACGGATTCCGGCGGATTTCAGGTGTTCTCACTCGAAACGCTGCGTACCGTCGACGAAAACGGCGTCGAGTTTCGAAGCCACATCGACGGCTCCAAGCGGTATTTCACGCCGGAGTCCGTGATGGGTATCGAGCGTGCGCTCGGAGCCGACGTGATCATGCAGTTTGATCACGTGGTCCCAGGCGGGACTGATGTAGGACTGGCGCGAGAGGCTGCCGAGCGAAGTGTGCGGTGGTTAGCCCGATGTCGGGCGGCGTTCGGCGGGTCTGACACCGGAAGGTCCGAGGTGCAGGCGCTCTTCCCTGTTCTCCAGGGCGGAACGCACGTGGAGTTGCGACGGGAAACCGTGCGAGCCACGGATGATCTCGGCGACTGGCTCGGGTATGGGATCGGCGGACTGTCGGTCGGAGAGCCCAAGCCTCTCATGTATGAAGTGCTGGAGACCATGCATGAGGCCATCAGAAGCGATAGGCCCAGATATCTCATGGGCGTAGGCTACCCAGAGGACCTCCTCGCCGGCATCGCGCGAGGCGTCGACATGTTCGACTGCGTCGCGCCGACCCGGATGGGCCGCAATGGCACGGCATTCACCCATGCCGGGCGGGTGAATGTCCGAAACGCCGAGCTCAAAGAAGACGCGGGACCACTCGACCCCGAGTGCGACTGCTCGACCTGCCGGCGATTCTCGCGGGGCTATCTCCGCCACCTCTTCGTGGCCGAGGAGATGCTCGGGCCGCGCCTATTGTCCCTGCACAATGTACATTTCCTGGTATCCCTCGTCCGGCGCGCCAGGGCCGCCATTGTCGCCGGCACGTTCCGCTACGAACCCGCCTTATGAATTCCGCCACGAATCCAATCGCGCCGCAGCTCATCATGTATGCGGCGATCTTCCTGATCTTCTATCTCGTGCTGCTGAGACCACAGCAGCAGCAGCGCAAGAAGCACGAAGCGTCCCTCAAGGCCGTCAAGAAAGGTGACGAGGTCGTCACCGGCGGCGGCGTTATCGGTGAGATTGTGCACATCAAGACCGCGGCCGACGGAGGGGCCAGCGACACCGACCGGATCACGATCCGATCTGGCGAATCGCGTTTTATCATCGAGCGCCGGGGGATCAGCCGGGTGATCACACCGGCGGTGCAGGAGGCGAAGACTCCCGCATCCGGGGGCACCGCATGAGCTTGCTGGACATTCAGGTCCTCGGGTCGCCCATCCTCCGAAAAGAGACGGCGCCCGTGAAGAAGATCGACGATGAGCTCCAGCAGCTGATCGATGCCATGTTCGAGACGATGTACGCGGCGCGCGGCATCGGGCTCGCCGCCCCGCAGGTGGGACGCACCGAGCGGCTGGCGGTCATCGACGTCGATCGCGAGCGGCCATTGGTGCTCATCAACCCGGAGATCGTCGTTGCCGACGGCGGCACGGCAAAGGCCGAGGAAGGGTGCCTGTCGATCCCCGAGATTTACGGGGAGGTCGAGCGACCCGCGCATGTCGTCGTGCGCGCGCTCGATCGGAACGGCGAGCCGTTCGAGGTCGAGGCCACCGAGCTCCTCGCGCGATGCCTGCAGCACGAGATCGACCATCTGCACGGCAAGCTGTTCATCGACTATCTCAGCACGCTCAAGAAAAAGGCGGCGCTGTCCGCGTGGGATGAGCTCAAAGGCGCGTACCCCCAGTTGCTCCGCACCGTGCGTCCTGGAGAGAACGGCGCCGCGGACGACGACGAAGCGCCGGACGACGAGAACTTGTAGCCACCGTGCGGATCGTTTTCTGGGGCACCCCTGAGTTCGCGACGCCATCGTTGCGCGCGCTCATTGGCGAGGGCCACGATGTCGTCGGCGTGGTGACCCAGCCGGACCGGCCCCAGGGACGCTCGCGATCCAAGCTCGTGCCATCGCCGGTCAAGATGATCGCGCTCGAGGAAGGGCTGCCGGTCCTCCAACCTGAGCAGCCTCGCACTCCCGATTTTATCGACGCGCTGCGCGCGTTCGACCCCGATGCTTCCGTGGTGGTGGCGTATGGACGCATTCTCAATCAGACCGTCATCGATACGCCTCGGTTAGGCACGTTCAACGTCCACGCGTCGATGCTGCCACAGCTTCGGGGCGCGGCGCCGATTCAGGCCGCGATCCTCGAGGGGATGGCCGAGACCGGCGTGACGATCATGCGGCTCGTGCCGGCGCTCGACGCCGGGCCGATGTTGTTGCGGCGCGCGACGCCGATCGCCGAGGACGAGACGTACGGGGAGCTCGCGCTCCGATTGGCGGAACTTGGTGCGCTCGCCTTGATCGAGGCGTTGACGCTGCTCGATCTGGGGATCGCGATCGAGCAGCAGCAGGATGACGCGATGGCGACGTACGCGCCAAAGGTGGATCGGGAGCATACCAAGGTCGATTGGACGCAGCCGGCCACGCAGGTCGCGCGCGTCATCCGGGCGTACGATCCGCGACCCGGCGCCTACACCACGAGTGGCGGCGCGGAGCTCAAGCTGTACGGCGCGACGCTGACGCACGCGCATGAGCATCCGCCCGGGTCGATCCTCGGTGTCGACTCGGCTGGGGTCACCGTCGCCTGCGGAGAGGGCGCGGTGTGCATCGCGTTCGTGCAGCCGGCCGGCAAGCCGCGAATGGCCGCCGAGGCGTGGGCTCGCGGACGTGGACGGGGTGCGGCTCGACTCGGGTGAGCGCGCTCCCCGTCATACACGTCATCACTGACGACTCGATTTTAGCGTCGCCCGACTTTCTCGCTCGGGCCAGCACCATCATGTCGACGCTCGGCTCCCGAGGGGCTCTTCACCTTCGCGGTCGCCGCACAAAAATTATTTATGAGTCGGCACTCGCTCTGGTGCCGCATGTATCATGGCTCGTCATCAACGACCGCATCGATATCGCGTTGGCGGCCGGAGTTAAAGCGGTGCAAGTTGGCCGCAGATCACTAAGTGTAGAAGAAGTCAGACGGATCGGGCCCGGCATGCAGGTTGGCGAAAGCGTGCACGATGTCATGCAGTCGACCGCCGACTGGGTCATTGCCGGTCACATATTCGATACACCATCACACGCGGGCGAGCCCTCACGAGGACTCGCCTTTCTCCATCAGATTTGTCAGGTATCGCCGGTCCCAGTGATCGCGATCGGCGGCATCACGCCGCGCGATGTGCGGGCGGTTCGCGAGGCCGGCGCCCATGGCGTGGCGGTGATCCGTGGGATCTGGGACGCCCCCGCTGACGCCGTACACGAATACCTCGGAGAGTTCGATCGGTGACGATTCACGGTGAACGCCTCGACGTTCGAAAGGAGTTGGAGCAGGCGATCGGCGCCGGGCCGGATCGTATCTGGAGCGCGGCGCGCGACATCAAACCCGTAGAATTGGCGGACGCGCTGACGCAGATGCCCGACACGAAGGCGGCCAAGGTCATCGAGGCTCTGCCATTCGACACCGCCGTGGCGACGCTGGATCAGCCGGAGCTCGCGAACAAAGCGGCGATCATCTGCCGCGTCGAAACCGCCATCGCCGGGTCGTTCCTCGAGGCCATGTCCGCGGACCAGCAAGCGGACGTCTTCCGCCAGCTGACCCGGGTCGATCGCCAACGGCTCCTGCCAACGTTGGACCCGGCGAGCCGCAAAGGATTGGAGCTCCTGCTCACGTATCCGCCGAACACCGCCGGCGGAATCATGACGACGGAGCTCCTCGCCGTGCCGAGCGACTGGACGGTCGGCCAGACACTCGACTTCGTCCGGAGCCATGCGAAGACCGCCGAGACGATCTATGTGATCTACCTCGTCGACCCTGAGGATGGCCGGCTCGTCCAGGCCGTCTCCCTACGCGAGCTGATCCTCGCGAAGGCCGATGATCCGGTGCTGGACGCCTGTACGCACCGGGAGCCGATCGCCGTCCACGCCAACGCCCCACGCGAAGACGTCGCTCGGCTTCTCTCGAAGTACAACCTGATCGCGGTGCCGGTCGTGGACGACGCGCACACGCCGATCGGCGTGGTGACATTCGACGACGTCATCGACGCGATCGTCGCGGAGCAGACGGAGGACGTCCAGCGGTTGGGCGGCAGTGAGCCGATCGACGAACCGTACATGTCGATCGGATTCGGGCTCATGATCAAAAAGCGCGCGGGCTGGCTGTGCGCCCTCTTCTTGAGCGAAATGCTGACCGCGACGGCGATGCAACACTTCGAGGGCTTGATCGCGAAAGCCGTCGTGCTGTCCCTGTTCATCCCACTCGTGATGAGCTCGGGCGGCAACTCGGGATCGCAAGCCACCTCGCTCATTATTCGGGCACTCGCGCTCCGCCAGGTCCGTCTCGGGGACTGGTGGCGGGTCGCCGTTCGCGAGCTGCCGACCGGCATCGTGCTGGGCGCGATCCTCGGGGTCATCGGATTCACCCGGGTCGCGCTCTGGCAGCACTTCCACCTCTTCGACTACGGAAAGAACTGGGTCCTCGTGGCCGCGACGGTCGGTGTGGCGCTGATCGGGATCGTGACGTTCGGTTCGCTGGCCGGCTCGATGTTGCCGTTTCTGCTTAAACGCCTGGGATTCGACCCGGCGAGCGCCTCAGCGCCATTCGTCGCGACGCTCGTCGATGTGACCGGACTCTTGATCTACTTTTCGGTCGCATTCGCCGTCCTCGGCGGAACCCTCTTATGAGATGAGCGGCGCTATATTTCGGCATGC
>Ga0070741_10021339_pt1 | contig 10085 bp, 9 predicted proteins | sample Coa_R1_4_FD_66440 | JGI IMG/M metagenome (GOLD analysis project Ga0070741, IMG submission 66440) | Surface soil microbial communities from Centralia Pennsylvania, which are recovering from an underground coalmine fire - Coalmine... | ecosystem: Environmental > Terrestrial > Soil > Unclassified ...
AGGCACACCCTGCCCCTGCAAATATTTCTGCGCCATCATGAGCATGGAATCGTCAACCGCTGGCTCCCTCGCTGGCTCACGAGTCGCCGACGTGGGGCTGAATCGACTGGCGTGTTTGTCAGCCGCCGACGAGCGTTGCTCTTCAGCAGCGGGGGCCTGTTTTTCGGATGGAATTTTCTCGGCTGGAATTTCTTTTGTCACAGCCGGTTTTTCAGCTTTCGCCGGCTCGGCGCCTCGCGATGTCTCTTCAGGCTTGTTCGCCGCCGTTATCTTGTCGGCGGCCGGAGCATTCTTTTCGCTCGAAGCGGCGGATTGCTCTGCCGGAGCATTGCTCTTCTCCGCCGGAGCGCCTGCCGTTTGCTCTGGCCCGGCGCCCTTGAATGGATTCTGATCGCCGCCGATCGTCTTGGCCGCTTCTGTCTGGGGCGCGGCTGAAGGCGCTGCGCTGGAATCCTCGCCATTCTTCGCATCGGTCGATGTTCCACTCTCGTTCGCCGTGGCGGCTGGTTTGGCGTTTGGCTGCTGCAATCTTGCTTTGACCGCCGAGGCCACGCGCTGCGCCTGGTTCTGCACCTCGGTCCGCCACTGCAGCCCAATAAGCGCAGCCAGAATCAGAACCACAATTACAACCAGCCAGGCTCTGCCATGTCCTGATTCTTCATCATCGAGCAGGTAGTCGCCGTTTCCAGGAGCGCCACTGTCCAGTCCCAGAAATGACGGGCCGCTGATCGATGACGGTACGTACTCCCGCTCAGGCTCGGCGCTCGCGGCGGGGGCATCTTCCAGACCAAAAATTGAAGTGGACGAGCGCGGCGACTCCGCCTGTCGTGCGCGGCTTTGCACCATGGTTGAAAAGCGCTCTCTGGTGTCGTCTCGTGGCGCCGCAACCGATGTCGCACCTGGATGCACCGCAACCGCGTGTTCCGAGCGCACCTCGCGCTTGACGGCGGGCGCAACCACCGGTTCCACTGAAGCACTCGGCGGTGGCGGCACTCGGTCCCAGAGCGGGGGCACGGAACTGGTCAGCTCCTCGGCCGCGGCGTCGTCGAAATCATCCGCAGGGTCCACCTCGGGATCGTCCACATTCTCCGGCGGAACTGCCCCGGGCTTCGGCTTAAAGACTGCGTTCTCCAGCGGCATGCCACACATGCCGCAAAAACGGTTGTCGGACGGATTGTTATGTCCGCAAAGTGAACACAGCAAAACTTCTCCTCCTGAACGCATACCTGTGCTCCAGGCCAGGGCTGCAGCGGATATAAGAGCGATTCACAAAAACAGCTTCAGGTTGGATGCTTGCACCAAAATCAAAGCCCGGCAAGTGGATAACTGGGACGAATTGCGGAACACCACCTCCGCCTCTTCAATTTGACACCCGCTGCCAAGCGCCTTTATTCTTAAATTTCGACCCAGCAATGGGATTGCTGTCTAAGGGGCTAGGCTCCGTACCCGCCTGGGAAGCTAAGATGTTCATCAGCATCCACGAACTGGAACTTCACGAGATCCAGTTTTCTGAACATATCAAGCCGGACGTGATCGATTTCGGCTCCGACGTGCGTCAAAAAACGCCGCTGAAAACTTCCGGCCGGGCCGCCCTGATTTCCGAGCACCATGGCCGTAACAAAGATATCGAAGACATTCGCCTAGTCGGCGATTTTTCCACCCGGCTGGAAAGCCGTTGCGCGCGCTGCCTTGAACCGGTTCAGCAGGATGTGAAGAACAGCTTCGATCTGATTTACCGGCCGTTGGGCAGCGATGCCGGCGTCGATGAGCGCTCGATCGGCGGGGGCGATGCCGAGATTGGCTACTATCAGGGCGAAGGTCTTCTGCTTGAAGATGTGCTGCGCGAACAGGTCTTGCTGGCTCTGCCGCTCAAAACCCTCTGCCGCGAAGACTGCAAAGGATTGTGCCCCGGGTGCGGCAGCAATATGAATAATGAGACCTGCAATTGCCCGCCGCAGGTTGAAGACCCGCGCTGGACCGCGCTCAAGGACCTGCGCGACAAATTGAATCAGTAAGGCCGCGCTGCGGCAATTTCGGTACGGCAGCGGTCCGTACCCACACAGAGGACACGATGCCAAATCCGAAACGGCGACACTCGAAGGCGCGTACCAGCAAGCGGCGTGCTCACGACGCGCTCAGCACCCATTCACTTTCCGAATGCCCAAACTGCCATGAGCGCAAGATGCCTCATCGCGCCTGCCCTAAGTGCGGTTACTATAAAGGTCGCGAAGTCCTGGAAATGAAGTCGGAAGAGTAGCGGTCGCGTCTCTTTGTCAGCGACGCGCATGCTCGACTCCCGGATTTCCCACTGACAATGCGGACCATCATCGCGCTCGATGCCATGGGCTCGGACCGCGCCCCCAAGCCCGAGATCGAAGGGGCCATCCAGGCCGCGCGGCACTATGACGTGGAAGTCCTGCTGGTCGGGCGCGAGGCCGTTCTCCGCGAAGAACTCTACCGGCATCCCTCCGCCACCAATTTGCCCATCTCGATCTGCAACGCTACCGAAGTCATCGGCATGCGTGACAAGGCGGCGCACGCCATGCGCACCAAGCGCGATTCTTCCATTCGAGTCGGCCTGCGACTGGTTCGTGACCAGCGCGCACATGGATTCGTCACCGCCGGCAATACCGGCGCCGCCATGGCCACTGCCAAGATGGTGCTTGGCACTCTTCCGGGCGTCGATCGCCCCGGCTTGGCTGCGGTTTTTCCAACCGCGCTGGGAACCGCCGCCATCATGATCGATGTCGGTGCGAATGTTGATTCCAAGCCCAACAACCTCGAGCAGTTCGCAATCATGGGCGAGATGTACTCCCGCCTCATCTTCAACAAGGCGCGCCCCCGTGTCGGACTGCTGTCGATCGGCGAAGAAGAATCCAAGGGCAACGAGCTGACGCAGCAGGCTTATCAGCTTCTCAAGCTGCTCTCGCTCAATTTTGTCGGCAATGTCGAAGGACGAGACCTCTATAACGGCAAGGTTGACGTGATCGTGTGCGACGGGTTCGTCGGCAACGTGGCTCTCAAAACTTCGGAAGGCGTTGCTGAAACCGTGCGTTACATGCTCAAAGAGTCGCTGAAGTCGACCGTGACTTCCCAAGTCGGATTTCTGCTTTCGCGCCGCGCCTTCGCAGACTTCAAGCGCCGCCTTGATTACTCCGAATACGGCGGGGCGCCCCTGCTTGGCGTGAAGGGCGCATGCATCATCTGCCACGGATCGTCGAATGCGAATGCCATCAAGAATGCCATCCGCGTCGCCTCGGGATACGTCACCGCCGCGATCAACGAGAAAATCGAGCGCGAACTCGCCATCGTACGCGAGCGCGAGGCCGTGCCCACCGCCGAGGTCTGATGCGAAACTCTGTCGCATTCCTCTTCCCCGGACAAGGTTCCCAGGCCGTCGGCATGGGGCGCGAACTCGCCGCCATGTACCCGGTCGCGCGCGATACCTTCGATGAAGCGGACAGCGCGCTCGGCTACAGCTTGTCTTCGCTCTGCTTTGAAGGACCGGAAGATCAACTCAAGCTCACCGAGATCACGCAACCCGCTATCCTCACCGTTTCTGTCGCGGCATTTCGCGTGTTGCGCGAAAAGGGAATTACTGCCTCATTCGCGGCGGGACACAGTCTCGGTGAATACTCCGCCCACGTGGCGGCGGGCACACTGAGTTTCGAGGACGCCGTTCGAACCGTTCGCCTGCGTGGCCGCTACATGCAGGAAGCCGTCCCTGTTGGCACCGGCGCTATGGCGGCGATACTCGGCATGGCCATCGACAAGGTACAGCACATCTGTGACGAAGCGGCGCAAGGACAAGTCTGCGCCCCCGCTAACATCAACTCACCGGAGCAGATCGTCATCTCCGGGAACACTGAAGCGGTTCAGCGGGCGGCGGATCTCGCCAAGCACCGTGGCGCCAAGCGCGCCATCATGCTGCAGGTCAGCGCTCCCTTTCATTGCGCGTTGCTCCGACCGGCGCAGGAACGCATGCAACACGATCTCGGCAAACTGCCATTTCATGAGATGGAAATCCCCGTCGTCACCAACGTCGATGCGTCACTCGTCTCCACTCCCGATGCTGCCCGCGATGCGCTCGTGCGGCAGGTTACCGGGGCCGTGCAGTGGGAGCGATGCATGCGCGAGCTCGTCGCACACGGAGTAGAAGTTTTCGTCGAAGTTGGGCCAGGAAGAGTCTTGTGCGGCCTTATGCGACAGATCGATCGTTCGCGGACCTGCTTCAACGTCGAAGAGGAAGCCTCACTGCAGAAGACGCTGAATCACTTCTCGCGCGCAAAAACCGGCGCGTTCTAGACTTCGGTTTGCTCGCGCTGCACGCCGGTGTTCACGCCCGGTGTACGCTCCTCAGCAGTTGCGTCGTTCGCGGCGGAGCGGCTGGATTCGGGGCTGGGCCTTTTCCTGCCGAGCGCACGAACCACACTACCAGCGCCACAATCAGCACACCGAGAATGATGAGCGCCGTCGCTACATACCGTCGAAGTGCCTGCTGCTCGCGCCGGCTCACTATGCCCGGGACCGCCTGCGGCCCTCGGCCTACTTGATCCGGAAGCTTGGGATTCGTTGCCATGCCTATTTCAGAATAGAAACCGGCGGCGGGTGTTGCTTGCAAACCCAGAGTTGCGGGAGGGGTAAACAGCAGGTTGTTCGCTGCGCTCGCGATCACGAACGCCGCTAGTACGGCGAGAACGTCAGCGTCTTGTCTTTCTTCTCTACCCAGATGCGTGCGCGCTCCGCGCGATCATTCACGGTGACAACCACCACCACGCCCGAGCCACCGTGCGGCGGATTGGCCGAACCATCCACATGAAAGCTTTTAACCAGACCCCATTGCCCGCCCGGGCCCCAGTCCGCATAGAACTCGCGATATGGATAGTTCTTGTACTTGTCCGGGTGCTGCTTCCAATCGGAATCGTGCATCCAGATGCCGTACGCCTTCTCGTAATCCTGTGCCTGGATCGCGGCAAAGAACTGCTTGGCGACGTGTTCTTCCGGCCAGTTGCGATTCATCCACGCGGTGATCGCCGCCAGGACCGCGACCGCCAGGACAAGTACGATAAGAAGGTTTCGACGCCGCTCGCCCCGAGGATCGTACTGCGGCGCGTCTAACAGGGTAGAGGACATGAGCGGAGGTATTGTAAGGGAAACCGAAGCTTACAACGTCCTCTTAAACAGCTTCGTCGCCGCTGTGATCATCACCAGCGCAAAAATCGATAAGTACGCAACATCCTGCCAGATGGCCACGAATCCGGCGTCTTTGAGCAGCACCGCTTTGAATCCATGTACCGCGTAGCTGAACGGATCGACTCTCGCCAGCCCCCGCAGCCACGCCGGAAACGCCTGGATCGGATAAATCGCACCCGACGGAAAGAACAACAGAGTATTCAGCACGCCAAACGTCGCGCGCGGCACCAGCGGGTCCTCCACTCGCACCATCAGCAGGAACATCATGGTGATGAACGCGAACGCCGTCACCACGATGAGCAGCAGCAGCAGCAGCGTGTTCTCCGGACGGAACGACGCCCCTACGCCCGCCAGCAGCGAGCCGATCACCGTGATCACCACCCCGGCCGCAATCGCCTTCAGTGCGCCGGCGATGTTTAGGCCCGCGATGAGCTCCAGCTTCGTGATCGGTGTGACCAGGTATCCTTCGTGTACTCCGCGGGCTTTGTCATCGATGTACACGATCCCTCCGCCGATCATCACCGACACGAAAATCGCCAGCGTGATCGAGCCCGGCAGGAGGTACTTCATATACTCGATGTACGGGTACATCTCGACAATCCCTAGCGAGATCTGCTGGACCAGGCGCGGCTGCACCTCCGGCGTGTTCAGCGCCTGCTGTAATTCCTGGAATTTCTCCTCGACCGCTGAACTCGTGAAGCCGTCGGTGTTATCGACCACCAGTCCGATCTGCGGCCGGTTCTGTTCGTACACGCGTCGTGAGAATTCTGGCGGGATGATCAGCGCTCCCTCGAGTTTGCCGTTGCGAACGTCGTCCACCGCGCGCTTTTCATCGTCGTAATAGATCGCCCGTACCGTCCGGGTATTCACCTCGATCGCGTTGAAGGCTTCGCGGATCTTTACCGACTCGGTGCCATGGTCATGATCCACCACCCCGATCCGCGCATTTGTAATCTTCCCTCCAAATGCATTGCCGAGCACGATCAACTGGATGAGCGGAAACACCATCGCCACCAGCATCAGCGCGGGCGAGCGCAGGAATTTGCGCATCTCGCGTTCAACAATTGCCAGCATGCGGTTCATGACTCACACCCTCAGCGGCGCCGGCGTGTATGCGAACGACTTCACTTCCGCGTCGCGCAACTGCCTGCCTGTGTAGTGGACGAACACGTCGTCCAGCGTGGTGTTCTGCACCGAAAGCGCCTTTACCTGCACTCCGGCATTGATCGCGAGTTCTACGAGATCGGTGGTCGTCTTCGAGCCGTTGTCCGACAAAATGCGGAACATGCCGGCTGACATCGATTGCACCGACTGCACGTCGGGCAGCGCCCGCAGCCGCGCTTCCCAATCCTCCGGCGCCGGCTCGAACTGCGCCTCGATCACGTTCTTCCCCGGGATGCTCGCCTTGAGAGCGAGTGGAGTGTCGAGCGCGACCAGTTTTCCGTGATCGACGATCGCGATGCGGTCGCAAAGCCGGTCGGCCTCGTCCATGTAGTGGGTCGTGATCAGGATCGTCAGCTCGCGTTTCTGCTTGATTGCCGTGAGCATCTCCCAGACGGCGACTCGCGAAACCGGGTCGAGCCCCGTGGTCGGCTCGTCGAGAAAGAAAATTCGTGGACTGTGTACCAGCCCGCGCGCGATCTCCAACCGGCGCCGCATGCCGCCGGACAAGTTCTTCGTGGTGCTGTTCCGCCACTTCGACAAATCGACCAGTTCCAGCAGTTCGTCGATCGAGCGTTTGCGCTCCTTCGCCGGAACTCCGTAGAGCTTCGCGTAGATCTCGAGATTTTCTTCGACCGTGAGATCGAGGTCGCTGGTCATCGCCTGCGGGATGACGCCCATCGCTCGCCGTGCCTCGTCCGGATGCTGCTTCACGTCGAAGCCGCGAATTCGAGCGCTGCCGCCGGTGATGTCGATCAGCGTCGTCATCATCCGAATCAGCGTGGATTTCCCCGCGCCGTTCGGCCCCAGCAGGCCGAAGATCTCGCCTTCGGCGACGCTGAAGGAAACATCGTCCACGGCCGTGAAGTCTCCGTATTTTTTCGTGATGTGATCGACTTCGATGGCCGGCGGCAGTCCGTGTGGGTTGCCGTTGCCGCTTTGGGCAGCAGCGCTCACCGCTGTCCCTCGGCTTGAGCTTCGGCGTTCTGGCTCGTTCGTGGTTTGTTGGCGGGAATGAGCACCTCTGCCGTCATGCCAGGGACGTACTCCTCATTCGGATTGTCGATGCGAACCTTCAGCCCGACCGTCTTGATGTCGCGCTTACGCCGGCTGACGTCACGCTGCGTGGCGAAGTCGCCTTCGGCAGCCTTGTAGTACACCTTGCCTTGAACCACGCGCCCGGACGGCATCCGCACCTTCACGACGTCGCCGAGTTGAATGCCGTCGGATTCGGTTTCCGGAATACTCGCCTTTACCCAACTGTCGTTCAGATCGACAATCGTCACGATCGGACTGCCGGGGTTTACCACTTCTCCTTGCCGCGCAACCCGCACCGAAACTGTTCCCGATACCGGCGCGACTACGCGGGAATAATCCAGGCGCGCTTGTGCTTCTGCCTGCTGTGCTGCGGCTTGCGCCTGCAACGCGCGCGTTTCGGCTACCGTACTTTCGGCTGCGTGCGCCTGGTGCGTGCGGGCGATCGCCGCATTTAGCGCCGCTTCCGCCGCATTCACCTGGTCGCGCAACGACTGCACCCGCGCCTGCGCGGATCTCAGGTCCGCGTTCGCACGGTCCTTGTCCTGCTGTGACGCGACTCCCTGGTCCGCCAGCGCGACGATGCGCTTCTGGTCCGTCTGCACGCGGTCCATGTCCGCTTGCGCCTGCGCCAGTTGCGCCTTGGTGGACGATACCGTGGCGCGCGCGTTCACCACGTTGCTCGAGGTTTCACCCTGCGCCAGGGCTTCGTTGGCGCGGCTTTCCGACACACGCGAACGCAGGCTTTGCAGCGATGCTCGCGCCGCCTGCTGCTGCGCTTCCAACTCGGCCGTATCCAGGACGGCGATGAGGTCGCCTTGATGCACGTGGGTTCCCTCGTCAACGTTCAGTTGCTCGATCCGTCCCATGATCTTCGCGCTGACGATCACCTGGTTCGCGTCCACGGTCCCGATCAAGATGATGTCTTTGCTTCGCGGAGTCGAAAAGAAGTAGTACCCGATGGCAACAGCCAGGATCACGCCTAGCAGAATCCAGAACCGTCCAGGACGATTCATTTGCGCCTTCTTTCCGCACTGGCGCGAAGACTGGCGATTCTGCCGGCTGCACCTTCATCGCTGGTCTTTGCGAATAAAGCCGCCGCGATCGTGTCCAGCACCGCGAAGCGTCGTTCGGCGACTTTCTCGGGCGCCAGAGGATCGGCTTGGGTCATGATCGCGATCATCGAAGTCGAGCCGAAATAAAACACGATCATCGCAATCGTCGACAGAATGAACTGGACAGGATCAATTTTGCGGAATTCACCGGCTTTCATGCCCGCTTTCAGCGTCTCGACCAGTTTCACGAAGACCGGGCGCATATAGCGCTCGGCTAGGCGCCGCATGTGGGGAGATCCGCTCCGTCCAGCCCGCATGAGTTCGCGCTGCACCAGTCGCGGTGCAACCGGCGTGTTCGCCAGGTAATCGAAGTGCGCACCCGCCCAGGCAAGAATCTTTTCACTGGGCTCCTTGTGGGAATCCAGCGCCGCGGTCACGGCGCTAGAAAGGCCGGAAAAAACTGTGTCCAGCACGGCGCCATAGAGCGTTTCCTTGTCGCCGTAGTAGTAGTACAGCAGCGCCTTGTTCACGCCTGCAGCACGCGCAATGGCGTCCGTGCGCGCGCCGGCAACGCCCTCTTGCGCAAACTCCTTGAGCGCCGCATCGAGGATGGCTTCGCGCGTTTCTTCCGGCTTGCCGCGGGACCCGGGCTTGGGTTTTGCGATTGCAGCAGTCATAATTAATTAACCAGTTAGTTAGATTATACACCAACCCGGCGGGATGCAACTCTTTTGCGCCGCGGCAATATTGGCGCAGGTTTGTTCCGGATTGAGAACGACACCGGACGTATAATCCCGCACCATGAACGCCCAGCTCTGTTTCGTGCTCTTGTGGTTGGCGCTTTCCTGCCTGCCGTCTCCGGCGCAGCAAACTTGTGCAGCATCCGAATACCGCGTATCGAAGGTTATGCTTCCGGCGGGCACGAAGTTAACGCAGGCGCAGCAGGACGAGGTTGCCGCTCGCCTGGTCGGCCGCTGCATCCAGAAGTCGCAGCTCCCAGAGATGGCGCAACGGGTTAGGGACGCGTACCAGAATTTCGGCTACTACGAGGCCAGGGTTCTCGAACCCGAACTGGTGGATCTTGCGGACGGGAGAGAACCTGGATCGGCGGCATTAACTTTCCGCGTGGAGGAAGGACCGCAGTTCCGCTTACGGAAGATCGAGTTTCGCGGGGTCACAGCGTTTCAACCGGAAGAGATCTGGGCGCTGTCGCCGCTCACCATCGACGAGGTCTTCGATACGCGAAAAGTCCGCGATCTGCTGGACCACCTGCAACGAGCGTACGCAGCCAAGGGCTACGCCCGGATCAGCGTCTTTCCGGACACCAGGATTGCCGGGACAGGGATTGAATTGACCCTGGTGGTAGACGAAAACGCATCGCGAGCGACCGCCCGCTAATTCCGCCGTTTTTCATTTCGCGCCCGAACGCGGCGCTTCCGAATCGTGGCGCACCTTGACGGCTGCGCGATGGGCTGAACTGGCGCATCTTATGCACGTGTTAACAACTTGTCGCCACTGGCCAGGCGAACCGACGGCGATTACATGGAAGGCACGTGGGAGTTTCGTTTGGAGGAATCAGCAGGCGGGGAAAATGCCGTATAAAAATTTAAAGGGCCGTGACATTGGTTATGCTCTAGCCGC
>Ga0070741_10021340_pt1 | contig 10085 bp, 6 predicted proteins | sample Coa_R1_4_FD_66440 | JGI IMG/M metagenome (GOLD analysis project Ga0070741, IMG submission 66440) | Surface soil microbial communities from Centralia Pennsylvania, which are recovering from an underground coalmine fire - Coalmine... | ecosystem: Environmental > Terrestrial > Soil > Unclassified ...
GGGTTCGCACTTTCGCTACTATTAATATTCGTAGTCAACAAGCAGAGTTTTGGCTGGACCATCCAGTTCCATCCCCCTGTAAACCTGCTGGCGGGCGCGCTGCTGTTAGTGTGGTGCGTGACGGTGCTTGCCGGACTGTACCCCGCGCGGGTAGCCGCGCGGCTGGATCCGATCGAAGTGATACACGAAGAGTAATGCTGGAAACCGACACTCCGCGCGCGCTGGAACAAGCGCTCCAGGCCCTCGAACACCAGTTCGCCGCGTTGCCGGATTTCCAGGCGCCTGCAGTGGAGGGCACCGCCGCTGTTCTGGCCGATGTCGCCGCGCGGCTGGGGAACAATTTCCCGTATTTCCATCCACTCTACGCCGGTCAGATGTTAAAGCCGCCGCACCCGGTGGCGCGGGCCGCCTATGCTCTGGCGACCTGGATCAATCCCAACAATCACGCGCTCGATGGCGGCCGCGCGAGCTCGGAAATGGAGCGCGAGGCTGTCGCCCAGATCGCCGCAATGTTTGGTTGGCGCGAGCACCTCGGCCATCTTGCGGGCGGCGGCACCATGGCCAATCTCGAAGCGCTGTGGGTCGCCGGCCGGTTGCATCCAGGCAAGAAGATCGTGGCTTCTTCGCAATCGCACTACACGCACGAGCGCATCAGCGGCGTGTTGCAGCTTCCGTTCGCAAAAGTGGATACCGATAGGCGCGGGCGCATGGACCCCGCGGCGTTGGAGTGCCTCGCAAAAAACGGCGAGATCGGATGCGTGGTGGCGACGCTCGGCACCACCGCGACCGGCTCGGTCGATCCGTTGCCGGAAATCCTCGGCCTCGGTGAGCGGTACGGTTTTCGCGTTCACGTCGACGCGGCTTATGGCGGCTATTTCACTTTGGCCGATAACCTCGGGCCCGAAGCGCGTGCTGCGTTCGATCGCGTTACCGAAGCCGATTCAATCGTGATCGATCCGCATAAGCACGGTCTTCAGCCGTATGGCTGCGGCTGCGTGCTGTTCCGCGATCCGGCGGTTGGAACGCTCTACAAACACGATTCTCCGGCGACTTATTTTTCGTCACGGCAGCAGCACCTCGGCGAAATTTCCCTTGAATGCTCGCGGCCGGGTGCTTCGGCGGTGGCGCTGTGGGCCACCATGCGCATGCTCCCACTGGTGCGCGGCGGCGCATTCGCGCAGGGGCTGACCGCGTCCCGGCGCGCCGCACTGGCGCTGCACGCGCGGCTGGCCGCGGATAACCGCTTCATTGCACCGTTCGAGCCGCAACTCGATATTGTCGTTTGGGCGCCGCGTCACGGCTCCGCTCAACGCATCTTCGATGGAGCGGCCAAACTCAATCTTCACCTCGCCCTGGCGCGTCTGCCGGGCGCGTTCTTCGGCGCCACGGAACCGGAAGTGCTTGCTCTGCGCTCGGTCTTAATGAAGCCCGAGCACGAGCAGTGGATCGATCGTATTTGGGAAATCCTGGATCAAGCAACCAACGAATGAACAGTTCTAACGCATCTATTCGAAACATCGCCATCATCGCGCACGTGGATCATGGCAAGACCACGCTGGTCGACGCCATGCTCAATCAGAGCGGCATTTTCGGCTCGCATGAAGAGCACGTCGACCGGGTGATGGATTCCAATGAGCTCGAACGCGAGCGCGGAATCACCATCCTCGCCAAGATCACCGGCGTCCGTTATCACGGCGTCAAAATCAATATCGTCGATACGCCCGGCCACAGCGATTTCGGCGGCGAAGTCGAGCGCGCTCTCAAGATCGTCGATGGCGTCATGCTGCTCGTCGATGCCAGCGAAGGCCCGCTGCCGCAGACCCGGTACGTGCTCATGAAGGCGCTGGAGGCCAAGCTCCCGCCCATTGTCGTCATTAATAAGATCGACCGGCCCGATGCGCGAGTCGCCGAAGTTCTCAATGAGATCTACGACCTGTTCATAGACCTCGACGCGACCGAAGACCAGCTGGATTTCCCGGTTCTCTACACCATCGCCAAGACTGGCATTGCAAAAAAGACGATGGAAGATCCTTCGGGCGACCTGCGCCCGCTGTTCGATGCCATTGTGCAGCACATCCCCTGCCCGAAGGGTGATTCCGAACAAGTGCTGCAGATGATCGTGGCCAACCTCGATTACAGCGATTATCTCGGCCGCCTGGCGATCGGCCGCGTCTTCCTCGGCACGCTGCGCCTCGGTGATGAAGTTGCCATCGCCAAGCGCGACGGTTCGCTGCAGAAAACGAAGATCACGAAACTGTATTCTTTCGAAGGTCTGAAGCGCGTGGACGAAACCATCGGCCGCCCTGGCGATATCCTCGCCATCGCCGGCGTCGAAGGCATCACTATTGGCGAGACCGTTACCAGCGCCGAAACTCCCGAGCCGCTCCCGCAAATTCACATCGACGAACCGACCATCGCGATGGCGTTTACGATCAACACATCGCCATTCTCGGGCCGCGAAGGCCAGTGGGTCACCTCACGCAACCTGCGCGACCGCCTCGATAAAGAACTGCTCACCAACGTCTCCATTCGTGTGGAAGAGCTGGGCCATGACACGTTCAAGGTGATGGGCCGCGGCGAACTGCAGCTCGCCATTCTCATCGAAATGATGCGCCGCGAGGGCTACGAACTGGCGGTCGGCAAGCCTGAAATCCTCACGCGCACTGTCAATGGCAAGGTGCAAGAGCCGGTGGAACACCTCACCATCGATTGCCCTGAAGCGTACATCGGCGTGGTCATCGAAAAGCTCGGAGCGCGTAAAGGCAAAATGATCAAAATGGTGAACCACGGTTCCGGCCGTGTGCGCCTGGAGTTTCACGTCCCCTCGCGCGGTCTGATCGGGCTGAGGAGCGAAATCCTCACGGACACCCGGGGCACTGCCATCATGAATTCGTTGTTCCACGGCTACATCGAATGGCAGGGCGATATTCCGACACGGCCCACCGGCTCGCTGGTGGCCGACCGGCCCGGCAAAGTTACCGGACACGCGGTCTTCAACCTGCAGGAACGAGGCGAGATCTTCGTCGCCCCCGGCACCGAGGTCTACGAGGGCATGATCGTCGGCGAAAACGCGCGCGAGAAAGACCTGGACGTGAACATCGTCAAGGAAAAGAAGCTCACCAACATGCGCGCCTCAACTGCGGACGAAGCGATCCGGCTCGTCCCGCCGCGCATTCTGAACCTCGAACAGGCCATCGAATTCATTCGCGACGACGAATTCGTCGAGGTGACTCCGGCGTCCATCCGCTTGCGTAAGAAGGTGCTGAAAGCCAACCAGCGGTAACACGCGCTCTCTCTGTACCGTTTCTTACATTGTGATGCGAGCGGCCGCGGAATTTGATACGCCGCTCCTCTCGCCAGTTATATACTCACCCCCTGCCTGCCGATTGCAGGCCATGAAAAAAGGAGAGACGACCGTGCGAATCAGCACTTTACTGAAAGCTTGCCTTTGCGGAGCCGCGTTGCTTGGGGGGACATTTGCCGCGGATCCCAATCTTCAGAATTCGGGATTGCACCTGCAGCAAACGATCACCGTGCCAGGATGGTCGGTCGGCAAAGCAAATACCGATTTATTTGGATTCAACCCGGTGACCCGGGTCATGTATCTGGCCGACCGCACCAATCACGGCGTGGATGTGATCGATACTCACACGAATACCGTCATTGGACTGATCCCGTTAGCCTCAACTACGGTGGTCAATCAACCGCTGGTGGCGATCGATCTTCAGCAACTTGTGGTCTCTGATGGCGCGCAGTCTGTATTAGTGTGGGACTTACTCACTCCCATGCCGAATGGCCAACCGACGGTCTACACGCTACCCGCCTCCGATGGCAGCGTGCCGGACGGGATGGATTACGACACCATCAATCAGACTGTCTACGTGGTGACGGACAATGCACCCTATACCCTGGTTGGAATCAGCCTGGCCCAGAAGAAAATTGTGAGTGAGACAAAGATTCCGTTTAGCGCCGACCTGATTCGGTTCAATTCCATTGACGGCAAGATCTATATTTCGATGGAGGATGCTGACAACAACAACGCCAGCGCGGGAATCGCCGTATACGACCCGGCCACCAATACTATGTCGGCGCCGGCGCAGTACAAGGTAGGCCCGATCTGTCCCGGCCATGGAATCGATATCGATCCGATCACCAATGTTGCTCTGATGGGCTGTTTCGGGGGCACTTCTAACGGAAATCTTGCGATGAACCTTTCCACCGGGAAATTCACCACCTTCCCCGATGTCGGTGGCACCGATTCGATCGTGCTCAATCCCAACCTGCGGCGCTTCTATTCGGGCTCCGGTCTGAATACCGCCAAGACCAGCGGATGCCCCGCCACCCCGAACGCGCCTCCATTCGGATCGCTGGTGCCGGTAGTAGGCGTGTTCGATGCCATTCACCCGAGCGCTTCTGCGCCCGCGCGACTGGATGGAGTTGCCTGTACCGGCCGCGGCAATCACATCGCGGGCGTCGACCCGATCCGAAACAACGTTTACGTGCCGGTGGCGCAGTTCCCGGCCGACCCGAACAGCACCACGACCGGTGTAGCGGGCATTCTGGTCTTCCACGACAGCACCCACCCGGCGCAGCATCCGATTGGCGCCGCCCATGCTGACCTGATGCCGGTGAGCGGCAGCGCGATCTCCGCGACGGTTCTGATGTCAGTGGATCCGAACAATCGCCGTATGGAAGTGGACGCGACGATTCACGGGGTCAGCGGGTCCGCCTGGCTGACGATTCCCACCACCGTCACTAATGAGATCGTGCATTGTTCCGTCAACAGCGGCACCCAAACGGCAAGTTGTGACGAGTTCCTGCTGGGTGATCCTCTCGTTGGAAGCATCGCAACGCTTTCGGTTAACGCCAGCGCCGCGGCTCGGGGCGAAGTTCGCTCCTGCGGCGACGACGACAAAGGCAACGGGCAGCAGGCCTGCGAATCGAAGGAGCACGGCGATAACTAGCTAGGTTGGTGTACCGGGAGTCTTTGTAAATACACCGTTTCCTCCGGTCACGGCTCGGTTTCCGCCGCGACCGGAGCGAGCGGTGGTGAAGATCGGCCTGCGCTATTTGCCGTTCGCGCGAAAGATCGATAGATCGATCGCGTCGGCCATGGCTCTATAACCGGCATCGTTCGGATGCAGGTGGTCGCGGATGTTGAAATTGGGACGAATCTGTTTGGGGTTCGCCGTATCCTGCACAACCTTCTCGAAATCGATCACTGCATCGAATGCGCCGCCAGTGCGGATCCACTGGTTCACTGCCTCGCGCACCGGCTCGCCGGCTTCACTGTAGTAGGCAGCCCCTTCATACGGGGTCAGGGTGCAGCCGATTATCTTAATCCCGTGCACGTGCGCGCGATCGGCCAGCTGCCGCAACGCGCCAATCACGTCATCAGCCGTCACGGCTTCACTTGGCTGCCGCATGCCGAATCCGATGTCATTGATGCCTAGCATCACCGTGGCCCATTTCACTCCGGGTTGAGCAAGCACATCGCTATCGAAACGGGCGAGAGCGCTGACGCCGGCGCCATCGTGGAGAAGGCGGTTTCCAGAGATGCCTTCGTTGGCCACGGCGATCTGAGAGGTTCCCGGGTTATCCAGCAAACGCTGCGCCAGAAAGCTCGGCCAGCTGCTGTTGGTATCGACCGTGGAGGTTGCGCCGTCGGTGATGGAGTCGCCAAATGTCACCAGCGTGGCTGCGCCGGCCGGCGCCGCGACATCCACGCCCGAGAGGAAATACCACGATTGGGTTGTCATCGTGTCACTGAGGACCGGCGCCCCCGTGGCATCCCCCTTGGTGATGTAAGTGGTGTGCAATCCCGTGGCGTGCATGGTGAGTTGGCCGCTTTCGCCGGGGATGAAAACGCTCACAGCCAGGTCGGCCAATTTCGGGACCTGGAGATCGACGGCGTCCGAAAGCAGGAGTGCGCCCGGGGGAATCGAGGCTGTCGGTTTTCCGTTAAAGGTCAACGCATGATCCGAGCCTTCGACAATCGCCGACTCCTTGCCATGCAGCGCGACGTGCGCCGCCCCGAGAGTTAGCGGAGTTGTGCCGTAGGTGTTCGAAAATTGCACGCGAATCCGATTGCCACCCAGGCTTGTCCGGACGATCATCCGTACGGTCTGATTATTCAAGCTGGTGATCGCGCGGGGCGGCGCGGGAGTGGCTTGAGCCTGCCGGCCGGGAGTGGGCGCAGGGGGCGCCAGCGGCCGAAACTGCTGCGGAGACGCAGCCCAGGTCGCTACCCAATGTTCCTGCGCAAACAGGGAGAGCGGCGCAATGAGGAGCGCCAACATGGCAAAGCGGCGGATCATAATTTCCTCCATCGCCGGCGACACGACCGCCGACGTTACATCGGAACTAGAATACTACGGAGTAATTCCCGCTGTTTTTCGCCCAGGGCCCGCCAATCGTAATGGCGGAGGGCGTGAGTATACGCGGCCTGGGCGATCGCGTCCCGACGGGCGTGATCGGTGATGAGCGTGGCGACGCCCGCGGCGAACGCCTGCGCGCCATCCGCGATCCAGACGCTGTGATCATGCACTAGTCCGAGCCCCGCGCAGCCGGACGACGTCGAAACCACGGCGCGCCGCATCGCCATTGCCTCGAGAACTTTAAGATTGGTGCCGGCGGAAACAGTAGTTGGCACCAGCACTAGATTCGTCTCGGCATACAGCGGGCGAACGTCGGCCACGAATCCCAGCATGCAGATGCGCGGGTCGGGAACCGGCTCGGGCGCATCCGTGAAGGCGCGCCAATACTGCAGAGGGTCGGGCCCGCACACCACGGTCACCGTCATCTCCGGAAATTTTTCGCGCAGTACCGGCCACACGCTTTCGGTGAAGAACCGGTAAGCGGCAATATTGGGGAAATGGCGGAATGAGCCGATGAACAGGAGGCGTTGGCCGGCTGATTCGGGCTCGGGGCAAAATCTCTCGAGATCCACTCCGTTTGCGATGACTGTCGTTTGCACCGTCGGGCCCAGCAGCGCCGCGTCCTTTTCCGACATGACCACCACCCGCCGATATCTCTTCGCAACCCGGTGCTCGAACCGCACCCAGCGCCAGTAGTTCCACCAGGAGGACCCGGTGCGTTCGCGACGGGCGATTTGGCCGAAGAGGTCGAAAGTGACATCGTGTTCGACCAGGACATCGCCTCCGTACTCCGCCATCTGCGTGTATTCGACCTGGAGGCGCTCGAAGCCGAAGGCGCGGCGTTCCCGATCGAGAGCGCGCCGCATTGCCGGCGAACGAGCCTCACAGACATCCGGCGGAAGCAGGGTGGACCACCGGGGTTCCCGATATCGCGGTTTCTCGACCAGCACGACGCGCGCGCAGAATTCGAGAACCGGCGCGGGCTCAGCGGCATCGTCTTCAAATGCGAATAACTCGACATCGAACTCGCGGGCCATTTCGCGAACCAGGTTGAAGATGCGAACCGCGCCGCCGTGGGCGAGCGGATACGGAAAATAAGGCGAGAGCACCGCTACGCGCCGCCGCTCGGGCGCGCACGGACGGCCCTCGAGCACCCGGTAGTTCGACGGCGCGGTGGAGCGCTCGGGCTTTGGTCCCGGCCACCACCACGGGCGCAAATAGATGCGGTCGAGGGGCACGCCGCGCCAGAACAGAAATGACGAGAGGTTCAGGCGCAGATGGTGCCGCTCGAGCCGCGAGTTGTACGCCAGGATCTTCCGTGGCGCCATCCGGTACGCCGCGCGGCGGAGCGGATTGGCATCGCGCGTCAGCAGCACTGGGGCGAGGCCAATCCGATAGCGCCTTAACTTTGGCCGCATCGCGGGCCAGTTTTCCGGTGTCACCACAAAGTGCCGCCGCTCCGGCACCAGCCCGCGTACTTCTTCCGCCATCCGCCGGCACAACTCCGCGTCGCCCGTGCAAAATGTAACCACCACGGCTTCCGGATCCTTGCCGATAAGGCCGAAGATCCACCGTTTGATGCGCTGCTTCACGCAAGCGACCTCGTCGCGCGGAGCACGGCGCATGCAGCCAGCGGCGCGAGCGCCGCCGTCACCGCCAATGGAGCGTATCCAAACACATCGATGACGCGGCCAAATGCAGGCGAGACAATCGCTTGCACTGCGCCGTAGGACGAGACGAGAATCGACACCGCGAACGCCGCCCGGGCGCCGCCGAACGCATCGAGCGGCATCGTATACATATTGACGCTGAACGCCGAGACCGCGAAAATACTCAGCGAAATGCCAGCCGATGCCCACGCCGGCGAAGGCGCCAGCGGGATCGCGGCGGTCGCCAGCGACACAATGCCTGCGGCCAGGCACACCCGGAACCGCGCTCCCAGCGCCGCCACGCCGTGATCAATCAGACGCAACGAAAACCATCCCCCCGCCGCGCCTCCTACTGCCGCGAACACCGGCGGTATCCACGCGTACCAGGACGCCTGGACCAAGGTCAGACCGTGCACTTCCACCAGAAACAGCGTGGTCCAGTTGGTCCAAAGAGAGTACCCGATCATGCTCAGGGCGTTGGCGGCGACGAAAGCCCACAAGCGCCTGTCGCGCAGCATCGCGCCCCCACTCGATGCGTCGAGCTTCGGCGCGGGTGCCGCGCTCGCCCGGCGCGAGGCCCAGTGCCAGACCGGAATCCAGATCAATCCCAGAATGCCGGTGACCACAAACGCCTGGCGCCAACCGGCACGGACCGCCAGATATGTCGCAACCGGCGGCGCCAGAATCAATCCAAGACTGATGCCCGCCTGGTTGACGGCATTGCCGAGGGCGCGTTCCGCCGGACGCAGATATTGATGGATCGCTTTCCCGGCTCCCGGAATTCCAGCGGCTTCCGCGACGCCAAGCGCGGCGCGGCAGCCCACCAGTCCGCCCAATCCGTGTGTTACTCCGGTGGCGATGCCCGCGCAGGACCACAGACCAACCGCGAGTGTAATTCCACGATTCAGCCCAACCCGGTCGATCAGCATTCCGGCAAAAGGTGCGGCGCTCGCGTAAGTGATCGAAAACGCCGTCAGGATCAGCCCATATTCGGCATTGGAAAGGTGGAATTCGGCGCGCAGAACAGGCGCGAGCGTGGCCAGCGTCTGCCGGTCCAGGTAATTGATCGCAGAGGAAAGCACGAAGACCGCCAGCACCAGCCAGCGAAAGCGTGCGGCGTCAGCGGAGCGGGTCACTGAAACTCGATGGTGGCTACCTCGCCCGCGGTGGACAGCCGGGCATTGGTCTTCGGAAAATATTCCACCGTCACCGCGCGCGCCTTTTGTGCGCCGCAACCGAGTGCCTGGTCACCGCCTCCGATGATCACGATATTCTTCGGATCCGGGACCAGCAGCCGCGTGAGCTTGTGGTCGCCGCCTTCGATCGAGAGCCGTGCCTGCTTTCCGATGCACTCCACGCGCTTCAACGACCCGGAGATTTTTCCGGAAGGCTTCGGTCCGTCCCACCAGGGCACCGCTTTACCGGGGGTCGCTTCCTTGTATTTATCTTCAATGGCGTGTACGTTAGCGCGGGCCTGGTCCTTGAGCTTTTCCAGGTCCTCGGCTTCTTTGCGGCGTTCGGCATCTTCGGCATCGAGTCGCTGCTGTTCGATCGCCATTCGCGCCTGGTGCATACGCTGGCGTTCGGCCGGGTCGGTAGCCGCCTGCTCGCCCTGCGTCCACGCCTTCGCCGCGTTCTTGAAGTCTTTTTGCTCGATGTAGGCTTCGGCCAGAGCCTGCCAGTACGCCGCGTTGCGCGGGTTGCGTTCGGCTGCCGCCTTCCAATGCGCCAGACGCTTTTCGGGATCGGTATCGCGCGCTGCCATCAGAGCGAATGGCTCATCCAGCTTGGGATTGATTCCCGCCGCGCGCAGCAGCGCCTGCGTGGCCTTTTCGTTATCCGGCTCCAGCTTGGCGTATTCGATATAGCACCGCGCACTCTTGCTCCCCGCCTGCGTCGCGGCTTCAAAGTGCTTACGGGCGTCGTCCTGCTTGTGATCGCGCAGGGCCAGCAGCCCAAGACCTTCCTCCGCCTCGCCGACGTGAGTTTGATCGCGAAGCAGCGCCTCGTACTCGGCTGCCGACTGGCTGCCGGCCAGCAGATCGGCGCGCGCGAGCCG
>Ga0070741_10021341_pt1 | contig 10085 bp, 9 predicted proteins | sample Coa_R1_4_FD_66440 | JGI IMG/M metagenome (GOLD analysis project Ga0070741, IMG submission 66440) | Surface soil microbial communities from Centralia Pennsylvania, which are recovering from an underground coalmine fire - Coalmine... | ecosystem: Environmental > Terrestrial > Soil > Unclassified ...
TCGTCGACGGGCTGCGCTGTTGCCTCGACGGATCGCCGCCGGCCGGCCTCCGTCCCGCCCAGGTGCTCGGCCTCCGCTTCCGGCTCGCGCGCAGCGACGGCGGTGAGGCGCTGCACGCGTCGGACGGCCGCACGTTCGTCGTGGATCGGAAGGCTTCAGCCGGAGAGGTGGATCGCTTCGTGGTGTCCGCGACGGGAGTCACCGTCGGCGGATGGGCGGTCGACTGGGAGCACCGCGAGCCCGCACGGGCGATCGTCGTCTTCGCCGGCGGACGGTATCTGGGCCGGGGCCGCACCGGCGTCGGCCGCCGGGACGTCGGGCGGATACGCCGGCATCCGGCCCTCGCGACCGCCGGTTTCGTCCTGCGCTTCCAGGCGACCACGTCGCGCGACGCGGCGCTTCGGGTGTTCGCCGTGATGGACGACGGCCGCGCCGTCGAGCTCGCGCGCGCCGGAGTGTTCACGCTCGCGCTGCGGCGGATGCACTGGTACCGGCGCATGGCACGGCTCGTCCTCTTGCGGTGGCGCGACGCCCGGGGCGGGCGGCGCAACGTGTTCGCCTACGCGTCTTCCGTGTGGCGGGCCGCTCGCTCGCGCCGCGCTTCGCGTGTGAACGTCTAGACAGCGCGCTTGTCGACGAGCATCTTGCGCAATCTCGAGTCGGTTGCGCGGACCGGAAACTTCCGGTTCTTGATGAACCATTCGCTGAAGTCGGTCCGGACGATGTCGGTGTACCCGATCATCAGCATGAAGCGCGGGTTCACGGAGCGGCTTCCGAAGTGGAAGCACGCGGACGGGTCGATGAACAGCACCGAGCCCCGCGGATACGAAAACTCGATCACCTCGTCCTTGTCGGCGGCGCTGAACATCGTCGAGTCGTCGAGACGGTAGGGCACCCCGCGCTTCCAGTACCCGAGCTCCGTCTTCGCGCGCTGCGAGACGCCGCGCGGCAGGAACGTCCACGGTCCGTGATCGAACGTCGTGTCGTGCAAGGCCACGAGCACGTACACGCTGGGAACCGAGTAGTAGTCGATGTGGTAGAGCTGGCTCTCCTTGAGGACGTCCGGCGTGTCGTCGTAGTCCATGTTCGACTCGACGAAACGGATGCCCGGCGGGATGGTAGTGGACAGGACGGGAATTGTCCGCAGGTAGTTGGACACGACGCCGACGACGTCCGACGACGTGGCGAAGTCGAGAAAGGCCGGGAAGCGCTCGCAGTCCTCGTCGCGCCAGACGTCGGAGAAAAAGCTGCGGTAGGAGTTGGGCGCGGTCGCGCGCTTGCCGCCCCGCTCCGCGATGATCTCGTCGGCCTGCGCGAGGACGCGGTCGAGGTGGGGAAGCGTGCCCGACGTGTCGATCGCGAAGCCGTCCTGCATCTGGAGCAGTGGACGGACGCTCGTTCCGTTCCGCCGGATGAGCTCGTCGAACTGCGTGTTGTACAGGCGGCGGCGCTGCGCGGCCTCACGCCGCCAACGCAAGGTGTTCATGGTCCGGGCCAGCCGCATGGAGTTCGCGATGCCCAGTCGACCCATGTGGTCGTGGTGCAGGAACTCGGCGACGGGCTTGAGCGCCCCGTGCTCGCGCACGCGGTCGGGTCCGAACTGCTTCATGGATTTCCCCCGGTGGATCGGACGACGCGCATCAGAATACGAGGGCTGCACAGCGTCCGCGTGGCACCGCCGGGGCGGCACGAACCGGCGAGCGTCGTCTAGAGCGAGCGCAGCAACGCCACGACTTTGCCGAGGATGCGGCTGTTCTCGGCCGTCACCGGGATGGGGTCGTAGGCCGGATTCTCGGCGCGGAGCACGGTCCCACCCTCGCTCCGTATGAGCGTCTTGACGGTGGCCTCGTCGTCGAGCATGGCGGCGACGATCGAGCCGGGCGTCGCATCGTCCTGCTTGCGGACCACGACGAGGTCGCCGTCCTCGATCCCGGCGCCGGTCATCGAATCACCGGCGACCCGGAGCATGAAGAACTCGCCCTCGCCGATGACCGACTGCGGCAGCGGCATGACGTCTTCGATGTCCTCGACCGACTGCAGCGGCGGACCGGCGGCGATGCGGCCGAGGAGGGGCACCATCTTGGTGCCCGATCGAGAGGCTGCCGGACCCATGCCGGGGGCATAGGAAATCTCGATGGCCCTCGGCTTCGTTGGATCTTTGCGAATGTATCCCTTGGACTGGAGCGCTTCGAGATGGGCGTGGACGGTGGACGGCGACGCGAGTCCGACGGCATCGGCGATCTCGCGGACGCTCGGCGGATACCCGCGCTCCTCGACGGTGGACAGGATGAACTCGAGAATGCGTTTCTGCCTCGGACCTAACGCCTCGACCCCCGCGGCGGCTGATTTCGGCACGTCGTCGCCTCCTGTGTTTCGCCGGACCGTAGCACGCACACAGGACCGAAGCAAACATCTGTTCGCGCCAACCTTTGTTCGTGCCGGCCGATATCCATACCGATGAGCTCCCGTGTGGTGGTCGGCGAGCAGTTCGACAGCGTCCTGGAAGCGGCCCGCAGCGGCGCCGACTGGGCGTGGAAGGTCCTCTACGAGAGCCTCGCGCCCACGCTGCTCGGCTACCTGCGCGCGCGGGGCGCCCCGGACCCCGAGGGTGTGGCAGGCGAGGTGTTCTGCCAGCTCGTCCGGGACATCCACCGCTTCGAGGGCGATGAGCAGGGCTTTCGTTCCTGGGTCTTCGTCATGGCGCACCACCGTCTGCTGGACGACCTCCGCCGCCGCCGCCGGCGCCCGGAGACGCCGGCCGCGCCCGAGACGTTCGGGGACCTGGCCGAGCCGGGCGACGTGGAGCGCACGGTCGTCGACCGCAGGCGCGCCGAGGAGCTCCGGGCCGTGATCGAGACGCTGACGCCCGCGCAGCGGGACGTCCTGCTCCTGCGGATCTACGGCGAGCTGACCATCGAGGAGGTTGCCAAGGCGATCGGGCGGCGGGCCGGTGCGGTCAAAGCCCTCCAGCGCCGGGGCCTCGAGGCGGTGCGGCGGCATCTGGACAAGGAGGTATCCGAGTGACCCTCCGAGGCGCTTACCAGTACGGATGACGAAACCGACCCCCGACGACGCCGACCGGATCTTCTCCGGACAGGGCACCGGCCCGCTGTCGGACTTCGTCCGCGAGGCACGGGAGGTGTTCGCGACGGCCCCCGACGCGGGGACGCAGGCGCGCCACCTGCGCGCCATGTCCGGGGAGTTCGCGGCGCGTCCGCCTCTGCCCGCCCCGCGCAGACGCCGTCTTCCCGTCGGACGCGCGGCCGCGGCGGCGCTGGCCGGGACCGTGCTCGTTGCGGGAAGCGCGCTCGCGGCAACGGGCCACCTGCCCGCGCCGGCGCAGAACGCCGTCTCCGATGCCGCCAAGGCCGTCGGGCTGACGATCCCGGCGCCGCACGACAACGCGCGCGCCGAGGCCGGCAAGGCCCGCGCCGCGGAGAACAAGGCGCGTGCCAAGCAGTTCGTTACGGCCAAGAAGGCGTGGAACGAGTGCGAGAAACAGGCGCGCGAGCATCCGTCCGGTCCGTCGGGTCCCACCCAACCGTCGGGTCCGACCGGCCCCGGCGCGTGCGGGGCGAAGCCCAACCCCCACGACTTTCGTCCGGAGGCGACGCCGCACGGCCAGCAGCACGGCCAGGAAAAGGACAACGGGAACCACGGCCGGCCGGCGAACGACGGGAACCACGGACAGGGCAACGGCCAGGAGCCGGCTCCGTCCGCGCCGACATCGGTGCCCGGCGGTAACGACGGCGATCACGGAAACGGTCTTGGCAACGGCCACGGCAACGGCGGCGACGACGGCGGTGGCGGCGGACCGGGTCAGGGTCGCGGCGAGTAGAGGCTCGCCGTCGTCGGCTGCAGCAACTCGCACGACGCGCGCGACGTGGGAATCCGCGGCCGGTCGAACAAGCGGAGCACCGCTTTGTAGCGGTACGCGGTGCCCTCGATCCGGCGTTTGATCGCTGCGTACGTCGCGTCCTGGGGTGCGTAGCCGCGCGTAGCGGCTAGCTCGTAGGTCGTACCGATCCAATCGGTCGTGCCGGCCGGGATGCGTCCCTGCGAGCCGTCGCGTCCGAGCATCACCGTCCACACACGCGACGGCGAGTGCGACTGCAGCGCTCGAAGCGCCGCGGCGTCGACAAGACTGCTCGCGTTGAGTCGCACCGTGCACGGCGCACGCGGTGTCGACGCGAGGTAGTACTGCACTTCGCTGTCGTCCTGCACGACGACGACGTCACCGGGCTGCGCGCGCGAGACGATGTCGCGTGCGATGTCCCTCGACGGGACGGCGTAGATCGCGTTGTGGAATTCGCGGTTGGTGAAGTAGTTCGCCGCACCGAGGCCGTACCCCGCCGTAAGAAGGGCGAGGACGACGGCGCCGCCGGCGCGTCCGAGCCGGGTCACTCCACATGCGGCCACCATCAGCACGAACGGAAACGCCGCGATCGCGCGCGTGGGAATCGTCTCGAAGGGACGCCCCTTCACGTAGACCTGATACGCGACGACCGTGATCGCGACCACGCCCACCGACGCCGCGGCGACGAAGTACCGGCGCGAGCGCAGCACGGCGACGGCGCCGGCGACCAAAGCGACGACCGCGGCGACCGTGGCCACGGCGCCGACGAGGCGCCACGGGAAGATCGTCGGTCCGAGGGTCCATGCGAAGACGGGATAGGCGGCGTCGAGCACGAGGCGCGGCACGCCGAGGATCTCGGCCGCGCGCGGACGCGAGATCGGAGTCGAGAACAAGCGGCCCCTGTCGATCGCGAGCCACGCGGCGAAGGCGGCGGCGACGGCTGCGGCCGACGCGAACCACGCGCGACGCTGACGCACGGAGCGGAGCAGGTCGCCGGTCATGTCCATCTTCCCGAAGACGACGAGGCCGCCGACGATCGTTTCGACGACGAGGTAGGCGGCCGCGGTGTAGTTCGTGAGCAGGAGAAGCGCGCCGGCGCCGGCGTGCAGGGCCCACCACCAGCGTCCCCGCTCGAATGCGGCGATCAGCGTGAGGGCCGAGCACAGTGCGAGGAACAGCGTCGGCATGTAGTAGAGCGACATGCGTCCGAACAGCAGGACGAACGGCGAGATCGCAAAGAGGTACGTCGCGACCCAGGCGGGCCGCCGCCCGACCAGTCTGCGCGCAAGCAGGAACACGAGCGGGACGCACGCGACCGTCAGCACGACCGACGGAACGCGCATGACCGCGTCGGAGGTGCCGGCGATGCGCGCCCAGATCCAGAGCAGGACGTTGTTCAGCGGCGGCTGCACCTCGTTGGACCGGTATCTGGCGTAGGCGGCGGCGATGCTTCGGATCCGCGCGGTCTTCACGCCGAGCGCCTCGTCGATCCAGATGCTCTTCGAACCGAGGTGGGCGCCGAGCAGGGCCGCGTTGACGGCCGTCAGCAGGCCGACGCCCGCGAGGGTTCGCCGCTTCAACCGACGAGCTGGACGAGATCGGCGTAGCCGTCGCCGACGTAGAGCTCGAGCGGGTCGAAGTAGACGCCGCTTCGTCGCGCCGAGAGCTGGACGTTCGGAGGCAGGGACGCGTCGTGTCCCGGGCCGACCGTGCCGACGACGTCGCCGCGAAGCACGTGCTGGTTGCGCTTGGCGACGATCGTCCCCAGATACGAGTAGGTGGTCTTGATGTTCCCGCTGTGGTCGACGGTCACCGAAACGTTACCGGCTACGTTGCCGGCGAAGCTGACCACGCCGTCGGCGGATGCCCGGACGGGCGTGCCCAGCGGGGCCGCGATGTTGTCGGCGCGGTGTCCGGGCGCGTACGGATTGTCGAGCGGCGCGTCGTATGTCTTCACCAGCGTTCCGTAGAGAGGCACGGCGAACTGTGCACCGGAGCGCAGGACGGGAGGCGGAGGGTTCGTCGCACCGTTGGCCGGGGCCGCAAGCGCGAGAAACATCAACGCGGCCGTCAACGCTCGCATGGGGTCGGAAGTATGGGTCCGGCCGCCGACAGCGATTTCTTGTCAGTGCCGGGTTCTAGGGTCGTCCTTGACACGCGAGCGGGGGCTCGCTAGGGTGTACGAACATACGTTCGCATCAGGAGCACAAGGGGGAGGACGGAAGTGAACAAGACGAGACTCACTCCACTGGGCAGGCTCCTCGCACTGGTCGTCATCATCACCTTCGGAGCGGTGGCCGGGGCCGCCGGGGCGGCAGCCTCGAAACCCCACGCCCGAGCCTGGCGCTGTGTTGCGGTGCGCCCCGGCGACACGCTCTGGGGGTTTGCGGGAGCCGTCGAACGCAGCGACCCGCGGGACGCCGTCCAGCGGATCGTCGACGAGAACCGGCTCACCGGCGGTGAAGTCCCCGTCGGCATGGCGCTGTGGGTGCCCAACACCGGCGGCGTGAAGTCGCTCCTGGGCGCCGACCCGAAGCTCTGTACCGCGGCAGAGTAGCCATTCTCGCAGGTCACAAGCCTGTAACTACACCGTTGACACACTAGATCTTGTGCCCTATGCTGGTCCTCACCCCAAGATGTTGGGGCTGAGGCGCGAGTAGCGGGGGAATCTTCCGTCCGATGCGTTGTCCGTACTGCCGTTCCGACGACACCAAAGTCATCGATTCACGGGACACCGAAGAGGGCGGCGCCATACGCCGCCGGCGGGAGTGCGTGGCGTGCAGCCAGCGGTTCACGACCTTCGAGCGGGCCGAGGGCGTGTCCCTCGTGGTGCGCAAGCGCGACGGCACGCGCGAGCCCTTCGACCGGGCGAAGGTCGTGTCCGGGCTCACCAAGGCCTGTGCGAACCGTCCCGTCTCGGACCGCAAGATCCGCGTGATGTGCGACGAGATCGAGGAGGCGCTCCGGGCCACCGGGGCCGAGGTGCCGTCGGAGGACATCGGTCGCGAGGTGCTGTCCCGCTTGAAGGACGTCGACGAGATCGCGTTCGTGCGATTCGCGTCCGTCTACCGGGAGTTCCAGAACGTGGCTGATTTCGAGCGTGTGATCCGTGAACTGGAGAGAAGAGAAGGTGTCGGCGGGCGAGGTTAGCGTCGCTATCCCGGCGCGAGGGAGGAGCTAGCTAGATGGGCAATGGGCGGTCTCGGCAGGCGGTCGGTGGGCGTACGAAGCGAAACGGCAACGGCAACGGTCATGTAGCGACCGATACGGCGTTGTCCGTGCCGCGCATGTTCACGTCACCCGACGTGCATCCCTACGACGAGATCGAATGGGAACACCGCAAAGCTCAGATCGTCTCCTACACCGGCAAGGTCTCCTTCGAGCAGGACGACGTCGAGTTCCCGAAGGTCTGGTCGCAGAACGCGACGAACATCGTCGCGGAGAAGTACTTCCGCGGAAAGCTCGGCACGCCGAACCGGGAATGGTCGGTGCGTCAGATCGTCGACCGCGTCGTCGACTCGATCACGCTCTGGGGCAAGCAGCAGGACAGGTTCGCGACCGCCGAGGACGCGGCCGCGTTCAACGCCGAGCTGAAGCACATCCTCGCCACCCAGAAGGCGTCGTTCAACTCGCCCGTGTGGTTCAACATCGGCGTCCCGGGTCAGCCGCAGCAGTGCTCGGCGTGCTTCATCCTGCACGTCGACGACTCGATGAAGTCGATCGCCGACTGGTACCGCGACGAGATGTTCATCTTCAAGGGCGGGTCGGGTTCGGGCCTCAACGTGTCCAACCTTCGTTCGTCCTACGAGCACCTGAGCATCGGCGGGCTCTCGTCCGGACCGGTGTCGTTCATGCGCGGCGCCGACGCGGCGGCCGGCACGATCAAGTCCGGGGGAGCGACACGGCGCGCGGCAAAGATGGTCGTGATGAACGTCGACCACCCGGATCTCCTGGAGATGCGCGACGGGGCGCCCGGATTCGTGTGGTGCAAGGCGGCTGAGGAGCGCAAGGCGCGCGCGCTGAAGGCGGCCGGTTTCGACATGTCGGTCGACTCGGGCATCGACGCGTACTCGATCCAGTACCAGAACGCGAACAACTCCGTTCGCGTCACCGACGAGTTCATGAACGCCTACCTCGAGGGCCGCGACTGGCACTTGCGCGCGGTGACGACGGGCGACGTCGTCAAGACTCACGACGCGCGGGACGTGATGAAGCAGATCTCTCAGGCCGCGTGGGAGTGCGCGGATCCCGGCATGCAGTACCACTCGACGGTCAACGACTGGCACACGGCGCCGGCGGCGGGTCCGATCACGGCGAGCAACCCGTGCAGCGAGTACATGCATCTGGACAACTCGCCGTGCAACCTGGCGTCACTGAACCTGCTGAAGTTCCTTCGTGAGGACGGCACGTTCGACACCGATGCATTCGAGCACGCGGTGTTCGTCGTCCTGCTCGGACAGGCGATCCTGTGTGTGGCGGCCGACTACCCGACCGAGAAGATCGGACGCAACGCGCGCGGCTTCCGCGAGCTGGGCATCGGCTACGCGAACCTCGGCGCCCTGCTGATGGCGCTGGGCGTTCCCTATGACTCCGACGAGGGACGCGCGTGGGCCGCGGCCGTCACTGCGTTGATGCAGGGCGCGGCCTACCGTGCGTCGGCGCGATTCGCCGAGATCGTCGGTCCCTACCCGGGCACGGACGACCTGCCCGGATTCGCGCACCCGGAGAACCGCGACGCGACGCTGCGGGTGCTCCGTAAGCACGCGGCGTTCGCGCGCGCGATTGCCTCGCAGCCGGGCGACGCGGCGCGCCGGCTCGACAAGCGCGTGGACTTGTTCCACGGACAGGTCGTCGGCGGCGGACACCCCGCTGCCGCCGATCCCGAGCTCGGACGCGTTGCCGCGCGAGCGGTCGAGGTGTGGGACGAGACGCTCGACCTCGCGGAGCGTTTCGGTGTCGAGAACTCACAGGTGAGCGTGCTCGCTCCGACCGGAACGATCGGTTTCATGATGGATTGCGACACGACCGGAGTTGAGCCCGACCTGGCGCTCAAGAAGGTCAAGAAGATGGTCGGCGGGGGCACCATGCAGATCGTCAACCAGACGATCCCGCGTGCGCTCGACCGGCTCGGCTACAACAACGAGCAGGCCGAAGCGATCATCGCGTTCATCGACGAGAACAACACCGTGGTCGACGCGCCGGCGTTGCGTCCGGAGCACTACGCGGTGTTCGCGTGCTCGTTCACGACGGACAACCTGATCGGCCACATGGGCCACCTGAAGATGATGGCCGCGGCGCAGCCGTTCATCTCGGGCGCGATCAGCAAGACCGTGAACGTCCCCGAGCAGGCGGGCGTCGAGGACATGGAGGAGATCTTCGTCGAGGGATGGCGCCTCGGGCTCAAGGCCGTGGCGATGTACCGGGACAACTGCAAGGCCGACCAGCCACTGTCCGCCGACGCCAAGAAGGCCGTCGAGGACGCGACGTCGGTGGAGACGCCGCCGGCGGCGGCACGCAGGCGCCTGCCACGCCGTCGCGAATCGGTGACGTACTCCTTCCGCGTGGCCGACGCGGAGGGCTACGTCCACGTGGGCCTGTATCCGGACACGGGTCAGCCCGGCGAGATCTTCCTGAAAGTCGCGAAGCAGGGCTCGACGCTCGCCGGCGTGATGGCGGCCTTCGCGCTCTCGGTGTCGATGGGCCTGCAGCACGGCGTGCCGCTCGAGACCTTCGTCGAGAAGTTCATCAACGACACCTTCGAGCCGCACGGGATCACAGACGACCCCGACATCCGTTTCGCGAAGTCGCTTATGGACTACATCTTCCGGCGTCTGGCGCTCGACTTCCTACCGGAGGACAAGCGTCTGGCGCTGGGCATCCGTTCGACGGCGGAGCGCGAGAAGGACCTCAACGGCAACGGACATGCCAACGGCAACGGCGTGAACATCATCAAGGTCGAGGCGGAAGAGCCGAAGGCGGAAGAGGCGGGGTCGACGACCGAGCTCGTCGGCGGCGATGCGCCGTACTGCTCGACCTGCGGTGTGAAGATGCGCCCGGCCGGCAACTGCTTCGCCTGCGAAAGCTGCGGGAGCACGTCGGGCTGCAGCTGATGCGGGTAGGTCGAGGAGGAACCGCGCGGCTGGGCTAGTGAGAGCCGTCGAGACACTCGACCCGGCTATGGGGTCTTGTGTCTGCGGATGACTCCGGGTCGGAGAGTTCCTCGAGCAGC
>Ga0070741_10021342_pt1 | contig 10085 bp, 6 predicted proteins | sample Coa_R1_4_FD_66440 | JGI IMG/M metagenome (GOLD analysis project Ga0070741, IMG submission 66440) | Surface soil microbial communities from Centralia Pennsylvania, which are recovering from an underground coalmine fire - Coalmine... | ecosystem: Environmental > Terrestrial > Soil > Unclassified ...
AGGGCGCCGAAGATCACCTGGTCGTTGATGATGCTGGGCGCGATGATGCCCGTGCCGATGGTGGCAGCCACATGCAGGCCGAACACCAGGAAGGCGATGAAGTTGAAGAAAGCGGCCCAGCCCACGGCATAGCGGGGCGACAAGACGCGGGTCGAGACGATGGTGGCGATGGAATTGGCGGCGTCGTGCAGCCCATTGAGGAAGTCGAAGAACAGGGCGACCGCGATCAGGCAGATGATCAGCAGCATGCCTTAGACCTGCTCGATGAGAATGCCGCTGATCCGGTTGGCCACGTCCTCGAAACGGTCCACCACCTTTTCCAGATGGTCGTAGATCTCGTTGCCGACGATGAAGCCCATGGCGTCGCCGCCCTTGTGCTTTTTGTAGAGCGCCTTGATGCCCTGGTCGTTCAGCTCATCGGCTTGCTCCTCCAGCCGGGTGACCTCCTCGGCAATGGCGTTGATGCGCGCGGCGTTCTCCCGCATGGCGGAAAGCAGTCCCACCGCTTCCACCGTCAGCTCCGCGCAGCGCAGGATGATGTCGGCCATCTGCCGCATCTGCAGCTCGAATTCCGTCACCTCGAACAGGGTGATGGCCTTGGCCGTCTTCTGCATCTGGTCGATGGCGTCATCGAGCTGGTTGATCAGCTCCTTGATGTCGCCGCGGTCGAGCGGCGTGATGAAAGTGCGCCGCACGCCCAAAAGCACGTCGCGGGCGATGGCGTCGGCGTGATTTTCGTGCGCCACGATCCGCCGGCAGGCTTCGGCCACGCCGGCCCCGCCTTCCAGCAGGTCACGCAGCGCAATGGCCCCGTCCACCAGGGTGCGGGCGTGATTGTTGAACAGCGTGAAAAACTTTTCCTCGCGCGGCATCAGGGCCTGGAAAAAGCGCAGCACGAGGTCCCCCGAGGAATTGGCGGGCACTGCTTGCTATGCCGCCCTAGGGCCCGTCAAGCGCTCCGCAGGTCACCGTAATTATGTTGGTGTTTCAAAAGCTTAGGGGCGCCGGATCGGCGGCGCCCCTGTCTCAATGCAAGTCTTGAAGGCCCGGCCGGTCAGTTCTCGTCCGGCAGGCCGAAGACAAACAGGGCATAGCCGTTCGGCGGCCGGTGCACTTCGGTCAACATGGTGCCGGGCTTGGCCTCCGGGCTGCCGCCGCCCAGACCGGTGGTGACGGCGATATATTGATGACCGTCCACGCTGAAACTGACCGGAAAGCCCTGCACGGTGGTGCCCAGCCGCGTCTTCCACAAGGTCTTGCCGTTGCGCACATCCACCGCGCGGAAAACGCGGTCGAAGTCGCCGACAAAGGCCAGATTGCCCGCGGTCGAGACCACGCCCGTCAGGAACGGCGCCCGCTGCTGGAACGACCAGAGCGGCTTCATGTCGGCGGTGCGATAGGCCGACAGCCGTCCCATATTGCCGTCCGAACCCGGCATCTCGAAATAGGCCTGCGAGCCATTGCCCAGCATGAAGACGCAGCTCTGCGACAAGGGAATGATCAGCGTGTCGCTGGGCTGGTGATAGCTGGTGGCCTGCCAGTCATGGCCGCCTTCGGGCCCCGGGCAGGAGGAGAGCCACTGCTCCACCTTCTGGTCCACGATGTCCTTGCGATATTGGGGCCGGCCGGTCTTGGGATCGATGGACTTCCAGATGTTCTGGAACACCGTCTCCTTGGCGGCGATGAACTTGCCGGTGACGCGGTCCAGCTTCCACAGGATACCGGGCTTGCCGATGGTCATCAGCGTCTTCTGGTCGCCATGGTCGATGAGCACGCGCTCATAAACCTCGTCCAGGTCCAATGACTCGCCGGGTCCGTGCTGGAACCACCACTTCATCTTGCCGGTGTCCGGATCCAGCGCCAGGGTCGAGTTGGCATAGTTGGTGTCGCCGGTGCCGGAACCACGCAGGTCGCGCCGCCACGGCTTGGCCTGGGCCGTGCCCCAATAGGTCAAATTGAGCACGGGATCGTAGCTGCCCTGGATCCAGGTCTCGGCGCCGGCGCGCTTTTCATCCGGCAAGCCGCCCCAGGTGTCGCCATTGGGCTGACCCGTCAGCGCCACCGTGACGAACTTCCACACCTGCTTGCCGGTCTCGGCGTCATAGGCGCTGATGTAGCAATGATCCTTGGCCGGAACGGTGCCGCAGCCGGTCAGGCCGGTGATGATCTTGCCATGCACGGCCAGCACGCCGCTGGTGTTGTTTTTGCCCGGCACGTCGGAAAGCGGCGTGCTCCACGCCAGCTTGCCGGTCTTGGCATACAGGGCGTGCAGCACCGCGTCATTGCCGGCGAAATAGACCTTGTCGCCCCACACCGCGATGCTGCGCATGCCGCCATAATTGGGACGGCTGGGCGCGGGACCGACACGGTTTTCCCACAACAGCTCGCCCGTCTTGGCGTCCAGCGCCTGCATGGTGTTGTAGGTGTTGCCCAGGAACATGATCCCGTCATGCACGATGGGCGAGGTCTCGTTGGCGCCGCCCTCGTTCATCGCCCATACCCATTGCAGCTGCAGATCATGGACATTGCCGCCATTGATCTGCTTGAGCGGGCTGTAGCTCCAGCTGGCATAATTGCCGCGGCCGATCAGCCACTCGCCTTCCGGCGGATTGGTCAGCATGGCGTCGGTCACGGGCGTGTAGTTCTTGATATCGCCGACCACCGTCTGGCCGAATTTGCGGATCATGCCCGCGCCATTGTCGGGGCTGGGCGGCGCCGCGCCGATCCTGCCGCCGCCCGGCCGGGCTCCCGCCGCCCTCTGGGCCGGCTTGATACCGTTCTGGATATCGGCGGGCACGGTGCCCGACGCCACGGTCGAGATCTTCACCGTTGTCGCGGGCGTAAGGGCCGTCGAACCCGGTGTCGCGCCATTGGCCTGGAGGATGAAGGCGGTCAGGTTGGCATAGGTTGCCGCGTCCAGACTGCCCGGATTGCCATAGGGCATCGACGTGCGAATGGTGTTGTAGAGATCGGCGGCGGTGCGGTTGCGCCAGGCGGCGATGAAGGTCTTTCCGGCCAGCGGCAAGGCATCGCCTTCGCCCGCCAGATTGGCCTGATGGCAGGCGATGCAGTTGGTGGCATAGGCCGCCCGTCCCGCATCGGCCTGGGCCGCTGTGAAGGGTCCAGGGGTCTGGGCCAAAACTGTGGTGCCCAGCGCGCCCGCGCCCGCCACCAGCAATGCCCACACCGAAACTGATTTTCCGCTCAGAATTTTCACGACATCACCTCTCACGTTCGGATCGACGCGGGATCAGAAATTGCGGCCGCTGTTGCGCGCGGCCCTGAGGCCCTCGCCCTGCGGCAGGAACCAGCTTCCCATCTGGGGTTCGTCCTGGCCGGCCTTGACATGTTCGGGCAGCAGCCAGCCCCAGAGATTGCCGTCCGGCGCCGGTCCCTTCTGGCTGTTCACCTGTACGTAAAGCTTGCCGTCGCGCAGCGCCTGGACTTGGGCGCGATTGAGCGTGACGGTGCCACTGATGGTGCCGTTCACGCCGGTGCTAGCGGTGAGGTCCAGGATGGGCGTGCCGGGGATGCCGATGCCCTCACCCATCATGATATGGGCGTCAGTGGCGGGCCCGGAAAGGCCGGTGAAAGTACCCGCGATCTTCAGGCTGTTACCGGACAATGTCGCGATCACGGCGCCTTCGCCGGTCAGCGAGGCGTTGGTGATGTGATTGATGGGGGTCGGCCCCAACACCGTTTCATAGGCGCTGGTCACCGGCGTGGCGGCGGTCGCCGCCGCAAGAAATCCCGACGCCGCGATGATCAACTGGCACCGCGTCGCAACTTTGACCCACCGCGACATCCCCGTCCTCCCCAAGCTTTCTATAAGAAGTGACACAGAAGCCTTGGCGGCTCAAAGGTCCCGGCTCTCGCAAAGTGAGAGTGCGATTTCGCTGGTGCGGTAAGCCGAAGAAAATCGCCGCGGGGCGATTTCCCGGCGAACGCGCGAAAGAAATGTGGATATCGACAACGTCGGCGCATGACGAGTTGACCAACCGGTCCATGAAACCCTGCTGGGTCCACCATAGGTTGGCCGAAAATACGTGTATTTTCAAAATGTTACTTAACCAGACCTGGCGCCAACAAATCCAGGCCGCGCGTATTTTGCGGATCATTCGCGTCCGATGGGCGCAAACGACTTTCAGCGCGCGGAAACAGGCTGGAGGCTGCGTTCGGCCTCTTCACTATTGACTTGCTGCAGCAGGGTGGAAGGGCCGATCGGCGGAGAAGCATCCCTGAGGCCGTTGCGCTCGCCGTCCGAGTTGGTCCAGCTGCCGTCGGCCCGTTGACGAAGCTGTGGCGCGCCCTCGTTCGAACCACGCGGATTGGGCTGGATCGTCGCGGTCGCGATGCCTTTGTAAAAGATGTCCCGCATCTGCCGGTACTTCTGCGTGGCGCGCCTGTCGGCGGGAAGCACGGTGGCGGAAAGCGCCCCTTCCGGGTCGATGACATAGGCCGGCACCGCCTTGAGCCGGTAGGCGATCGAAATCCCCATCTTCTGGCCTGTGCGGGGATCGGGCATGCCGTCGGCGTTTCGCTTCAGCGCATAATACATTCCGATCAGGTCGTGATGGTCTCGTGTTTCGACCGTCGCCCCGGATTGGGTGAAAGTGTCTTCCGTATAAATGTCCCGCCAGTCGCGATATCCGCCAATCAGCCCCGAAACAAAACCGTCCGCCCCGATCGCCAGGCGGATGCGCCCCTGATGAAAATCGGCATCACCCATCTGATTGGGAAACCAGCCGAACCGCGGGGCATGCAGGTCCGCCACCGGTTCGGTTTCCAGGACCCCATCCTTAATCGCCGCTTTCAGCCTGCTATATTGTCCGTCCTTGACGATGCGGAAGGAATAGCTTGTCGAGGCGCGCCCATCCGTCTGCTTGTTGACGTGGTCGGGCGAATAGCCGATTTCCAAAGTCGCGGCATCGTCGTTCATCGCACTCTTGTTGCCGGAGAGACGAATGACCATCGTGTACATGCCTTCCAGCATCTTGTCGTTGCTGCGCACGCTCATGGCCGCGGAATAGGGCATGCCGCGATAGGAGCCTATGCAGCCCAGGGCGCGGTAGAAGGCATTGTCGATTCCCTTTTCGCCGGTGGGACTGGTGAACCCGCCTGTTTTTGCGTCGCCATCAAGGTTGAACCCCTCGGCGATCCTGCCCGCGACGGCCTGCATGCCGGGATCGGGCGCGGTGAAGGGATTGATATAGCTTTCGATGTCACGCCGGAAGCTGCGATAGGACAGCGCGCGTTCCTGCATGTAATGAACGGTCTGCAAATCATTCACCGCCGGCGTGACCCAACTCTTCACCTCGGCATCGCTGCGCCAGGGCGTTTTGATCACCTTGGCATAATCCAGCGCCGGCAAGGTGCCGCGGGGGCAATCAACACCGGGCTCGATGACACCGGCTTTCTCGACCCCCGGCCTGCCGCCATAATAAAAGGCTGGCTCATATTTATCGACGACGAAGCTCTTGACCCAGGGCTCGGCCATCAGCGGCGCCGGCGCCAGCACCAACGCAGTACACAGCAGCAAGCCTCTGTGTTTGCGACGTAACGACTTTCTTGCCACGCTGTTCATGCCAGTATTTCGCTGAACGCCTTCTTGGTCGCCATCGAGCCCTTGCCCCAGCCGTCAAGGGACAGGCCCATCGCCTGCTGAACGGTCAGGCCCACGCGCGACACCGGGCTCCCCTCCCCAGCGATATGATAACCGGTCTTGACCCGGCCGCTGGCGCTGCCTGCCAAAAGCACCGGAATACCATCCAGCGCATGAAGCTTCGCAAAACTCGTATCGGTGTAGGCAAGCACCAGACTGTGGTCCAGCAAGGTGCCGTCGCCCTCCTTGATATCTTCCAGCTCCTTTATCAGCATCGCGAAAAACTTCATGCTGTGGGTGCTGAAGTTCGCGGAGACGGGCTGATAGCCCAGCACCGGGTCGATTGGTTCCTCGTGCGTCTGCTGATGGAACGGCTTGGAATCGCCGGGCATGAAGATCGTCGAGCCCGGCTCGGCCAGCGCGATATTGAAGACATGGGTCTGATTGGTCGCGAGGCCCAGCGCCATGAGCCGGGACATCAGCGGCACGACTTTCTGCAGTTCCGGCACCGACTTGCTCACCGGCATCTCACCCGGCGCCGCGGGAATGGTGACTTGCGCCACAACATCCGGCCGCTTCAGCGCGGCCTCCATGCTCTGCTCCAGTTCCCGCACCGAGGTGAAATACTGATCCATCCGCGCCTTGTCGCTGGCGCCGAGATTCGCCATGAGACGCTTGCGATCGTCTGCAACGACGGAAAGCATGCTTTGGTGCACCAGCACCTGCGGATCGGGCTTCCAGTCGCCCTTGGACGGATCTTGGAATCCGGGGCCGAACAGGCGCGTATAAAGACCCAGCGGCGAAATTTCCGGCGGATTGGTGTTGGCACCGCCCAGGCTGGAGTAACTCTCATTCTTGTTGCCTGAGCAGGTCGCCTCGATGGACTTGAACCGCGTCCCATGCCCGATGGTGTCCGCGATGGTCTGATCGATCGTCTGGCTGTCAAATTCACCGGCCCGGGTGGGAGATATGCCGGTGGTAATGGCGGCGAGGCCCGTCCAGTGCTGGAAGTTCGGATTGTCGTCGACGATGGCGCGCAGGCCACTGAAGACGCTTATTTTCTTCTTGTACGGCTCCAGCGAGGCAAGCTGTTGTGTTGTCTCGTAATTGGCGCCGATCGTCTTGGGGACAAAGAGCTCCTTGGTAAGCCCGCAACCCCAGAAATAGGTTCCGAACCGCGTGGGTATCCGCTTGCCGGTGTCGGCCAGCGCCAAGCCATTTCCATCCAGGAAACAGTCGAGCAACGGCAACGCCATGGCCACGGCACTGCCCTGGAAGGCGCCACGAAGAAGAAGCCTGCGATCGAGTGCCATCCTGTCCTCGCTACTTGTTCATGGCCGTCCTGGTGCCGGAGGCTGACGGGGGAGCGGTGTCGAAATAATCGGGGCTGGTGACCATGGACCTCAGCAAGGTCCTCAAACGATAGCCGCCCTCGACAAAAGCCTTATAGGCGGTTTTGTAAGCGGCGGGATTGACGTCCTCGCTGTTTGCGCCGACCCCGTAGGCATAGAGTTTGCGCGCAAGACAGGTGGGGAATTTCGGATTGTCGTGCAGATAGCGTCCGAGCCCTTGCGCACCGGTGAAGGTCTTGCCTTGGATGGTTCCAGAGACGTCAATCAGCTGGCCATTCTCGTACAGACGATGAGCGCCGGTGCTGTCGAAATGTTCCAGGGTCAGGCCGATCGGGTCGCTATGGTTGTGACAGGAGGCGCAGGTGGGTGTCGTGGCATGAGCCAGAAGCCGCTCCCGCACCGTCTTGAGCGGCCCATTGGTGTCGTTGACAATGGAAAAGTCGACATTGGCGGGCGGCAAGGGCGTGGGCTCGCACAGGAAGATATCCATCAGCGCCACGCCACGCTCGGTTGGCGAGGAGCGGCCAGGATGAGAAAACATCGACAAGGTGCTGATCTGGGTGAGGATGCCGCTGCGCCCCGCGCTTTGCGGAAACTCGTAGGCCATCCATTCGTCATGGAAATTGTAGGGCACGTCATAGATGGATGCCAAAACCCGGCTGATATAGGTTTTCTGCGTCGTCATCAGATTGCGGATGTCGTCATTCGACCGAAGACCCAGGTCCATGACGGTCCGCAACGTCTCTTCCTGCGCCGCCGCGGCGATCTGGGCATTATACTTGGGATAGATGATCGAATCCTTGGTGGTATTGCTGAAGGTGTCGAGCTGAAGCATGTCGGCAAAAAAGGCCCGCATGCCCGTCTCCAGACGGGGAGAACGCATCAGCCGGTCAACCTCTTCGCGAACACCAACGACGGTGTTCAGGCGCCCGCTCTCCGCCGCCTTCAGCAGCTCGCCATCCGGCGTCGTATCCCACAGCAGGAAGCTCAGCCTTGCCGCACGGCTGTAACCGTCGAGCGTGGTGGTCTTCCCGCCCGCCGGCACCGCTATTTCATGGCGAAACAGGAAGGTGGGCGAATAAAGCAGGGTCGCGAGGCTGTCGGACAGCCCGGCATAAAAATCCTGGTTGGATTTGGCCAGCTCGCCGGCAAGCTTCACCCGCGACGTGAGCTCATCGCCGGTCAGAGGCCGGCGAAACAGCAGCAGCCCATACCGAGCCAGGACGGTGCTGGCGCAGGCATCATCCGCGGCTTTCGCGTCCTTGGGGACGCAGCCGACCAGCTTTTCCCGGTGTTTTTGATCAACCACCTGGGCGGCGATGCTGTCCGCCATCTTGGAAAATGACTCCAGGCCCGCGGGCGTGACGGACAGAACGCTGCTGCTGGCGGCCAACAGACCGCCGACACGGCGCCCCGCATCGAACCGGCCCTGCACCAGGATGTCGGAGCTAAAAATATCGCGGATGGAATTGCGATACTCGCTTTCGGTCAGGAGACGCAGGCCAACCTCTTGCCCCGGGGGCGCGGCCAGGGCGACCGCCGGGACCGCGAATATCCAAAGGCTCAAGCTGATTGCGAACGTCGCTCTTGCCTGCACAGCGAGCTCCCGAACGGACTTATAACGGTTCTAACCTGTCCTTCATGAAAGTATACCCGGAAAACCGCGATTCATGAGAGCCGGAAGGCCAAGAAAAGGCTCCAGCCACACGAATGGCTCACGCCAGGTCGATAGCGACCACTTCGTGCACCTGAACACGCGGCACTTCGACCACAAAGCGATTGCCCGCCTGGCGCCCGCTCACCGGGACGCCGGATTCCAGCAGCCGGGCGCCTTTCACCGCGCGTCCCGGCGGCAGTTCCAAGCTGACGGTATAGGGGCCCATCGGCAGGATCTCGCGCATATAACCTTTCATGGTCATCGGGTTCGTCAGGTTGACCAGATGCGCGGTCACGGAATTCGCCTGACGCCAGTAGCTGACATCGACGATGCCAGGGCCCGTCACCTTCAGCGGATGCTCGCCATCATTGGCCCATGCTACCGCGTTGCGCAAAAGCGCCAGATGATCCTGGTTGGAAGTCTCCCAGAAGCAGCGATCCAGGTCGAAAGGAAAATAGACCACCCTGCCCTTGCCCACCGTGTTCAGATAGACCATCGGCACGTCGGTCTGCCACACCGTGGCGAAGACCCGTTCCATCGGCAGATCAGGATAGCTCGGCACAAGGGTGAGCGGCGCCTTCTGGGGCCCCCGCGCCTTGACATGCACCAGCTTGGTTCCGGCCATGATGCGCGGCGTGTCGTCGAATCCCACCGTCAGCGGATGCGGCCCGCGCACCGTGAGATAGGAATTTTGCACCCGCGGATCGGTCTTGCCGGCATAGTCGCACCCGAACAGGTCGGCCAGGGCGAAATTCGTACGCGCCTTGCCCCACTCGTCATAAAGCGATGTCTCGTGCGTCGCCACGATCGCGCCGCCCTTCTCGACATAATCGCGAAGCTGGGCGCATTGCTTGTCGGACAGGGCCGCCACATTGGGCAGCACCAGGACCTTGTAGCGGGACACATAGCCGGGATCGAGCTGGCGCTCGTCCGCCAGGTTGAAAGGCACGCGCGATTCCGCCAACGCTTGATAGAAACCCCGCACATAGTCATTGTTGCCGACCCGTGGCTGGGCCGCTTCCGGCACCACCTCGCGAACCGATGAGCCTTGCGGCACCGGCGGCACATAATAGGTAGCCGTCTGATCGGATTGCACCATCGCAATCTGCGCCAGGTTTTCGGTGTTGCGGAAATAGGTCTCGTTCCTGGCATGCCAAGCATAGATCCGTTCGACCTCCGGCACCCAGCGCTTGTCGAAGACCTCGGCCTTGAACTTGGTCATCCAGGGCCTGAAGCCGTGCGCCAGGCCGTCATGCACATAGGTGGCGATTTCGGCGTTGGACTGACAGGAATCCTCGAACCGGTACGGCGTGGAGGTCTCGCCCACCGCGAAGATGCCGCTGACCGGACGATCCTGCATGGTGCAATAGGCCTCTTTGGCGCTCTGGCCATTGCGCCAGGCCGGGTCCTGGCCGTTACGGCCCTGCCGGTCGGAGAAAACGGCGCGGATGGTCGAGCGCAGGCGCACCGGATC
>Ga0070741_10021344_pt1 | contig 10084 bp, 9 predicted proteins | sample Coa_R1_4_FD_66440 | JGI IMG/M metagenome (GOLD analysis project Ga0070741, IMG submission 66440) | Surface soil microbial communities from Centralia Pennsylvania, which are recovering from an underground coalmine fire - Coalmine... | ecosystem: Environmental > Terrestrial > Soil > Unclassified ...
ATGCTGCAGGATCGCGGTCACCTCGTACTCGCTGGCGCGCACCGGCCGGCGAATCGTCACCACCTGGTCCGGGAACTCCGCGCTGATCCGGCTGATGAACCCCGACAGGTCCTTCGGCATGACTGCTCCCTTGACAGAAACTGCGCGCTGACGCGAATTGTGGGCCAACCTGGGCATCGCGTCAAGCGCGTGGCCCAGACAGGCACGCCACGCGCGGATTAGCCCCGCTCTATTCTTGAATCTCGGGGCTGTCGTCCTGGTGAAAGCGGTGTTGGCAATAGGGGCAGTGGAGCTGCCAGGCGGTGTGGCGGAGGTCGGTGTAGTGACAGTAGAAGCGGCCCCGGCATTGCGGACAGGTCACCCAGAAGATGCGCGCCATCGCCCCAGCTCCCGCGCGAGTAGGAGGCTCGTTCGAGTGTAGCACAGGGCCGGGAAGCACAAAGAAGCCCGCTCGCGATCGCGAGCGGGCTTCCCGAATCCCGTTCGGGGTGGGGGAGCTTACTCCTCGCCGGCCGGCTGGGCCTCGGCCTGGGGAGCAGCCTGCGAGGTCGTCGCGCTCGACGCCTGCGCCGCGGCCGGCGGCATCTGGGCCTGCCCGGCGATCTGGATCTGCGGCGCCGCGTCGCTCGGGTCGGGGGAGGCGTTGAAGCGAATCTCGCCGCAGGCGCCGCCGCGGTTCCAGGAGTCGCAGTTGGCAACCTGCGCCTGCGCGGTCGCCGCGAACGCCCCACCGAACAGCGCCGCCGCCGCGATGGTCCCAATCGCCAGTCGTCGTACCATCCTGTCCAATCCTCCGTCGTTGTAGCGGCCTGGAGAGCCGCTCTGGCTCGCCAGGCGTATCCGGCGGCCGGTGCGCGCGTACCTGCACCGTGAGTAACCATAGCAGCGGGCGCTAAGAGCACCATAAGAAACGGCGCACCGGGGCGGGGGCAATTGTGGATGTTTTGTGGAGATCGCGAGCCGGCCGCCGCGGTGCGGGGCGCTAGGAGGCTGGCGGTGGGTCGGCGGCCGGCTCAATGGAGAAGGGAAGCCGTGCCTGGGTGCCCTGGTCGCCCTGCACCGTGAGCCACCAGGTAGCGGGCAGCGAGTCGGGCCGGGTCTGGAACGTCCAGTAGGCAGCGCCGGCCAAGCCGACTACCGCCGGCGCACCCGAGTTGCGCGCGGCATAGCCGTCCTCGCGCTCGAACTGGCGCGTCAGCACCTCCCGGGGGGAGAGCCCGACGGCCGCGAATTGGAAGCGGGTACCGGGCGGCCCGGACTCCTGGTAGATGTGGATACCCACCGGGAAGCGCGGCAGCAGGTCGGCGCGCAAGGCCCTATCCATGGTGGCGTCGAGCGCGCTAGCGCGCACCCCTGTGGCGGCTTCCAGCGCGGCGCTGAAGGACTGCTCGTGCCCGACGTCGTCGATCACGCGCCCCATCGCTCCGGGGGCCCCCCGCGTGGCTAGCCAGTCGACCGCCAGGAGCGCCTCCGCATAGATCAGGCGGTCGAAACCAGCCGCGGCCGCATCGCTCCACTGGGCCGGCGTCGTGAGCGCGCTCAGCGGAAGGGTGGCGCTGCGATGGAGCGCCGAGGCCACGGCGGCCGCGCGCCGCCACTGGCGCTCCGCCGTGGCCGGCGCGTCGACCCGCGCCATCACCTGCTGCGCGAAGTGCTCGGCCAGGCCCTCGCTAAACCACCGCGGGACGGGCCGGCCGCCCGCCGCGTCGCGCTCCGCCAGGTGCACCATCTCGTGCGCCACCAGCCGCGCCGCCTGCCCCGCCGAGGCGAGCGACCCGGCGTTCACATAGATGCCGCGCCGGGCGCCGGCGGCGTACGAGCGCCCGCCCTCGAACGCGAAGATGGCGCTGACGGGCAGGCTCGTCAGCTCGCTGGTCAGACGGCGGAAAGCGTCGCCGTCGGCGAACAGATAGAGCACCACGGGGCGCGTTGGCGGGGCGAGGCCTACGTCCGTTGGCAGCCGGCGCGTGGCGATCTCCGCCGCGCCGACGGTCCAGTCGACCTGGGCCGCCGGCACGCCGTCCTGCGTCCACACGCTCCAGCCGCGCACCCGCTGCTCGCGGAGCCCGAGGCTGGCCGGCTCGGCAGCGGCGCGCACGCGCCCCGCGTCGTCGAGCTGCGGTAGCGTCCCGGCTGGAGAGTCAGGCAGGAGGCCGGCCAGCGAGGCGCGTGGCGGCCCGAGCAGGCCGAGCCCCAACGCGAGGCAGCCTACCAGGGCGAGTCGCGCGATGAGCCGGCGGATCGCCGGGTGGTTGCCGTGGAGTCGCCGCACCCTGCTACCCTCCGAGGCGCATTCGGACGCGGGCCGGGCGCCTGCATCGTCGCGGATCTGCCGCGCCGGCGCAAGGCGCGCGTGCCTCCGGCACTTACGGGTTCGCGAGCGGAGTGGAAACAGCGGCCGGCGCCAGAAAAGCGTCGAGGTCGATCCGCTCCAGAGCGGCCGCGGGCACGCGCACTCGCTCTTCGTAGGGTCGGCTCACGGGCTTGGTGGCGTCCACGATCATCTTGGCGCTCATCACGTCGTCGTCCTGGGAGGGGTCCAACGTGTTGCCCTTGCAGTTGCGAATTACGTCCACGTCGCGGTCCGCCTGTACGCGCGTGGCGATCGCCCAGAGCACCTGCTTCTCGTCGTAGGGGTCGATGTCGGCGTCGACCACGACGACGTGCTTGACGAAGTCGCACTCGCCCAGGGCGATGAGCGCCGCTTGCTTGCTCTCGCCGTCCACGCGCTTGTCGAGGCTAATGTAGCAGTGGTAGCGGCCGGTGGCGGAGATGGGCAGGTGAACGCCCCGGACCCCGGGGACGACGCCCTTGATGCGGTTGTAGATGCTACCTTCTTTCGGGAAGCTGCCCAGCGTCCACACGTCGCGGTGGCCCACGAAGACGTCCTGGTAGATCGCGTCGTGCCGGCCGCTGATGGCCTTCACGTCGATCACCCAGCGGACGCGCTGTGGGCCGTAGTAGCCCGTGAACTCGCCGAAGGGCCCTTCGACCTCGCGCTCGTTGGGCGGTACTTCGCCCTCGATCACCAGCTCGGCGTCGGCGGGCACGAGGAAGCGATCGCCCCAGGTCTCCGACGGCACGAGGCGTAGCGGCTCATCCATCAGCGAGCCGATCACGCCGTAGTCGTCGCGACCGAAGGGGGAGACGTTCAGCGCGCCGAGGTAAAAGGCGGGGTGGTGGCTGACGACCAGCACGCAGGGGGTCGGCTCGCCCTTGCGCTCATGCTTGCGGGCGATTTGCCAGTTGTGGCGCGGCGACATGTGGAGGCCGAGGCGCCGCGGCCCCTTGTACATCGTGCGGAGGAACGCCACGTTGTAGGCGCCGCTCTCCGAGTCTCGCATCGAGACGGCCATGTCGATGTACGGCGCCGGGTCCATCTCGTGATGCCAGACGATCGGCAACTGCCGCAGGTCGGCGCTCGCTCCGGCCTGTACCCATTGCTTCACCGGCGCCTCGGCCGGGCAGATGACCACGGGGGACAGCGAGCGCTCCTCGCGGCGCGCGTATTCCAGGCTCAGGCCGAGCATAGCGTCCGCGGGATCCAGCCCGAGCGCGATGGCGCAGCGCTCGCGTGTGGCGTAGACGTTGGAGATCAGCGGGAACCGCGCCACCTCGCCAAGCAGGTTCCGCGGCCGCTCGAACCACACGAGCGGAAAGCGATCGCGGTTCTCCAGATGTTGGAGGATCGCCGTCACGTCGAAGCTGGCGGGGTCCACGTCGCGCGCGACGCGGACGAGCTGATCGGGGTAGCGCTCCTCCAGCAGCGCCAGGTACTCGCGTAGCGCGCGCGCCACAGGGCCCTCCTTCGGCGGGCAGGATTGAGGGCCAGGCGCCGGAGGCCGGGGATTTGGCAGTCCCCGGGGCCCCCGGTGCCCGGCCCCTAGTCAAGCGTGCGGAGCGTCGGCAGAGCGGCGATCAGCGCGAGCACCACGGCGACGATGAGCCCTGCCAGCACGCCGACGGCCGCATGCGCGCCGAGCGCCGTGGCCAGGGCGCCGAGCAGCAGCCCGCTGATGACGCGCGGGCCGAACACGGCCGTGGCGTACACCCCCATGATACGGCCGCGGAGATCGTCTGGCGAGAGTGCCTGGACGAGCGCCTGGGTGAGCGCGTTCGCCACGATGCTGGCCGCGCCAACGAGCAGCAGGACGACGACGGCCAGCCAGAACCAGGGCAGCAGGGCGAAGAGGACCAGCAGCGCGGCCCAGGCGAGCGTGGCAACGCACACCGCCCACCCGCGCCCGCCGATGCGCCCCGCGTAGCCCAGGACGATGGCGCCGGCGACCGCGCCGACACCGTTGGCCGAGAGCAAGAGGCCGAATCCGCGCTGGCCCGATCCCAGCTCCTCGGCCAGCGCCGGCATCAGCGCCTGGTAGCCGAAGCCGAGCAAGCCCCCGGGGATGGCGGCCAGCAGCGTGAGCCCCAGGATCGCCTGGTGGCGACGGACGAAGCGCAGCCCCTCCACGATCCCCCGCCAGCCGGTCGTCCGCGGCGTCGGCTGCAGCGTGCGCGGGGGGTTGAGGAACAGGAGCGCGATGCTCAACGGCGCGTAGAACACCAGGTTGGCGAGCAGCCCACCGCCGGCGCCGAACGTCGTGAGCAGCCAGGTCCCGATCATCGGGCCGAGGAACTGCGCCACGTAGCGGCTGCTGGCCGAGAGGCTGAGCGCGTTCGGCAGGCTGTCCTTGCCCACGAGATCGTAGACCAGCACCTGGCTGCTGGGCATCTGGATGACGCCCGCGAAGCCGTGGAGCAGCAGCAAGACGATCATGTGCCAGAGCTGCAGGTGACCGGTCACGGCGAGCAAGCCGAGCGCGCCCGAGCAGATCACCAGGCACGCCTGGTTCACTTGCAGCAGGTACCGATTGTCGAAGCGGTCTGCCCAGGCCCCCGCGTGGAGCGAGAAGATCAGGAACGGGAACCAGTGGGCGAACACGGCGTATCCCAGCCAGAACGGCGAGTGCGTCAGCTCCCACAGCAGCCAGTAGCCGATGACGTGCTCGATGTTGTCGCCCAGCATCGCCACGGTCGAGGTGACCCAGTACAGCCGAAACGCGGGGGCGTGCAAGGCGGGGAAGCGCACGGCGGCGCCGGGCGCGGTAGCTCGGGACACAACTCCTCCGAGTGGCCGTGACGGGGGGGCCGCCGCGCAAATTGTAGCAGCCGCTCTCGGAGCGCCACAACGCGCCGGCCGCGAAGCCGGGTTGGCTGGCCGATCGCGGGCCGCGGGTACGAATCGCTTGGCCCTACAGGGAGAACGCGGGCGCGGGCGGCCGCCCGTGGGGGTCCTGTCCTTGTCTGCGCATGCTTGTCCGGCAAGGTATCATAGGCTCCACAGGCCAGCTAGCGCCCTGCGAGCTCCTGGAGCGCCGAAGAGGAGAGCCATATGGGCAGCGGCGTCGTGCGAGTGTTGATCGGCTTGCTCCTCTTAGCGGTGGCGTGCCGCCCGGCGGCGGTGCCCGCAGGGGAGCCTGCGGGCAGCGCCGGGGCGAGCGCAACAGCCCCCGAGGCGGGGAGCGCGCCCGGCGAGGCGAAAGCAGGCCCGCGCGCGCCGACCTCCGGCGCCGCCCCGAGCGCCGCGGCCAACGGGTCCACCGGGAGCGGGCCGGCGGTTCAGAGCGCGCCCGGCGCCAGCGCGCCGGTTGTCCCCACCGCCATCGCGCCGCCGCGCAAGCTGACCGTCGCCCTGAGCGCGGTGAATGCCGTCGTGGCGCCCCTCTGGGTGGCGGTCGATGAGGGGCTCTTCCGCAAGTACGGGCTGGACGTCGCGGTGGCAAACCTCGACGGCGGGTCCCGCGCCGTCGCGGCGATCGTGTCGGGCGACGCGCCGGTGGGTGTGCTCAACGCCGGGTCGGTCGTTGACGCACGGCTCCAGGGCACCGACGTGCTGATTCTGGCCGCCCTGTTCGACGGCTACTATTTCCAGATCTACAGCAAGCCGACGATCCAGGCGCCGGCGGAGCTACGCGGCCGCACCATCGCGGCCAGCGGCGCCCGCGCCGCGTCGGAGCGGGCGATCATCGACGTGCTGCAGCCGCTGGGGCTGGAGGCTAGCCGAGACTACCAGATCACCTACGTCGGCTCGCAGAGCGGGCGCCTGGCCGCGCTGGAGCAGGGCCTCGTCGATGCGACGGTCATCTCGCCCCCGGCCGGGCTCAAGGCGCGCGAGGCCGGCTTCCACGAGCTGGTCAACCTCGTGAACCTGAACATCCCCTTTGGCCACTTCGTGGTGGCCAGCGGCGAGTCGTTTCTGCGCGCGCAGCCGGACACGTTCCGCGCCTTCCTGCGCGCCTACGGCGAAAGCCTGGCGCTGGCGAAGCGCGACCGTGACGCGACGAAGCGCGCCATCGCGAAGTACACCGATACGGAGGACCCGGCGCTGCTGGAGGAGGCCTATGCCGCCGGTATTCCCCAGCTTCCCGACGTGCCGCTCGTGAAGGAGGAGATTGTGCGCGGCGCGCTGGCCACGTCCGAAAACCCGCGCGCCCGCGACGCCGCGCCGACCACGTTCTACGACAACCGCTACGTGCGGGAGCTGGAGGCCGCCGGCGTGTTCCGCACCGCGGCGGGCCGGTAGCGGCGTGGCGGCGCGCGCCCGCCGTGTAAAATGGGCTACTTCGAGGCAGGGAGGCCGCTCATGGCCGCGGAAGCGAAGGACTTCGCGCTGGTGGCGCACCACGACCTGGCGGGGGCCGGCAACGGTGGCGAGGGGCTGGTGCTGCAGCGGCGCCCCGATGGCCGCCGCATCTTCTACGTCGCCCACGAGTCGGCGCCGATGGCGGCCAGCATCCTCGACGTGACCGATCCCCGACAGCCGGAGCTGCTGTGCCAGCTTCCCGTCGAGCACCCGGGAGTGCGCGGCAACTCGCTCGCCGTCGCCGACAACCTGTTGCTGGTGGCGCGGCAGGTCGCGCGGGCGGGCGACGAGCCGGCGGGCCTGTGGCTGTACGACGTGAGCGACCCGGCGGCGCCGCGTGAGCTGGCGTTCTTCAACACGGGCGGCGGCGTGTCGCGCGGGGTGCACTTCGTCTGGTGCGTGGACGGCAAGTACGCGCACATCTCGACCGGCGCGCCTGACTTCCAGCCGACCATGCCGCCCGACGACCAGTTCTACATGATCGTGGACGTGTCTGACCCCGAGCAGCCGCACGAGGTGGGGCGCTGGTGGCTGCCTGGCACGCGGCAGGGGGACACGGCGCCGCCGATCCAGCCGCGGCGCAAGCCGCGCGACAACGGCGTCCGCATGCACAACGCGAACGTGCTGCCCGCGCGACCGGACCGTGCCTACCTGGGCTACATCGACGGCGGCGTGCTGGTGCTCGACATCGCCGACCCGACGGCGCCGCGCCTCGTCGGCCGCCTGGAGCACCCGCCGGAGCTGCCTGGCTACGCGCACACCGCCACGCCCTTGCCCGACCGCAAGCTGCTCGTCCTCACCGAGGAGTCGGTTATGCCGGCGGGCAGCGACGCGCCGAAGCTCATCCGGCTGGTGGACATCAGCGACGAGACCCAGCCGTGCTTCCGTGCCGCGCTGCCCGATCCTGCGAATCGCGACGAGCTGTGCCGGCGCGGCGGGCGCTTTGGGGCGCACAACGTCCACGAGATTATGCCGCTGCCGGGCTGCGGCGTCTCCGAGCGCTTCGTGGTCGGGACGTTCTTCGCCGGCGGCATGCGCCTGTACGACGTGAGCGACGCGGACCAGCCGCTGGAGATCGGCTACTACATCCCCGAGGCGCCGCCCGACTCGCCGGCGGGCGCCATTCAGCTAAACGATGTCTACGTGGACGAGCGGGGTCTGTTCTACACCGTGGATCGGTTCCGCGGCGGCCTGTATATCCTCGAGTACACGGGTCCCGTGGCGCTCGACTTCCAGCCGGGCGCGGCCTGATGGCGACGAGCCTCGGACGGTTGAGGCAGCGCGCCGCCGGCCTGCTGCTGGCGTTGGCGCTAGCGGCCTGCGGACCGGTCGTGACCAGCCCTGGCCCGCCGTCGGGAGCCGGGGCGCCCGCGCCGGCACCGGTCGCCACCACCCCGGCGGTCACGGTGCTCGCGCCTGCCGCCAGCGCGCCGCCCAGCCTGGTCTCCGTCGCGCTCGCCTACACGACCACCAACGCTGGCACCACGCCGATGTGGCTCGCCCAGGAAGCGGGGCTGTTCCGCGAGCAGGGCCTGGACACGACGCTGGTGCGGATCCCCGCCGGCACGCCGATGCTCGCCGCGCTGCAGAACCGCGACGTGGTGGTGGCGATGGCCGGCGGACCGGCCATCGTGGACGCGGTGCTGCACGGCGGCGATCAGGTGATCGTCGGCTCGTTGACCAACTACCATAACCAGGCGCTCTACAGCGCGCCGGCCTACCCGACGGTGGAGTCGCTCCGCGGCCAGGCGGTGGGGGTGTCGCGCTACGGCGCGTCGAGCGACGTGGCGGGACGCGAGGCGCTGCGGCGCGCGGGCCTGGACCCGGGCCGCGACGTGGCGATGCTCCAGACCGGGGGCAACCCCGAGTCGGTCGCGGCGCTGCAAACGGGGACGGTCCAGGGCATCGTCGTCAGCCCGCCTCTCGGGCTGGAGGCGCGGCGTCTCGGGCTCAATCTGCTCATCGACATCACCAGCCTTCGCCTGCCCTCGCCCGGCAGCACAGTTACGACCACGCGGCCCTACCTGCGGGACGAGCCGGCGATCGTCGAGAAGGTGCTGCGCGCGGTAATCGCGGGTGTGCATCGGTACGAGACCGACCCGGAGGCCGCGTTCGCGGCCATCGCGCGCTACACCGACGTGCAGGACCGCGAGGTGCTGGAGGACACCTACGCGTACTTCAAGGGCCGTTTCCAGCGCGATCTCTACCCCTCGCTGGAGGCGATCGCGGCCGAGCTGGAGAGCCGCGTGGCCGACGTGCCGGCGGCAGCCACCGCTCGCCCGGAGGCGTTCGTGGATCTAACGATCGTGGAGCGACTGCGCGGAAGTGGCTACGCCGACTCGCTGCACCGCTGAGAAAGCGGCGACAGCCCCTCGCAGCGAGGCGCTTTCGTGGCGCGCTGCCGGGGCGCGGAGAGGCGGCGGACCGGTCCATCAACGCGTGCAGTCGCAGAGACCGTGGTAAACAAGAAAGGCTGGCCTTGCCGCCAGCCTTTGCGCTCTGGAGCCGATGAAGGGATTCGAACCCCCGACCCGCCGCTTACGAAGCGGCTGCTCTACCACTGAGCTACATCGGCGCGTGAGAAAGTATACCATCGTGGCCGTCGGGCCACCAGGCCGGGCGCGAGCCTGTTGCTTGGCCTGCGGCGAGCGCGCGGGGCGCGGCGTCGCCGCGGGCGCTCGTGGACGGGAAGCTGTCCTGCCAGCGGCTGCGTGCGGACGTTCTCGCGGGCCTGGCGGCGCGTGTAGACTGGCCGGGTGGTAGGCCCTACCGGACGGGGCTCGACAGGCTGAGTGACAGTGGCGGCCGAGAAAGAATCCTCCGTGCGCTCCTGCGCCGATGCGGCTCCCCCGGAGCTGCGCCGGGCGGTGGACGAGTTCAACCGCGGCGAGTTCTTCGAGTGCCACGAGACCCTGGAGGCGCTGTGGTTAGCGGAGGCGTCGCCGCTGCGTCGTCTGTACCAGGGCATCTTGCAGATCGGCGTGGCCTTCCACCACCAGCGCCGGGGCAATTACCGCGGCACGATGCGCCTGCTCACCTCGGGTATCGGCTACCTCCTGCCCTTCGCGCCGCGCTGCCTCGGCGTCGATGTGCAAGGGCTGCTCGAGGCCGCGGTGCGGTGCCGCGACACGCTAGCGACGCTAGGCCCCGAGCGCATGGGCGATTTCGACCGCGCGCTCATTCCCCGCATCGCGCTCGTTGACCGGGCCGGCGAGTCGGGGCCAGGGACGCCGCCCGATCGTTGACCGCCGGCGCGCTGGTCGGGCTGCCCACGGCGCGACGGCAACCGCCCTCCCAGGGCAAGGCGCGCCCATTGCGGCACCGTCTAGCAGGGTGCTGAAAAAGTCGCAGTCCGCCCCCCTACCGGCGGGCTGCCCGGGCCAAGTATGATGATCCCAGCCTGGCTAGGAGGCGCACTGATGCGAGGCCGCCGCGACCCGCAGA
>Ga0070741_10021345_pt1 | contig 10084 bp, 9 predicted proteins | sample Coa_R1_4_FD_66440 | JGI IMG/M metagenome (GOLD analysis project Ga0070741, IMG submission 66440) | Surface soil microbial communities from Centralia Pennsylvania, which are recovering from an underground coalmine fire - Coalmine... | ecosystem: Environmental > Terrestrial > Soil > Unclassified ...
GCTCCTGCCACCGCCCCCGCCGATCTTGCTGCCGCCCCCGCCTTCGCCGCTCATGCCTGTGCCACCAGCTGTGGGGCAGGGTGCTGCGCTGCCTGAAATCCCGATCATCCCTGAGACTGACACCGCACTGCTACTGCTCGGCGGCTTGGTGGCACTAAGCATCATTGTGGCTTGGCGGCGCAGGTGAAGCTTCATCGGGCGGGGGCGCCTGGCGATCAGCCTGATGCTGGCCGAAGGGTTCCCACTCCCTGCCGTGGCGGCCCAGCTCGGCCACGCCAACACTGCCGTAACCGCGGCGGTGTACAGCCACGCGCTGCGGGGCAGTGATCAGCGGGTAGCCCAGGCGCTGCAACGGGCGCTCGGTGGGGGAGATGGCACGGCGATTTGAGCGGCTGCTGGACTGAACAGCACGAGCGATGCGGGGCTGGGCTTCGGCTCAGCCCCTTTGGTACGCTCGCTCGCACGCTGACCGATCCCGTGTAACGCCACACGAAGCAGCCCGTTTATTAGAGTGGCCGACCGTCGGTCACGATTGAAGCGAGCGAGTGACATGCTACAGCGGCTGCGCTGGCTGGCCCCCATCCTACTAGCGGGGCTGCTGAGCCTGTTCCTGCCGCGCGCGGACCTGGCGCACGCGGCCACCTTCACCGTGACCACCACGACCGATGCCCCGCACACTACGCCCGTGGATGGCAATTGCACATCCACCTTGCCTGGCACCCCCTGCACGCTCCGAGCGGCAGTCCAGGCAGCCAACGCGCTCGGCGGCACGCACACCATCAACCTGAGTGTGGCGGGCACGTACCTGCTCACCGTAACCGGCGCGAACGAAGACAATGCGGCGACTGGCGACCTCGACGTCAACGGCGTAACCCTGACGATTGCGAACACCAGCGGCGGTACGGTCGTCGTCGACGGCAATCGGCAGGACCGCGTCTTCGATATCGGCCCGCTCGCGCCGAGCCAGGTCTCGATGGCAGACCTGGCGATTCAGAATGGGGTTCTCGACCCGCCTGCGCAGTCGGTCGGTGGTGGCCTACGAATCGGCTCCGGGTCGACGGCGGCGCTCGCCAACGTCACGGTGACCCAGAATGGACCGCGCGGCATTGCGAACAGCGGCACCCTCACGCTCACCAGTAGCACGATCAGCCGAAACTTCAGCACGGCGGGCGAGTTCGGCGGGGGCATCTACAGCACCGGCGCCCTGACCATGTCCCAGAGCACGGTAAGCGAGAACAGGGTGTCTGGCTTCCTGGTCTGCGGCGGCATCGCGAGCAGCGGCGCCGCGACTATCACAGACAGCACCATCAGAGGCAACAGCGGCGGGCTCCGGGTCGGCCCTAGTACTGCGAGTGGCGGCGGCATCTGCAATCTCAGCAGCGGTGCCCCTGGCCTGCTGATGACCAACAGCACGATCAGCGGCAACTCTCTCGATGCTCGCGGAACGCTCGGCAGCGGCTATTACGCCAGTAGCGGCAGCACGAATACCTTGACGAACGTGACGATCGCCGGGAACTCGGGCACCTACTTCGGACCGACCGGCGGCTCGGCGGTCAGCGCGGGGGCTGGCTACTATGCCGCCGCGGGCAGTACCAGCACCCTCACGAATCTGACCATCGCGGGTAACACCATATTCGGTGGAACCACCGGCGCCGGCCTCTACAGCGATGGAGCCACGATCCTGCGCAATAGCATCGTGGCAAACAACACATCCGGGGGCAACTGCGCCGGGACGATCACATCCGGGGGCAGCAATCTCTCCAGCGATGCCACCTGCAGCTTCACGGGCCCGGGCGATCTCACCAACACCGACCCGCTGCTCGGTCCGCTGCAGCCGAATCCCCCGAGCCCACCAGTGGCTACACCGGGCAACGACCTCACTCAGGCTCTCCAGCCCGGCAGCCCGGCGATTGATGGCGTGCTGCCCACCAACTGTCCACCACCCAGCACGGACGAGCGCGGCGTTCCCCGGCCGCAAGGGCTGCGCTGTGACATCGGGGCCTTCGAGCTGCAGAATCCCCCATCGGCCACACCGACCAGTACTATTACGCCGACCAGCACAATCACGGCTACTACCACGCCAACCCGCACCAGCACTCCGACTGCTACGCTAACTTCCACTGCTACACCCGCGGCAGTCCCACCCACGAACCCACCGCCGCTGAGTGGACAGGTGGGCGTACCCTGTGCTACTCAGGTCGGTCAGAGCTGCACCATCAGCGGAGCAGCATCGGGCACTTGGACCAAGACTAGCTCGGGCACGTTCCGTGTCACCGCGACCGGCCCCGCGAATACGGCGCCTGGCGGCACGCCGCGGATATTCCTGCCCACGACAGCGGGTGTGCAGAATGCGCTCTGCACCGCGGTGCCCGCCGTGGCGCCGTTCACGACCACCTGTACAGGGACCACTGCTGGTGATCTCCTGCTCGGTGGTACGGTCACGGTCCGCTTCCCGCTCGTGGGTGGCGGCACCTTCGATATGACTGGCACGGTGACTGGCCCTGGTGTTCCCACGCCACCAGCGCCCATTGTTGCAGCCGCAGCCCAGCCGCTCCTGCCACCGCCCCCGCCGATCTTGCTGCCGCCCCCGCCTTCGCCGCTCATGCCTGTGCCACCAGCTGTGGGGCAGGGTGCTGCGCTGCCTGAAATCCCGATCATCCCTGAGACTGAAACTGCCCTACTACTGCTGGGGGGCTTGGTGGGACTCGCTGCCGTAGCTGGGTGGCGGCGCAGGTAGGATAGGGCCAGGCGAAGAGTGGACTTACCCCGCTTCCGTGGAAGGGTAATGGCTAGGCGGCGGAGGTTCGGCTAGGTTGCCTCCTTTGTGAATCGCGGCAGGCCGACAGTCCGCTCGCCTGCCCGCCGCGGGGCCGCGCGGCGGCCTACCGGGGCCAACCGCCGGGCGATTCTACGGGCGCGCGGGCTGAATGGCAAGAGCGTGCAAGCCGGGACCGCGCGGCACAGTCTACCCGTTGCCATCGCAAGCAAGATGGGCCACCGCGTTACAGCACCTGGCCCCCGCCATCGCGCCGCTTTCAGCGTGCGCTAGACCCTCGTGGTCTCCTCCGAGGCTTCTTCCTGCCGGCGCCTCCATGCCCCGCCAGCACTGCTCCGGTACCAATCCTGCATGGGGCCGGCTGCACGGCGCGGCGCTGGCGGCGCGGATGGGCGGGGGACCGCGCTACGCCCGCGCGCGGCAGAGCAGGAGAGGAGCAGGGAGGGCGGGCCGTGTCGCTGCGCGATCAGTGGTACAAGAACGCGATCATCTATTGCCTCGACGTGGAGACGTACGCCGACTACGATGGCGACGGCGTGGGGGACTTCCAGGGGCTCACGCGGCGGCTCGACTACCTATCGGGGCTGGGGGTGACCTGCCTCTGGCTGATGCCGTTCTATCCTAGCCCGAACCGCGACGACGGCTACGACATCGCCGACTACTGCAGCATTGACCCCCGCTTCGGCACGATGGCCGACTTCGCCGAGTTCATGGTCGAGGCGCGCGAGCGCGGCCTGCATGTCATTGTGGACCTCGTGCCGAACCACACGTCGGACCAGCACCCCTGGTTCCAGGCGGCGCGGCGCGATCGCCACTCGCGCTACCGCGACTACTACGTCTGGCGCGAGGACGACCCGGGCGACACGAGCGAGGAGGTCGCTTTCCCCGGCGTGCAGAAGAGCATCTGGACATACGACGACGAGGCGAAAGCGTACTACCTGCACCACTTCTACGAGTTCCAGCCCGACCTGAACTTCGCGAACGCCGCGGTCCGCGAGGAGTTCCGCAAGATCATGGGGCTCTGGCTGCAGCAGGGCGTGGACGGCTTTCGCATCGACGCCGCGCCGTTCCTCATCACGCCCAAGGGGGTGGACGACGCGCGCGGGCTGCCGCGGGCGCACGAGTTCCTGCGCGAGATGAAGGAGTTCGCCGGCGTGCGGAGCGGCAACGCGATCCTGCTGGGCGAGGTGGACGTGGGGCTGAGCACGCTCGCCGACTACTTCGGCGGCGGCAACGAGCTGCAGGCCGTGTTCAACTTCATCCTGAACCGCTACCTGCTCCTGGCGCTCGCCGAGGAGACGGCCGATCCGGTCAAGGTCGCCCTGAACGAGCTGCCCCCGCTGCCCGACCTGGGCCAGTGGGTCAATTTCCTGCGCCACCACGATGAGCTGAACGTGGGCCGGCTCACCCAGGACCAGCGCGACCGCATCTTCGCGGCATTCGGCCCCGACCCCGACATGCAGCTCTACCACCGCGGCCTGCGGCGGCGCCTCGCCCCGATGCTCGGCGGCGACCAGGCGCGGCTGCGGCTCGCCTACAGCCTGCTGTTCAGCCTGCCCGGCACGCCGCTCCTCTACTACGGCGAGGAGATCGGGATGGGCGAGAACCTGGCGCTCCCCGAGCGCCTGGCGGTGCGGACGCCGATGCAGTGGACGCCCTACGACAACGGGGGCTTCTCCAGCGCGCCGCCGCGGCGCTTCGTGCGGCCGATGGTGAGCAAGGGCGCCTACGGCTACCAGCGGGTGAACGTGGGCGTGCAGCGCGCCGACCCGGACTCGCTGCTGAACTGGCTGGCGGGGCTCATGCGCACGCGGCGCGAGTGCGGCGAGATCGGCAGCGGCACCTGGAAGTGCCTCACGACGGGCGACGACGCCGTGCTCGGCCTGCGCTTCGACGTGCCCGACAGCGCGATCGTCGTCTACAACAACCTGTCTCGCGAGCGCTGTACGGTGGACCTGGACCTGAGCCCCGAGGAGGTGGCGACAGTCACGGACCTGTTTACCGACCGCCACTACGAGCCGCTTGACCCCGAGCGGCCCCGCATGCGGATGGACGGCCTCGGCTACCGCTGGATGCGCATCCGCGGCATCTACTGAGGCCGTGTGCTACACTCGCCACGGATCGCGCGGCGCAGCACGGGGCGAGGAGGCAGCGATGGCGACGACGACCACCCAGGACTTCGTGGACGAGCTGAAGGCGATGATCCGCGCCTCGGGCAAGGCGCACGCCGACTATCCGCTGGTGAAGGGCATCGCCGCGGGCACGATCCCACTGCGGCAGCTCCAGGGCTGGATCACGCAGGACTACGTGTACCGCAAGCAGGTGCCGCGGCTCGCCATGCTGCGCTACCTGAAGTGTACCGACCCCGAGATCCAGCAGCACCTCTATGAGGTTGTCGAGGAGGAGTCGGCCGGCGCCTCGACGGGCACGGCCGGGCACGTGGAGCTGTTCTACGACCTGGCGGCGGGGCTGGGGGTGAGCCGCGAGCAGCTCGAGAACGCGCGCATGCTGCCCGGCGCGGCGGCGCACGTCTACTGGGCCGAGCTAATCATCCACACGCAGCCGTGGTTCGTGGCGATGGCGGCGCAGCTCGCCGGCGAGGGCGACGGCGCGCGCAACAACGCGGTGATGCGCCAGGGCCTGAAGGAGCACTACGGCCTCGACGACAAAGCGCTGCGCTTCTACCGCACGCACGAGGAGGCCGATAAGGAGCACGGCTCGCTCACCGAGACGATCATCCGCCGCTACATCGTGACGCCCGAGCTGCAGGCGCAAGCCCGCGCCATCGTGCAGCGCAAGGTGGAGCTGCTCTGGGACATGTGGGGGAGCTACCAGTATTTCTAGACCCCCGCTTACGCAAGGAGGTCGAATCGCCATGATGCAACTGCTGCCCCGGCTGCCGCGGCCACTCCGGCGACAGAGGCTCGTGCGCGCTCTCCTCACCTTGGCGCCTGGCCAAGCGGTGCAGCCAACCGTCTTCGACTACGGGGCACGCGCATACGTGGACCTACGCGACTCGACATCGCGCGGCATATTCCTTCACCACTCCTTCTGGCCAGAATTTGCCCAGATCGTTGCAGCGTTCATGCATCGCGGCGGAGTGATGTTCGACGTAGGTGCCAACCTGGGACTCTGTTCATTCGGTGTCGCCACTCTGCTTCCCTCGGTCCGAACGGAATTCCACCTATTTGAGGCCAACCCAGCGCTGTTGCCAGTACTACGGCGCAGCATTGACCTTCAGCAGCATGGTGAATTCAAGGTCGTCCACGGCTGTGTTACCGACCATCCCGGTACATCCTATTTCGTAAGCGTTCAGTAACCCCATTTGAGGGCGCGGCCGCGAGCTTGCCCAGCCACCCGTGACGCACAAACTCGCGGCTGCCGCCGTGTTGTGATCGTGCGCCTTACCGCGGCAGGCTACAGATGTCGAGCTCTCCCGGGGACCACTGCTCGACGCCACAGGGGAGAACGAGGGCAGCAACGGGGCTGAGGCGCTTACCGTCGGGCTGGTCGATCAGTAATCGACCAAGGGCAAGTGAATAGGACCCGGCAATTCACCCGCCCGCGAGCTGGCCCGAGGGAGCGGTGGGGCTGGCGCCAATCGTGCGGGCCCTTAGCACTAGTTTGTGCTGCAAAATAGGCCAAGAACGGCATCGGGCGGCCGAGGGATCCGCATTTCGCACCGAACGGCTTCTCCCGGCCTCCCGCTCGCGGGATCCCGCTTGTGATCCCTCACCTCACGGGAGCGGGGTGGAGAGCCCCGCGCCGGGCCACCGTCTGAGCGATCTTGGCCAGGTTGTGGGTGAGAACACCCCAGCCCACCCAGCGGCCCATCCCTGCTTCGCCATGATCCCGGCAGCGGTCCAGCTCGAAGCCGCGGCGGAGCACGCTGATCCGCCCCTCGATGCCGGCCCGAAAGCGGAACCCGCGCCGCCACCAGCCGCTCCGCTCCCGCTGCCGGCGGGCGGCCGAGGGCTTCCCCGTGGCCGGCAGCACAATGCGCTGCACGCCGGCTTGTTGGGCGAGCCGCTCGTTGGCGCCCGAGTATACGCCCCGATCCCCGGTCAGGAGCCAGGGCGGGTGGCCGAAGCGCGCCTGGTGCCCCGCTAGACTGTCGGCCAGATACGGCTGGTCTTGTCCCGGCTGGGCTAACACGGCGTAGCGACTGATAATCCCGCCGTCTACCTCGTCCAGCCACAGCTTGCGGCCGAACTCGACCGGCTGGCCCGGCTTGTGCCGCTGAATGACCTGCGTGTGCGGCTCGAACAGGCTCAAGAGCTTCTCGGCCGCCGGCACGCTTTCCCCCTGGAGCACCCGCCGCGTCGCCTGCTGGATCGCTTGCCCTACCAGCGGCAGAAAGTGGGTGAACTGCTGCCCCAGCCGCTGGGCGGTCCCCTCCGCGCCCTCCTCCAGCACGGCGCGGACGCGCTCTGCCTGCCGACTACTCTGCGGCGCGATCCCGCTCAGCCGCGCGTAGACCGCTTTCATTTCCTCTGCGGCCGCCTCGCCCTTCCGTCGCGCCAGCCGATGCACTTGCTGCGCCAAGCGCCGCACACTCCGGGTGCGGGGGCGGAACCACTGCGGCCCCAGTCCCGCCTGCTCCCCCAGCACTCGCTTGGCCCGCCGCAAGAGTCGGCTCAGTACCCGCACGCCATCGCCGAGCAGCCGGCTGTCGGTCGGGTGGTGGATGTTCGTCGCGACCACGGTGCTGTCCACGCGCAGCTTGCGCCCGCGGGTGACCCGCAAGGAGGCGGCCAGTGCTACCACGCGCTCGTTGAGCTGCTCCAGGGTCCGTGGGGCGAGGAGCTGCGCCCAGCGGAGCAACGTCGTGTCGTCCGGGACCGGCTGCCAGTACAGCCGACAGAATTGGCGCAGCACCAAGCTGTCGCCAACGAAGTGTTCGGTCTGCTCGTAGCTCCAGCGGTACAAGCGCTTCACAACGAGCAGCCGCAGGGTCACCTCGACCGGCGTGCTATGGCGCCCACGGGTCCGACTGTGGGGCCGGCGCCGGCTGAGGTCGGCCTTGACCCGCTGGAAGAGCACGTCATCCTCCAGCAGCCGGTCTAACTCCTGCAGCTCGGGCTCGAAGGCCAGCACCCGCTGCGGGACGAGCTCCAACAGGTTCACCGATGGGTAGCGGTCGACTATCACGGGGCCAGGGCCTCCGGCTGGGGGATCGGGGTGGCACTTGATCCTACCGCTCGGAGGCCCTATTTCGCACCGCAAACTAGTGTTAGAATGGCAGTCGTCCGAGGGCGTGTAGGGCACGGACAAGGTGCCCTAATGCCGCCTCGTCAACCCAGGTCTTTTCAGCGACCTGGTTTAGCCAGCGAACTACTCCTGCTGCTGACTTGCACTCGTCGAGGGGGATCTTGTACACGTATGGTACTGGGCCTGTGTAGTGCAACGCGTCGAATATAAGTAGCGATCGGGCGCGATCATAGCGCCATGGCCCCCAGGAGTGTGCCTGACTCATTGCCCGTGTGCTCCTCTCGCCGCCCACCGCGAGGGGCTGCTATCCTGACGTGCTGCCCTGAGTGCGCAGGGCGACGTGCTAGCCACGGCCTGCGGATCCAGGCCGCGGCGTGTGTCCTGGGGTGCCTCCACGCCTTCCCGCTTGGCCATCTGACGGATCGCCATACGGACCACGGCGGCCTTGGGCAGTTTCGGCTTCTTCGCCAGCGCTGCGCGCTGCCGGGCCGCGGCTGTGTCAAGCCGCAATCCCAAGCGCTCCACTACGGCCCCCGCCTCGCTCGAGGCCAGTCCGGCGCCGCCCTGGCCCATGCTGCCGAGCGCTTCGCCACTGTAGCGGCGCTCGTGGGACAGGGGGAGGTAACCCCGGACCTGCTGCGCAGCAACGCCCTGGTCTACCGTATCTGGGGCCGTGGCGGCAGAATCGGAGCGCCCTCGGGCCAGTGACTATTTACGCTCTGCCCGCACACTGCCTCGATAGAAGAACCTGTCTGTCGAGCGGTGGCCACCGTGGCCGGATTGCCCCGCGCTTCGGTCAGGCACTCCTCGTACTGCGTGTACCACACTAGCCCGTCGTAGAGCAGGTGGGTGACCCTCCTCTGCCCCAAGGTTTTCATGCCCCACCGGTTTGGGGGCATGATGCCCCGGCGAGGTGTCTATGAACCGCGCTCGCTCCCAGTGTGAGGCGGCCACTGAACATGGTCGCTGGTCGTCGCGGCGGAAGACGGAGGTGGTGCTGCGGCTCCTGCGTGGCGAGGCGCTGGAAGCCTTGAGCAGGGAACTGGGGGTGACGGCGGCGACGCTGGCCCAGTGGCGGGACCAGTTCCTGGCGGCGGGCCAGGCGGGGGTGCGCAGTCGCCCGACGGATGCGCGCGATGAAGACCTCGCTCGTCTACGCGCGAAGATCGGCGAGCTGACCATGGCGAACGAGCTGCTGCGGGAGCGGGCCGAGCGCGCGGAGGCCGGCCACCCTTTCGCGTCGAGGAGGTCGAGGCGGTGAGCCAGGCGGTCTCGCCCTCCACTGGCCGGGTCTATGGGCGGCAGCGCACCTGCCGGGCGCTGGGCGTGCCGCGCTCGACGCTCTACGCGCTGCGGGCGCGGTGTCAGCGGCCGACCCCGTTGCAGAAGCGGGGCCCGAAAACCGCCTGGACCGATGGTGAGCTGACCGAGCACATGCGGGCGGTGCTGGCTCGGTCGCCCTTCGTGGGCGAAGGCTACCGCAAAGTGTGGGCCCGTTTGCGTCTGGCCGGGATCCGCACCAGCAAGGGCCGCGTGCTGCGCTTGCTGCGTGCCGCCGGCCTCCTGGCCCCGACCCGCGTGGGCCCACCGCATGGCTCCAAGACGCACGACGGCACCATCATTCCGGACCGTCCCGATGCCATGTGGGGCACCGACGCGACCGCCGGCTGGACCGCGGAGGGCGTGGCCACCATCTTCATCGCCGTGGACCACTACACGGCGGAGTGCGTGGGCATCCATGCGGCCCGCCGTGGCACCCGCTTCGAGGCCCTCGAGCCGCTGCGGCAAGGCATCCATGCCCACTTCGGCGCTTATAGCGAGCGGGTCGCCGCCGGGTTGGCGCTGCGGCACGATCATGGCAGCCAGTTCATGAGCAATCATTTCCAGGCTGAGCTGCGCTTCCTCGGTATCACCAGCAGCCCGGCCTTCGTGCGGGAACCGGAGGGCAACGGCTGCGCCGAACGCTTCATCCGCACCCTCAAAGAACAGCCCCTCTGGATCGAGCCCTGCGACACCGTCGAAGCCCTGCGCCGGGCGCTCCTGGCCTTCAAGGATCGCTACAACGCCGCGTGGCTCATCGAGCGCCACGGCCACCAG
>Ga0070741_10021346_pt1 | contig 10084 bp, 11 predicted proteins | sample Coa_R1_4_FD_66440 | JGI IMG/M metagenome (GOLD analysis project Ga0070741, IMG submission 66440) | Surface soil microbial communities from Centralia Pennsylvania, which are recovering from an underground coalmine fire - Coalmine... | ecosystem: Environmental > Terrestrial > Soil > Unclassified ...
TCGCGGTGAGCGTGCGCGACCTCGGTAACGGCCTGGACTACCCCGTCCGGATCATCGGAGTCGACCCGATGCACGACATCGCCGTCCTCAAGCTCATCGGGGCAACACATCTGCCCACGGTGCGCCTGGGCGGACGAGTCAGCATCGGCACGGTGGTGGCCTCCATCGGCAACGCCGGCGGTCGCGGAGAGCCCAGCCTCGGCGCCGGTCGCGTGGTCGCGCTGCACCAGAGCATCGCCTCCACCACCGGCCAGCCCCGACCGCTGAGCGGGCTGATCGAGGCCATCAACGGCGTCGAGCCCGGAGAATCCGGCGGCCCCATGGGCACCGTGTCCGGAGCGGTAGTCGCGATCACCGTCGCCACCCAGCTGGGCAACGACGGGTTGCCGAACGGCCATGGCTACGGCATCCCGATCAGCACCGCCCTGCGCGCGGCCGCTCAACTCGTGCACTGCGCGCGCCCTGACGCATCTGACCAACTCACCGGATCGGCGTGGCCTACCACCGCCCTGTCAGTACACGGAGGGCGGGAACGATGACCACCCCGACGCCCGGGACCACACCTGCACCGCACCCGAGTCCGATCAGGGACACCATCGAGAGCGGCTGTACGCACTGGTTCTACTGGATCGCCCCGACCCTCGTCGCGTACTGCCAGGACTGCTCACACTCCTGGAGGGTGAGCCGACCACAGCCAATCGGCATGGGGCACTTCGACCCCGTCGACGTTGGTCAGCGATGTCGCTGTGGACCCGCCGATCGGGCCGGAGCGCGGCGATGACCAGCCGAACCCGTCACCTTCTTCACGCCGCCCTCCGCGCCGCCGACACCGGGCTCTACGTATTCCCGGTCGCGCCTATGGGCAAGGTTCCCGCCATCACCAGATGGGAGCAGCGCGCGACCCGGGACCGGCGACAGCTCACCGCCTGGTGGACGCGGCCGTTCAACATCGGCGCCGCGGTTTCTCGCTCCAACCTGGTGGTGATCGATCTGGACGTCGCCCGCGACGGTGAGGACCCGCCGGCAGAGTTCGCCGGCGCCACCGGGGGCCGCGACGTGCTCGCCATGCTCGCCGCCCGAGCCGGTCACCCAGCTCCGTTCGACACCTACACCGTGTCCACCCCGAGCGGGTGGCATCTGTACTACCGGGCACCCGCCGGGCGAGAGCTGAGGAACACCTCTGGCTTTCTCGGATTCAAGATCGACAGTCGCGGCCAAGGCGTTGTCGCGGCAGTCGGCGTGTCCAGAGAAGTGTGTGTCCTGGTTGAGGTGCTTCTAGCCGCGAGCCAGCGGCTCGGTTCATCATTCGCCCGTGTCTTGGTTCAGCGAGCTGTGGCCGTGGCGGGTATCACCTTGGGAGGGTCGTGATGACACGGTGGAATCCGTTGCTGGGCGCGGCTCTCGACGCGGCGGACCGCGGCTGGCATGTGTTCCCGCTCGTGCGGGCTGGAAAGACCCCCGCGCTGCGGGCTTGGGAGCAGCGTGCGACGACCGACAAGCAACAGATCTTCCGCTGGTGGGCCAACGACTCGGATAAGAACATCGGGGTGGCGACTGGCAGGTCGGGGTTGGTCGTGATTGATCTGGATGCTGGCGGGGGCGCCGCCCCACCCGAGCGGTTCGCCGGCGCTGGTTGTGGTCGAGACGTGCTTGCCGTGCTCGCGGCCGAGGCGGGTGCGCAGGTTCCGACTTACACCTATGAGGTGATGACTCCCTCCGGCGGAAGCCATTTGTATTTTCGGTCGCCGCCGGGGCTGGTGTTGCGTAACACCGCCGGCTCGCTGGGTTGGAAGATCGACTCGAGGGCGGTCGGTGGCTATTGCGTGGCCGCCGGCAGCGTTCGCGAGGACGGTGTTTACCGGGTTGTGCGAGGTGGCGAGGTCGCGGAGCTGCCGGGCTGGCTGGTGCTGGCGTTGACTCCGGCTCCGCGGTCTGAGCTCGGTCCGCCGATGGAGTTGTCGGCGCGACGGGCGAGTGCCTATGTGCGGGCGGTCGTGGAGACCGAGACACGGGCGGTCACGGCGGCGCGCACGGGCACTCGGCATCGGGTTCTACTCAAGGCCGCCCGCTCTTTGGGGCGGCTGGTCGGGGGTGGTGAGCTGACCGACGAGGCAGCACGTGCTGCTCTGTCCGAGGCCGCCAGCGGCCATATCGGCGTCGATGGTTGCACTCTGGGCGAGGTGCATCGAACGATTGACGACGGTGTCGAGTATGGGAAGCGGCTTCCGCCGCGGGTGAGCCGTGTGCGGCCGGGGCGAGGCTGACTTGTTCCGAGGTCAACCCAACTGGCTCCACCGGGACCGGAGATAAGGGTCCCACCCGAGTCTGGGTTGGCGATCCTGGCTTATCCCCAGAAGATGGCGGTGGGGTCACGGTCGATCTCGTTGAGGAGGTCCTCGACTCGTGGTGAGGGAGCGAGTGGGTCGTAGCTGTGGAAGCGCAGGTTGCGGTCTCGCCAGTACAAGGTCCACGAATTGTCGGTGGCGGTGTAACGCAGACGGGCGACCGGGAGGCTGGTCCATTCCGGCCCGACGTCCTCGCGCCAGGGAGCGCGCCGTTCAACGATCGTGAGGTGTCGTGGGCCGAGCTGGCACTCGACGCGGACTTGGTGGCGGGCGTGCTCGGGCACCCGCGCGGCGCACCACCATCGCACCCGTGCGACGTCGAGTTCTGGCACGGCCATCCGGTCACCCGCCGTGCGGTGTCTGGGCCGCGGTGTTGAGCGCGTCGAATGCGGCGTCGAGGCGCTGTTGGCGACGCCGGTTGAGTTCATGATTGGCCTCGGCGGCGACGAACCCGACCAGCTCTTCTAGGTCCTCGTCCGTGGCGGCGAGGACGGCACCGTCGTTGTGGGCGCGCATCCGGAACACCAGTCGTTCGCAGTCGGGGTCTAACAGCTGCAAGTCCTGCAGCGCCGCGGCGATGTCCTCAGAGATGACGATCTCGTTGACGGCGTCGGCGAGGGTGAGCTGGCGGCGACGTAGGTCGAACGGCGATTCCTCCCAGTTGCTGATCACGCCGTCGTCGGCGCAGACGCCGCATTGCCAGTGGATCGGTGCTCCTGGCTGGGTCCGGCGCACGATCATCCGGCCCCGGCAGCGGCGGTTGCCCGGGCGGCGCCGGCACGGCAGCGCGCTTTCCCAGGCGGTCGCGGCGTCACCGGCGGTTGCCGCCCGGACGATGTTGCCCAGGTGCTCAGCGAGCCGACGCGCTGGGCCCGGGGTGTCTTCGGGTAGGTCGAGGAAGTGGTGCAGATCGGTGACGAACATTGCGCGGGATTCTATCGAGGACCAGCTCTCAGCTCTGGGCGGTGCCGAAGAGTTGTTCGCCGTCGTCGTTACCGAGCAGGAAGGTGAATCGGGCAAGGTCTTGGCGTAGTTCGGTGAGGTCGTAGCCGTCGGTGCCGACGAACCGTGTGAAGGAGGCGGCGAGCAGGGCGGTGTCGGTGCCGCCGAGCCAGTCGCGGATGAAGTCGAGCATCTCGCCGAGTTCGATGGCGTCGACCGGGTCCAGTCGCGGTTCGTGAGCGGGCATCGGTGCGTCCTTGGGTGTCCGATTCGGGCGGGTCTGTCCGGGGCATCTCAGCGGTGCTCGAGGCGCACCGCTCTTCATGTCGAGCAGGTGCGGGAAGCGTCATTGGGCTGACGGCAACCGGCGTAGCTGGCCTGTGTGGACGGCGTGTTGGCGCAGGCGCAGGATCTCCTCGTGTTGGGCAGCTAACCGGGAGACCGCCTCGATCCGGAACGCCTTGCCCTCGGCGATCTCCCGGTCTCGGTCAGCGACCCGCTTGGTGAGCTGGGTTATCTGAGTGCGCAGCCGCTCGATCTGAGCTTCGCGTGGGTCGCTGATCTGTCCGGCGGCGCGTAGTTGGTCGCGGCGATGCTCGAACTCGTCCTTGAGGTGCTGGTAGGTGGTGTAGAGGGCAGCTCTGCTCACCCCGGCGTCGGCGGCCAGTGTCTTGACATCACAGCGTTTCCCGGGTGGGATCTCGCCGCATAGGAGCCGATCAGCGGCCGCCCGGATGCGGTCCTCGGTGTGGCGGCGTTGCTGCTCGCTGATCCTCATGGTGCTGCTCGCTCGGGCTCGTTGTGGGTCACCGTGGGTGTGGTGGCGGCGTCGATCTCGGTGAGGACCCGCAGGGCGCGTTCGTGCTCGTGGTGCAGGCGACGTTTCTCCCCTTTGGGCACTCGGGGGTTGCCGAGGAACTCGCCGATCGTGGCGGCCTGGTCTGCCCAGACCTGCCGGTGTTGGCGGTGGTGGGTGGCATGCGGGCAGCGCGCGGAGTCACACATGTTCAGCAGCGGCTTGGTTGCCGAGGTCGTGTCGGCCAACCGCAGGCATAACGCCTTGGTCGGATCGGTGAACCAGCACAGGTTCGCCGGGCCGACGTGCAGGACACCGGCCTGCTGGCGCAGCAGGTTCTCCACCCGACGGTCATTGGTGAGCACGGCAGGTTCGGTGACGGGGGTTTGTAGCGCCGCGTCGACGTGGTCGAAGCGTTGGATCAGGGCGCGGGCGCCGGGCCCGGTGGGCAGAACACCTTGTTGGTAGTCGCGGAACGCCGCGACGGTCAGCTGCAGGTGGTGCTGGTGTTCGGCGTGCTCGACTTCGGCGCGGAACAGGGCTTGGGATCCGCCGGGGCGGTGGGTGTAGCCCTCGGTGGTGGCCACCGACACCTGCTTGAGGTGGATCTTCGTCGCGAGCAGACCGCCGGGGCGTTTGGCCATCTCCAAGGCCAGGGTGCGGCGCAGCATGCGGGCGTTGACCGGTCCCGCTGGCAGTTCGGCCATCCCCAGCCGGCGGGCGAACGGCTCGGTGAGCCAGGCCCGGAGGTTGGCGTAGCTGGTGCCGATCAGCACCGCCCCGAACAGCGGCTGCCCCACGGCGGACTCGGTGAGCCGCTCGGCCAACGCCACGGCCCGGTCGACTTGCTCGATGACGACCCACTCGTCGGGGACACCACCGAAGGGCTGGTTTTTGATCAGTCTGCTGGCCAGCCGGAACCGCCGCCCGCCCCCGGTGATCTCGCGGGCGGGTAGTCGTGATCCGACGGTGATTTCCTTCAGCTCGCTGCGGCGCATCCCGGTCGCGGCCGTGGTCAGGATCTGCGCGGCGATCAGGACGTAGTCGGCGGTGCGCCGCAACTGCTCAGCGGTCATCGGTTCGGCCCATGCCACCGCCTGGCCGGTATCGGCTCGCGGGACCAGTGCGGCCTCGCGTCCCCACCAGCCCGCGACGCCGACCTGCGCGGCCGCGGCTTGCAGGGCCGGGCGCAGCGCAGGCAGCTGATGAGCGGGCAGTCTGCGGATGCCGGCTTGGCGGGCGATCAGGTTGACGTGCACGGCCAGCAGCGGATCGTGCGGGTCCCACCCGTCGGCCAGTCGTTGACTGACAACGGTGTCCGAGGAGCGCGGCAGCGGCGTGCCGGCAGACCGCAGCGCCTGCACGGCGGCTTCGATCCGGGCCAGGCGCACCGCACCCAGGCGCGCGGCGTTGGTCAACCCGGCCTCGCTGGAGCTCGCGCGCAGCCGGGTGCGCTCATCGACCAGGTGCGGGCCGATGGTCTCGATCAGATAGACGGTGTTGGCCAGCAGCGGCCCCAGGACGTGCTCAGGCACCGGTGGGGTGGAGTTCTCGAGGGTGGCTTTGCGGCCGGTGACTTGGCTGGCGGTGCGCCCGGTCCAGGGCACGAAGCCCGGCCGGTAGCGGTCGGCGAGGAACAGTGGCCCGTAGGGGGCCAGCAGCTGGATCACCTTCGCCAGGTGCGAGGCCGTTGTCCGTGCCAGACGCCGCCGGGGCTGGCCGGGGATGGGGCGGCTCCAGGAGTGCTGCTCGAGGAACTCCTCGCAGTGCGCCTGGGTGACCTCGCCCAGCGTGGTGACGCCGTGGTCGGTGAGCCAGTTGCACCAGCTGACCAACCGGCGCTGGTAGAGGTAGCAGGTGCGCGGGCTGCGCACGGTGCGAAACGCCGCCGCAAGGGCGAGGACCCGCTCGTCGTGCGGGGCCAGCAGCGCCAGCAAAAGATCTTTGATCACCGGTCGCCAGAGTGGGTTGTCGATTAGCGAGAAGTCCCACACCTTCTCGTGCTGGGCCATGTCGTGAGGAGCGTCGGCCAGCCCGGAGAAGTCCCACACGTTGTTGTCATAAACCGGGCGGGCGGACCCGGGACGCAGCCTCAAGCCCGCGGTGTGGCAGATATCGGCGCCGGTGAACACCGAGACCGCGCCGCCGGCCGGTGACGGGCGCGTAGCCGTGGTGGCGGTCAAGGGGACGGTCATCAGGTCGTGATTTCCTCAGGGCGTAGGGGGAGCTCGGTGTCGGTGTCGCGGACCTGTGTCCTGGCCAGGGCGAGGGCCGGGATGGGCAGGCGGGGCAGGATCTCGTTGTCGAGCCGCTCGGCGTAGGGGCCGAACACGCGCAGGAACGCCTCGGTGGTCATCTGCTGGAACTGGCGGGCGAAGTAGGCCTGAAGCCGCAGCAGGTTCGGTGCGTGGCGGGGCAGGAACACCGCCAGCGGGCAGAGCAGACACACCCACGGCCGCGCCGGGCACGGCACCCCTTTCGGCCCGTGTTCGCCGGCGAGTTGATCGGCGCAGGCGGCGGTGAACACGTCACGCTCGCCCCCGACCAACTCGGCGAGCGCACCCTCATCGAGGCCGAGCCGGGCCACCGTGTCGGGGAAGCCGCTGACCAGTTCCATGGTCTGCTCGGCGCAGAGCACCGTCGGGGGCAGCGACTTGCGTAGCAGATCGGCCTGCCCGTCGGCGATGATCGACTCGAGTGCATCGCGCTGGCCGGGGGTGGTGGCGCTGAGGTAGTTGTCGCCCTCGACCCGGGCGGTGTGATTGGGGTCGATGGTGGTGCGCCCGGTCCACCCCCGCCGGGCCAGGATGTTCTGGTAGGTGGTGCGGATGCGGCTTCGGTGGATTCCCAGCGGTGCGCCGTCCTCGCCGCGCAGGTCATGGCTGGTGGCCCAGCGATTCACCGCGAAGTGATCAGAGGGAGTGGTCACCCGTGCTCGCGCCGCGGAGCGTCCGCCCGGCTCCGGGGCGGCGATCCAGACCCGGTCGAGCAGCCGCGGTGGGGCGAACCGCCGCAGCGGCGCGCAGTACCGCAGCCAGCGGGTCAGCAACCGGACCGCGGTGCCCGGCAGCGCCAGCCCCTCCGGGCCGGTCCGGCCCTTGATGTAGTCGAGCAGGATGGTGTGATCACCGGCCCAGTCGATGTCACCCAATCCCAGGCTGTCGATCCCGTCCGGGACGATGCCGGTGTAGATGCCGAACAGCAGCCGGTAGGCGGTCTGGGTGTGGTAGGTCGGGAACAGTGCGACGCGCGCGTCCCGCACCAGCGCGTCGAATCCCTGCCGCCCGGCGGGGTCGTGTCGCCGCATCGTCGAGACGTGCCCGCGTAGATGATCTCTGACCTCGCCTCTGGCCAGCGGGCCCTCGCGCAGCATCAGCCAGGCGAGGCTGTCCCGGGTGATCCCCACCGTTCTCGGGTCACCAGCCAGGGCGGCCGCGGCCAGCACGCTCTGGTGGTAGGCCCAGCTTTGCTGAATGTCGTGTTGGCAGCACCGGGTCAGCCGGGCCCACTCGGCGTCGGTGTAGGGCTGGTAGGGCTCGCTCTTGGGATTGGCGTGGATCGCTCGCCCGCCCAGGTGCTCGCGGACCTCGGGGCGCAGCGCGTCGGCCGCGGTGTCGAACCCGCGCAGTAGCGACCGTGTCGCTCGCTCCATGGCGGGGGTGTGACTCATCCAGTAGCGCAGCAGCATCGGGCGGGTCAGCTCGCTGGCCGGCCCGGTGAACCCGGCCTCGGCCAGCGCTCGGACGATGTTGCGCAACGCGACCACGTAATGCGCAGCGGTGTGCCAGGTGGTGACCGGCCCGTACGGGTGGAAGCACATGACCATCCCGTGGGCCAGATCTGATGCCAGTCCCGGATTCGGCAAGCCCTGCAAACCCGCGCTCCAGTCGCGGCCACCCGGGAAACAGAACCGCACCGCCAACGGTGTCTCGATCACCTCCGCCGGCACCTATTCACCCGCCTGGTCGTCGAACTCCTCGGCGAGCTCGGCGCCGATCTCATCGCTGACGGTGCCGGGCGGCCCGCCGTGCGGCGCGGCGGCGGTGTAGGCGTCGCGATAGACGCGGGTGATGTCCAGGCGCGACAGGTAAATCTGGGTAGTGGTTACCGAGGAATGACCTAACAGATCACGCAGCACCGTGATCGGGTCGCTCTTGGTCAAATACAGTGCCAACGCGGCGTCGGTATCGGTGTGCTCGACCAGGGCGGCGGCCTGCTGGTAGTAGCCGCGGATCAAGCACTCGAGGGTGTGCATAGCGAACGTGTGCCGCAACCGGTGCGGGCTCACGATCGGAAACCGCGGCTCGAACCGCCGCCGGATCCGCGACGAAGTACGCCGCAACACCGTCTCCCAGTCCCGAAATGGCGCGCCGGTGGACTGCACCGCGAGCAGACACGACGCCTCCTCGGGGGACACCAGCCGCATCCGCTCGGTCGGGGTCAACGTTGCCCAGCAGCGGCGCACCCCGTTGAGGTGGGCGCCTTCCCAGTCGGGATCGCGCACCCGCAACGGCTCACCCAACGTGGTCGGTGGGCACCACGCCTTCCGGGTAACCGCGGCCGCGCGCTCCAGCCGGATGTAGTTCCAGACCTCGACCAGCGTGTCGTAATCGATCCACGTCGTACGGTGTTTGCTGCCCTTGGTCGTGCCCCGTCCCAACGGGAACGCCACCGGGATTCCCGAACGCCGGTCCGGCAACGGCGGCACCTCATAGACCAGCAGGTGAGTCATCTCCTGCCGGCGTAACCCGCTGGCCAGCGCCAGCCTGCTCATCGCCGCGTTGCGGCCCAGCTCCCGACCCCGGTAGGAGTCATCCGGTGTGCCCTCGGGTGTCAGCCCGCCCAGGGCGTTGAGCAACAGCGCGGCGAAGTCGCGCTCGAGGTACTTGATCTGGGCGTGCCGTTTCGCGGGGCGCAGTTTGGCGTGATTGCGCCGTATCGTCCAGACCGCGCCGTCGGTGATCCGCTTGCCGCCGGAGTAGGTGAACGGTCCCGCGCTGGCGTGGCCCTCGGTCTGCGCCCACTCGTAGAACAGCGACAGCGCGGTGACATGCAGATTCCACGTCGAGCCATCCCAGCGGTGTGCCGGTGAGTCGCTGAGTCGGTAGCCGGCGTACACGCTGAGCACCGACCGCAGCTCATGTCGGGATCCGAACGGCGCAACACCCCGCTCGGACAGAAACTGCAACCACGCCCGCAACGCCTCCGCATAGACCCGCCACGTACGCCGGGCCGGAGCGTTGCTCACCGGTAGCTCCCGCAACCACCGGTTGACCGCCACCGTCGGGCGTGGGTCGCCCGGGCCGTCCTCGAACCGCAGATCGTCATCCAGCAGCACGGGCATGCCCTCACGGATCAACGGCTGGCGCTCCAAGGCCCAAGACTCCCAGCCTCGCGATGAGAAGTCGATCAACAGCACGCGGCGGAACCTATAGCCAGGGAACCAAGAAAGAGAAATCGCCCGCACACCGAGGCAGGCATCCACGGAAGAAACGAGACACGACAGCAAAGCAACAACAAAGGGCGGATTCGTCGTCGTAGCCGGATCCGTGGGCCGTCACGGCCGATACCGGGTGACCAACAATGCGCCTATCGCCGAGCTACCCGGCTGGCTGGCGAGCGCGCTCACCCCGCCGCCACCACCTACCCGGTCATCGGCGAGCACCACAGCGATCAGCCCGGGGCGTGCCGCCGCGTACCTGGCCGCGATCATCGAGCGGGAAACCGCCGACCTCGCGCGCGCTGCGGTCGGGACCCGTCACCGCAGCCGCCTCGCCGCGGCCCGCACCCTCGGCCGGCTCGTCGGCGGAGGCGAGCTCACCGAACACAACGCCTACACCGCGTTGTGGGAGGCCGCGCGGCAGCACATCGGACACGACTGCACCGAACGGGAAGTCATCCGCGATCTACGCGACGGACTGGCGTTCGGTCGACGGGTACCACGGTGTATTTCATCGAAACGAGGACAGTCATGACTTCGCAGACGACGATTGGACGGGCC
>Ga0070741_10021347_pt1 | contig 10084 bp, 20 predicted proteins | sample Coa_R1_4_FD_66440 | JGI IMG/M metagenome (GOLD analysis project Ga0070741, IMG submission 66440) | Surface soil microbial communities from Centralia Pennsylvania, which are recovering from an underground coalmine fire - Coalmine... | ecosystem: Environmental > Terrestrial > Soil > Unclassified ...
GAAGGCCAGCTGCGAGGTCGCCCTCGTCCACGCCACCGACTGGCAGCGCGGCAAACGAACCGACACCTACTCGATGGAAGTCTGCGACCAGCGCATCAACCTGTTCGCCGACAAGATCGCCAAAATCACCGAGATTCAGCGGGCCGACCATCCCGTCAACGAAGTTCACGTCATGTTCGGCGGCGACATGGTCGAAGGCATCACCGTCTTCCCCGGCCAGGCGTTCGAAGTCCAAGCCCACCTGTTCGACCAGCTGTTTGGTGTCGTGTCGCTGCAGGAACAGTTCGTGCGGCGGATGCTGGCGATTTTCCCGAAGGTTGTGGTGTGGGAGGAGTACGGGAACCACGGCCGGATCGGCCGGCGTGGCGACGTACCCGGCTCCGACAACATCGACCGGATCGGCTACCGAATCACTAAGGAACGCTTCGCCGTCGAGCCTCGAGTGACATGGCACAGCTCGACAGGCTGGCACCAGATCGTTGAGATCGGCAACTACCGGGCCATGCTCGCCCACGGCGACGAAATCAAGTCGTTCGGTGGGAACACCCCGGCGTTCGGGATTCTCCGCAAGGCCACCGCCTGGAGCTCCGGTGTCGTCGAAGCATTCAACGACGTGTACCTCGGTCACTTCCACACGCCGATGGCGCTGACGATGCCGAACGGCGGCCGGATCTTCGTCACCGGGTCGCCCGAGTCGGACAACCAGTATGCGGCCGAGTTCGTCGCGGCGAAGGGTAAGCCGTCGCAGCGGCTCCACTTCGTTGACCCTGCCAAGGGAAGGGTGACGGGCGAATATGTCTGCTGGCTCGACTGATTTCGCTGGACGCGGTGGGCTCCTCGACGAGGCGAAGTCGCTCATCTGCGGCGACCGCAACGCGCAATACGGCTCACCGACACAGGATTTCGAACGGATCGCCGGCATGTGGACGATCCTGTTCGGCCGACAGTTCTCGGCCCACGAAGTCGCCATGGCCATGGTGTGTCTGAAGCTGTCACGCCTGGTTCATTCGCCAGGCAAGCGGGACTCCTGGGTTGACGGTGCCGGCTATCTGGCATGCGGCTGGGAATGCGTCGAGGCGTCGGAGTGAACGCCGCCGAGGTTCTCCAGCTCTGCTACAAGTGGGCGCAGAACAGCCCTGACCCGTCCACGCAGAACGCCGCCATTCTCTGCGCCATCAACCCGAACGGTTCACTGCACCCGTTCAACGAGACACTGGCCGTCAACGAGTTCCCGCATGGCGTTAGCTACAGCGACGAACGCTGGGAACGGCCGCTGAAGTACGCCTTCATCGAGCACGCCGAACGCAACTGTCTATTCAAGGCGCTTCGTCGGGGGCGCTGCACGACGGGCTTGGCGATGGTTTGTCCTTGGGCGGCCTGCGCTGACTGTGCCCGGGCGATCGTTCAGGCCGGCGTGAAGAAGCTGATCACGCAATGGTTCGACGATGAGGACCGCTGGGCCGACTCGATCGCTGTCGCTTTCACGATCCTGGCCGAGGGTGGTGTCGAAGTGGAGTTCTTCGAAGGGAAGGTTGGCGGCGACCCGATCCGCCGCAACGGGAAGCTGTGGCAGCCGTGAGCACCACTCAGAAGCCGAAGCCGACCGTCACGAAGGATGAGGCCGCCGAGCTGGCAGAGAAGGCTGCTGCACGTCAGCAGGACACCGAACGGGGCCGACGTGAGGCGAAGCAGCGGGAGCGGGAGGCGCACCTGGAGGATATCGACGACCTCCTCGATGAGATCGACGGGCTGCTCGAGGAGCAGGAAGTGTTGGTGAATTTCCGACAGCGGGGTGGCCAATGAAGCGGTGCCCTGACTGCAAAGAAATGAAATCCTTTGAGTCCTTCCCGCGAAACAAGCGAACGAAGGACGGGCTCGGAACGTACTGCAAGACCTGCCACAATCGCCGCGGTAGGGAGTCCGTCGCTCGAAAAGGCGGCGCGCGGATCTACCATCTGCGCCAACGTTACGGTCTCGACGAGGCGGAGTTCAGCGACATCCTTGCGCGTCAAGGTGGGGTGTGCGCCATCTGCAGACTAACCGCGCCTAGCCACCTAGATCATTGTCATGAGTCCGGCAGAGTCCGAGGCGTTCTTTGCGTGCCTTGCAACAATGGACTCGGACTGTTTCGTGATGATCCCGACCGACTGGAGTCGGCGGCTAGATACCTGCGTCGAGCATCCGAACGGATAGCCGAGGGCGGGCAATGAGCTGGTTCGCTCAATACGTGACCGCTAATAGGGAGCCGTTGCAGCGCCGACAGCGTCGCTATCGGCTCGACGAATACCTGAAGGCTCAGCGTTGCACTCTCTGGCCTGGCGTCGGCTTCGACCTCTCAGACGAGAAGGAGCGGGCCAAGGCTGTCGAGTTCCTTGAGCAGCTGCTGGACGGGTTGGGGTGATGGGCGCCGTGTCGAATTCGATGAACCTGCAGGCCACTCTGGCTGCAGCATCGGCGATGACGACGCCTTGCTTCCCGCACCATCCGATCACCTGCGCCAGCGGGGCGCTGCGTCTGCATGATGATGGGGCGTTGGAGTGCGACCATCATCGGACTGAGCCGGGGGATGCTCGGACGCAGGATTGTGTTCAGGCGACTGCGGCGATCCTGTTGTTCGAAGTTGCGTTTGAGCGGTTCGGGTCGACGCCGCGGAGCTGACGTAGTCAGCGCTATCGCCGTTTCCGTCCGGCGAACCGTCCAATCCACCAAGCGATGCAGAACAGTGAGGCCACGGCAACCCAAGTGGGGACGTACCAGCCGCTGCCTTGGATCACCTCAGTCAAGGCCACTCCTCCCAGGTGACGTAATCAGCGTTATGGGCGCTACACGTCTGTGATTCGGGCGTACAGGTTGCCTCGGTATTCGGTACCGTCAGGCAGCTTGTAGACCTCGTATGTCTCTCCGTCGCTATCACGGCGGGTCCAGACCTGAAGCTTCACGTAGCGCACGTCGGCGTAGTGAATGGGTTCTTCTTCCATCGTTCCTCCAGGTTCACGTAAGCAGAGTTATGGGCGCTTGGAAAGACGGCCCATCTCCTGCACGGCCATCACTTCAGGGCAGCGGGAGTGGTCGTGCCATCCGATCTGCGCTTCGATGTACCACCCGATCGGGCACTCTGCCTCGCCGGGGTCGCTGAGCGTGTAGCGTCGGGTCAGTTCTCGGAGCGCCCAGGCGGCGTCCTTCTTCTCGGACATGCTTCCTCCAGTAGACATAAGTCAGATTATGAGCGGGGCACAATCCTGACTCGAAACTCGCGGCGGCCCGAGATCTCTTCCACGGCGAACCAGAGATACCAGAAGGAAGCCGACTGGCCCACCCGATCGGGTGTCGGAAGCATCACGCCCCCGCCTCCGACTCACCCGACAGCGGCAGGTTGTAAACCGTCGCCTTATCCTCGGTCGCCGTCGCCTCGTAGCCGGCCACCAACGCCCGGGCCGCCTCAAGCTTCGACGCCAACAGAAAATCCGGGTTGCCGAACTGGGCGACGAACGCCTCCTTGCAAGCCTTCCGGTTGTCACCCTCGATCCGGTTGATCGACGCCTTAAGAGAATCGATGTCGTTGCGGGACGCGATCTCCTCGCCGGACTTCGTCCAGTTCAGGAACGTCTCGGCAGCCTCACCGGCCCGACCCGGCTGAACCACCTGATCAGCCAGAGCATCACAACGAGACTTCGTGATCGTCAGACGATGCTCAAGGTCGAGGTCACCCACGACGGTGAACTCGTATTCCATGCCGGCCCGCATGACGGGCGCCATACCGACACGCTTCGGGGTCTGCACCGACTTGCCATGCTTGTTGATCGACTCTTCCAACACCCACTCCGTCTTCGACCGCATCGTGACGATGATGTGAAGGTCGGAGGCGAGGATCGTGTCGACAAGGTGGCGGAGAGCTGGCGTCGCGGTCTTCCAGCCAGCCCAGCTGTTCCCGCCCGAGCGGGAACCTGCGGCATCGGCGATGTCGAGCACGCCACCTTCGCCTTCCCAGAAGTGACTGAGGCTGTCGATGATGAGAACTTCGTAGCCAGCCTTCTCGGCGGTGCGGATGGCGTCGATGAGCCGGTCGGGATGGAACGGCGGACTGATCTCCAGGACGTCGAACTCGAACCGGTCGGAGTAGAGGCTGGCCGAGGCTCGCTCAGTGTCGACGACGGCGATCTTCTGGCCGAGCACCTTTGCCCACTCAAGGGACGTCCAGGTTTTGCCGGCGCCGCTGGGGCCGTCGAATGCGATGCGGGCGCGGACGTTGCGCTTCGTTGCCCTTTGAAAGGTGCTCACTGCTTGTCTCCTTGGTCGGTATCGCTCACTAAGCCGTCGATACGTGCGGTTTTGATACCCGAGCAGACGGCGCAGATCTGCTCCCCGCCGATCAACTCGGTGAGCCACTTGTGGTGGCCGTTCCAGCACTGGCAGGCGGGGCAGGACGGGTCGTCGCTGAGAAGCGATTCGACCTCGGTGTACGCCCCGCACTTCGTGAACCAGCCGCCGAGGTCGTTGTCCTGCCAGGAGATGGCGTGCGTGTCAGACACCGTCCCTCCCGTCGATATGTTCGGGGCACCGGTCCGTACCCGGAACGGCCTCCTCGGGGCAGAGTCGCCCGAGGGAAAGGTCGAAGGCGAGACAGAGTTCGGAAGTTTTCTTGGAAACTTTGTTGACAGGAGGTTGGAAACATGGTTTACTAGGTTCATCGGGAGCGCCGCTCCCCACTAGCTCCAAGGAGGAGCCACCATGCAGCAGGACACCACCAACCTTCTCCACTGGATGGAGCGGGTCACCCGCCAAATCAACAACGGCCGGTCGGCCGAATCCCTCCAGGCCGAGCAGGCCTACTTCAACCAGCGGTACGCCGAAGAGGCGTACCGGGCCTCCTGAGGGAGGGAGGCCTGATGTCAGCAAAAGAGCTGGCTCTCTGGGCCAAGAAAGCCCGAGAGGCAACTGCTCGACGGGACGATCTGATCCGACAGATGCGGGCCGAGGGCTCAACGCTCCGCTCCATCGCCGAGGCTGCTGGCCTCACACACACCGCTGTCGCCAAGATCCTCGCTCGCTCGACGTAGGCGGTCGGCGGCCTGCCGTTCAGCCAGCGTCCGAGGCCTCCGTGGTTCCTCGAAGAAGTCGAGTACGAGCCCGAGGTCAGCCAAGGACACCGAAACGTGCTGCCCCCCAGCGACCGCTTTCTCCCCCTCGTCAACGTCGACCTCTCGGATCTCTGCACCCCATGCGTCGTGTCCCCATGATCCGAATTCGATAACTCGCCCATCGTTCAACCAGAGGAGGGCGTATTCATGTTCTGCCCACTCTTGGTCGGGGCTGCGGTCCTTCCATTCGGCTCGGACGATGGTGCGCCCAACGAGCGAGGCTACGAATACATAATCGGCGAACTGGGCGGAGCCGGTCGGGTCCAAAGCACCGGCCGACTCCGCCCCACCTGTGGCCGCCGTCATGCCGCCCGCTCCTCGGCGAGCTCGGCCGCGGCGGCAGCCTTTGCCTCCTTCGAGAGACGCACCTGGAGGAACGGCAGACGGGCCTTGACGGTCACGCCAATCTCGACATTGTCGGACTCGACACAGTCCAACAGAGACGAACGCAACCCACCCTCGGGGACGCGCTGCACGGTCACGACGTGCTCGGGCCCGTACGTGTCGGCCACGAAACTGGCAAAGGCGTCCTCGTTGAACACTTCCACCCGAGGCTTCGGGACCGTCAGGCCGACCGTCCCGAGTTCGGCACGCCACGTCGGCGCAGCACCCTCCTTCTCATACGAGTCGAGGGCATGATCGAGCAGCCGGCGTCGCAGATCATCTCGCTGGGCCGTCAGAGCGCCGATGCGGGCCTCAAGGGCGCAGAGGGCGGCGAGGTCGTCCTTCACGCTCACGCCATCACCGCCTTCATCTCGTCATCGAAGATGAACGTCGCCCGAGAGTGCGAGACGCACCAGCCGCCACCGGTCAGCAGCCGGTAGATGCTGAGTTCGGCCCATCCCGGCTCGAAGCCGTCTTCTGCGAAGTAGGCGCAGGCGATACCTACGGCCATGGACAGCGGGTCAGAGAACTCCATCTGAGCTCACCTCGCGTTCGTAGTTGCATGCCTCGCACACCAGGAAGATCCGGCAACGGGCGTAGCGGTCGGGGTAACCGGTCATCGGCTCGAGCGAGCCCTTGTGACAGCGGGGACAGTCGGCGTCAGCGACAGGGGCGTTCGGGTACTTCTCGGCGCCGGTCATCGGATCACCGAGAACGGATCGGACGGCAGGTCGGCAATCGCGGCCCGCAGCTTCAGGCGAGTGCGGAGGACCTCGCCGACCAGCGCCACGTCTCCGCCGACGCCGGGCGGACCTGAGCGAACTCTTCGATGAGCCGCAGCCCAGCCGGGGGGATGGACGGGATGTCGTCAGCGTTGAAGATCTCCAGTTCCTCGATGGCGCTGGCGATCCGCTCGGCCTTGCGGTAGCGGGCGACGGTTTCGTAGCTGTTCATCGGGTCCAACCCCACTCCTCGGCGAGACGGTGCGGATGGCCCGGCTGGCGCGGCGGCGGGAAGTAGACCGGCTCGGGGTCCGAGTCGCCCATGATCAAGCCACAGGCGTCGCACCCGGGGTCGTCATCCCAGACGACGGTGTCGAGTCCGCAGCGGGGGCACGTAGCGCTCCGAAGTTCCGCTTGGGCAGTGGCGTTGAGTTCGTCGGGGCGGATGGGTCCGCCGAAGACCTTGTGCTTACGGTTCATGGGAGTCCTCCTTGGGGAGTCGCATGTCGAACGTGTACTACATCTATCGACAACATACGACACCCGCTTAAGGATGTCCTCCCCCGGCCGACAGGAATGCCCGAATCATCGGGACAGCATCGAGATGACGGCGGCGACCTCGGCTTCGGCCTGCATCAGCCGCTGGATCGCCACCTGCGCCAAATCCAGCGCCACCGCATGCTCATGGTCGACCAGCCCCCGGAGACGCAGCACCTCGTCACATAGCCACCGCACGTCAGGGTCCGTGCCCCTCGCCGCGGCGATCTCCTCCAGCCGGTCAGGCCGCTCATCCACCATCTCGACGCCTCCGTTTGCCCACGAACTTGCCCATGAACCCGCGGCAAACGGCATTCGGACATATCGGAATCTACTCGACATGATCCGATGCGAGATAGGCGCTGACCTGCTAAAACGGAGACTCCAGCGTTCTACAGAATCCGACGTCCCCGCCCTTACAAGGCGGAGGTCGGGGGTTCGAAACCCTCAGCGCCCACGATCAGGACGTTCCCGTAGAGCAGGTCTGGTCGCCAAAGACAGAAAGCCCCCCGGCGTTGAACCGGGGGGCTTCCCCATTCTTCTAGTCCTGGCAGTTCACGATGTCGATCCGCTCAACGTCTCGAATCGTCCAATGGGGTCCGGCGTCGCCCTCGAAGCAGACGTAGATGAAGGCGGTGTCGAATCCCTTGCCGCCGTCGAGGTAGCGGATCGGCGCAGCTTCGGAGCCATCGCCGGCCCGGAGGATGTCATCCCCGGAGCCCATGCATACGGTGACGGGGAACTTCAGGAAGTCGTCACCGCCAGGCATCTTCGTCTCGATGATGTCGTTGCCCCCGTGAGCGTTCACGACCCTCTTGTCTTTGGTGAGGGTGAACTTCTCGGACTTGTCGGTGCCGGTGAAGCTGGCTTTCTGACCGTCGCAAGTGTTGGCGGCGGCGGCGTCAGCGGCTTGGACGGGGATCATGGCGAGAGCGGCAACGGCAACGAGGAGTGGAACGTAGCGACGCACGGGGTGAACCTCCATTGGGAATCCTTGGCACGCCATCTCCTTCGCCCCGTGCCCGTGCCGTTCCTGCCGATTCGGACGTTTTCGACCCGCTTCCGAAGCTTCGCCCCGTTTACACGCTCAGAGCGACAGCCGACGAGCGGCGGGGTCAGCCGGGAAAGCGTTCGCCCGTGAGCCGCTCGGTCATGGACCACGTTGCCTGGTCCTCCTCGGCGTTGGCGATGTAGGCGCCGTTGTCGGGGATCTCAGCCGTTGCTGCCCAGACGATGCTGGCGGCGCCGGCCGGCCATGGCGGCTGAGTTGCGCTGCTCCCACTGCGCCGGCCCGCTGGATGCCCGGGACGTTCGCTACGAGCGCCGGCCCGGCTTCCCGCCGCCCCCTTATGGCCGAAGTGTCCGGCTTCGGAGGAGCCGCGGCGTTCGCTGCCGAATGACCAGCCGATTTCGGAAGTCTGGGGGGAAGTGTGAGGGCCAAGTCATCGTCGCGTCGGCGCGCCCGCGCCCTTACGGGGCTGGTGCTCCTGGGCCTGTTGGGCGCCCTCACCGGCGGCGTGGCGCCGGCACCGGTCCAGGCCGCGACCCTCCCGTCGGGCTTCACCGATGGGCCGGTGGCCGCGGTGGCGGCCCCCACCGACCTCGCCTTCACTCCGGACGGGCGGATGCTGGTCACGACGCAGCCCGGGGTCCTGCGGATGGTGAAGGGAGGCGTCCTGTTGCCCACCCCGGTGCTCGACCTGACCCCCAGGGTGTGCTCCCGCCGGGAGCAGGGCCTCCTCGGCGTCACGGTCGACCCCGCCTTCGCCACCACCCGGGCCGTGTATCTGTACTACACGTTCAAGAAGTTCCCGACGTGTCGCACGTTCGAGGACGGCGACATCGTCAAGACCGAGACGCCGGTGAACCGGGTCTCCCGCTTCATCCTTCCGTCGGGCAGCGATGTCATCGCCCCGGCCAGCGAGGTGGTGCTGCTCGACAACATCCCGTCGCTCGGGAACCACAACGCCGGCGATCTCAACTTCGGCGCCGACGGGCTGCTGTACGCCAGTGTCGGCGACGCCGGCTGCAAGGTCTCCGACCCGTCCGCCTGCGGGGGCTCCAACGACAACTCCCGCAACGAGGGACTGCCGCTCGGCAAGATCCTGCGCGTCAGGACCGACGGGACGATCCCGTCCGACAACCCGAACGTCTCCCGCAGCGGGGCGCGACGTTGCGCCGATCCGGCCGGGGTTCCGCCGGGCACCGGACCGTGCCTCGAGACCTTCGCCATGGGCCTGCGCAACCCGTTCCGCTTCGCCTTCAGACCGGACACCGACACGTTCAACATCAACGACGTCGGCCAGAGCAGCTGGGAGGAGGTCGACGCCGGCCTGCGGGGTGCCGACTACGGATGGAACATCCGGGAGGGACACTGTGCCGCCGGGTCGACGTCCAACTGCGGCGCGCCCCCTGCCGGGATGACCAACCCGGTCTACGACTACTCCCACGGCGGCGGCTGCACCGCCATCACCGGCGCGGCCTTCGTGCCCGAAGGGGTCTGGCCGGCGCCGTACTCCGGGTCGTACCTCTTCGGGGACTACTCGTGCGGGAAGATCTTCCGGCTCGTGCCCGGTGCGGGCGGAGGCGCCGCCACGGCCGCCGTGTTCGCCGACGGGCTCGGATCGGGCGCGCCCATCAGCCTGCAGTTCGGCCCGTCCCCGGTCGGACAGGCTCTGTACTACACAAGCTTCGTCGGCGGCGGGCAGGTCCGCCGGATCGACTTCGGGGCGGCCGGCACACTGCCGCCGACGGCGGCGTTCACCGCTAACCCGACGTCGGGCCATTCGGCGCCGCTGGCGGTGCACTTCGACGCGGCCGGCTCGACCGACCCCGATGGCGATCCGCTCCTGTACCACTGGGACTTCGGCGACGGCGCCACCCTCGACTCGACCACCGCGGTGGCCGACCACACCTACACCGCCGAGGGCGCCTACACCGCCACCCTCGTCGTCGAGGACGACACGCAGCGCTCGGGGCCGGCGTCACGCTCCATCACCGTCGGCGACCCGCCCACGGCCACGATCCAGTCCCCATCGGCGACCGGAACCTATGCCGCCCACCAGGCGCTGACGCTGTCCGGGTCGGGCACCGACGGGCAGGGGACCCCGCTGCCACCCGGCGCGCTCAGCTGGCAGGTGCTCCTCCACCACGACACCCACGTCCACCCGTACCTCGGGCCGGTGTCGGGCAACAACATCGCCCTCACGTATCCGTCACCCGAGGATCTCCAGGCGGCGGCGACCAGTTACCTCGAGGTCCGCCTGACGGCCACGGCCCCCAACGGATTGCGGACGACGGTGA
>Ga0070741_10021348_pt1 | contig 10084 bp, 14 predicted proteins | sample Coa_R1_4_FD_66440 | JGI IMG/M metagenome (GOLD analysis project Ga0070741, IMG submission 66440) | Surface soil microbial communities from Centralia Pennsylvania, which are recovering from an underground coalmine fire - Coalmine... | ecosystem: Environmental > Terrestrial > Soil > Unclassified ...
GGTGAACAGCTTGCCGTAGCCGAGCGGAATGTGGATCCACGGATTGCGGTCGCGGCCGCCCGCTTCGATCAAAAGAACGCGGTATTGCCCTGACGCCGTGAGCCGGTTGGCAAGCACGCAGCCCGCACTGCCCGCCCCGACGACGATGTAATCGAACGCGCCTTCCATCGAAATGAGACTAGCGCGATCCCTCGCGCTTCAGGAACACCGCAAAAGGCCGCTTCACTGCGCCGGAACAGGTACGCCTGTAGGTCTTGCCCTCGTTGGTCCAGACCTGCGTGCCGGTGAGACGGGCCGAGCGGCGCACGAAGGTGCCGCTATAGGTCGCCTCGAAGCCCCGTTTGTCGCCGGCCCACGAGCCCGCGAGCTTAATGGCCGTGCCTTCGATCGTGCCCTTGCCCTTTTCCATGCCGATCATCGTGCCGTTCTCGGCGTTGATCACGGGCTGGGAATATTCTGCGGCATTGCCCTTGACGGTGACTTCCATCGCCGCGCGCAGATAGCCCTTCAGGAACGGAAGCGCGCTGCACACAAGCGTGCCGCGATAGACCGCGTCCCTCACCTGTGCGGCGGCGGGCGGAGCGGCGGCAAAGCTCAAAGCACCAATCACAACGGCAGACGCAAGAACCCGGCGGATCGTCATATTTCCTCCCTACAGCGCCCCGTTACGGCCAAGGCGCTTTATTGTTTCTCTCGGCAACAGGCCGCCGCCCTCCATCCGGAGAGCGAGCGGCCTAATCTCCAACAGCCTCGCGATGCGCTAATGCACGTTATGGCGCAATCGCGCAATCTCGTCCTTCACATGCAACTTGCGACGCTTCAATTCCAGGATAACCGCATCGTCCGTCGAGGGGTGCGCCAGCGCTTCGGATATTTCCTGCTCCAAAGCCCGGTGCTGCGCCTCAAGGCTCGCAAGATTGGCGTCCGGGGACATGGATAAAGGCCTCCTTCGATAGGTTGGAGCCCGACCCGGAAAGTCTGACATGGGGAATGTGGCAAGTCGATTGCAGTATGTTGTGCGTCGCGAAAAATCCCCGCTGATCCACCGGAACCCGGTTGCTTGAATGGTTTCCCCTAACCGGAGATAATTCGCGCCTGCCGGAGCATTGGGGCATTCGGTCTTGTCCCCGCGCGCGGCGATCGGCGTGAAAAGGTATGATTTTCAACAAGTTGGGCCTTTTCGCGCGACGATGCGCCACGGCTCCGCGGGCTTTCGGGTGACACCGCGGCAATGACCAAAGACGAGGAAACCGAATTTCGCGCCCAGCTTGCACGGCTGCAGCAGGAGCACCGCGACCTCGACGCCGCGATCGAGGCGCTGACGCTGCAGCGAAGCTCCGATCTCATCCAGATCCAGCGGCTGAAAAAGCGAAAGCTCGTCCTGCGCGACAAGATTTCCTACATCGAGGACCAGCTCACCCCCGATATCATTGCTTAACCGCGCCCGCCGGAAATCGTTCTGCTCACAGCGAAAACGCCCGCGAACCTTGCCCGCCACAAGTCCGACCCTATAATGCGCCGCTTCCTTTCGCGGGCGACCGAATTCAGGCCTCGATGGCAGCAAAAAAATCCCACAAGTCCGTCGCAATCATCATGGGCAGCCAGTCCGACTGGGCGACGATGAAGCATGCCGGCGACACGCTGGATGCGCTGAAGGTCGGCTACGACTCGCTGATCGTCTCCGCGCACCGCACTCCCGACCGGCTTTACGATTTCGCGAAATCCGCGCGCAAAAAAGGCTTCAAGGTAATCATCGCGGGCGCCGGGGGCGCGGCGCATCTGCCCGGCATGACCGCGTCGATGACGACGCTGCCGGTGCTCGGCGTGCCGATGAACGTCAATTCGCTCGAGGGCAAGGATTCGCTTCTTTCGATCATGCAGATGCCGGGCGGCATTCCGGTCGGCACGCTCGCGATCGGCAAGCCCGGCGCGATCAATGCCGCGCTTCTCGCGGCGTCCATCCTTTCCCTGTCCGATACGGCGCTCGCCAAGCGTCTCGACGCGTGGCGGGCGAACCTGACCAAATCCGTCGCCAAGCGCCCGGAGTAATGCGTTGAGCGAGTTCAGCGCGCTCAAGCCGGGCGCAACCATTGGCATTCTCGGCGGCGGCCAGCTGGCACGGATGCTCGCGCTTGCCGCCGCGCGGCTCGGCCTGAAATGCCACGTCTACGCGCCCGAGCCGGATTCCTGCGCCTTCGGCGTCGTGCGCCGCGCGACGCTTGCCGAATACGATGACGAGGCCTCGCTTGCGCGTTTCGCCGAAGAGGTCGACGTCATCACCTACGAATTCGAGAACGTGCCCTCGGACACCGCTGCGTTCCTGTCGAGCCGGAAACCCGTGCTCCCCGATCCTGCGGTGCTGGCGACCACACAGGACCGGCTGATCGAAAAGGATTTCATCGCCTCGCTCGGCATCCCGACCGCGCCCTATGCGGCGATCACGACCGTGGGCGATATCAAGACCGCGACCGGGAAGATCGGCCTGCCGGCGGTGCTCAAGACGCGCCGCTTCGGTTACGACGGCAAGGGCCAGGTGAAAATCGGCGCCAAGGACGATCCGGCCCGCGCCTGGCGCGCGCTCGGCGAGGCGCCCTGCATTCTCGAAGGCTTTGTCTCGTTCGCGCGCGAAGTTTCGGTCGTGGCGGCGCGGGGCATGGATGGCGAAGTCGTCAGCTTCGACATCACCGAGAACGAGCACACCGACCACATCCTCAAATATTCGCGCGTGCCGGCGAAAGTGTCCGCGCCTGTCGCCAAGGACGGGCGCCGGATCGCGCAGGCCATCGCCGAGGCGCTGAATTACGTCGGCACGCTCGCGGTCGAATTGTTTGTCGTGAAGGACGCCAAGGGCGAGCGGCTGCTGGTGAATGAGATCGCGCCGCGCGTGCACAATTCCGGACACTGGACCATCGACGGCGCGACCGTGTCGCAATTCGAGCAGCATATCCGTGCGGTCGCGGGCTGGCCGCTCGGCAAGCCGATCCGGCGCGGCAAGATCGAAATGATCAACCTGATCGGCGCGGAGATCGACGGCTACGCCAGGTGGCTCGACGTGCCGAACGCCTATCTGCACAATTACGGCAAGCCGGCCGCCCGGCCCGGCCGCAAGATGGGGCACGTGACCAAGGTCATGCCCGAGATTGCCGACGCGCCGGATGCTAAGGTCGCGCGGAAGGCGAAGCCCAAAGCGAAACCGAAGGGGCGCAGATGAGAGCGATCCTCGCCGCATTGATCCTGCTCGGAACCGCCCCGGCCCTCGCCGCGGACCGGACCGGCACGCCGGCAGTGGTCGAGGCCCCGGTCGTGGTCGTTCCCGGCTCGGCGCATCGGAACGAACAGGCCCAGGCCGTCGCGGCCTCGCGGGAATGCTGGCGAAGCTGCCAGATGTCCTGCAAGACGGAGTTTCTCGCCTGCGGCTATGAGCGGTCCGGCGCCGAATGCCTGCATCTCACCGACCGCTGCGACCGCGCCTGCCAGCGCTCGTGCCGGTTCACCGGCGATCCCCTGCTCGACTGGCCGAGACCCTTCGACTGAGCCGGAACCAAAAGCCGGGAATGGACTTCCAAATCCGTTTCTGGTACACGCGCGCAACTCGGAAGCCCTGAAAACAGGCACTTCCGGCTATTCCGACACCCTTTAGAGACCAAAAGGAACACGATCCGGTGCAGGTTCTCGTCCGCGACAACAACGTCGATCAGGCCCTCAAGGCGCTCAAGAAGAAGATGCAGCGCGAGGGGATTTTCCGCGAGATGAAGCTTCGCGGCCATTACGAAAAGCCCTCCGAGAAGAAGGCCCGCCAGAAGGCGGAAGCGGTGCGCCGCGCCCGCAAGCTCGCGCGCAAGAAACTGCAGCGCGAAGGCCTGCTCCCGATGAAGCCCAAGGTCGTCGCCGGCGGACGCGAAGGCCGCGGTGAAGGCCGTGGCGGACGCAGCGGCGGTGGCTTCGGCGGCCGCGGCTAGACGACCGATCTCGACATCCAGCAATGACGATCGCCGGGCCTGTCCCGGCGATTTTGCTTTGACGTCTCCGTCGTCCCGGGCAAGCGACAGCGAGACCCGGGACCCATAACGCCGGTCCTATCGAGAGAGCACGGTGTATGGGTCCCCGCCTTCGCGGGGACGACAGCAGCGTGGTTGATTCTTTCTTAATCCCCCTCGCCTATCGTCGCGCGCATGCTTCAGTTATTGCCGCGTGCGTTTATTTTTTCGGCTGTTATTGGCCTCGCCGCCTGCTCGACCACCGATGGCGACATCACCGGCTCGATCTCGCGCGAGCCCGCGCCGGTGCCGGCTTCGCCGGAAAACGTCGCCTCGCTCACCGACGTCATCCAGCGCAATCCGAACGATCCGCAGGCCTACAACATGCGCGGCACCGCGTTCGGCCAGTCCGGGCGCGCGCAGGAAGCGATCGCCGATTTCACCAAGGCGATCAGCCTCGATCCGCGTTACGCCCCGCCTTACGCCAACCGCGCGCTCGTTTATCGCCAGACCGGCCGCGCCGATCTCGCGCTCGCCGATTACAACAAGGCGATCGCGGCCGATCCGAAATATGCGGCCGCCTATCTCGGCCGCGGCATCCTGCATCGTGACCGCAAGGAATTTCGCGTAGCGCTTGCCGACTTCAACAAGGCCGTCGAGATCGCGCCCAGCAACGCGCAGGCTTTCTACAATCGCGGGCTCCTGTATCAGAGCCAGGGTCAGCATCAATACGCGGTTGCCGACTTCCAGGCCGCGATCGGGATCGCGCCGCGCGAAGCCGAGCCGCACATCGCGCGCGCGCTCAGCCTGATGGCGATGAATGACTACAAGGGCGCGGTCGAGCATCTCGACCAGGCGGTCGGGCTCGAGCCGCAGAATATCGGCGCATGGACGAGCCGCGGCCTTGCCTACGAGCGGCTCGGCGACCGCGAGAAATCCGCGGGCTCCTACGCGCGCGCGCTTCAGGTCGACCGGAATTATCAGCCGGCCAAGACCGGCTTCGCCCGCGTCGGCGGGCAATACGGCCAGACCTATCAGGCGTTCTGAAACGCTCGTCGTCCCGGCCGAGCGAAAGCGAGAGCCGGGACCCATACTCCCTGTCCCATCGATAGGGCACGAGGTATGGGTCCCCGCCTTCCGCCTTCGCGCTCCGCGCTTCGGCGGACTCGAACCCGCCGAAGCTCGCACAGCGAGCGAAGGTCGGGTCGCGCGGACGACCCGATTACCGAACTGTCTCTTGCAAAAATTCTTTCGCGGTATCCAGCGCCCCGTAATCGTCGAGATCGTTGTGATCGCCGCGCGTAAAGCGCACGAAGCGCTTCGGCTCGTTGGCGAGCGCGAACAGCTTTTCACCGAATGCAATCGGCACGGTGCGGTCGAGCGCACCGTGCATAATCAGGAGCGGCGCCTTCACCTTGCCGATCCGCTCATCGGAGCGGAATTGGTCCTTCATCAGCAGCCGCACCGGCGCGAACGGATAGGCCCGCGCTCCGACATCGGCGGCGGAGGTAAACGGCGCATCGAGAATGAGCGCGGCGGCAGGCTTCTGTGCCGCGAGCGCGACCGCAACGCCGCTGCCGATCGACTCGCCCCAGAGCACGAGCTTGCCGGCCGGATAGCGCGCCGCGGCAAAGTCATAGAGCGCGAGCGCGTCGGCAATGAAGCCCTGCTCACTCGGGCTTCCGTCCGAACCGGCATAGCCGCGATACGCCAGCGCCAGAAGGCCCGTGCCGTCGGCAACCAGCGGCTTGAAACGAGGCACGCGATGACGCGGGGCCCCGCCATTGCCCTGGAAATAGAGAACGACCGGATGCCCCTCCTGCGGCTTCACGTGCCAGGCGAGAATGCGCGTGCCGTCCGAAGCGGTGAGCGTGATCTCTTCGGCCTGGGGAAAGCCCGCATCCGCGGGCAGGATGTGGAGCGTCTCCGGCACATACATCATCGAGCGCTGCGCGACATACATCAGCAGAAGAACGCCGCCATAGCCCGCGAGCAACGCAACGATGAACCAGCGAAAGCCGCTCATGCGATCATCCTAAAGCGAATGGCCGGAGACTCTCCGGCCATCGCAACGTGACGACAGGATGACGCGCCTTATTTGCGTTTGGCCTTGCGCTTCTTCTTTTTCGCGCCCATCAGATAGGCGCCGACTTTCTTGGAGGAGCGACCGACCGCCTTCACGGCAGCCTTGAGCCTGGCCGGCGTCACCTTGAATTTCTTCGCCCAATAGCGGACCTCGTACGACTGGCTCGTGGCGATCAGCGCCTTGTCGCGCGCCTTGTGCTTCTGCATCTTGATGTAGGCCTCGACCTTCTTCGCCGAACGGCCGACTTTCTTCACCGCGTATTTCAGTTTCGCGGGAGTTACCTTGAATTTTTTCGACCAGTAGCGAACCTCGTAAGGTTCGCCGATCGCAATCATGCCGCGATCCGCGCCGCCGCGTTTCGCCTTGTTGTCGGCCATCGTAAGCTCCTTGCAATCGCGTGGTTGACAATACGCAGGTCCGGTATCCCGGATACAGAATCACCCCATCCGTCCGCGAAAATAGCGCATTCCGCTTCCCGTTAAAACGACACGCAGGCCTGCCGGATCACGACGCCGACCGAATCCTGCCGGAAGCGACGCTTGTATTCGGCGACGATGGCATCGAGCTTGCCCTGAAAACCGGCTTCCTGCGCGCCGATAACCGTCACCATCTTGCTCGGCTCGCGGATGAGGCGCCCCGTTCTGGCATCGCGCCACTGACCGGCCGCGTCGACCACGGTCAGCCCGTCCGGGAAACGCGGCACGATTTCGCTCTCGAGAAATTTCGTCCAGCGGCGTTCGGTGACGCCGAGCTTTCCGCCGATATTGCGCCCGAACATCAATTGCGTCTCGACCATCGGCTTTTGCGGAAGGGCGCATGATTGCGCGAAGGCCGGGCCGGGCAGGAGCAGCGCAACTGCGATTGCGAAAAGGCATGCGGTCTTATTCATGAGCAGCCTTGAAGATGCGACCGCTAACTTTGCCAATCATTAACCGGGGGTGAGCGCCGATGCGACAATCGGATCAAATCCCGGCGCAATCAGCCGGCCGCCAAAGCCTGATCACATCGCCTTCACGATGCTCTCGGTCATCTTCTTGGCGTCGCCGAGCAGCATCATGGTGTTGTCGCGATAGAACAGCGGGTTGTCGATGCCGGCATAGCCGGAGGCGAGCGAGCGCTTGATGAACATCACCGTGCCCGCCTTCCACACCTGCAGCACCGGCATGCCGTAGATCGGCGAGGACTTGTCCTCTTCCGCGGCCGGATTGGTGACGTCGTTCGCGCCGATCACGAAGGCGATGTCGGCCTGCGCGAACTCCGAATTGATGTCTTCCAGCTCGAACACCTCGTCGTAAGGCACGTTCGCTTCGGCGAGCAGCACGTTCATGTGGCCGGGCATGCGGCCCGCGACCGGATGGATCGCGTATTTCACCTCGACGCCTTCCTTCTTGAGATGGTCGGCCATTTCACGAAGCGCGTGCTGCGCCTGCGCCACCGCCATGCCGTAGCCCGGCACGATGATGACCTTCGAGGCGTTCTTCATGATGTAGGCGGCATCTTCCGCCGAGCCGAGCTTGACCGGACGCTGCTCGACCGCGCCGCCCGCGGCCGCGACCTCGCCGCCGAAACCGCCGAGGATGACCGAGATGAAACTGCGGTTCATGCCCGCGCACATGATGTAGGACAGGATCGCGCCGGAGGAGCCGACCAGGGCCCCGGTGATGATCAGCGCGGAATTGCCGAGCGTGAAGCCGATGCCGGCCGCGGCCCATCCCGAATAGGAGTTCAGCATCGAGATCACGACCGGCATATCCGCGCCGCCGATCGGAACGATGATGAGCACGCCGAACAGGAAGGATGCGAGCGCGAGCAGCCAGAACGCGGTGTAGCTTTCAGTGCGCGCGAACCACACGATCAGCAGCACGATGCCGATGGCGAGCGCGATGTTGATGACATGCCGCGCGGGCAGAAGGATCGGCGCTCCGCTCATGCGTGCCGACAGTTTCAGGAAGGCGATGACCGAGCCGGTAAACGTGATCGCCCCGATGGCGACGCCGAGCGACATCTCGATCAGGCTCGAGCCGTGGATGTTGCCGACGGTGCCGATATCGAAGGCCGCGGGCGCATAGAGCGCGCCGGCGGCGACCAGCACCGCCGCCATGCCGACGAGGGAGTGGAACGCCGCGACCAGTTCCGGCATCGAGGTCATCGGCACTTTGCGCGCGATCACCGCGCCGATGCTGCCGCCGATGCCGATACCGAGCACGACGAGCACGATCGAAACGGCGTCGGCCGGCGGATGCGAGGCGAGCGTGGTCGCGATCGCGATCCCCATGCCGGCCATGCCGAGATAATTGCCGCGGCGGCTCGTTACCGGCGACGATAGCCCGCGCAACGCGAGAATAAAGAGAACGCCCGCGACGAGATAAAGGAGCGCGACGATATTGGGACTCATGACGCGCTCATTTCTTCTTCTTCTGGTACATCGCGAGCATGCGCTGGGTGACGAGGAAACCGCCGAAGATATTGATCGAGGCGAAAATCAGCGCGACGAAGCCGAGCGCGCGCGCCCAGAGCGGGCCTGAATCGTTGGCAACGAGCGCGACGCCGACCGCAAGCAATGCGCCGACCACGATCACCGAGGAGATCGCGTTCGTTACCGACATCAGCGGGGTGTGGAGCGCGGGCGTCACCGACCAGACGACGTAATAGCCGACGAACACGGCAAGCACGAAAATGGACAGGCGAAAGACGAACGGATCGACCGCGGCGGCAACCTCATGCATGCGGCAGTCCCCTATGCAGCCGTCTTCGGCTTGAAATTCGGATGGATCACCGCGCCGTCACGCGTCAGCGCCGTGCCTTTGATGATCTCGTCATCCCAGTTGATCGCGAGCTTCTTCTCTTTCTTGTCGATCATGGTTTCGAGGAAGGTGAGCAAATTTTTCGCGTAGAGCGCGGAGGACGACGCGGCGAGGCGGCCGGGCACGTTGGCATAGCCGACGATCTTGACGCCGCCCGCATCCACGACCTGACCGAGCTTGGCGCCTTCGACATTGCCGCCACGCTCGACCGCGAGATCGACCAGCACCGAACCGGGCCGCATCGACTTCACCATGTCGGCCGAAACGAGCTTCGGCGCGGGACGGCCCGGGATGAGCGCGGTGGTGATGACGATGTCCTGCTTCTTGATGTGCTCGGCGACGAGGGCGGCCTGCTTCGCCTGATACTCTTTCGACATTTCCTTGGCGTAGCCGCCGGCCGTCTCCGCCTGCTTGAATTCCTCGTCCTCGACCGCGATGAATTTCGCGCCGAGCGACTGGACCTGCTCCTTCACCGCGGGGCGCACGTCGGTCGCGGTGACGACGCCGCCGAGGCGCCGCGCGGTCGCGATCGCCTGGAGGCCCGCGACGCCGACGCCCATGACGAAAATCTTCGCCGCCGGCACCGTGCCCGCCGCCGTCATCATCATCGGCAGCGCGCGGCCATATTGCTCGGCCGCATCGATCACCGCGCGGTAGCCGGCGAGGTTTGCCTGCGAGGACAGAACGTCCATCGATTGCGCACGCGTGATGCGCGGCATCAATTCCATCGCGAATGCGATCACGCCGGCGTCGGCCATTGCCTTCAGCGCGGCGTCGTTGCCGTAAGGATCCATGATCGCGGCGACGATCGCGCCTTTTTTATAGGTCTTGAGTTCGGCCTCGGTCGGACGGCGCACCTTCAGCACGACGTCGGCATCTTTCGCCGCGCCTTGCGTCACCGTCGCGCCAGCCGCGGTGAATTCCGCGTCGGGAATGCCCGAGCCTTCGCCCGCTCCCTTCTCGACCGCGACCTGCGCGCCGAAACCGGCAAACTTCTTCACCGTCTCGGGCGTGCCCGCGACGCGCGGTTCCCCGCCCTCGGTTTCTTTCGCGATGGCAATCCGCATGGCAATCCCGCTGCGGCGTCAGCTCAACATGGAATAGGTGAAGATGGCGATCGACAGGATCAGGGCGCCGATGGCGCCGCCACGCGTGCCGGTCGCACCCGAATGAACCGCGCCGATCGGCGCAATCACGAAGATGACAAGCGCGCCGAG
>Ga0070741_10021349_pt1 | contig 10083 bp, 6 predicted proteins | sample Coa_R1_4_FD_66440 | JGI IMG/M metagenome (GOLD analysis project Ga0070741, IMG submission 66440) | Surface soil microbial communities from Centralia Pennsylvania, which are recovering from an underground coalmine fire - Coalmine... | ecosystem: Environmental > Terrestrial > Soil > Unclassified ...
CTGCAAGAGCGGCAACGCCAGCGCGAGCACCCGTTCTCCTTCCTCGTGATGGCGGCGCCGCTCACCGTCGGTGATCTCGCCATGCTCGGACGGGTTCGGAACGAGCAGGTGGAAGGTGGCAGGGCCGCGCGCGACCCGCTGGCGGACCGCGTCGAGCACGGCCGGTGTCGCAGCCGTCCAACCGGCGACGAGCAGCACGGACGCATGCGACTCCGCATGGTGCGACTCCGCTTCGATCTCGGTCACGTCGCGCTTGGTGATCGAGAGGAATGTGACCACGACGAGAATCGCGCCGAGGAAGACGAAGCTGGTGACCGTTGTCCCCAACCCAAGCCCACCGTCTTTCCTGGCCGACGAGAGAAGATCACCCGTCGAGGCGCCGAGAGGCCGCGTAAGGACGTACGCAAGCCAGAACGACCACACCGCGTTCATGCCCAACCCGTAGTGGAGCGCAGCAACGACGGCGATCGCGCCGACGAACAGCAGCAGCGCCCAGGTGTAGCCGAGGCTATAGCGCTCAGCGATCAGGTCGCCGCCGGCGGTGCCTAACGCGAACGTGAAGAGGACGACCAGCCAGTAGAACGCCTCGCGGCGGGTGGTGTAGATCGTGTGGATCGAGAGCGTGCGCTCGCTCACCCACCAGGCAAGAAACGCGATCGCGAGTAGCCCGCCAAAGAGCGGCGTTTCCACCGTCAGTGCGACACCATGATTGTCGTGGAGGTTGTCGGTGATCTGGGTGCCGACGACGCTGATCAGGACGATCCCGGCCCAGTAGACGCCGGCGACGTAGCGCCGCAGCCGGAACTGGAAGAACAGCGTCACGAGCAGGAGCCCGGCTGTGATGAAGGTGGTCTTCGTCAGCCCGAGGCCCACGTTGTCGGAGAGATAGTCCGACGCCGTCTCGCCGACCGTCGTACACAGAACTTTGATCACCCAGAAGTAAAGGGTGACCTCGGGAACCTTGTTCAGCATGTTCCGCAGGCCGAAGCTGCGATCACTCGTCGTCGTCATCGCGGCACAGTGCCTAGCAGCACCTGACCGCGATCTGAACGGCGCCCGAACGTCACGGGCGCCATCCCTCGTCGCAGAACGGGCTGCACACACTCGCTGACTCAGACAGGTTCGCCCGCTAGTTCGCAGCACCAGCGGCTGTTGCTTGACGGAGCCACCGAGCCCTTGACGTGCGCTTCGGGTGATCGCGCCTAGAGCGGGCCCGGCCCGAGGCGCACCCCGGCAAAGGCATCGAGATCCAGGAGCAGGTCGTTGAGCCCTCGCGGTCACCGGCGGAGTCGCGGCCACTCCGCTGCGCGCAAGCGCCCCCCAGCTCACCGAGAACGGCGCGGCCCGGCCGCCAGAGTACGCGGTGATGCCGCCGGCGGTACTCGCCGCAAGGCCGGGTTGTCCGGCGCAGGTCTCGCTTCCCGGGAGAGCGGCGCATCGGCATCGGGGTCGTCGTCGACGGCGTAGCTGGGCGGCGGAGCGATCATCCCCGCGAGGATGCCCGCATCGATTCGTCTGTGCGCTGCGCGCCGCATCTCCTCGTCGCTCACCGCCGGAACCGAGCCCGGTGCGACCGCGGCGCCGTGGTCAAGAGCCAGACAATCAGGACGACGAGAAGGGCCGCCGCCAACGCCAGTTGGTCTTGCGAGATCACCGCCAAGATGCGTCCGGTTCAGGCAAAGCTAGTAGGAACGAGAGGATTTGCTCCATAGTCACAAGCGTCTGCATGCCTCGCACCGCTGACGCCATGCGAACCTCCTAGCTCTCGTCTGTCCCGGGCGTCAGAAATCCAAACGCGCTGCCGCCCGTGCACGCGGGCCGCGCTTGCATGGCCCGGCCGAGACGCGATAACCAGTCTGCGATCAACGCGTATCGCAGCTACGCGGCTACACGTTCAGTTAGCGATGGACGCTGGTCGGGCAGCACGCGCCGTCAACCTGCGGATCATGCTGATCGCGGCGAGAGCAAGCGACGATTTGCGCCTCGACTTCTTTTGCGAGTGCGGCTGTTTCGAGAAAGTTTCGCTGACCGTTGAGCAATATGTCAGCCGCGGCGCCGCCGTTCTTCCCGGCCACCACGAGCGCAGCGTCGCCCGCCCATAACCGCTGTTGCGCTAAGCGCGTGCTTGGCGAACAAGGCGTGCTGGTCTGAGCCGGATATCGGAGGCGGCACGCTGAGCGGTCTCGCTGAGCGCTGGAGCCGATCAGTTGACATCGAGGACGTGCGCCAACGCCGACCGGCTGAGATTCGAAGTCATGGAGCCGTTGGAACGAGCCGTCGATATTCGCGCTCGTGCCATCTCGCGTCTGGTTCGTGGGCGCACGACTCCCAGCCTTCGGCGAGGAGTGACGCTTCGAGCGTGCGAAGGGCTTCAACGGCTTGCGGCGTCTTCTCGAGCGGCAGCCGCGGCTTCCATGGAAGCAGCCAGGCGCGAAACTCGGGAGAGACTCGCGCTACGTCATCCGTGCCGATCGGTCTCGCATAGAAGTACGCCGAGACGTGGCCTCTGCGGACGCCGACGGATAGCCGTTCTATGACCTCGGGCTGAGACGGTGCAACACGCGAGGGGGCCATCGTGCGACTGGAGTCTGGCAATCAGTTGTTCATGCCGTGTTGCGCGCGCGTTAGCCCCGCGCGCGCAGGCGGCGAGGGCCGAATGAGGCGCCGATCGACGATCTCGTGGAGCCGCTCCGCCGCGACGGGCCGGAGCGAAGCGGCGAACTCGTCCGGCCGAATTCAGACCGGCGGTCGCGCAGTTGGCGTGCGGTAGTTGCGGTAGCTGCGGGAGCTGCGGGAGCATGAGCTCATTTGACGATCACGAACCGCCGGGGGGCTCATCAGCTGCCGCGCGAGCGACTCGTCGCCAACCAGCGAGCGATCGCCGGGGTTGCCGCCAGCATCAGGAAGGTTCGGATGACTTGTACCGAGACGATGAAGCTGGTGTCTGTGCGGCCTCCGACGGCTAACGCGATGACGGCCGTCAGACCGCCGGGGGTTGTGGCGAGATAGCCGTCGAGCATGCTCACGTGCGTGGCCGCGGCGAGGCCGACGCCGAACACTGCGGAGATGACGAGCATGCAGAGGATCGTTGCTATCGAGCGTGGGAGCATCTGCCCGGCCTGGCGGAGCGCAGCGACCGTGAACCGCAACCCGACGTCGAGTCCGATGACGGCGAAGGCGGCGTCGGCAACCCCAACGGGTATCGGTGCGACGAGCGGTCGATAGAGGAGCGAGACGGCTGCCGCGCACAGCATCGGCCCGAGGATCGTTCCTCCGGGGAGCCGCAGTCGTCGCGCAACCCAGATGCCTGCGCATACCGTCGCTCCGACGTAGAGCGCGCCGTGGCCGCTCCAGAGCGCGCCGCTCGCCGGCCCACCGGTTGCGCGCCGCATCCCGAAGATGCCGATCGCGATCAGCGGCGTCACGGCGACGATGATCAGCACACGGACGTACTGCATAACGGCAACGAGTCGTGCGTCGGCGCCAAGCTCGCGGCTGAGCGAGATGATCCCGGCGGCGCCGCCTGCGATCATTCCGAACGCTGCCGTTGACCGGTCGACGCGGGAGAACCGTGCGAGCACGAGACCGGCGACCACGCTGAGCACAACGGTGAGAATCGAAACGGTCGCGATCGGCAAAACGTGCGCTCCGACCGCGCGGAGCGTCGTGCGCGTGAGATACGAACCCGCCGTCACGCCTACGACGCCCTGCGCCGCACCCGCGGCCGTCGCTGAAACCGTCAACACTCGACGCGCGAGGAGCGCATACGCGATGCCGACGACGAACGCGGCGAGCAGATAGGGGCTGGGAAGGGCCGCGTAGGCGAAGCCGGCGGCGACTACTTCGGTCGCGACGAGGAGAGACACCCAGCGTGTCGCCGAGGCGGAGTGTGACCTCAAGCCGACCATCGCCTCGCGGCTTGTTGTTCAGATGAGGGTGGGTTGCGAGCGCGCTCGTAACCCACCCTCATCGCTCTTCTCGGTCAGCCGCCCTTGGCGACGACCGACTCCAGCTGCTGCGGTGTGACAAAGCCGCGAGTCACGTTGTTGAGGCTCGAGTCGAAGCCGAGCATCTGGAAGCCGCTGAAGACGTTGTGGTACTTGTTGAAGTCGTCGTTGCCCGACGCGCCCTGGTAGTTGATGTCCTTGTGTTTCTTGAGCAGGTGGACGCAGGCTGCATAGGTCGAGCACTGGACGCCCGGAGGGTTTGCGACCTTGACGACATCCTTGACCCACGCCTTCGGGTTCGTGGACTTCGCGGCCGTCATCGCGAGTGATGCGATCACGACCGAGTCGTACTCGTTGAACGTCGTCGGCAGGATGTTCTTCGTCTTCCACACCTTCTGGTAGTCGCTGAGGAAGTGGTTGAACGCAGTTCCCGACGGCGACGCCGGCAGTGCGGCCGTGAGCTCGCTCGAGGCGGTCTTGCCGAACGCCTTCGCGTAGTCCCCCTGCGGCGCTGATTGGAGGTCGTCACCGATCCACGGGACGTTCATGTAGCCGAGCTGCTGGCCGTCCGAGAACAGCGTCGCTGCCGACTGCGAGTCCATCGAGTCGAAGATCACCTGCGGGTTCTTCGAGAACGCCTGCGCGAGCTCGGCGTTGTACGAGGACTGCCCCGGCGTCAGGGTGATGTTCGCATCGATCTTGCCGCCGAGCGCCTTGAACGCCCTTTCGAGCGGCGGCACGAAGCCCTGCGAGTTCGCCGAGTTGTCGAAGATCAGCGAGGCCGACTTCCAGCCGTGCTTGATCGCGAAATACGCCATCGCGATCGCCTCATTCGAGTCCGACGACGACGTCCGGAACACGTACGGGTTCCTCAGGTTGTCGAGCTGGGTGAGGCCCCCGACCATGAAGTCCGCGACGTTGTTCGGCTTGAACTGGTTGATGACTGCCTCGATGGTCGGCGAGAACGGCCCGATCACGAGTGTCGGATGCTTGAGCAGAAGCTTGCGGAACGCGGGCAGCGCGTCGACGGAGTCGGCTGCGTCGTCGACGTAGGACGACTTCCACTGGTGTCCGAGTACACCGCCGTTGTGATTCACCTCCCAGATGCCGACCGGTACTCCGTGCGTGCCCCACTGCGACAGCAGAGATTTGGTGCCCGTGAACGGGAAGATCCCCCCGACCACGAGTGCCGACGCCCTCGCCCTGTGTTTCGTGCCGGCCGAGCTCGCAGAGCCGAAGGCTCCGGCCGCGACAATCGCTGCGACGACGAGCGCAGCCGCGAACGCGACGCCGATCGTCGCGGTCCGCCGTCTTGCACCGAGCATGCTGCTTCCTCCTTGTATGGGTGACCTAGTTGACGTAGGACCGGCCGAGGAATATCGAGGGAAGATCGAGCGCTGCGATCTCCTTCGCAGGGCCGTGAACGTGGCTGCGACCCGCCACGAAGATGTGCACGAAGTCGGAGTGCTTGAGCGCGCGCTCCACGTTCTGCTCGACGACGACCACAGCCGTGTCGAGGCGCGCGATCGAGGCGATCTGGTTCCAGACTGCGTCGGTGTAGGTCGGCGAGAGCCCCGCGGTCGGCTCGTCCAAGATGATCACCGACGGCTCGACCATGAGCGCCCGGGCGATGGCAAGCAGGTTCTGCTGGCCGCCGGAGAGCAGGCCCGCCTTCTTGTCCTTAGCCTTGTCCAGATCTGGGAAGACGGCGAGTACCTCTGCCATCCGGGCGGATGTGTCGCCCTTGACGACGAACGCGCCAACCTCGAGGTTCTCGCGCACTGTCAGCCGCTTGAAGACGTTGTCGTTCTGGGGGACGTAGACGAGGCCGTGGCGCGGGATCTGGTGGCCGGGAAGCTTCGTGATGTCGAGGTCGTTGACGAGGATCCGCCCCGACATCGGCTTGAGGACACCGACGAGCGTCTTCGCGAAGGTCGACTTGCCGGCGCCGTTCGGACCAATGATCGTCGTCACCGTGCCGATCTCCGCCTCGAGGCTGATGTCGCTGATGATCGGAGCGCGGCCGTAACCGGCCGTCACACCCTCAGTGAGCAGCGCCGGCATCGATCACCTCACCGAGGTAGGCCTTGACGACTTCGGTGTTCTCCCGTAGCTCGCTGAGGCGGCCCGTCGCGAGCGTCCGGCCCTCGGCGAGCACGATCACGTAGTCGCAGATCTGCTCGACGACGTTCAGGTTGTGCTCGACCATCAGCACGGTGACGCCGCGTTCCTTCAGGTCGACGATGTAGCCGCCGATGAGATCGATCAGCGCGGGATTGACGCCGGCCATCGGTTCGTCGAGGAGCAGGATCGTCGGCGACGCCATGACTGCGCGCGCGATCTCGAGCAGCTTCTTCTGACCGCCGGAGAGCTCCCTCGCCAGCGTGTCGCGATGCCGATACAGGCCGTATACGTCGAGCACATCGAGGGCACGCTCGGCGTGCGCGCGCTCCTGGCGCCGGATCAACGCCGGCCGAAACAGGACGTTGACGAGCGAGTCGCCGGCCTGCTCCGCGGGAGCAACGAGCAGGTTCTCCAACACGGTCAGCCGGCCGAGCTCGCGCGAAAGCTGGAACGTCCGGAACAGGCCGAGCCGAGCAATCTTGTAGCTCGGCCAGTTGGTCACCTCGGTCTCGCCGATGAACTCGCGACCGCTGTCGGAGGTCATCGCGCCAGAGAGGATGTTCACGAGGGTCGTCTTGCCTGCGCCGTTCGGGCCGATCAGCGCGGTGATCTGCTCCGCCGGGACGTCGAAGGCGGCACCGTTGACGGCGTGCACGCCCTGAAAAGCCTTCGTGATGCCCTCACAGCGCAACGCCGCCGCCGGCGCGGTTCGGCGTTCGCGCTCGAGCACGCCGGTCTCACTCATGCGCAGGCACCGCGAGATTCAGGTCCGGTTCTACGTCGCTGCGCGGAGACACGCCGAAGCTCGCCGCACGACGCAGCCGCGCGGGCACGACGCCCTGCGGGCGAACCCAGAGCATCACCATCAGGACGACGCCGACGACGGCGTTGTCGAAGTACTCGATCAGGCCCGGATGGCCCGGAATCTCGGGCAGGAACGCCGGCAGGTGAATCAGCAGCGTCTCGACGAGAAGCGCACCCACGAACATCCCGATGTTGTTGCCGGCGCCGCCGACGATTACGACAGCGAACACGACGAACGTCTCGCCCGGGAGCCACGCGGTCGGGTTGAAAGAGCCGCCGAACTGGATCAGGAGGCCGCCGCCGATGCCGGCGTAGAACGAGCCGATCAGCATCGACTTGAGCCGCATCCCGAAGACGTTCTTGCCGAGCGCGGCAGCGACGACCTCATCGTCTCGGATCGCGCGGAACGTCCTCCCGATCGGCGCGCGCGTTACGCGGCTCATCACGAACCACATGAGCAGCGAGATCACCGCGGTGACGCACGCGAAGAACGGGATGAACGAGTTGACGTCGAGCCCGAGAGCCTTCGCGAACGGCTCCGGGACGTTGTAGAGGCCGTCGGCGCCGTTGAACAGCGAGACGAAGTTGTTGCAGAAGTCGTAGAGCACGAGCGACAGCGAGATCAAAACGATCGCGAGATAGTCCGTCCGCAGGCGCCTGAGCGTGATGAGCGCGACGATCAAGGCGAAGACCATCGTTGCGAGCCCGCCCAGCAGCAGATTGAGCGGGAACGGGAGCCCTAGGCCGAGGATGTAGTGCTGTCCGGTACCGGCAGGGTTGTGCAGGCTGAAGACTCCGGTGAAGTACGCCCCAATCGCGACGAAGCCGATGTAGGCGAAGTTCAGGATCCCCGTCTCGCCGTACTGGATGTTCAACCCCATGGCGAGGATGAAGTAGTCGAAGCAGAAGAAGACGAGCGTGAAGACGTAGTAGACCAAGGCGACCCTAGGTCGTTCCGGGACGCGCGATCAGCCCACTCGGCCGAACGAGCAGCGTGAGGATCAGGATCACGAAGGCGATGTCGAGCTTGTAGGCCGGGTTGATGAACGCCGCGGAGATCTCCGTCGCCAGCCCGATCAGGATCGCTCCGCCGATCGCGCCGTAGATGCTCCCGATCCCGCCGAGGATCACGGCGGCGAAGATGACGAAGAGGAAGAGCTCGCCGGAGGCCGGCGTAAGGTTTCCTTCGCTGATCCCGAGAACGGTGCCCGCGACACCGGCGAGCGTGCCCGAGAGGAACCACGTGATCGTCGTGATCCGTTTCGTATCGATGCCACTCGTCATCGCGAGCGTCGTGTTGTCCGCCATCGCGCGCATCGACTTCCCGAGACGCGTCGCCCTGAGCATCGTGTGCACTGCGAGCATCAGCGTGATCGCGATCGCGATCACGATCAGCTGATTCTTCGTGAAGCGCAGCGGCCCGACGGTGAACGCGGTCGGGATCGGCATGTTGTAGAAGCGGACCTGCGCGCCCCAGATGGAGTAGGCGGCGTTCAGCATGATCAGCGAGAGACCGAATGTCACGATGAGGACGTAGTGGCTCGTGCTGAAGCGGCGCGCGAACGGCCCGAGGATGAGCCGGTTGACGAGAACGGCGAACACGCCAATCCCCAGCGAGCCGACCACCAACGCGATCCAGATGTTGAGATGGAAGACCTGGTTGTTCAGCACGTAGGCGAAAAAGCCGCCGAGCGCCATGAAGTCGCCGTAGGCGAAGTTGACGTAGTTCGTGATCCCGAACTGCAGGCTCAGGCCGACGGCCGCAATCGCGAGGACGGACGCGGTGACGAATCCGAACCCGACGGACAGCCAAAAGAGCTGCATGGGGCGCGATGGTGGACGGAGGCCCCGAGGTTGTCCAGATTGCGCGCCTTAACCCCTACTAACCGGTGATAAGCGGACTTTTCGATCATTTTCGATCGCGATCGCCCGCGCAATCGGAGGCTACGATCGGGCGCGTGCGCATCGGCACAACGGCCAAGCGGCTGCCCCGGCTCTCGACGCAACTGCTGCTGCTGCAGCTTGCGATCATCCTCCTGACGGTTGGGGTCGCGACCGGCGTCCTGTACCTGCATTCGCGGGACGGCCTCGCGAAGCGGGCGGGCACGGAGTCGCTCGCGATCGCGCGGACGGTCGCAACCGACCAACGGATCGTCGCGGCGCTGACACGGCCGGACGGCGCGACGATTATCGACCCGATCGCCGAGCGGATCCGACGCGCCACCGGCGCGTCCTTCGTCGTCGTCGCGAACCGTCGCGGTATCCGCATGTCGCACCCGAACCCGAAGCTGATCGGCAAGTCGCTACTCCACGATCCCGGCGAGAATCCGGCGGCGACCTTTGCAGGCACGACGTTCGTCGGAGAGCAGAACGGGTCGCTCGGACGGTCGATGCGGGCGAAGGTGCCGATCCGGAACGCGCAGGGGCGCGTCATCGGGCTCGTCTCCGTCGGCGTGCTCGAGACGGCGATCGCGGAAGAGTTCCAAGACTCGCTGCCGGTGATCGTCATCCCGCTGCTCGTCGCGCTCGCGCTCGCGGCTGTCGGCGCGTTCCTGCTCGCGCGACGCGTGAAGCGGCAGACGTTCGGGTTGGAGCCGGACGAGATCGGCGCACTCCTCGAACAGCGTGAGGCAATGCTGCACGGAGTCCGCGAGGGCACGATCACGCTCGATCCAGCCGGACGGATCACGCTCATCAACGATGAAGCGCAGCGCCTGCTCGGCGTCGGTGCCGACGCGGTCGGCTGGCGGGTGGAGGACGTCGTGCCCGACGGCCGCGTACGCGACGTGCTCGCAGGACGCGTCTCGGGTCAGGACGAGGTCGTCGTGGTCAGAGATCGGGTGCTCGTCGCGAACCGGATGCCGGTCGAGGTGCGCGGTCGCCCGATCGGAGCGGTCGTGACGCTGCGCGACCGAACCGAGCTCGACGCGCTCTCGCGCGAGCTGCACGATGTCCGCAAGCTGGCCGACGCGTTGCGCGCGCAGGAGCACGACTTCCAACACCGGCTACACGTCATCAGCGGACTGATCGAGCTCGCCCGATATGACGACGCGGTTGCAGAGATCAATCGTTCGTCGCTCTTGCACCAGGAGCTCGCCGCCTCCCTCGTCGATCGAGTGGGCGACCCGATCCTCGCCGCACTGCTGCTCGGCAAGGCGGCGGTCGCGAGCGAACACGGCGTAAAGCTCGACGTCCATGCGACCGAGCT
>Ga0070741_10021351_pt1 | contig 10083 bp, 11 predicted proteins | sample Coa_R1_4_FD_66440 | JGI IMG/M metagenome (GOLD analysis project Ga0070741, IMG submission 66440) | Surface soil microbial communities from Centralia Pennsylvania, which are recovering from an underground coalmine fire - Coalmine... | ecosystem: Environmental > Terrestrial > Soil > Unclassified ...
GCCGCCGCTACCCCTCAGGTTGCCAACTGCCTCTTGCAGCGGCTTGGGCACAACCGCTCCGGTCTCGGCCTGGCGGAGGCTGATCTGGTAGAGGGCGAGCGCGCCTACGTAGAGGCCGCCGCCGATGAAGGCGACGAACAGGAACGACGACAGCGCCGCGACGAGGGGGCCGAGCCAGGCGATGTGGCGGTGGGGGGGCGCCTCGGGGACGGCTTCGTAGCCCGGCGGCGTCGACCAGGTGAGGTCGCGGGCCGCAGCCCCTTGCCACAAGGCGTCGTCCACGCCACCTCCCGCGCCCAGTTTGGCCGCACGCCCTGCAAACGCCGTGCCGGCGCGCGGCCGCCGCGGGCGACGAAAGCCATTATAGCCACTCGGGCGGGCGTCGGGAGGGGATTGCACGGCACAAGCGCGACGCGAATCGGCGCCGCGCCGGCCGCGAGAGGCCCCACGCCTGGCGCCGGTCCGCGGGAACCTCGGGGCGCTAGCCCCCGCGCTCGGCGCGCACCAGCCGGTCGAGCGCCTCCAGCGCCAGCAGGTAGCCGTACCAGCCCAGGCCCACGATCTGGCCGCGCGCGATCTCCGCGACGACCGAGTGGTGGCGCCACGCTTCCCGCGCGTGGATGTTCGAGAAATGGACCTCGATGATCGGCGCCGCCATTGCCGCGAGCGCGTCGCGCAGCGACAGCCCGTAGTGCGTGAGCGCGCCCGGGTTGATCAGGATGCCGTCGCAGGCCTCGAAGTGCGCGTGCAGGAAGTCTACTAGCACACCTTCGTGGTTGGACTGCCGGATCGCGAGCTGCCAGCCCAGCTCGGCCGCCCGCCGCTCCAGCGCGCCGTCGATCTCCGCGAGCGTGGTCGTCCCGTAGATGTGCGGCTCGCGCCGCCCCGTGAGGTTCAGGTTCGGCCCGTGCAGCACGAGCCCGCGCAGAACGGGCCGGCTCGCCCCGGAATTGGGGGGTTGGGGGGGCAGGCTTCCCCTAGGATCGGGGGGCGGGGGAGGGCTTTCCTCACTCCGCGTCACAATTCTGTTACCCGTCCGCCAGCACGAGGTCGAGCGCCGCCTCGACGACCGGCTCGGGCACGTCGCGGAAGACGTCGGCGTGCCCGAGCCGGGTCGGCAGCACCCACGCTAGCCGTCCCGCCTGGGCCTTCTTGTCGAGGCCCATCGCGGCGCGCACGGCCGCCCGGTCCACGCCCGGCGCGCTCGCCGGTAGCCCGAAGCGCGCGACGAGCGCCGCCTGCCGCGCCGCCGCCTCGGCCGAGAAGCGGCCCGTCGCCACGGCGATGTGCGCCGCCGCGCGGAGGCCAATCGCCACCGCCTCGCCGTGCAGGTAGCGCCCATAGGCCGTCGCCGCCTCGATGGCATGGCCGATCGTGTGGCCGTAGTTGAGGATCGCGCGGCGTCCGCTCTCGCGCTCGTCCTCGCCGACCACCTCACCCTTGAGCTGCATGCAGCGCCGAATCGCCGCCTCCGTCGGCCCCGGCCGCGCCTCGCGCAGCGCGTCCGCCTCGCGCTCCAAGAGCGCGAACAGTTCGGCGTCGAGGATCACGCCGGTCTTGATGACCTCGGCCCAGCCGGCCGCCAGCTCGCGCGGCGGCAGCGTGGCGAGCGCGCCGGTGTCGGCGACGACCAGGCTCGGCTGGTGGAAGGCGCCGATGAGGTTCTTGCCGCGCGGGTGGTCCACCGCCACCTTGCCGCCGATGCTCGCGTCGACCTGGGCGAGCAGCGTGGTGGGGAGCTGCACGAAGGCGATGCCGCGCAGGATCGTCGCCGCCACGAAGCCCGCCATATCGCCGACCACGCCGCCGCCGAGCGCCAGGATGGCGTCGCGCCGCTCCACGCGCTCGCCGAGCAGCCAGTCGTACAGCTCGGCGGCCTGCCCGAGCGTCTTGTGCTCCTCGCCCGACGGCACCGTGCAGGCGCGCACGTCGCGGCCCGCCGCCCGCAGCGCCGCCGCGACGCGGTCGCCGTACAGCGCGTACACGGCCGCGTCCGCGATCAGCCACAGGCGGCCGCGCAGCCCCACCCGCTCCAACCACGCGGGCAGCGTGTCCAGCACGTCCGGCCCGACGACGACCGGGTAGGTGCGCGAGGCAGTGCGAACCTCGAAGGCCGCTGGCCCGCGCCCGACCGCCTCCCCGCTGGCAATGCTCATCGCGTCGCTCCCCGCGCGCGCAACACCCGTCCCCAGCGGCCGCCTACCCGGATTCATGGCCGGCCGTGGCGCTCCCTGCGCGCTGCAGCAGTATACCCCGAGCGCCGCCGCGCTAACCGCGCGCTCAGCCGGGCGCGCGGCGCAGGCGGATGGTGACCGAGCTCTGGCGCGTGAACCCGAACGGGATGGTCAGCTCGCGGGTCTCGGCTGCCACGGTGAGCGTCCCTCTACCTGCGTCGCGGCACGCCTCTTGCTGCTGTAACGTGCCTGCGAACTGTATGCATCATAGCGCCAGCGACGGCTGTGATAGGATGAGCGCAACTCGTGCGAGGCCAGGGGTGCAACCGCCATCAGCAGGGGAGAGCAGTATGGCGATATCGCGGCGTGATCTACTCAAGGTATCGAGCGCGACGGCAGCGGGCACGGCCGTCGGCGCGCTAGCTGGGCTGGGCGCGGACCTGCGGCCCAAGGTGGCCCGCGCGCAGGAGCTGCGGATCCAGAACGCGAAGGTGGTGCCGAGCGTGTGCCCGTACTGCGCGGTGGGCTGCGGGACGCTCGTCCACACCGTTGACGGCAAGATCGTCAACATCGAGGGCAACCCCGCCAGCCCCGTCAATATGGGCAACCTCTGCCCCAAGGGCGCGGCCACCTATCAGCTCCACGTGAACCCGAACCGCCTGACCAAAGTACTGCACCGCGCGCCCGGCGCGACCGCCTGGGAGGAGTGGGACCTCGACCGCGCGATGGACCGCGTGGCGGAGCTGGTGAAGAAGACCCGCGACGAGACGTTCGTCGAGCGGCTGCCCAACGGCAAGGTGGTGAACCACACGCTGGCCATCTTCTCGCTCGGCGGCGCCACGATGGACAACGAGTGGAACCACCTCCAGCAGAAGCTCATGCGCGGCCTCGGCGTGGTCGCCATCGAGAACCAGGCCCGCATCTGACACAGCTCCAGTGTCCCCGGTCTGGGGGTACGCATGGGGCGCGGCGCCGCGACGATGTATCCGGGCAGCCTGGTGGATGCCGACTGCATCGTCATCGAAGGCTCGAACATGGCGGAGTGCCATCCGGTGGCGTTCCGCTGGGTCACGCAGGCGAAACTCAAGGGCGCGAAGATCATCCACGTGGATCCCCGCTTCACGCGCACCTCGGCCATGGCCGACATCCACGCGCCCATCCGCGCGGGCACTGACATCGCCTTCCTCGGCGGCCTGATCCGCTACGTCATCGAGAACGAGCGGTACTTCCGCGACTACGTCGTGAACTACACCAACGCCGCGACGATCATCCGCGACGACTTCCAGGGCACCGAGGACCTCGACGGCGTCTTCTCCGGCCTAGAGCCGTACACGGGCGACCCGCTGAACGGCTTCGTCGCCCAGTACAACCCGGCCACCTGGCAGTACGCCCGTACCGCCGTGGGCGAGGAGGGCCGCGCGGCGCCCACGGCGCAGTCGGGCGAGCAGCCGGTGCAGTCCGGCCAGCCCGGCGGCGAGCAGCAGCCCGTCCCGCCCGGGCCGCCGTTCGACCCGCTGGTGCAGGCATTAGTACCCCCCCCGGCCGAGAGCGACCCCACGCTGCAGAACCCGCGCTGCGTCTTCCAGCTCGTGCGGCGGCACTACTCGCGCTACACGCCCGCGATGGTCGAGCGCGTCACCGGCTGCCCGCAGGATACCTTCCTGCGGATCGCCGAGACCATCGCCGCCAACTCCGGCCCCGACCGCACGACCTCCTTCTGCTACGCCGTCGGCTGGACGCAGCACACTTACGGCCCGCAGATGATTAGCGCTTGCGCGCTGCTTCAGCTCCTGCTCGGCAACATGGGGCGGCCGGGCGGCGGCATCATGGCCTTCCGCGGCCACGCCACGATCCAGGGCTCGACCGACGTGCCGACCCTCTACCACTCGATCCACGGCTACATGCCGGCACCGACGGCGCTGAAGAACCACGATACGCTCACCGATTACCTGCGCGCGGAAACCGTACCGACCGGCTACTGGGGCAACACGCCCAAGTTCATGGTCAGCTACCTCAAGTCCATGTACGGCGACGCCGCCACCCCGGACAACGAGTTCGGCTACGCCTGGCACCCGAAGATCAGCGGCGACCACTCGCACATGCCGATGATGATCGCCATGGCCGATGGCACGGTCAAGGGTATGTTGGTCATGGGCCAGAACCCCGCCACGTCCATCAACGGCCGCCTGCAGCGCAAGGCGATGGCGAAGCTCGACTGGCTGGTGGTGAAGGACAACTTCGAGACGGAGACGGCCGCCTTCTGGCGCACCGCGCCCGAGATCCAGTCCGGCGAGGTGCGGCCGGAGGACATCCAGACCGAGGTGTTCCTGTTCCCATCGGCGCAAGTGGCCGAAATGGAAGGCAGCTTCACCAACACGCAGCGGCTCATCCAGTGGCACGAGAAGGCCGCCGATCCGCCCGGCGACTGCCGCTCCGACGCCTGGTTCACGCACCAACTCGCCCTGCGCCTCAAGCGCCTCTACCAGGGCAGCACGCAGCCGCGCGACCAGGGCTTCCTCAACCTACTCTGGGACTTCGACTACGATCCCGGCCAGTACCCCGCCGACACGCGCATCCAGGGCGAGCCGGACGTCCACAAGATCCTGAAGGAGATCAACGGCTACCAGACTGCCAGCAAGACGCTGCTCGCCGGCTTCGGCGATCTGAAGGACGACGGCTCGACGACCTGCGCGTCGTGGATCTACTCCGGCGTCTACCCGGCGGTCGGCCGCAACCGCGCCGCCAGCCGCGAGCCCGATCCGAACAACTCCCCCGGCAGTAACCTCGGCTGGGGCTTTTCGTGGCCCGCCAACCGTCGCATCCTCTACAACCGCGCCTCCGCCCGGCCCGACGGCCAGCCGTGGAGCGAGCGCAAGCGGTGGGTCTGGTGGGACGGCTCACGCTGGACGGGAAACGATATCCCGGATTTCGCGCTCACCAAGGCGCCCGACGCGCCGGCCCAGCCGGGCGCGGTCGGCCTCGACGCGCTCGCCGGCACCGACCCGTTCATCATGAAGGCCGATGGCAAGGGCTGGCTCTTCGCGCCCACCGGCCTGGTGGACGGCCCGCTACCCACGCACTACGAGCCGATGGAGAGCCCTGTCCAGAACCCGCTGTACCGCCAGCAGAACAGCCCCGTGCTGAAGTACTGGCAGCGCGACGACAACGTCGTCGCCCAGGTCGGCGACCCGCGCTTCCCCTACGTCATCAGCACCTACCGCCTGACGGAGCACCACCTGTCGGGGGTGATGAGCCGCTGGGTGCCCTGGCTGGCGCAGCTCCAGCCCGAGTCGTTCATCGAGATGAGCGAGGAGCTGGCGCGCGAGAAAGGCATCGCCAACCTCGACTGGGTGCGCATCAGCACGCCGCGCGGCACCATCCAGGCCAAGGCACTGGTCACCGGGCGGCTGCGGCCGCTGCAGGTGGATGGCAGGGTTGTCCACCAGGTGGGCATGCCCTGGTGCTGGGGCTACCAGGGCCTGGTGACGGGCGCCGTGACGAATGACCTCAGCGCGATGGTGGGCGACCCCAACGTGGCGATCCACGAGGGGAAGTGCTTCACCTGCAACGTCGAGAAGGCGTAGGAAGGGGGCGGCGATGCCGGAGCCGATGGGCTTCTACACCGACACGACCGTCTGCATCGGCTGCAAAGCGTGCGAGGTCGCCTGCAAGGAGTGGAACCAGCTCCCCGCGATCAACGGCGGCCAGAACACGCTGAGCGGCGACAGCTACGACAACACCCGCCGCCTCGACGGCATCAACTGGCGGCACGTGAAGTTCATCGAGCAATTCGCGCCGCAAGGGCCTTCGCCGGCCGGGTCCGCGCCGCAGGGCCGCTGGCTGATGATGAGCGACGTCTGCAAGCACTGCGTCCAGGCCGGCTGCCTGGAGGTCTGCCCGACTGGCGCCATCATCCGCACGGAGTTCGACACGGTCGTTATCCAGGCCGACGTGTGCAACGGCTGCCGCGACTGCATCGCCGCCTGCCCCTTCGACGTGATCGACATCAACCCCGTGACGAACACGGCGCAGAAATGTACGCTCTGCTACGACCGCATGCAGGCGAACCTCGTGCCCGCCTGCGCCAAGGCCTGCCCCACCGCCTCGATCCAGTTCGGCACCATCGCCGATCTGCGGAGTCGCGCCGATCAGCGCGTGGCCCAGCTCCGCGGCCAGGGCGTGCCCGCCTACATCTACGGCGACGAGCGCATGCTGGGCGGGCTCAACTCGTTCTACCTGCTGATCGACCGGCCGGGGGTCTACGGCCTGCCCGCAAACCCGCAGCTCCCGAGCCGCAACAACCTGCCAAGCTGGCTGCTCAGCATCGGCACGGCCGTGATCGCCGGTCTCCTGGGACTCGTCGCCTTCCGCAAGGGCCGGATGGACGCCGTCACGCCGGCCGCGCGCGGCGGGGAGGGGGTGTAGCCATGCTGCCGTTCCGCGAGAACCCCGTCGAATGGGGCTGGCTCGTCTACCTGGAGATGTTCATCGCCGGCGTGGCGGCCGGCGCCTACGCCACGGCGGCGCTGCTCGAAGCGAACGGCCGCGGCAACTCGCCCGTGGCCCGCACGGGCCACCTGCTGGCCTTCCCGCTGGTCGTGCTCGCCGGAATACTACTCACCGTGGACCTTCACCGGCCCGAGCGCTTCTGGCACATGGTCATCGCCAGCGAGGTGTTCACGCCAATCCTCAAGCTCTGGTCGCCGATGTCGTTCGGCTCCTGGCTACTGCTGCTGTTCGGGTTCTGGACGTTCGTATCCTTCCTCGACGCCCTCATCGCGCGGCGGCGGCTGACGCTCTGGGGCTGGCGCGCCGACCGGACGCTTCACGGCACGCCGCTCGGGCTCGTCTGGTCGCTCATCGGCGCGGTGATCGCCTTCTTCCTGGGCTCCTACTCCGGCGTGCTGCTGAACGTCACGAACTTCCCGGGCTGGGGCCACTCGATCATGATCGGCGCCATGTTCGTGGCGACGGCGCTCGTCACCGGCATGGCCGCGGTGCTGCTCATCGAGGCGCTGCGCCGCCAGACCGACTGGGGCGACGTGGCGGGCATTGTGCGCGCGACGGTGGTGCTGGTCGCCTGGCAACTCCTGCTCGTGCTGGCGTTCGTCGTAACGCTCGGGCGGGCTGGGCTGCCGGTGTTCTTCACCGGCGGCTCGCTGGTCGCGATTCTGCTGGCCATCGCCTTCGGCATCGTCGTACCGCTGATCCTCGGCGCGCCGATCGCGAACCCGCGCGTTCACTCGGGCCGCGTGGCGCTATTTGCCGCGCTCATCCTGGTGGGCGGATTCTTGCTCCGCGCCGCCGTCGTGATGGGGCCACAGCATGGCTAGAGGCAAGCGCATCCTCCTCCTGGGCCTGCTGGCGACCGCGCTGGCCGCTGGCGCGTGCAGCCCGGAGGCCAGCCGCACGCGCGGCGGCGGGCCCGGCGCCGACGTGGGCAACCGCTGGCTGCCGTCGGACCTGGATCTCCACGGGCGCTCGAATCCGTTCTACCGCACGCCCCAACTGGGCGCGCCGACCCGCACGTGAGCGCGAGCGTCGCCGATCGGCTGGACGAGCTAGCCCGCGCCGACCCGACGGCAGCCCCGCTGGCGCGGCTGCAAGCCGAGGCGCTGCGGGCCGCCGCCGACAATGGCTGGGAGCGGGCCGTGCCGGCGTTCGCCCGCGCCGAGGCGCCGCCCGGCACCCCGCTGCTGCACGGGCAGGCCCTCGGCGTGGATCGCGACGCCGCGCAGCGCATGCTGGAGCGGCTCGCCCGCGCCGCTGAGCAGGGCGGCCAGCCGGCCGGCGCCGCGCTGGTCCGCGCGCTACGCGCCAAGCGCCTGGAGCCGCTAGCGCTCGTCGAGGTCAGCGTCACGCAGGCGGCGGAGCCGCTCGCGGCCCTGGCCGCCGCGGCTGATCTCGCCCCGGGGATCCTTGCGACGTTCGGCCAGCTACTCGCCTGGCCGCTGCTCCTGGCGTGCGGCGCGGCGGCGGCGCCGCTGCTCGATGGCGCGCGCTGGGAGGCGGGCTACTGCCCGCTCTGCGCGGCCTGGCCAACACTGGCGGAGCTACGCGGGCTGGACGCCGAGCGGTGGCTGCGCTGCGGGCGCTGCGGCGCCGGCTGGCGGTACCCGCACGGCCGCTGCGTCTACTGCGGCAACGGCGACCACCGCACGCAGGGCTACCTGGCGCCGGAGGCCGAGCGCGAGGCGCGCCGCGCCGTCACCTGCGACGCCTGCCAGGGCTATCTCAAGACCGTGACCACCTTCGGCCCGCTCCCGCCCGCCGAGCTAGCGCTCCAGGACCTGGCGACGCTAGAGTTGGACGTGGCGGCCATCGAGCGCGGCTACGGGCGGCCGGCCGCGCCCGGCTTCGCCTTGCAGGTAACGCTTGCTGCCGCGCCGGGCCAGAACGGCGCCCGCTGGCTGCCGTGGCGGCGCTGACCCGGAGGCGGGAGTGATGCAGACGGCGCTCAGCCCGGGCGAGTTCAGCCGGCGGCTGCTACACACGCTCGCCGCGTCCGACGGACGGCGCAAGCGGCGCAAGCGCAACACCACGCCCGACGCCATCGGCCTCGACCTGAAGCGGGAGCTGCTGGAGCGGGCGGCCGCCGCGGACCCCGCGCCGGAGGTGTTCGAGGCGTGGCTGCTGCAGCAAGCGCTCGGCGCCCCCGCCGGGGGGCCGGTGCGCGCGATGTGTGCCGAGATCTGGGACGAGTACGCCGTGGCGCGTCAGGACCCCGAGTTCAGCGCCTGGCTCGCCGAGGGCGCGCCGAGCGAGGATGCCGAGCCGGACTAGCGCAGCTTCCCGAGATCGGCACGGCCAGGGCGCAGCAAGCAGCGCCCCTACGCCGGCCGTGATGTAGGGGCGCTGCTTGCTGCGCCCTGAAGGTTATTGCACCTAGGATTTCGGGGGGGCGGCTCTACCGGTACTCGCGCAGCCGCTCGATAACCTCCGTGGCGATCTCGCCGAGAGTCCGCTCGTCGGTCGTGATCGTGCAGTGGGCGAGCGCGTACAGCGGCGCGCGCTGCTCTTGGAGCGCCCGGATGGCGGCAAGCGGATCGCCGCCCTCGAGGAGGGGGCGGCGCTCGCGGCTGTAGGCCAGGCGCCGCGCGATCTGCTCGGCGCTCGCCTGCAGACAGACGACTAGGTTGTTCGTGAACAGCGCCTCGCGGTTCGCGGGGTCGAGGATGGCCCCACCGCCCGTGGCGATGACCGCGCCACTCCGCCGCGCCACGCGCGCCACCACCTCGCGCTCGATGGCGCGGAAGGCCGCCTCGCCGTCGGCGGCGAAGATCTCCGGCACCGTGCGGCCGGTCGTGCGCTCGATCTCCGCGTCCGTGTCCACGAACCGCCAGCGCAGCCGCGCGGCCACCAGCCGCCCCACCCGGGTCTTGCCGGCGCCGCTCATGCCGATCAGCACGAGGTTGCGCGGCTTCACGCGAGCGCCTGGCGCGCGGCGGCAAACATCACATCCAGCGGCGGCGCCTGCCCGATCCAGCGCTCGAAGGCACCGGCCGCCTGGTAGACCAGCATCGGCAGGCCGTTCTGCGTGCGGGCGCCGCGGGCGCGCGCGTCCGCCAGCAGCGCCGTTTCGGCCGGCCGGTAGATGATGTCCACCACGAGCGCGTGCGCCGGTACCTGCTCGGGCCGCAGGATGCGCTCGCCGGGCCGCATGCCGACCGAAGTCGTGTTCACCAGCAGCTCGCACGTCGCCAGCCGCGCGTCCAGTTCCGGCCCGTCGAGCGGGAACGCCTCGACCACAGCCTGCCAGGACGGGGATAGGGGCTGGGGGACGGCTTCGCCCGAGGCGCGAACCCCAGGCGCCTCCGCACCGCCCGCAGGCTCGTGGCCGCGGAGCACACCCGCTAGCGCCCGCGCCCGCGCCACGTCGCGGTTGAAGATCGCCAGGCGCCGCACCCCG
>Ga0070741_10021352_pt1 | contig 10083 bp, 8 predicted proteins | sample Coa_R1_4_FD_66440 | JGI IMG/M metagenome (GOLD analysis project Ga0070741, IMG submission 66440) | Surface soil microbial communities from Centralia Pennsylvania, which are recovering from an underground coalmine fire - Coalmine... | ecosystem: Environmental > Terrestrial > Soil > Unclassified ...
AGGCGTGAGCCAGCCTGGTAGCTTGCTCTAGAAGCATGTGATAACTGAGATGCTGCTCTTCAAAGACCAGGGCGATGGCATCGGGAGTGGAGGTCACGACCTGCTCGAAGAGGGCAGGGACACTGTGCTGGGCAGGCACGCTGCTACCCGCCTGCCAGTGCTCCAGCATCTGTTCCCGTTCCTGTGGCAGCAGCAGGGGTAGGTCCGCTAAACGCTGTTCAGGGTTTATGAGAAAGCTTCTCAGTAGCAACTGATAGTGTTCAGCCATACGCAGAATCGTTGCCTCATTGAATAGGTCTGTATTATATTCCCAAATGAGGGACAATGCCTGCTCGCTCTCAACTACCAGGAGGGTGATGTCAAATTGGGAAGACTGCTGTTGTAATGGGAAAGACTCAACAACCAGGCCGCCAAGATCCAGTTGTACTCCTGGTTTGCCAATAGCGACTTCTGGCATATGCAACATTTCCTGGCGTTGTGGACGATCCAGCACAAACATAGCATCAAAAATAGGTGAACGACTGGCATCGCGCTCTGGCTGTATACGCTCAACCAGGCGTAAGAAGGAGTATTCCTGGTGGTCCAGTGCCTCTATCACCGCCTGATAGGTATTCTGCAAGAATTCTGTAAAACGAGGATTACCTGCGAGTTTCGCGCGTAAAACAACAGGATTGACTAGATAGCCAATCAAATTTTGCCATTCGGGCTTGCTACGGATAGTGACGGGAGAGCCCACCAAGACATCATCTTGCCCGCTATACCGAGTAAGTAAGATTTGGAAGGCAGCCAATAAAACTGTATATAAAGTGACCCCCAGAGATTTTGCCATCTCTCTGATCTGCCAGGAGAGATCTTCATCAAGTTCAATGAAGTGCCTTGTGCCGGAGAAGGTCTGCATAGGCGGTCGTGGGCGATCCACGGGCAGATCGAGAACGGGCAGGTCATCAGCCAGGCGATCCTGCCAGTAAGACTGAGCACGTCTACCAGCCTCGCTGGAGAGCAATTGAGCTTCCCACGCCGTATAGTCTGTATATTGTAAAGCCAAGGGAGCCAAATTAGCTTCTACCCCGTCACGTTGAGCCTGGTAAAACATTCTGAGCTCATCCATCAACACCACCATTGACCAGAAATCTGTGGCAATATGGTGAGCAGTCAACAATAAAATAGCACCCTGAGCGGAATCTTGGAGTAGATGAACGCGGAGTGGTGACTCCCGCAATAAATCAAACGGGCGATGAGATAAATCGATAAGTAGCCTGTGTAGATCATTTGAACTCAAACCTGCAATACTCATCTCCTCAAAACTCACAGGCAGATGTTCCACAACAACCTGAACCGGTTTGCCATCGTGGACCGCATAGACAGTGCGTAAGGACGCATGCCGATCAATCAGGAGTTGAAAGGCCTGGTGCAAAGCGGCGACATCTAAGCCAGATATGATACGCATGGCGAAAAACGTGTTATACGCGGCACTCTCTGGCGCTAACTGGTAAAGATACCAGAGTGCCTGCTGTCCATAAGAGAGAGGATATTCCATCGCTGTCTCTGCGATCTTCACAGGCGCGGTTTCCTCTAACAGAGTGCCAGAGTTGATTTGTCTCAACAGTTGTGCAGCGATCTGTGTAATAGTAAAGCCTTGCAGCAGCTCTACCAGAGAGATCCCAATACCCAGGTCCCCCTCCAGGCGCTGTTTCAATTGGATCGCCATTAACGAATCGATGCCCACCATCGCCAGGTGTTGATGAATGGTGAGCTTCGAGGTTGCAACACCGAGTATTTCAGCGATCACCTGGCATAAGTAGACTTCCAACAAGAAGAGGCGTTCTTCACTGCCACAGGCTAGAATGCGAGCACGCCAGGGAACCGGTTCTCCCTCATTTGAGGAAAGCAGATGATCCTGCTTGAAAGATTGCGCGAGCACCTCACGCAATGGTTTGCCCAGTGAACTTTTCGGCAGTTCATCGCGGAAAATAATACTGCGTGGTATTTTAAAATTCGCCAGACGCTCTCTACAGTAGAGAAGCATCTCATCGGGGGTACAAGGCTCCTTTACGACAACAAAAGCGACAATAACATCCTCTCGATAAAGCCCGGGAACTCCCACTACTGCCACCTCAGCTATTTTGGGGTGCATAGAGATCACATCTTCAACTTCGATTGGATCTACCTTGTGCCCACCACTATCAATAAGCAGTTTTTTCCTGCCAGTGATGTAAAGCTGCCCTTTGCTATCTTTTTTACCCAAATCGCCTGTGAAATAATACCCATTGCGGAAAGACATCCTGGACTGAGCAGGCAAATTATCATAACCAGTAGTCAAAGTAGGGCTTTTAATGACAATTTCACCGACATTTTCTGGCGGAAGCTCAACCAGATCCTCATCGAGAATCCTCACCTCGACATTGGGAGGAGTAATACCAGCGGAATCATAGGTAACGCGGTCAGCAGGCTCTACATTGGCAGAAATCAAACCGCCTTCCGTGGTCCCATACGTTTGCCTGATAGGAATGCCGAAGCGCTTGAGGAAGCGGTCATAGGTTTCTCGTGCCAGGAAACTTCCCGCTGAGAAACAGGCGCGCAAGGATGTTACATCCACGGATACATCGGCAGGAGTATCGGCCAACGCGCTAAAAACGTGGGGAACAGCAGGCAACAGAGTCACGCGCTCCCGCCGAATAAGCTCCAACACGTACAAGCACCGAGCAACGAAGGGGACTTCTATCGCTAAGCCTTCTTGCATTACCTGTTCCATTAAGACGACAGTAGCTCCAGCATAGAGAGGCATCAAGACAAACAGCAACTGACCATACGAGTGAAAGAGCGGCACGGTACACAGAAGAACGTCAGAGGGAGCCAGATTCAGCAGGCTTGCCATATTAGCAGCATCACATAAAAGATTTTCCTGTGTGCGGCGCACTCGTTTGGGTCTTCCCGTTGAACCGGAGGAATAATGGTAAACCATATCCTCGGCAGCTGCCTCTTTCAATCCGTCAGCGTCGTCTCCTTTATGATTGGTCGCAGCCAACACAAGGCCAGATGAAGCGCTATCTTTAATCACCAGCAGATCGATGGTTGGATCGATTTGCGCGAGGACTCGGCGGCAAATATCAGCATGTGTGTGATCGGTAATCACTACGCGAGGGAGACTGTCCTTGAGATAATACAGCAATTCATCTTCTTTGAATGCAGCATTGAGTGGAACAAAGATTGCATGGAGCAGAGCTACAGCATAATAACTTGTAATAAACTCTGGGCAATTGGGAAGAACGACCGCGACCCGGCTCGATGCCCGTACTCCAAGAGAACAAAGTTCATCACTGAAACTGAGAACTGTTGTACGAAGTTCGCGGTAGCTGACGCGCAACGTATCATACACAAGAGCAGTTCTCTCTGCATACAATTCTGTTTTTTGTAAGAACATGTTGCTTAACACGCTTAAGCCTCTTTTCGCAAAATTGTCCTGGGAGGTAGAGCTATATTACCCATTGCCGGTGATATCTTTCATATGATGAAACTATACTCTAACTACCCGTCTGGCACAATGAAGGCGAATAGTATTTCTGTTATAATTTTTACCTTTTACAGAGTACTCGTCCCTGATCGTTAAATGGTATGCTTGTGTCATAAATAGTACCTCTCGAATAGGATGGAGAAAGGAAAGAAAATCATGACACAAGTCAAATCCTCTTCCATGTTGGCAGACAATTCCTCCTCGTCACAGAAAGGAAAGCTGAGCGCGCTGCCCTTACAATATATTCACATTCTCAGTCAGCCGTCCGTTAAGACTTTTACTGAGGAGAAGAGCCGGGCAAGTTGGGGGAGTATATGGTTCCAATTACTTGTGCTGGGGGTTATCACAGCTCTATTGGCAGTGCTGGGCCAACTCATTACACCATCTCAATTGAGTAGTGTGCCAGGCGTTGATCCCACGGCGCTCAAGTATACCACTCTTATCTCTGTGGCCGTTCTCTTCCTGGTCGCCACGCCCTGTTCCTTTTTAGCCGCCAGCGGAGTCCTGTACCTTTTCGCGCGGATGTTTAAAGGCAATGGCTCCTATCTGGAACAAACCTATGTGCTGGTTCTGTTAGGATTTCCCATAGTCATAATCATTTTCTTACTGGCACTCATCCCAACTTTCGGTGCCTGGCTGCAGTACATTCCTCACCTCTATAGCCTGTTCCTCCTCGTACTGGCGCTCCGGGCAGTTCATCAGCGGAGAGCCAGAGGGTAAATTTGACCTCCTTGGGCATGCTTCTCAGGTTAGTGCAACGGTCATGAGTGGATCTGTGCTGATGCTTCCGTTACAACCACTGCGCTTCCCTTAAGGCCCGGGAGGAGAAATACGTCGCTACTTTGCAAACGGTATAAATGTTTAGGGAAAATACTCTCCATCTTCCTTGTGCTTGTCAGGACGCTCACGTATAGTATCTCTTGATACAATAGTCTTGCCCTAAAACTGGCAAGGTTATGCATTTTTTGCCTCTTCATCTGGCTAATACCAGACGTGGGTTGCACGTTTCTGAACAGAACAAGCCCTGATGAAGTAGCATCGTTTCTTAGTATTGACTATACAAGGAAACGCAGTAGTTTCTCTGTCCTGTTGTTGGCTAACTACGTAGAAAGGATAACCCATGCGACGGTACTACAAAGCGTACTATTTGAAGGATCTCCGACAATTTAGCGAGTGGAGCGAAACACATGTCGAAAATGAGCCTGAGCTTACCGATAACACAATTTGCTACATAGGGGACGATTTTGTGGTCGTACTGAGTCCCGTGCAGGAAAAAGAGCCGCTTTTCAACCATATTACTTCGGCCTGGCAAGAGTTTTGTCGTACAGTCTTGAAGTTTGAGCTTCCTGCCGGTTTACAGACTGCTGATGTACAGGACGATCGTTCGCCTGAGGCCGCTACTGTGTAACGCTCCTGGAGGAATGCAAGCAAATAGACACATACATATACGAAAGGGAAACAATGAATGAATGACCTTGTTCAACGCCTCTCTGAGCAAGCGCAACCGGTTGTAGTGGGCGGATCGCAAGCAACGTTGTCAGACTTTCAAAAACGCGTCCTGGAGATGGGCTATGTGTTTATCAAATTCACGCAGACGCGTGGAGGCACTGACCTAGGGGTACGCCTTGACAAGCAAGCTACTGACGTAAGTAAAGCAGATTTTGCGCAGGGGACGGGCACTGTCCATCTTGAAGGCACACTTATCTTGAATTATGTCCGCGTGCGCTGCGTTGCTGATATAGATCTGGCAACCTTGCAGGGTATTGGCCAGTTGCATGTTCTGGAAGAGGTTCATCCCTAGCCTCTCTCCCAATGCTTGTATGCCGCCGTTCTCTACTTTTAGGGAGCGGCGTCATCTGGTACGAACCTGAGCAGTCGAACTATTATGAATAGCATATCATCTTCATCGCTAGACTACAGAAGGGTCAGCAGACACTTTCAGCGAGAGAATACCATCATTGAGACACGAGGAATCGCCATTGGCGGTCACAAGATAGTTGTGATGGCTGGACCTTGCTCTGTGGAGTCCTTTTGTCAAATAAACGAATTAGCGCTTTTTATCAAAAGCACGAAAGCGTGTATTCTGCGTGGTGGAGCATTTAAGCCTCGTAGCTCTCCTTACAGCTTTCGCGGACTAGGGGAGGAAGGCTTGAAAATGCTCGCCCACGCTCGCGAGATGACAGGACTGCCAATTGTGACGGAAGTTATGAGTCCCGATCAGGTATCTCTAGTTGCAGACTATAGCGATATTTTGCAAATTGGAACGCGCAACATGCAAAATTTCCCGCTCTTATGTGCAGTTGGGCGCACACAAAAACCAATCTTGCTCAAACGAGGGATGGGAAATACAATCAAAGAGTTACTCATGGCTGCTGAATATATTGTAGATGCGGGAAATAATCAGGTTATGTTATGTGAACGAGGTATCCGTACCTTTGAAACCATGACACGTCATACTTTCGATATCAATGCAATCCCCGTACTGAAAGATCTAACCCATCTTCCTATTATTGCAGATCCCAGCCACGCTATCGGAAACGCGCAATATGTCCCCTCAATAGCCAGAGCTGCTATCGCTGCGGGGGCAGACGGCATCATAGTCGAAGTCCATATGAATCCATCGCTGGCACTCTCGGATGGCGAGCAGTCACTTGCACCAGAGGCTTTCTGTATACTCATGCACGATATCGAAAAAATTGCGCATGCTACAGGCCGCTCTCTTTAAAAAGAAAAAGGAGGAAGAATGACTCTTACACCATCATTTAGCCCATGGTTTCAGTTTGCGAAACCGAACCCTCTGGCCCGCCTCCGCTTATTTTGCTTTTCTTATGCAGGCGGAAGTGCTTCCGCCTTTCGCCTGTGGGGGGGCCATCTCTCGCCACAGATAGAGCTGTACCCTGTACAGTTGCCTGGTCGGGAAAGTCGTCTCAGAGAGGCTCCTTTTACCCAACTTCCACCTCTCATTCAATCGCTCTCGCAGGCGATTCGCCCTCACCTGAACAAGCCATTCGCCTTCTTTGGTCACAGTATGGGGGGATTAGTGGGCTTTGAACTAGCGCGTGAGCTACGCAGGCAGCATCTGGCTACTCCGCTGCATCTAATGGTCTCTGCTCGTCGTGCCCCACAACTCCCAGACTCCGATCGTCCAATCCATAGTCTCCCCGATGCAGAATTCTTGGAAGAGATACGGAACCTCAAAGGCACTCCAGAGGAGGTTCTGGACAATAATGATCTTATGCAAGTCATGTTACCTGTCCTGCGGGCGGATTTTGCCGTATGTGAGACCTACGTCTATACCCATGAAGAGCCATTATCCTGTCCCATCACCGCCTTTGGGGGCTGGCAGGATGATGAAATCAGCAAAGATGAATTAGTGGCATGGAGAGAGCAAACACGAGCCTTTTTCATGTTACGCATGTTTGAGGGGGGGCATTTCTTCTTGCACAGCGAGCGGGATCTGCTGTTACAGTCCATAGCTCAGGGTTTACTCCCTCTTCTCAGAATGACTTCTTTTGCTTAACATTATTAGCAGCGGGAGCTAACTACTCTTATCGTAGTAAGAAGCGCTAGAACAAGTACCTTTCGGTACCTATAAGATCGCCTGATAAATACCTCTCAGGTCTATTGTATTTCCTTGTACAGGTTAGTATAGTTTAGACATTAGGCATAGATGTAGCCTTTATTCATGATTATGACAAAAGGAGGTACAAGGCATATGTCTGTGGAAATGTGCAAAGAAACTTTGGGGTATCAGGCTGAAGTCAAGCAACTGCTCGATTTGCTGGTTCACTCATTATATAGCAACAAGGAGATATTTCTGCGCGAACTCATTTCGAATGCTTCCGACGCAATTGATAAACTGCGGTTTGAAGTATTGTCGAATGACTCCTTGTACGAAAACGACACCGATCTCAAGATACGCGTCTCTTACAACAAGGCAGACAGGACCATTACTGTCTCTGATAACGGTGTCGGTTTGACACGGGAAGAGGTAATAGAAAATATTGGCACCATTGCTCGATCAGGCACTCATCAGTTCCTTCATTCATTGACCGGCGATCAGCGCAAGGATGCCAACTTGATTGGACAATTTGGTGTGGGTTTCTACTCTGCCTTTATTGTTGCTGACAAAGTGACGTTGCTCTCTCGTCGAACCGGTGTAGATGTGTACCAGGGGGTGCGCTGGGAATCGGACGGGCAGGGGGAGTATACCATCGAAACTGTTGAGAAGGTGACACGAGGTACCGATGTCATACTGCATCTGCGTGAGGGCGAGGACGATTTCTTAGCTGGCCTGCGCCTGCGTTCCATTATTCGGAAATATTCTGATCACATCTCTCTGCCAATTGTGATGAAGCTTGACGAAAATGGTCAGGAAGAAGTCGTTAATCGTGCCTCAGCACTGTGGACCCGTGCAAAGAGTGAGATCAGTCAGGAAGAATACAACGAGTTCTATAAACATATTTCTCACGATTTCAACGATCCGCTTGCTTACGTTCATAGCCATATGGAAGGCAAGTACGAGTATAGCTTGCTTCTCTATATCCCCTCCCAGGCTCCTTTCGACTTGTGGAATCGTCAGCAACGCCAGGGCATTAAGCTCTATGTTCGCCGCGTCTTCATTATGGATGACTCCGAACAGTTGATGCCAGCCTACTTGCGCTTTGTGCGTGGTGTGGTTGACTCAAGTGATTTGCCTTTGAACATCTCACGCGAGATCTTACAGCAAAATAAACTGGTTGAGGCTATGCGCTCCGGGGCTGTGAAGAAGATTTTGAATATGCTCGCTGATCTTTCTGTCAGCGACAGGGAAAAGTATGCTTTATTCTGGAAAGAGTTTGGCCTTGTCCTCAAGGAAGGTCTGGCTGAGGACACGTCTAATCGTGATACTATTGCGAAATTGCTGCGTTTTACCTCCACGTTTTCTTCTTCCAATGAGCAGGATGTCTCTTTGGAGGATTACGTTGGCCGCATGAAGCAAGGGCAGGATAAGATTTTCTACATTACCGCTGATAGTTTGGCTGCGGCTAAGAATAGTCCTTTGTTGGAGATTTTCAGAAAGAAGGAGATAGAAGTCTTACTGCTGTTTGATCCTATCGATTCGTGGGCCATCTCATATCTCTTCGAGTTTCATGGCTTCCAACTTCAGTCCGTCTCGAAAGGAGAAATGGATCTCTCTAAGATAGAAGGAGAACAAGAGGACAATCAAGATAATACGGATGATCATGCAAGACAAGACGTTAAACAATTAATAGAGCGTATTAAAGCTGCGCTGGGTGATAAGGTTAAGGATGTGCGTGTAACCACGCGTTTGACGACATCTCCAGCCTGTCTGGTCAGCGATGCCTATGATATCGATCCGAGCCTGAAACGCTTGCTGAAATCTTCCGGGCAATTGGTCCCGAGTGCCAAACCGATCTTTGAAATCAATCCATCACATCCATTGTTCATCAACTTGAAAGATGAGACGGATGAAAAAAATTTTGCAGGCTGGGTTTCGATCTTATTCGATCAAGCTGTACTGAGTACAGGAGAAAAACTTGAAGATCCGGTGAGCTTCGTCAATACCCTTAATAATCTCCTGGTGGTGCTGGCTAGTCGTTAGACTGTGGATAGAGATCGTCCTGTCCCTAAATGTCTCGTTCATCTTCTGGGTAAGGAAGAATCTGCCGCAGGTATCCTTGTATCCCTTTTTCTCGTTTCCATTGTTGGGGATAACCCAGCGAGACTTCTTCAAAACGTACATTATCTTTGTAGTCCGTAGCTCGTATATGTAGATGTCCATAAACGACGACCGCAGTAGGAAAGCGTATGTGCCAATCGTTGGTGCGACGTGTCCCACACCAGATCGAAAAACGCGGGATTCTCTCCAGACGCACAAAGGTCTCGCATAAAGGAAAATGGTTGATAAGGATAAGTGGAGTGGAGGGTTTTACGAGTTTTAGGCGCTTTTCTGTGTAGAGATAACGCGCCGTACACCATGCGGCGCGCGAGGGATAGGGGTCGGGGTGAAGCAGATATTCATCGGTACAGACGATATCTGTCTCCTCGGCCCACTCGACAGCTTTTTCTTCTGGCACATCATCTGGTCGGAAACTATAGTCATAGAGAAGGAAAAGCGGTGCAACCAGAAATGACTTTCCATATCCAGGCCATGCTACGTAAGGGTCTTCAGGTGTCAACACATGGTAATATCGGCAAATAGAGACTAATTCGTAATATTTCTCTTCCCCGCGCAGATCGTGGTCGGATCCAGTTACTGATGGTAATGTCCATAGCTCATGATTACCTGGAGTCCATATGACTTGCGCAAAACGTCTGGTTAAGATCGACAGAGCATAGCGTAACTGTTCTGCGGTCTCTCCAATATCTCCGGCCAGAATCAGCCAATCTTTTGGATAGAAAGGCAACTCTTCTAATGCCTGACGGTTTATTGATTGTCCGATATGTAAATCACTGATAGCGTAGAGTTTCATTTTGTACGTCCAAACACTTCTTTTCTTCAGAGTGGTAAGAAAGTTTCTTTCCCTTTCTGATTAACTTGTATCGATACTAGTAGTGCTTTGCTTAGT
>Ga0070741_10021353_pt1 | contig 10083 bp, 8 predicted proteins | sample Coa_R1_4_FD_66440 | JGI IMG/M metagenome (GOLD analysis project Ga0070741, IMG submission 66440) | Surface soil microbial communities from Centralia Pennsylvania, which are recovering from an underground coalmine fire - Coalmine... | ecosystem: Environmental > Terrestrial > Soil > Unclassified ...
AAAAGTCAGTGCCCAAGCATCTACTAGATGATCTTGAGGGAGAATTAAAGTGGGGATCGGCAATTCCAACTGAAAGAATCGGGGCAATTGCGTCGAGGCTAATCAATGTCATTAATACAGACATTGGAGAGCCGTTTTATAATCGCATAACACAACAGGGAATTCCATCGACGGATAAAACCTGCTTAACCATACCGGCATTAAAGGAAGCTATACGGCGGTCGGGATTACTTGGAATTGCTGTTTTAAAAGATAATCACTATGAGCTTGGCCCATTATGTGGATCGGATGACGCAAAGACGTTGGATCGATCGCGTGATGCACTAAATCAATATTTTAATAGGATTCGCAACTCTAACTTAGTGCACTGGGAAAAAGGCCGGGATGGTGTTTTGTGTACGAATGTTGCTATCCAAGCTTATATTCTATTGTTTGGCACCTTAATCAAATATTTGGAAGCAAATACGGCGTCGGACGCTCGCGAAATGACAACTGACGACATTCTCTTGGAAATTGAAGAATATATGGTCCCGATTACGGACTTTTTGGAGCATGCTGATGAAGAAACTATTCGATCGAAATTTCAGGTTCCATTCGGATCAGGTGGACCGCCGGAATATTACTTTAGGCTATGCCAAATTATTAAAATAAAATTTCCAGACTTTAACCCAGAAGGCATGACTGATTGGGAGGCGGAGCAATCAGAGGAAAATATTGCGGATGCTGATCGAAAACTAAAGGAACTTGTTGTTAATATGCAAAAGGCAGTTTTTGATACATTTCGGAGTATTTACGGTGAAGAAAAAGACGCCTATTGGGATAAAGGAATCGTGGATAAGAAAATTAAAGCGGATGCATATGAGCGTTCGTTAGACGATGAAATGGAAGACCGGCTTCCGTTGGAATCTTATCTCGATATCGTAGACCTCAAACGTATCGTAGAGCATCGTCAAAACTGGCTGACATTTAAACCATTGTTTAATATTCCTCAGCCTGGAGAAAAGGGTTTAGCTAAAAACATTGGTTGGATGGATCGTATAAATGAGCTTCGGCGGATTCCAGCCCATCCGTCAGAGAAGCGCTCATACAAAGTTGCTGACTTTGATTATATTGAATTTATTCACAATGAATTTTTCAAGCGATATAATGAGTTAAAGAACAGCGATGGAAGAGTCGTGTTGGATCAATCAACTGCATCGGCATCAGATGAAATGCCTGCAAAGGTATAATGAATCCTGTTGAACGAAGGGGGTACTCGATGCGGATTTTTTTGGCAGAGGGAAGTCCTGCTGGCCTTAGATTGATCGAAAAGTCAAATTGGACAGGATTAGGCGTAGTGTGCCCACGACCTCGTTTTCCCGTAGTCAAAAATCGCAGAGAATTTGAGCGCGCCGGGGTCTACGTTCTGTTCGAACAAGCTGGCGCTTCCGATCGCTCTATAGCTTACATTGGGGAGGCTGATCCGATTAAGGATCGCCTTGAGAAGCATCAAAGTCAGACGGATTTCTGGACAGTCGCTTATTTTTTTACAAGCAAGGACGGTAATCTAAATAAGGCTCACATTGAATATTTGGAATATAGACTGTATGCATTGGCTAAAGAGGCAAATCGATGCCGGCTCGAAAATGGAAACGTGCCAGGAAAACCATCATTGTCAGAAGCCGATGAAGCTGATGCGGCGGGATTTCTTGAAGAAATGTTACTCTGCTTTCCGGTCTTGGGTGTGACAATTTTTGAGAAAGCCATTGCCGCGGCATCAACGGTTCAATGGCTATTTCTGAGAGCGAAAGGCATTTCAGCGCAAGGGTATGAGTCGGAAGATGGTTTTGTTGTGAAAAGTGAATCCACTGCGGTTGTCGAATGCGTTGATTCAACACCTTCCTACGTTGTTGCCTTGAGAAAGGAGCTGCAACAAGCGAATCTATTGAAATTGAATGAAAATGGATTGTTTAGACTTGAACAAGACTATGAATTTTCCTCGCCGTCTACTGCAGCTGAAGTATTTATCGGTGCGAGCGTCAACGGCCGCGATGTCTGGAAGACTAGTGATGGCACTAGCTTGAAGATGCTTCAGGAACGGTAGCACTAATGTAGATATTATGACTGAAATTTATTTTTAGATACGGATTGATATTAATATCGCGTAATGAAATACATGGGATCAAAGCGTTCGATGCTGCAAAATGGTCTTGGCACCTTGCTGAGTAAAGAGATGCCGTCAGCCAAACGGTTCGTGGATCTTTTCGCCGGCAGTGGTGCAGTAGTCGCCCACGTTGCACAAAAAAGCAAAATTCCGGTGCTGGCTTTTGATCTGCAATGTTACAGCACCGTGCTGGCCGGTGCCGTGCTCGGACGACAACGAGCGCTACAATGGGAACGCGTCTGGCCCGCCTGGCTCAAACGCGCGAAAAAGATAACTCTTCAGTATGATTTTCGGCTAAAGAAAAACCTGAATCAAGCGACCGTTGAGCGTGCGCGCAAGTGGAGCGAAGCAAAGAAAGAGCTTCCTGTCACACGCGCCTATGGCGGCCACTACTTCAGTCCCAGGCAAGCTGTCTGGATCGACGCATTGCTTGTCACTTTGCCCAAGAAGAATCCTGCGCGGACTGTGGCGCGGGCAGCGCTGATTCAAGCCGCGAGTTGCTGTGTAGCCGCTCCAGGCCATACTGCTCAACCTTTCCAACCAACACGCACCGCAAAGAAGTTTCTCAATGAAGCCTGGCAGCGTGACGTCGTAAAGGCGACCCGTTCAGCGCTGGCAGCGCTTGCAAATGTACATGCCAAGCAAGTTGGTCGTGCAAAAGTAGAAGATGCGAACAAAGCGGCCAAGGAACTTGAGGAAGGCGACCTCGTCTTTATCGATCCGCCGTACTCTGGCGTGCACTACAGTCGTTTCTACCATGTCCTTGAAACAATTGCCCGGGGCAAATGCAGTGAGGTCTCTGGCGCCGGGCGTTATCCTTCGGAAAAAGAACGTCCAAGTTCCCGCTATAGTATTTTGAGTCAAGCGTCTAAGGCGTTGGATGAACTTCTCGAGACCATAGCTTCAAAAAAAGCCAAGGCTATTCTCACCTTCCCCGACCACGATTGCTCAAATGGCCTGTCCGGCAGCTCCGTCCGGCGGATAGCAAAAAAACATTTCAGCATCAAGACCGAGCGAGTGAAGAGTCTATTCAGCACGCTTGGTGGCACGGGAGACAAGAGGCGAAAGGGAGAAGCCAAGCGCAAAGCCCGCCGAATCGCCAAGGAACTAATGCTGGTGTTGGAACCTAAGAAGTAAGGCCCCGAACTTCTATCGGCGGCATGTCCCTTCTGCCGATCTCCTTCTCGCGGCCAACTCCCACTTCGTAATCGTCGACCTGGCCGGTGGCATTTTGTCGACGTCACTTAGTAGGCGGTCATCTCGTTGGCTCCGGAACGGAGCACATCGCACGCATGCCTGCCGAATTCTTCATCGGAGCGCCGACGGTTGTTTACAATGCCGCCGCGCTCGGGGATGAAGAAGGGCGCTTTCGGGGCAAGCAACCTCCGACGGTGAGTGTCACCGGCCATCGCATCGCGGTTGAGTTTGCGACGATCGGGCAGGCGGTAATTTCGATTTTAGTCGCGGCGGCCGCGGTCGCAACTTGTCCCTTCGGCCGGCCTTCTTCTCGCGATGAGTTCGCTTTTCGTAGTCGTTGATCCGGACGGTGGCATTGGCCGCGTCATTTATTAAGCGGCCATCCCGTTGCCCCCGGAACGCGGGCACACCGGCACGCGCATGATTCTTTGCGATTAAATCAGTTGCGTGAGATGCTGGCAGACGCCGGCAACACGCCGGCCTCCATAAAATAGAAACAAAACAAATGATCACACAAATTAAAGCCATGCCCACCAAATCGGCCGCCCCCGTTCTCTTCGAATCGGAAAACGAGGATAACATCCGCGACTACGCTCATCATCTCTACCTCCAAAGCGGCGGTATCCCGGGCCGGGATCTGGACAACTGGCTGGAGGCGAAAGCCTGCCTCGACGCCTGCGTTCCAAAGTCCGAGAGTCACACCCGCCTGCATCAGCGTGCCCAGACAAGGACCCCGCAGACGACAGCCGCCACCAAACCTCATGCCGCCTGACCACTGCGCCGCGCCGGAAAGCAAAACCGACGCAGCTTTTCGCCCTGAGAAGGGAGTTTACCAGGACATTGAGTCTCCCGAGGTCGAGACCGGGAAGGCGTGAAATCCACTGCAATTCGGGGTGGCACGCCGCCGCAGCGGCGTGCCGGCCGTAATTCTTTCATTGGAGCGCCGACGGTTGTTTACAATGCCGCCGCGCTCAGGGATGAAGAAGGGCGCTTTCGGGGCAAACAGCCTCCGACGGTGAACGCCACCGTCGCACAAAGCGGGGGTGGACAGGCAACCTTCAATCGAAAGACCACCCACCATGGGCGACAAATCTCCGAAATCCGTTCAGAAACAGGCGGCGCAAAAACAGTCCAGGACCGACGACGCCAACAAAAAGAAGCAGCAGCTGATCACCTCCCAGCAGGCGACGAAGGCCCGGATGGCGGCCAACAAGAAAAAGTAGACGCTGAAAATGACGAGAGGCGATCAGCGACACGGAATCAATCCGCGCTCTGATCGCCTCATTGCGTCTACGGAGAAAAGGCCGGGAGGTCCGGCCGCAATGCCCAAAGCCTTACTAGCGGCTTTTCTTGGCGCGCTTCGCGGCCTTCTTTTCCGCCATGCTTTTCCGCGGTGCTTTTTTGGTCTGTTTCCTGGAATTTTTTGATTTGGCCATTGTTTTGACTTTCGTTGGGTTGCCAGCCGGGTGGCTGCCGGGAAAACTCAGGGCGGGGCCGCATGGCCCCACCACGTTGATTGATTTTGGAATTCCCAACACCAGTTGCTGCCTGATACGCGGTTTCGTCAACCGTCATCGGAGGGGCGATTTTATTTTTAAGCACGGAGGCGGACAAGGAATCCGGCGAATTTTTCGTGGATTGAGGGCTTCGAAATTAAAATTGACGCTTAAATTTAGCGGAGCGCAGCGGAAAGAAAAGGCGGAGATTTTAACCGCGGATCTTCGCCGACGGCCGCTGACTGACCTGGGTTAAAATCAGCACGCATGAGCGGGAATGAGCGGTTTCAAATTTAAGCCGACGATTGTCACGGATGGTTGATCTCGGTCATCGCCGCGGTTGAGTTTGCAACGGCCGGGCAGAGCGGTAATGTCCATTCTGGTCGCGGCGGGCGCGCCCGCCGCTGTAACATGTCCCTTCTCGCCTACCTCCTGCTTGCGACGAGTTCGCTCTTCGTGATCGTCGATCCGCTGGCTGCGGTGCCGGCGTTCATCGCGATGACGCCGTCGAACACCCCGGCGGACCGCATCCGTATGGCCCGGCTGGCGGCGTTTGTGATGGCGGGTGTGTTGCTGGGGTTTGCCTTTGCCGGGCAGTGGATTTTCCGGTTTCTCGGCATCACCATGCCGGCGTTCGAGATCGCGGCGAGCATCGTGCTGCTGCTGGTCTCGCTGGATATGCTGCGGGCGCAGCGTTCACGGGTGCTGGAAACGCGCGAGGAAACCGCGGCCGGCACCGAGAAGCTGGACGTGGCTGTCACGCCGCTCGCCATTCCCATGCTTTCCGGTCCAGGCGCGATTTCCACCGTCATCGTCTTGGAGAGCCAGGCACAGGACCTGACCCGGCAGATCGCTCTTTGCCTGAGCATCGTGATGGTTTCAGCGGCGACCTACACGATCCTGCGCGTGTCGGCCCGCGGCATGCAATGGCTCAGCCCGATCGCCCTGAGCATCGCGATCCGCATCATGGGACTGCTGCTGGCGGCGGTCGCCGTGCAATTCATGATCAACGGCATCCTGGCGGTGCGGGCAGGTTGAGCCGGCCAGGTGGATAAAATTTCGGCGCAAAAGAATTTTCCCGGCGCGCCTGCAACGTAACGTTGGACAGGACGGCGGGCGTGGGTTTCCTTCGTCGTTCCGTTGGTTCAATCCGATGCTCCGACTTTTTCTTCCTCCCAACCTTCCGGCCGCGGCCGCACGCGATGCGATCGTGGTCAAGCTGGAGCTGGAGCCGGCTGCCGGCGGGTTTCCTGAAAAATTGCTGCCGGGGCTGGCCTTGCTCGCCGGGTGGCTGGGAAAGGCGGCGGCGGGCGCCGGTCCCATGCGCACTTATCTCCAGCTCGATCGCAAAAAACTCCAGGCATTGCTGGATGCTTTCCATGGTCAGCCGGTGTTCCATTGGAGCCAGAAGGCCGGCGTCGCGTTGGAATGGAAGGATGACGCCCTGACCGGAGTGAGCGAGCACCTGGTGGAGAGCCCGGTGGCGCCGTCAAAAGCGGAGCCGGAAAAGAGCGCCCCGGTGAAGCCGCGGACGGCTGCGCCGGCAGGAGAGCCGATGCTGGTGGATGGTTCCGAGCATTTTCTGGCCATTGCGCTGCCGGCGCGCGAACACCCGAGCCACGCCGCCGCGCTCGATCTGCTCAAAAACCATGGCTTCGTGCTGGAGCCGTCGAACCGCAAATGGTGGCTGCGCGACCGGCACAAGACGTTGTCGTTTCTGGCCGAGCACGGGGCGCGCCTGCGGGATGGGTTTGGAGCCCGGTTCACGCCGAATTTCCAAAAAAACACCGCCGGCGTCCGGCCGGCGGAGATCGTCTGCGAAACGGCCAGCGCCGGGGAGGGGTTTGACGTCACGGTGGGCCTGAAGGTCGGGACGGCGCCGGAAGCGGCGGTGCGGGAGGCAGTGGCCGCCGGCCGCAACTATGTCGAGGCGGACGGAGGGGTTTTTCTGATCGATCCGGAAAAAATTCGCCGTGTGGGGGAGGCGCAGCGCGCGCTGGCGGGAAGCGCCGGGCTGGCGGGTGCGCGACAAAAACATCGGATCGGCGCGGAGCGGGCGGCGGAGGTGGAGGAAATCCTCGCGGAGCTGGCGCCCGGGTTTCAGCCGCCCGAGGAATGGCGGGTGCGGACCGAGGCGTTGCGGAATCTTTCAAAGCTGACGCCGGCGCCCCTCCTCGCCGGACTGGAGGCGCGGCTTCGCCTTTACCAGCGGCTGGGCGCGGCGTGGCTCTGGCATCTCCACCGCCTTGGCCTGGGCGGAATCCTGGCCGACGAGATGGGATTGGGAAAAACCGTGCAGGCGCTGGTGCTGGTGGCGGCGGTGCGCGGCGAGGCCGCTGCGGCGGGGGCGCCGAGCCTGGTCGTTTGTCCAGCGTCGTTGATCGAAAACTGGAAGCGGGAAGCGGCGCGTTTCACGCCCGAACTACGCGTGCTTATCCATCACGGCGCAGACCGGATCGCCGAGGCGGCCGGGCTGGCGGCCTGGGACCTGGTGATCACGTCGTACGGCACGCTCACGCGGGACCGGGAGATGTTCGCCGCGATAGAATTTGCCTGCGTGGTCGGCGACGAGGCGCAGCACATCAAGAACCGCCGCTCCCAAAATGCGCAGGCGCTCCGCTCGCTGCGCGCCCGCGGGCGTTTTCTGCTCACCGGCACGCCGGTGGAGAATTCCCTCGACGACCTGCGCTCGCTCTTCGAATTCCTCATGCCGGGCTACATCGAGGGCGTGCCTGCCGGAGCGCGCGGCGACGAGCGGGCGTGGTTCGACGGACGGCTGCGGGCGAAGGCGGCGCCCTATATCTTGCGGCGGACAAAGCGGGCGGTGGCGTCCGAGCTGCCGGAGAAGATCGAGCAGGTTACCTGGTGCGAGTTCACGGCGCCGCAGGCGGCGCTTTACCGCGCGCTGCAGGAGCGGTTCGAGCGCGAGCTGATCGATCTCGAGGCCTCCGGCGCGGGGGAGGGGCGGCTGCAGCTGGCGGCGCTCACGCAGCTTCTGCGCTTGCGGCAGGTCTGCTGCGATCCGCGGCTGGTGGCCGGCGGCGCGGGGGAGGCAGGGAAGGGCGGAGACGGCGCGGAAGGCACGCCGTTCGATGGCTCGGCCAAGCTCGAGGCGTTTCGCGAGCTTCTGGCCGAGGCGGTGGACGATGGACACCGCATCCTCGTTTTTTCACAGTTCACCTCATTGCTGGCGTTGCTGCGGCGGGAACTCGAGTCTCAGGGTGTGGCGCATTGCTATCTCGATGGATCGATGTCGCGGCCGGCGCGGCAGGCGGAGATCGATCGATTTCAGGGCGGCGCGGAGGTTCCGGTTTTCCTGCTTTCGCTCAAGGCGGGCGGAACCGGCCTCAACTTGACGGCGGCGGACACGGTGATCCATTTCGATCCGTGGTGGAATCCGGCAGTCGAGGCGCAGGCGACGGATCGCGCCCACCGCATCGGACAATCGCGCGTGGTCACGAGCTACAAACTGGTCTGCGCCGGGACGGTGGAGGAAAAAGTGCTGGCGCTCCAAACGGAGAAACGGACACTGCTGGCGGACGTTTTTGAGGCGAGCGACGAGGCGGCGGCCCGGCTCTCGTTGGCCGACCTCAAGTCGCTGCTACAGGCGTAGGGTCCGGTGTCCGCGTCTGCAAAAAAACTTTTCTTCTCGCGGCGAATTGAGCTATCTGGCGGATATGGAAAGGCGCCGAAGGACATTCTCGCCCTCCAAGCTTTTTCAGATGCTCGAATCCCGCCGTCTTCAGCAAAGCAAGCGCTGGCTGCTCATTTTGCTCACCGGGCTATTTATGCTTGGTCCTACGTGGGCGGCGGAACCGACGCCCTCGGATCAGGAGCATGAAGTGGATACGGTCATGCAGCGGCAGATGGCCGCTCGTCACATTCCCGGGGCCGCGATCGCGATTGTGAGCCATGGCCAGATCGTCCTGACCAAGGGCTATGGATTGGCTGACGTGGAGCAGTCGGTTGCGGTGACAGAGAACACGGTTTTTCAGCTCGCCTCCGTCAGCAAACAGTTCACCGCCACCGCAATCATGATGTTGGTCCAGGAGGGAAAACTGTCGCTGGAGAGCAAGCTGACGGGCATCATCGACGGCCTTCCGGCCACATGGAACGCGATTACCATCCGTCAATTGCTCAATCACACGTCGGGAATTCCTGAGTTTGGCAAAAAACTGAATTTTCAATCGGATTTGCGAAAGGATTACACCGAGCGACAGATCATCGGCCTGGTGGCGGATGAGCCATTGGATTTCGTCCCCGGCGCGCGTTTAAGCTACAGCAACTCCGGCTACTTTCTATTGGGCATGGTCATTGAGAAAATTTCCGGGATGACCTATGGCGATTTTCTAAAAAAACGGATTTTTCAACCGCTGGGAATGACGGCCACGCGCTTTAACGATCTGCGAGCGGTCATTCCCCATCGCGCTCGCGGCTACACGCTCGACGATGCCACCCTGCGCAATGCCGAGTATGTTAACCCCGCGATACCGTTCGCCGCCGGCGGGCTCCTCAGTTCGGCTGCAGATATGGCCAAATGGTCCCTGGCGCTGGGGTCGGAGAAGTTGCTGAAGGCTGCCTCTTGGGAAGAGATGTGGAGCCCGGGGAAGCTTAACGACGGAACCACAACCAACTACGGATTCGGTTGGTACATTCGAAACAAATGGTCGCGCAAACGGCTGGAACATGGCGGCGCCATTCAAGGCTTCAGCAATGATATCAATCACTTCGTCGATGGGGACCTCACGGTGGTGGTGCTGACGAATCTGGAGGGCGCCGAGGCCGGCCGGATCGAGTTGGAGATTTTCGGCTTTTTTCTCTCCGATACGCGGTTCAAGCCGCCAGCGCCGATCGCGGACAAGGATGCGGACACGACAAAATTTCTGCGCCAAGTCACGGTTTCGCTGTCCCATGGCACGGGCGATCCCCAGTGGTTCACACCGGTGGTTCAGCAGTACTATTTTCCCGATCGCATCAAGGAACGAAAAACCATGCTCGGAGTATTTGGCCCGTTGACGAGCTTTGAACTGATTGGCGATCAGTCAAAGCCGGACGGCCGCACGCGGAGTTATCGGGCGGTTTTTGGACAGATCCCTTTTCATTTTGCTTATCAATTGACGCCGGCCGGAAAAATAGCAGGGGTTGACTTTCGGCCGGAGTGAGCGGAGAGCCGACCGCCAGAAACAGAAGCTTTCATGCCGGCGCGCCGTTGGCCCGGCGGCGGTAGTCCGCATTGATGAAGAGCGC
>Ga0070741_10021354_pt1 | contig 10082 bp, 8 predicted proteins | sample Coa_R1_4_FD_66440 | JGI IMG/M metagenome (GOLD analysis project Ga0070741, IMG submission 66440) | Surface soil microbial communities from Centralia Pennsylvania, which are recovering from an underground coalmine fire - Coalmine... | ecosystem: Environmental > Terrestrial > Soil > Unclassified ...
ATGCGCAGCAGGCAGATCAGGTTAGGAAGGTGACGCACGGCTCCGACACCTCGCCAGGGTTTCAGGGCCGATACTGAAGCACGAGCCGCGCATTCGATGAGTCCGCCCGGGCGAAATGAGCCGAGCTGCCCAGCACACGGTTGATCGCATCCGCTCCACCGCGCACCAACACATCGAACGTGACGGAAGCACCGTTGGCCTCTGCGACGCTGGCGCGGCGCACGCCCGGCACACTCTCGAGCATTCGCTGCACCGTAGCGTAGTCGCTCAGAGTGGACACTCCCTGGATCTCGATCTGTGCGCGAATCTCGGTTTCAGCGAGAGAACTGCCCTGGGCTGGAGCCAGTGTGTCAACTGCGCCGTCGATGCCTGCGCTCAGTGGGCCACTCCAGCTCTGGCTCGTGAAATTCGTGTGCAGCGTCCATTGCCATTGTCCGGGGGGCGCGCCGGTGTCGCTCCGACCCACCAGCACCGCATCGCCTCCGTACTTCTGAGCGGTCTGCATCAATGCATCACTGCCGAGCTCAGCGCCCGCCGAGTCCAAAGGCGACAGCGGCACGAGGCTCACGGGCAAGCCGCGCGCCATGGCGGTCTGCTCGAGCTCATTGCGCGTCACATCTTCGGCTGTGCGCGGCGGCGGCGGATAGAGGATCACCAGTGTGAAAGGACGGTCCTTGTCCCACACGCCGCGCCCCGCAGCAGCAATTGCCCGCTCGACTGCGGCCCCGTCGAAAACGACCTGACTCTCTCCGCGCGGTCCCTGTGTATACGCCTTCACGTAATTCGGGGCTTCCGCAATCAGGCTGGCAAAGGCCGGATCCGCGGCGGACTCGCGCCGTCCGGTCGCCCGCACGAGAGCCTCGCGCATCGCCTGCTGGAGAGCGGCCGGGGACTGCCCGCCCCGGATATCTACTTCATAGACGCGGACCGCCCGGCCTGCCCAGGCGCACAGCGGCAGCGCGCAACAGGCAAGCCACGCCACGAGCATCGAAGCTGCGCAAGAGCGCGAATATCGGAAGTTCGGATAGGGCCTGCTGTCAGCCATGCGCAAAGGGTAAGCGTGCATCGGCGCATAGGTAAATTGGCCGCGCGCCCGGGGACCGGCGGAATGTAGAATATCACAGGGTCGGAGGCTCCCCGCCCGCGCAGCATTCCCTGCACAGATCATGAAAGAAGCACCGGGCATCACCTATCGCGATTCGGGTGTCGACATCGACGCCGGCGATGAGCTTGTCGAGCGTATCAAGCCGATCGTGCGCCGCACGCAACGCCCGGAGGTGCTGGCCGGTGTCGGTGGATTCGGCGCTCTGGTCGAGCTGCCTCAGGGCCGCTATCGTCATCCGGTACTCGTCTCCGGGACCGACGGCGTCGGCACGAAACTGCGCCTCGCCATCGAGACCGGCCGCCACGACAGTATCGGCATCGATCTGGTCGCGATGTGCGCCAATGACGTGGTCGTGCAGGGAGCGGAGCCGCTCTTCTTTCTGGACTACTACGCCACAGGCAAGCTGCGTGTGGATGTGGCCGAGATCGTCATCCGGGGTATCGCTGAAGGCTGTGCGCAAGCCGGCGCGGCCCTGGTGGGCGGCGAAACGGCCGAGATGCCGGGCATGTATGCCGGTGATGACTACGATCTCGCCGGCTTCTGCGTCGGCGTGGTGGAGAAAGCAGCGATCATCGATGGCAGCCAGATCCGTGCCGGCGATGCCGTGATCGGGCTTGCCTCCTCCGGACCGCACTCCAACGGCTTTGCGCTCATTCGCAAGCTCATCGGCATCGCCGGAGCGAATGCCGCGACGACGCTCGAGTCCGGACTGCTGTTCGACAGACTCCTCGCTCCCACCCGGATCTACGTGAAGTCACTCCTGGAGCTCATCCGCGCCGTCCCTGTACACGGCCTTGCGCACATTACCGGCGGCGGCCTCACGGACAACATTCCCCGTGTGCTCGCTGCGGGACTCGAAGTCGTGCTCGAGCGCCAACGCTGGCATCGCGACCCGGTGTTCGAATGGCTCCAGCGCACCGGCCGCATCGACGCGCGCGAGATGTATCGTACTTTCAACTGCGGTATCGGCATGGTGGCCATCGTTGCACCCGGCGAGGCCCAGGCTGCGATCGACCTGCTGAGCGCCCGCGGCGAGCGCGCGACGCTGATTGGAGAAGTCCGCCGCGGCGAGCGCGGCGCTGTCATTCTCGAGTGAGCAACACTACGCGGACTGCTCTGCGCCTCGCGGTTCTGATCTCCGGTCGTGGCTCCAACATGGTGGCGATCGCGCGCGCCTGCCGCGACAAGCGGATCGCCGCGCAGGTGAGCATCGTGATCGCCGATCGCCCGAGCGCGGGCGGCGTCGCTCTCGCTCGCGAGATGGGAATCGACGCTCAGGTGGTGCCGTGGAGCTCCGCCACGGGGGGCCCGGCTTTCGAGCGCGCCCTCATCGAGTGCATCGACGCTCACCACCCGGATCTGATCATTCTGGCCGGGTTCATGCGCATCCTCTCTCGCGAGCTCGTCGAGCACTACGCCGGCCGTATGCTCAACATCCATCCCTCCCTCCTGCCCGCCTATCGAGGGTTGCAGACCCATGTCCGCGTGCTGCAGGGCGGAGATGCCTGGCACGGAGCCAGCGTTCACTTCGTCACAGCCGAGCTCGATGGTGGCCCCGTCATCCTCCAATCCAGAGTGCCCGTGAAGCCGGACGACACCGAAGCCAGCCTTGCTGCGCGGGTGCTGTCGACCGAGCATGAGATCTACCCCCGGGTGATCGGCTGGATTGCTGACGGTCGGCTCGCCTGGTGCGGCGGCCGGCCATCATTGGATGGCGAGCCTCTGCAGCAACCCGTCGTGGAGAATTTCGGCGCGTTGCAGGACGATTGAGCGATCGTGATCACGCGCAACGGCAAGCACATTCTCCCCGCAGGGCTGCTGAGCCTGACCGCGCTCGCCTGCCAGGGGTTTGCGCTGGCCGATGAGCTGCAGCCCTTCGAGGCCTCGTACTCGTGGCAGTGGCACGGAATGACGGTCGCCGTTTCGACCCTCAAGCTCGAAAAGCGCGAAGACACCTGGGTCTATCGCTCGCGCAGCGAGCCGCGCGGGATTGGGCGCATGTTTTCCGAGCGCCCCACCCAGGAAAGCATTCTGCGTGTGACCGCCTCCGGCACCGAGCCGCTCAGCTACAAAGCGGATGACGGCACCTCCTCGACAAAACGCGACGTGGACGTCCGGTTCGACTGGCTGCACGGCCATGTCACAGGAGTCTACGAAGACACGCCGGTTGACATCCCCGTGCGGGCCGGTCTCCAGGATGACATGTCGGTGCAGATTGCGCTGATGGTCGACCTGCTGCGGGGCCATCCGCCCGCACAGGTACTGTTGCTCGACCGCGATGCGGTCCGGGAGTACAGCTACACGCGCGAAGGCGAGGAAACACTTGATACGCCTCTAGGGCGCGTGTCCACCGTCATCTACCAGAGTCACAAGCAGGGCTCGCCGCGGGTGGACCTGTTCTGGTGCGCACCCGCTCACGGCTACATTCCCATGCGCGTCGAACAGCGCCGCCTGGGCGAGGTGCAGTGGACCATGCAGATCCAGAAGCTCAAGCGCGACTGAAGATCAGGTCTTGGGCAGCGTCACCCCGCGCTGGCCCATGTACTTCCCGCCGCGATCGCGATACGAGGTGGAACAGACCTCGTCCGACTCGAAGAACAGCATCTGGGCTACCCCTTCGTTCGCGTAGATTTTTGCCGGCAGCGGCGTCGTGTTGGAGAATTCCAGGGTCACATGGCCTTCCCATTCGGGTTCCAAAGGCGTTACGTTCACTATGATGCCGCAGTTGCGGACAAAGACACCCGCTTCGAGGGCGAAATTTCCCGTCTCTGGCACAGTGAGGCAGTAGACATCATGATCGCCCGGAAGGTGGCGCACAGAGGCGACCTTGTGATTGCGGTAGCGGGCGAGCCCGCGAAATTCGGCCACTGCTTCCGGAAAACGCCTGAAGACTGAGCGGTCGCATTCCAGGAGCTGCGCCGCGCCTCGGATCGACCCGGTGACGTGCCCCAGGCGGCTCAAGGCAGGACGGATGGCGAGGCCGTGCTCGGTTGGACCGAAATCCTCACCGTAACTCTCGGCATTGTGCAGCCGGATATGCTCCGCTGCACCCATCGGTATGATGTTAGTGGGTCGATTATTGCGTCGATCAAAATCGCCATGATGGCGGTGCGTACCGGCGCTCTCCGCATACACCTCGTGGCGTAGATTCCACTCATCAGCCAGCCGGTGAGTGGGGCACATGACATTCTCTATTGGTTGATAGACAGCCTCATAGCCACGGAACAGATCGCGATAAAGGGGCATTAGCGCATCGCCAGGCCGGAGCCTATGCGCCTCGATCATCCGTCCATCGCGTCGAATGAAGTGGTGATCAGGCGTGGTGTGGATCTTCTCGCCGCTGTCTAGCCTGATCTCCAGCAGGGCGTCGCGTCCGATGAAACGCGGAACGTCGAGAAGCGTGACCAGCACACGACCTGCCGGGCCTATTCCGTAGCCCCAGTACAGCTGTCCGACCTCGTGACCGCGGGCCATCTGCTCGAGGGTAGCCGAGGTCCCATCGACGAGCGCCACACGTGTATCGCCCCGGAAACAGCGCGCGAACGTCGATTTCCCCAGGGTCACGACCAGCACGTTGCGCGGCACACGGAAGTACTCGACGGTGCGCGCCAGCGCGAAGGAGTTGGGCGGAATGATGCAGACATCCGCGCGCAGGTCCACGAAGCTTTTTTCGTCGAAATTCTTCGGATCGACGATGGTGGAGTTGATGTTGGTGAAGATCTTGAACTCGCTGGCGCAGCGCACGTCGTAGCCATAGCTCGAGGTGCCGTAGGACACGATTTTCCTGCCCTCCACGTAGCGGACCTGGTCCGGCTCGAACGGCTCGATCATGCGGTGCTCCTGTGCCATCCGCCGGATCCAGTTATCGGACTTGATGCTCATCGCCTGCTCTCCCCGCGGAAAATCTTCAGCTCTCTTCGACCACGATCTTCGGAAATACGCTGCTGCGGTCGCGCGCGCGCAACGACAACGCGGCCGCCGTGCGGCGCGCCATGGCGAAATACGCCTGCGCTCGCGCGGAGGCCGGCGCTGCGATCACACTCGGGCGGCCACTATCGGCTTCCTCGCGAATGTGCGCATCGAGTGGTAACTCTCCGAGCAACGCCACACCGTACTGCGCCGCCATGCGAGCGCCGCCGCCAGCTCCGAAGATGTGCTCCGTGTGGCCGCAGTTGGAGCAGACGTGCACACTCATGTTCTCGACGATTCCCAGCACGGGCACCGAAACTTTCTCGAACATCCTGAGGCCCTTGCGGGCATCGGCGAGTGCGATGTCCTGCGGTGTCGTGACGATCACGGCACCGGCCACCGGAACCCGCTGCGACAAAGTGAGCTGGATATCACCCGTGCCGGGCGGCATATCCACCACCAGATAGTCGAGCTCGCCCCAATCGGTTTCGGACAGCAGCTGTGACAGAGCCTGCGTGACCATCGGACCGCGCCAGACCATCGGCTGCTCGGCATCGACCAGGAATCCGATCGACATGGCGGCGATGCCGTGAGCGGCCACGGGCTTCAGATGCTTGCCATCCGGGGAGCCGGGATGCTCGCCCGCCAGCCCCAGCATCAGCGGCTGGCTCGGGCCGTAGATGTCGGCGTCCAGCATGCCGACGCGCGCCCCCTGGGCGGCCCAGGCAAGCGCGAGGTTGACGGCGACCGTGGACTTCCCGACGCCGCCCTTGCCCGAGGCGACGGCGACGATGTTCTTGATGCGCTCGAGGGGCTTGAGGTTGCGCTGGACGGCGTGAGCCCGGATCTCGGCCACGAGCTCGAGGGCCAGGGGGATCGTGATCCCTGCCCCGGCCAGATGGCGCTTCAGGCCCTCCGCCAGCTCATCGTGGTAGCCGCCCACAGGAAAACCCAGCCGGATGCGGGCTCTGGCGCCCTCCCCGGCGGGACGCAGGTCCTGCACCGCTTGAGCGGCGCCCAAAGACTCCCCAAGGTAGGGATCCGCGTATGAATCCAAAGCCGCGCGCAGTGCGTTTAGGCTGGCATCATCCATCATGTTGAGAGGCCGGGGAGGACAAAGGGTTCGGATTGTAGAGGCTGCGGCGAGCGCGCGCTCGGCGGCCGCGTCCTACAGCCGGCCTCGTCCAAGGCTGTGGCATAATCCTGCTGCCCGCAGGTGCGAGCTCGCCAGCCGCCGCGCCGGCAGCGGACAACCCGAGCAAAACTGGCGGAGGCACCAACTACCGCGGGCGTCGGAATCCACAGCGCATGCCCACGGGGACCGACCCGGAGCTGAATGAGCTTTTTCACGAATTTGCGTGCGGACCGGCTGATCACGGAAATCCGCTCGACGAACGACCCGTCCAGCCCCGCTACGCAGAAGGCCGTCGCGCGGCTGAGGGACCTGGGACCGGGGGCGATCGAGCCCGTGTTTGCCGCGCTGCCGGACGCGAGCAAGAGCGCCACCGTCGCACTCGTCGAGGTGCTGGCGGGGCTCGTCAGTCAGAAGACGTTTCCGCAGTTCGTGCGGGGCCTCGTGGAAGGCAGCGCCCGGGTCATCGCCGGTATCTCCTGGGCCTTGACCAGCAACCGCAGCTATCCCCCCCACCTGCTGATCGAGGCACTGGCGACGCCCGGGATCTCCAAGCCCGCCATCCTGGAAGTCATCGCGGCACAGAAGACTCGCTTCGGAGTGCGTGAGCTGCTCAGCGCCGCCTACGCGCAGGAGCCCAACGAGAAGGCGGCACTGTTTCGCATCATCGGCGAGATCGCCGATGCCAGCGCCGTACCCGAGCTCGTCGGGCGGGTGCAGGGCAAGGATCCCATTGCCCGCGTGCACATCATCAACCTGCTCGCGCGCTTCAACACTCCCGAGGTACAGACTTCGCTGCAGGCGCAGCTTCGGGACCCCAACAAGCTGATCCGCGGAGCCACTCTCTCCGCGCTGCAGCGCATGGACGGGCCGATCGATATCGAGCGCATCTGCGCGCTGCTGAAGGATCCGGAGATCGATGTCCAGAACAAGGCGATCGATGTCGTCATCAAGGCGAATCATCCCGAGACGATCCGCTATCTCATCGAGGTGCTGAAGGACGAGAACGAGAATGCGCGCCGCGCAGCGGTGGAGGTGCTCAACGAAGTTGGCAACGCAAAGTCCGTGAAATACCTCCTCGAGGCGCTCAAGGACAGCGACTGGTGGGTACGCAGCCGCGCCGCGGATGCCCTCGGAAAGATTGGCGGCCCGCGCGTGATCGAAGCGGTGCTGCAGCTGGTGCGCGACAAGGACGATGACATCCGCCGAGCAGCGATCGAGATCCTCAACCAGACCAAAGACGAGCGGGCGGTCGAGTCCTTGATCCAGGCGACTCATGATGCGGACTGGTGGGTGAGCGAGCGCGCCGTGGACGCCCTCGCCGAGATCGGCAGCAAGCGCGCGCTGCCGCGGCTGACCGAGATGCTGCAGGCGGGCAATACCAAGGGGCTGCCCATTGTGGTCCGGGCCATCGGCAGGCTCGGGGATTCGAAGTTCGTGGACATGCTGATGCCGCTCGTGTCCCGCTCGGAGCGCGAGGTGCGGCTCGAAGCCATTCAGGCCCTGGCGAAACTGGTGGACGAGCGCCGCGTCGATCAATTGCGGCTCGAGCTGCAGACCCAGGCGTCCTCCAACGACCAGACCATCGCGCGTATGGCCGCTTCGGCCATGGCAGAGCTGGACAATCGCCTGCTGGGAGGCCTCACACCGACCGGTACGGGCCCCACGGGGGGCACCGTCGGCCATCCCTCGGGCATACCTCCATCGGCTGTGCGACCACCCCTGCCGCAACCGCCCGAGGGCAAGACGCTGCTCATGTCGGAGACGGCGGTCGCGCATGCCACCAAGCAGGGCGAAGCCGCCGCGCGACTCGACATCGGCACCCTCAAGCCGGGCGACATCATCGAAGGACGCTACAAGTACATCGACCGCATCGGCCGGGGCGCCTTCGGCACCGTGCTGCTGATGGAGGATACGGTGGTCGATGAGCGGCTGATCCTGAAGTTCCTCAATCCAAACGTCTCGAACGACGAAGAGGTGATGAAGCGCTTCGTCCATGAGCTGCGCTACTCGCGCAAGATCACGCACAAGAACGTGATCCGCATCTATGACTTCCTCTACATGCAGGGCAACTACGCCATCTCGATGGAGTATTTTCCCTCGCATACGCTCGGCAGCGAGGTCGTCAACGAAAAGCCGCTCGAGCTCAAGCGCGCGATCCGCTTCGGCATCGACATGTGCACCGGCATGACCGTGGCACACCAGGTCGGAATCGTGCATCGCGATCTGAAGCCGGCCAATGTCCTCATCAACCAGGAGGGGCTGCTCAAGATCGTGGACTTCGGTGTGGCCGCCGCACACCGCGAAGGCGATACGCAGCTCACGAAGACCGGTTACGTCATCGGCTCGCCCAAGTACATGGCGCCCGAGCAGATCCTCGGCAAGAAGGTCGATGAGCGCGCCGATATCTATGCACTGGGTGTCATCATGTACGAGATGCTCTCGGGAGTGCCCCCTTATTCACGCGGCGATCACATGTCGGTGATGTATCAGCACGTGCAGGGCAAGGCGCGCGCAGCCCGCGAGGTCAATCCGAATCTGCCGCAGGGCCTCTCGGAGCTGATCGCCAAGGCGATGTCCGTGGACAAATCGAAGCGGCACCAGTCCATGGAAGAGTTGCGCGCGGACCTCGAGCGATACGCCTGAGGGGTCGCGGCGGCAGCGGGGACGGCCGCTCTTGCCAAACTTCGTGCGTTACGTCAAATTTCCGGCCACAACTTATTGATTCCGCTGCCTGCCCCGGGCTAAACAACCTGCAGTATCCCGAGGCTTCTCGAGAGGGGTGGTCGTCTTGTCGCGTATCGACGCGTTTCTCAAGCTTGGCTCGCAGCAGGGCTGCTCCGACGTACATCTGGCGGTCGGCGTGCCGCCCATGCTGCGCATGCACGGCGATCTGCTTCCCATTAAATTCCGCGATCTGCGTCCCGGGGAGCTCGAAGGCTATATCAGCGAGATCCTCACTCGCGCGCAGTCCGAGATCTTCAACAAGGGCAACGACCTCGACTTCTCATACGTCTCTTCCGAGGGAGGCCGCTTTCGCGTCAATGTCTACCGCAAGGACACGGGCGTTGGGGCCACCTTCCGCGCCATCCCCTCCGAGGTGCCGACTCTTGAGAAGCTGGCGCTGCCGCCGATCGTCACGAAGCTCTGCGATTTCCATCAGGGCATGATCCTGGTCACCGGCTCCACCGGAACCGGCAAGTCCACCACGCTTGCCGCGATGATCGATTACCTCAACCAGACCCGCCGGCTGAACATCATCAGCCTCGAAGATCCCATCGAGTTCGTGCATCGGAGCAAGAACAGTCAGGTCATCCAGCGCGAGCTCGGGACGCACATTCCCAGCTTTGCGGAAGGTGTGCGCGCCGCAATGCGTGAGGATCCGGATGTCATCCTGGTCGGTGAGCTGCGTGACGCCGAGACCATCTCCATGGCCATGACCGCCGCGGAGACCGGGCACCTCGTGCTCGGCACGCTGCACACGACGAGTGCCGTGAAGACCATCGATCGCATCATCGATGCACTACCGGTCGAGGAGCGGGAGCAGACCAAGAGCTTCCTCGCGCAGAGCTTGCTGGCCGTGGTGACCCAGATTCTGGTCAAGACAGCCGACGGACGCGGCCGCAGGGCCATGTGCGAAGTGCTGATGATGACCAAGGCTATCGCCAAGCTCATCCAGACGGAGCAGACGCACCAGATTCCGACTCAGATGCAGACGGGCCGCGATCTGGGCATGTCGCTGCTGGACCAGGCGCTGCTTGCGGCCATCAACGCACGTGAGATCGATCCGGACGACGCCTACACGTATGCGATGGACAAGCGCGCCTTCCAGAAATTCGTGACCGACACGACCATGCTGCCCAAGATCGAGGTAGCCGCCGCCAATGCGACGGCGGCCTCCGGGTGAGGGAGCAAGATGGCCGAGATTGACGCTTT
>Ga0070741_10021355_pt1 | contig 10081 bp, 6 predicted proteins | sample Coa_R1_4_FD_66440 | JGI IMG/M metagenome (GOLD analysis project Ga0070741, IMG submission 66440) | Surface soil microbial communities from Centralia Pennsylvania, which are recovering from an underground coalmine fire - Coalmine... | ecosystem: Environmental > Terrestrial > Soil > Unclassified ...
TGCTCGACCAGGGTCGACCGCACCCGTTAGCAGCTTGCTGCCGAGGCAGGCCAGCCCGAAACGGGCCCCTTCCTCCTCGACGAAGACGGTCACCGCGATAGGCCGCCTGGGCGTGACGCCCCGGGCCCGAAGCAGGTCAATCGCGGCCAGCCCGGAGACCACGCCCAACGGCCCGTCGAACGCGCCACCGTCAGGGACCGAATCCAGATGGCTCCCGGTCACAATCGCGCCAGGTCGAGGGGCCGCGTGAGTGTCGCCGCCGGCCTTCGGAGTCGGCCGGCGGCGATACTCATCGGACCCCGAGACATCCCACCAAGCCCAGATGTTCCCGTTACGGTCGGTCTCGGCAGAAAGCCCTCGGGACGTTGCGCTTTCGATGAACCAGTTGCGCAACAAGGTATCGACCGAAGTCCAGGTATAGCGACGATAACCCGACGTCGTTCTGCCGATGGGTTCTAGGCCTTTCCAGAGCCGCGCGAAGGTCACTCCGCTGCTCATTGTTCGCTCGCCGTCGGGGCGCTTCGAGGTGATGCCTTCCTTCGTCGCTCGCTCCTTCGTCGCTCCCTCCTCAGTCCAGGCATCACCGCGCCCCGCCGCTCGCTCACATTGGTACCCGTACGCCGCGCTGCGTGGCGACGGTCGAGGCCTTCTCGTAGCCGGCGTCGGCGTGGCGCAGGACGCCCATGCCGGGGTCGTTGGTGAGGACGCGCTCCAGTTTCTGGGCCGCCAGTTCGGTGCCGTCGGCGACGCAGACCTGGCCGGCGTGGATGGACCTGCCGATCCCGACGCCGCCGCCGTGGTGGATCGACACCCAGGTCGCGCCGGAAGAGGTGTTGACCAGCGCGTTCAGCAGCGGCCAGTCGGCGATCGCGTCGGAGCCGTCGGCCATGCCCTCGGTCTCGCGGTACGGCGAGGCGACCGAGCCGCAGTCCAAGTGGTCCCTTCCTAGCACGATCGGGGCCTGGACCTCGCCGTTGGCGACCAGTTCGTTGAACCTCAGGCCGGCCAGGTGCCGCTCGCCGTAGCCGAGCCAGCAGATCCGGGCCGGCAGGCCCTGGTAGTGCACCTTCTCGCCGGCCATCCGGATCCACCTGGCCAGCGGCTCGTTCTGCGGGAACAGGTCGAGGATGGCCTTGTCGGTCCTGGCGATGTCCGCCGGGTCGCCGGACAGCGCGGCCCACCGGAACGGGCCCTTGCCCTCGCAGAACAGCGGCCTGATGTAGGCAGGCACGAAGCCGGGGAAGTCGAACGCGCGGGTGTACCCGGCCAGTTCGGCCTCACCGCGGATCGAGTTGCCGTAGTCGAAGACCTCGGCGCCGGCGTCGAGGAAGCCGACCATCGCGGCGACGTGATTGGCCATCGACTCGCGGGCCCGCCGGGTGAAGCCCGCCGGGTCTTCGGCGCGAAGGGCGGCCATGTCCTCGAACGCGACGCCGCTGGGCAGGTAGCTGAGCGGGTCGTGCGCCGAGGTCTGGTCGGTCACGATGTCGATCGCCGCGCCGCGGGCAAGGAAGTCCGGCACCACGTCGGCGGCGTTCCCGAGCAGGCCGATGGACAGCGGTCGGCTTTGGTCGCGGGCGGCGGTGGCCCGGCGGATGGCGTCGTCGATGTCGTGCGCCTGCTCGTCCAGGTAGCCGTGCTCGATCCGCCGGGTGATGCTGGCCTGGTCGCAGTCGACGCAGATCACCACGCCGCCGTTCATCGTGACGGCGAGCGGCTGGGCGCCGCCCATGCCGCCGAGGCCCGCGGTGAGCGTGATCGTGCCGGCCAGCGTGCCGCCGAACCGCTTCTCCGCTATCGCGGCGAACGTCTCGTACGTGCCCTGGAGGATGCCCTGGGTGCCGATGTAGATCCACGAACCGGCCGTCATCTGGCCGTACATGGTGAGGCCGAGCTGCTCGAGCCGGCGGAATTCGTCCCAGGTGGCCCACTGCGGGACCAGGTTCGAATTGGCGATCAGCACGCGGGGCGCCCACTCGTGGGTTCTGAGTACGCCGACCGGCTTGCCGGACTGGACCAGCAGAGTCTCGTCCTGCTCGAGGTCCTTGAGGGTGGCGATGATCGCGTGGTACGCGTCCCAGCTGCGCGCGGCCCGGCCGGAACCGCCGTAGACCACGAGCTGGTCCGGATGTTCGGCCACCTCGGGGTCGAGGTTGTTCATCAGCATCCGCATCGCGGCTTCCTGGGGCCAGCCCTTGCAGCTGAGCTCCGTGCCGCGCGGCGCGTGGATCGGTCCGTTGATCATGCCCACATCATTCCGCACCGGCGGGCAGGCGGGCAGGGCCGGCCGCGCACTAGGCGGTCGCGACCAGCTCTGCGGGCTCGGCGATGACGTCGACCAGGGCGCCGTTGCGCATGACCGTGATCGGCATCGGGCGGCCGATCGCGTCGGCGAACATCAGGCGCTGGAGGTCCTGTGCGGTCGCGACCGGCTTGCCGCCGGCGGTCAGCAGCAGGTCGCCGCGCCTGAGGCCGGCGTGTTCGGCCGGTCCGCCGCGGACCGCCTCGGAGACGAGCAGGCCGGTGGTCCGGCCGAGCCGCTCGCGCCAGGCGGTCGGCACCGGACCTGGCATCGTGACCAGGCCCAGGTAGGCGCGGCGCACCCGGCCGTCCTGCATCAGCGCGGAGATGATCCGGCGGGTCGTCGCGTTCACCGGGACGGCCATGCCCAGGCCGACGCCGGCCACCGCGGTGTTGATGCCGACGACGCGCGCGTCCGAGTCGGCGAGGGCGCCGCCCGAATTGCCCGGGTTGAGCGCCGCGTCGGTCTGGATCACGTCCTCGATCAGCCGGCCGCGGGCCGGCAGCGAGCGGCCGAGCGCGCTGACCACGCCAGCGGTGACCGAGCCGGCCAGGCCGAGCGGATTGCCGACAGCGACCACGAGCTGGCCGACGACGAGCTGGTCGGCCTCGCCCAGTTCGGCCGGATCCGGGGTCGTGCCGTTCGCCCTGATCACCGCGAGGTCGGAGAGCGGATCGGCGCCGACCACGGTGAACGTCGCCTCGGTCCCGTCGGAAAACTGGGCGGTGCCGCCGGACGCGCCGCCCACCACGTGCGCGTTCGTGAGCACGAAGCCGTCTCCGGTGAATACGACCCCCGACCCCAGGCCTTCGCGCCCCAGATGCGGTACCCGCAGGCTGGCCACTTTGGGGGTGAGCTTCGCGGCCACGCCGGAAACGATCCGCGAGTACGCGTCCATTACCATGATTACAAGATTACAGCGCAGTCGGGACCGCATCAACCGCTCAAATCGGCCTAGCGCGGCCCTGATCGGCGGCGTCTTGGGTGCCGATGTGCGACGTTGGCCTGCCGAGGCGCCCGCGACGACCGAACCGGCCCGTCGCCTGCCCGATTTGCGCCGCATGTCCGGCCGCGGCGACCACCTCCCGTGTTAGAAAAGTGCTCTGTGTTGAAAAAGGTGCCATATCTGACACCTTTCCTGCCACGAAGCACTTTTCTGACATATAAGGTGCCCCATCCGTCACTCAGGTCGCGGCAGTAACACTCGCGGGAGGGCTAGCGGTGGCGGGCGCGGCGGAGGTTAGGGTCTGGCGGCGGCTAGTTCGGTGCGGAAGCGCTCGTAGTCCGTCAGTTCCTTGCCGGTGGGGACGAGGACGAGTTCCCTTGTCACGGTCTCGATGCGGGAGCGGATCGTCTGCACCGCCTGGTCGTGTTCGCGGTCGGCGGCGAGGATCACCATGTTCTGGCACCACGACGAGATCAGCGAACCGAGCAGCAGCAGCGCGACCACCATGACGATCAGCCACGGGATCAGCGACAGGTCGTTGACCAGGGACGACGGCGCCTTGCGTGCCACGTGGAACTGGCCGTAGGCGAGGATCACCCCGATCCAGGCAACGCCGGCCGCCACGAGCAGGAGCAGCAGCCACTGCGCCATCGCGACCAGCCGCCACCAGGGAGTGATCCTGTCGCGGGGCGGCAGGCCGCGGGTCACGGCCGCGCCGAGGGCCTCCTGCGCGTGGCCGGCCCGGGAGCGGGCCGCGTCCCTGACCGTCTGCGACCACGGCTCGGGCAGCCCGGTGCCGCCGTGCTCGTCGGTGACCAGCGCGTCCGCGAACGCGGTGATCGCGTTGTCGATGTCCGAGCGCTGCGCCTGCTGAGGGCCGGCCTGCTCGGGCTGCCTGCCGGACGCGCGGCCAGCCGGTGCGTGCCCGGGCCGGAGGAACCGGCCGAGCGGCCAGCCGACGTAGCGCAACGCGATGCGCTCCCGGGCGCCATGCAGTGTCTCGGTCACCGCGGACATGCCCGCCGCCTTCTCGAACGCGACGGTCAGCGCGGCCGCTGGCGCGGTCGGTACGAAGCTGACCGGATCGAGCGCGGGAACATCCGCCGACGTCGCGTCCTCCCAGGGCGGGCGGGAAGCCGGCGCGGCATGGCCGTTCAGCGAGGACGGTGGGCTCCAGTCCTCCGCGCCCGCCACCTCCCACGGGGGCAGCGACGGGGCCTCCGGCTCCTCGGCGGCTTCCTCCTCGGCCCACAGCTCCCAGGGCGGTACGTCGCGGGTGCCGTCGTCGGCGTCCGCGGCCCCCTGCGCCGCGATCAGCGTGGCTCGCTCGACGGGAGGCACGCCGGCCAGCGGCTCGCCCGAATACACCGCGAAGCGGTCGAGCAGCACGTCGATGTCCGCGGCGATCCGGTCGCTGGCCGCGTGGCGGGCGGCGACCGCGACCGCGAGGACGGCCTTCAGCTCGTCCAGGCCTGCCCCGGTGGTGGCGGAGGTGACCAGGACCTGGGTGTCCAGCAGGCCTTCGGCGTCGAGGAGACGACGCAGGTCGGCGGCGCAGTCGTCGACCTCTTCCGGGCTCAGCGTGTCCGACTGGTTCAGCACGACGCTGGTCACCGCGGAGTGCCCGGCCAGCGGGACCAGGTAGCGCTGGTGCACCGCGGCGTCGGCGTACTTCAGCGGGTCGAGCACCCAGATGAGCATGTCGGCGAGCTTGACCAGGCGATCCACCAGCGCCGCGGAGCCGGACACCACCGAGTCGTGATCCGGCAGGTCGAGCAGCAGCAGGCCGTTCAGGCTGGTCTCGCCCTCGTCCAGGGCGCTGGCCCGGGCATACCGGTGCCGCCGCTGCACGCCCAGCCAGTCGAGCAGCGGAGCCGCGCCCTCCATTCCCCACACACACGCGTGCGAGTGCCTGGTCGTCGGCCTGGTCACGCCCGTGGGCGAGAAGGTGGCGCCGGAAAGCGCGTTGAACAACGAGGACTTGCCGCTGCCGGTGCCGCCGGCCAGCGCCACCACGGTGTGCGTCGCGGACATCCGCATCCGCTCGCCGGACCGGCGCAGCAGTTGCTCCGCGTCCTTGAGCAGGGCCGGGTCGAAGCCGGGGCCGTCGGCGGCCGCCCGCGCCATGCCGAGGCGGGTGAGCTCGGCCAGCGCGGCCAGGCGGGTCGTGACGTCGCCGCTCGTGGTGCTGCTCGTCACGGTCATCTGACCGCCTCCAGTGAGTATTCGGCCTGGTAGAGGCGGATCGCCGCGACGTCGTCGCACGGTCCGGCGGACTCGATCACCGCGTCAAAGCCCAGCATCTCCTCGTCGTACAGGAGCCGAATGTGATCCAGCAGGTCGGCGCGGGCCTTGGCGAGCACGCTTTCTTCGCTGGCGGGGTCGGCGGGGCCGGCCAGGAGGCCGCGCGCCTCGACGGCGACCGGCTCGTCGGCTCCCTCGGCGAGCATCGCGGTGGTCAGGATCAGGCCGAGCGCCTCCGGGTTGCGGTCGGGAAGGAGCTGGCTCACGCTGTCCTGCCAGGCGGCGACCGCCCGCGCGGTACGCAGCGGGAAGTCCGACGACGAGCGCCCGGCGAGTCCGGCGGGCGCATGGTACGGATGCTCGCCGAAGGCGGATTCATAAACGGCGTTGACCTGCTGATTCCTCGCCCGCTCCGCGGCGGCGTCGGCGAGCAGCAGGGCACCGGCCGGGGTGGCCCGCCAGCGGGCCTGCACCTGTTCGGCGGCCCGGTCGGCCAAGGACACCACGAAGGACTCCAGGGCCGAGCGCAGCGCCACGTTGAGCGCGGCGATCCGCTGCGGGCCGCGGCGAGCCCGGCGGCCCTTGCGCGGCTGCTTCTGCTTGGCGGGACCGGGCCTGGCGCCCTGGCCACGGCGGCGGAGGTCGCCGCTTGCCACGCAGTCCTGCCAGCGGGCCAGCACCTCGCCCTGGAGCAGCACGCCGTCCTGCAGGCCCTTGCGGGTCTGGGCCAGCGCCTGCTGGTACGCGTCCGCGGCCAGGCGCTTGAGCTCGGCACGCAGCACGACCTGCGCCTCGACGTGGGCAGCGACCCTCGGCACCCGGGTCTTGAAGGTGTCCAGCACGCCAGACATCGTCTGGGTGAGCACCGCCACCCTTCTGTCCGACTTGCTGGCGGTGTCGGCCAGCCAGTTGCGGATCTCCTGGTAGGCGTCCGGCGGCAGCATGCCGTCCAGCAGCGGGATCTCGGGGATCACGAACCGGTCGTCGGCTGTGATGCCGTTCGCGTCGAGCATCGCCTCGAAGTGGTCCACCAGTTCGCCGCGGTGGCTCTGCGGGACCCGGGACAGCACGACCCCGAGCGCGGCACGCCGCTCCCTGGCGTGCTGGAGGATCTCCCATACCGGGCCGTCCGCGTACCGGCTGGAACTGGTCATGAACAGCCACAGGTCGGAGGCGTCGAGGAACTGGTAAGCGAACTCGTGGTGCGCCTTCACCACCGAATCGATGTCCGGGGTGTCCAGCAGCGCGATGCCGCGCGGCATGCCCTCGCTGGCGGCCAGCACCAGCAGGCCGTCCCGGCCCGGGCGGGCCAGGCCCTCCTGGCGAACCCGGGGCAGGGTCGGCAGGAAGTTGTTCTCCGCGAACCAGTCGATGTCGTCCGGGTGGCAGGCCAGCACCGGACTGTTCGTGGTGGGCCTGCGTACGCCGGTCGCGCTGACCTTGGTACCGACGATGCTGTTGATCAGGGTGGACTTGCCCGCGCCGGTGGAGCCGACGAGCGCGACCAGGACGGGCGCGGCGGACCTGCGGACCCGCGGCAGCAGGTAGTCGTCAATCTGGCTGAGGAGCTTGGCGCGTTCGGTCTTGACCTCGTCGGAGCCGTCGATCTCGAAGACGAGCGGGATGGCGGCGATCCGCTTTCTGAGGTTGAGCAGAGCGGCCTCGAGAAGGCGCGCGTCCACGCGGACGTGCGGCTGAGGCTGCTGCTCACGCTCGGGCTCAGGTTGAGGTTCGGATTCAGGCTCGGGCACGGGCTCGGGTTCGGGCCCGGCCGCTTGCTTGGGCTCGGGTTCGGCTTCGGCCGCCTGGCCGAGCTGAGGCGCCTGCTGTGGCTCCCGCGCGGACTCGGGTTCGCGTGCCGACTCGGGCTCAGGCGCTTGCTCAGGCGCTTGCTCAGGCGCTTGCTCAGGCGCTTGTTCGGGCGCGCGCCGAGAACTGTCAGTAGCGGAATGGTGACCCGGGGCAGTCATCACTATGGTGTCATCCCCGCTTCGGCCCCGACCATCACCACCGTCCGCCACCTCACTGGTCACTCCATCCACATCAGGGTCATGCAGCTCGTCAGCCACAGAGGTATCGGCATCTGGCATCGACGACGATGCCACGCCCTGACTATCCATCATTCTCCTCGGCCCCTGGCGGGGTGCTCACCTGGCACGGGGAGTTTAATCCCTTTTGTCTCCCTGAGGTATCTGGAGTTGCCGGCTACCTCCTTCACCACCAGGCTTGCCACTTTTCGAGCGTTGAGTCAATTGTGCGCTGACACGGCAGGGTACCGTCCGCGATTACCGAAACGGGTGCACATGGATTGCATCTGTAGCTGACGACCGTATCCACCGCACCGGCCATGACGTGTCGTCAAGGCCCTCTCGTGCGATAATCGAGCCGCGTGCGGGACGTTAACCGCAAACACGCCCAAGGGGATGGTATGGCCCACAGCAAGCGCCGCGGTCCACGGCGATGACCGGCCAGACGAAGCCCGTTACGGTGCTCCTCGTGGATGACCACGCGCTGGTCTGCGAAGGGTTGCGCGGTATTCTCGAAAAGCAAGACGACATGCGGGTGGTCGGCCAGGCCAGCGACAGCGACAGCGCGGTCACCCTCGCCGGGGATGCGCAACCCGATGTGGTCCTGCTGGACGTCGAGATCCCAGGCGGCGACGCGGCGACCACCGTGCACCGCATCCTCGATTGCTCGCCTCGGTCCCGGGTGGTCATCCTCAGCATGTACGAGGGACCGCACCTCGTCGAGGCGCTCCTCGGCGCGGGCATCCGGGGCTACCTGCTGAAGAGCGTCCACTGGCAGGAACTCGTGGCGGCGATCCGCGCGGTCGTCGCCGACGATGACCGGGTGGTACTCGGCGTCTCCCGGGAGAGCCTGCGCCCGCTCCAGCTCGCGTCGGCCGCGGAAACGCTGTCACCGCGCGAGCGCGAGGTCCTCGGGCTGGTGGGCGAGGCGCTCAGCAACCGGCAGATCGCGAGTCGTCTCTCGCTGACCGAGGCCACGGTCAAGCGGCACCTCAGGAACATTTTCGTCAAGCTCGGCGCGGTCTCCCGGATAGACGCGGTCAATAAGGCCGCGTTGCCAGCGGCCGGGGCCGGCCCTGGCCCGTCCCCCGCCACAAGGCGCCGGATCGTCGCGAGCGCGGACACCCCGGCGGGCCAATCCTGAGGGATCCACGGGTCCGGGTCCCACGCTGGCTCATACTGGGTCACACTGCCGCGTGCCGGTTCCTGAGCCGCTCGGCGAACTCGCGCCACTCCGCGCTCATCGTTTCCGCCACCTGGCTGACGTCCCTCAGCCAGTGCATCGGTATGGCGTCAATGAACTCCCGCCATTCGTCAGCCTTCGTCGAGCGCGCGGCCATCCAGCGCAGGAAGGCCCGGCCGCCGTCGGTGTACTTCAGCGCCGGGTCACCGGCTAGCTTCGCCGAGATCGTCGGCCAGGCCAGCGGCGGCTGAGAGTTCCTGCCGATCCGGGCACGCAGCGGGCTCGGGGCCAGCGCACTCTGCGCCAGCGGGCCCCGAGACAGCGAACTCAGAGGCAGCGAGCCCTGAGACAGCGGAGAGCCCTCGGGTACCGGAGCGGACAGGCCCCCGGCCGGCCGCACGGGGGGCGCCATGGCCAGCTGCCGGCCGCGCTCCTGCGCCGCGCAGTCCCACCCGCGGCGCAGCCGCTCCCGCACGTCGTGCACGGTGCCCAGCGACACGTCCGCCTCGCGGGCGACCTCGCGCAGCGGCGCCTCCGGATGGGCGCCGATATACGCGGCGGCACGCTTTCTTCCTTCCGCGGCCGACAGCGGCCTGCGCCTGCCGTCGCGCCCGAGTCGCTTGCCACGGAACTGCATGTCGTCGGTGGCGCGGTTCCGCAGCGAGGCAATGGTCTTCGCGCTCAGTCCGGAGATCTCCGCCACGGCGCGATCCGACCAGTCGGCATGCGCGGCCAGGACGCGTTTCGCCCCGGAAATGCGATCGGCCTTGGAGAGCGGCAGCCCGTGCAGGACGTTCGACTTGATGGCGAGAACAAGCGCTTCCCCGTCCGTGCAGTCGACGAGGCGCGCGCGAATGGTCACCTCGCCACGCAGCTTGGCCGCCTCGACCCGGTGCATCCCGTCGATGATCCGGTAGTTGCCTTCCTGGACGAGGATCGGCGGTAGCTTCGTCGTTCCCGCGGCATCGGCGAGCAGCCGGATGTGAGCCGGGTCGGTCCCCGCTTGCCGCAGGTAGAACCCGGGCACGAGAGAGCTCACCTGGACGTCAGTTTCCGGCAAATGCTCGATGCCGCTCATGGCGTCTAGACCGTCATAATCAGCGGCGCCAATAAAACCGCTTTCCGCGGCCGTTATCTGAATTTCAGCCGTCACAGAAATCCTCGCTCTTTACCGACTTCAGGTAGCCGCCCCTCATTAACCAGCGGCGACGTCACGAGGAAACATTAATCGCGGCCCTTGACGCAGGCAATACGATTACCACTAAAGCGGCATCACTTCCTCCTATGGCGCCTAAAGGTGTAATTCCAGAGGCAGCCCGCATGCGTCTTTCGACATCCTCGGGATGCGCCTTCGAGAGCCACCAGACGCACCGCCTGGC
>Ga0070741_10021356_pt1 | contig 10081 bp, 3 predicted proteins | sample Coa_R1_4_FD_66440 | JGI IMG/M metagenome (GOLD analysis project Ga0070741, IMG submission 66440) | Surface soil microbial communities from Centralia Pennsylvania, which are recovering from an underground coalmine fire - Coalmine... | ecosystem: Environmental > Terrestrial > Soil > Unclassified ...
GTTGCCGGGGGCGTGTAATAGGTCCCCACGCCAACTCGGAGCGCGGTTTTGCCATCTTCGGTGATGCGATAAGCAACACCCAAGCGGGGAGCGAAGTTCGCCAGATTATTGTCGGCGCCTCTTGCCGGGCAGCCTGGCTCTCCGCTGTAAACCAGACCTGCAGGAGCGTTTGTGTACCGCGCAGATTTCACTCCGGGTTCGAAGCACATGATCCTTCCGTCCTGGTCGTACGGGGGCAGGAACGGATCCCACCGCAGACCAAGATTTACGGTGAGGCGCTTGCTCACACGCCAGTTGTCCTGAAGGTAGAGGCTGTGTCGGGCGCCGGTGAGATATTCAAATGAACCACCGCCCTGCGTAAAGGACGCAGCCCTGCCGATCATGAAGTCGCCGAGACCGAGGCCGGTGAATTGTCCCGAGAACGAAAACCCTCCATTCATTCCAGCGGGGGAGTCGATGCTGTACCAGAGCCGCACCATCTCGCCGCCAAAACGCAGTTCGTGCGGGCCCTTGATCCATGTGAGGTTTTCGCGAATCGTGACGTCCGAGCGATTCAGGTTGCCGGTGTTGTTGGTCCCGATCGCCATGTTTGGGACGCTCACCGACAGTTCGCGAACCGCCGGCGTCGCGATCTTCACGCCTGCATCCGCAAGGTTGAACGGCGCGGAGCTGCGAGGGCCGCCGAAAAACTTCGTAAACCCGAAATTGGTGTTTAGAAGCAAGGTTGGGGAATGCGTGTAGGTGTAGTTTACGGCGCCCGTGTCGATCCGATTCAACATCGAGGTGGAAACGAGAGACAACAGGTTCTCACTCTGGATCACGGGGACCTTGTCCCAGGGATAGCGGAAGAAATGGCCGTTCATCTGGTGTTTGGTCCGCACATAATCAGCCTTCCCGAGAATCTCGTGGAAGTTTTGAATGTCCTCCGTTCCGAGATAGGTGAGTTGGCCCAGTGCCGGGCCGTTAGGGAGCGGAATATGTCCCAGTAGGTAATTGGCGACGGGACTGAGCCGGTTGGCTGGAATGAGATTCCCCGAGAATGGCTGGTTTGTGGTTGGATCCGTAATGGGCCGCGGCTGATCGGCAAAATTCCCGGTCCGCTCTTGCGCGGTGGGCACGAAGCTGATCAGGCCAGCCGGGGTTGTCCGCAGAAGCGTACCCTGGTAGCTGCCAAAATAGAACAGCCTGTTTTTCAGGATCGGTCCACCGATGGCTGCGCCGAACTGGTTCCGATTGAGTGCATCGGCGCTGGCTGCGAAATAGTTGCGTGCGTTGAAATCGCCATTGCGCACGAATTCAAACAGCGAGCCATGGATGCTATTGGTCCCTGATTTCGTCACGATATTAACAACCGCGCCGGCGGCATTGCCGAACTCGGCGGAGAAATTACCGGAGACGAGATTGAACTCCTCCACAGCATCCGGATTGGGGAAGGGCAGATTCTGGTTCTGCTGTGTGTCGTCATTGCCTGCGCCGTCCATCTGATAGTTCACTCCAGCCCAACCGGCGCCGTTCACATTCGGTGTGATATAGAAGGGAACGTTTCGCAGGGCGGGAGCATTGCGTGAGAAGTCTGTTGTGCCGGCAGCGACAAACAAGAGCGTCTGCGGCGACCGTCCGTTCAGCGGGAGTTCCAGCAGTTGCCGCTCTCCCACGAGTTGCCCCGTGCTCATTGAACGTAGATCCACCAACTCGGCGCTCGCGCTCACCGCCACCTTGCTCGCCACGGATCCGAGTTGCAGTCCAATGTCAGCAGTGGCCTGTTGATTGACCGTCAGCGTAATCCCGTCCTGAACATAGGTCGTGAAGCCCGGATGTTCGGCCGTGATCTGATACATACCGACCGGAACCAGCGGGAAGAGGTAACCACCACGCTCATCCGTAACGCTACTCTTCTGATAACCTGTGGCAAGGTTTAGAATTGTGACCTTGGCTGCGGCCACGCTTCCCCCGGACTGATCAGTAATGGTGCCGGAAAGCGAAGCGGTAGTGTACTGGGCGCAAATGTTTGGAACGAGTGATTCGATTAAAAGCAGGAGTCCAACGAGCCTGAATCGCTGTCCGCTCCTACCGAAAGTCTGCATAACCCCTCCTCCTGAACGTGCCATTGCCGCAAGTCCCGGCACAAGCTGATCTTCAGTGATGATCGGAATTATGTCCCAACGGAGCCGCGTTGTCAATCCCATATTCCCTTGCACGCATTCTCTAACTCTTCTGTTGAACGGAACCCGACAAAATCCAAACCGGCACTGGTTGACATCTGTTCACGCGCGATAGATCATCAATAGTGATCAGTTCTGTCAGCATGGGTATTCACGTAAGGTCGTTGTTCCTGATCGGGTTCCTCCTCCCTGCCAGTCCTTCGTTTTCTCAAGGCCCGCCAAAAGATACAACCGCGGAAGAGTTCTTCGAGACACGGGTACGGCCCGTTTTAGTCAAGAATTGCTTCGCCTGTCATACGGCGTCGAAAATGGGCGGTCTCCAACTCGACTCGCGCGAGCATCTCCTCGCGGGCGGTAAAGACGGTCCGGTGATCGTGCCGGGAGATCCCGGAAAGAGCGTTCTGATTCAAGCCGTGCGGCAGACCCACGAACGTTTCAAGATGCCACCATCGGCCAGATTGCCCGACGAGACCATAGATGATTTGTCCGCTTGGGTGAAATCCGGGGCTGTCTGGCCGGCGGATGCAGCCACTGTCACCCAGCCTGTTGCGCAGGCGGCCGAGTATGTGATCCGGCCGGATCAGCGCGCATTCTGGGCTTTTCAGCAGGTTCACAAACCAGAGATCCCAAAGGTGAAGAACACTACTTGGCCGCATGGTGATATCGATCGTTTCATTCTGGCGAAGTTGGAGGAGAAACATCTTCAGCCCGTTAGCCCAGCCGATAGACGAACTCTTATACGCCGAGCCACGTTCGATCTAATCGGCCTGCCGCCAACACCGGAAGAAGTGGACGCATTCCTTAGCGATAAATCGCCGAACGCATTTGCGGAAGTAGTTGACCGGCTCCTCGCCTCGCCACATTACGGCGAAAGATGGGGTCGGCATTGGCTGGATTATGCGCGTTATGCCGACGAGAAATACAAGCGAGGCGATGCCGCCTATCCGAACGCTTTCCGTTATCGCGATTGGATAATCCAGGCCTTCAATGATGATCTGCCATACGACCTCTTCATTAAGGCGCAATTGGCGGCCGATCTACTGCCGGCGGAGAATCGCGACAAACTCCTCCCCGCTCTCGGCTTCCATGGGCTGTGGTGGGCGCCCAAAGCGGACGACCGGGTCGACGTAACTACGCGAACATTTCTCGGTCTGACGGTTGCCTGCGCGCGCTGCCACGATCACAAATTCGATCCAATACCTACCCGGGACTTCTATTCCTTGCAGGGTGTCTTCGAAAACACGGAGAACTACGAAATTCCGCTGGCGCCGCGGGCCACCGTCGATGCGTATCAAAAAGTCAAAAAGCAGATCGACGATGAGAAGTCCGACATCAGTGAATTTATCGAAAAGCAGAGCACGGAACTTTCAAATCTGCTCGCCACCAAGACCTCGCGTTATATGCTCGTGGCTTGGAAGGTGATCAACGGCGCCGTGCCCGATGCTAAAACAGCCGCCGCACAGGCCAATCTCGATTGCGAGATATTAGAGCGGTGGATCAAGTACCTGAAGAATCCGGAGAAAGAGCATCCGTTCCTGAACACCTGGTACCAGGCACTTCAGCACGGCGGATCGGAAGGGGACGTCAAGAAAGCTGCCCAGGATTTTCAGGCACAGGTGAATGCTATTTTCGCCGAACAACGCCGGATTCAAGACCGAAATTACGTGAAACTGGGTGGAGCCGAGGGCGCCAAGCAAGCCGAGAAGCGCGAAACCACGAGTCTCGAATCGCTGGAGATCAAAAAGTATTACTTGTGGCGCGACCTCGCGTCCGAGCCTTACGCACGCGAAGGGAAAAAGTTCGACGGCGGCGTTTATTATTTCGGTCCCAAGCAAATCGACCGTTGGCTCTCGGGGGAATGGAAGGAGCACCTGGATGCCATGCGCAGCCGGCTTGCCTCTCTCGAAAAATCCTTGCCGCCACAGTATCCTTTCCTGCACGCCGTCAAAGATTCCGATCATCCGGCTGACATACGGGTCCACATCCGGGGAGAAGAAACCAACCTCGGTGAGGAAGCGCCGCGGCGATTTCTGCAAATACTCTGCGAGAGCTCGCCGAAGAGGTTCACGAAAGGGAGCGGCAGGCTCGAGTTGGCGGAAGCCATCGCGAGTCCCGCCAATCCGCTTACCGCTCGCGTGATGGTGAATCGCATCTGGGCTTTTCATTTCGGGCAGGGCATCGTGCGCACTCTAAGCAATTTCGGACAACTCGGCGACCGCCCCAGCCATCCGGAACTGCTGGATTATCTGGCTTCGCGTTTCGTTGAGAATCACTGGTCCATCAAAGCGCTGCACCGCGAAATCATGCTCTCCGCGGCATACCAGCTGAGCACGGATGACGCTGCGCCGAATATCGCGCAAGATCCGGCAAACCGGTTGATCTGGCGCGCCAATCTGGTGCCGCGATTGGATGCCGAGGCGTTGCGGGATGCAATTCTGGCTGTTTCCGGGGAACTCGATCTGAGGGTCGGCGGACCTGCTTCCAGATTGACCGCCGACAACAAGCGACGCACAGTCTACGGATACGTGAATCGCAACAAGCTCGATCCGACTCTGGAGTTGTTCGATTTTCCCAATCCAAATAACACAATCGAGCGACGCTCCGTCACGCTCGGCCCTCTACAGCGGCTGTTTTTTATGAACAGCTCTTTCATCGCCCAACGCAGTAGGGCGCTGGTCCAGCGGCTGAAACAGGAGGCTCCTGGCGGCGACGAATCGATGGTCATCAGGGCTTACCGGCTATTGTATGGGCGCGCGCCCACAAAATCAGAGATCGAACTCGGACTGGAGTTTCTGCGGAAAGGCGATGGAGCATGGCCGCGGTACGCACAAGTTTTGCTGAGTTCGAGCGAATTTATCACCGTGAACTGACCTTTTGGAAAGAAGATATGACCAGACGCGAAGCACTTAAATTGGCGGGTGGCGGATTCGGAATGTTCGGACTTGCCAATGTCCTCCATGGCCAGGCAAGCGCCGGCCCGCTGGCTCCAAAAGCACCGCACTTCCCGGCTAAAGTCAAAAATGTGATCTTCCTCTTCCTCAATGGCGGCATCTCGCAGGTGGATACGTTCGATCCCAAGCCGGCTCTCACCAAGCACGATGGCGAGCCAATGCCCGGCCCGAAAATCAAGACCGACCGTGCATCCGGCAACCTGATGCGTTCTCCCTACCAGTTTCAGAAGTGCGGCAAGAGCGGTCTCGAAGTGAGTGAGATTTTTCCGAAAATCGGCTCTCTGATCGACGACTTCTGTGTTATCCGCTCGACATATACGGATATCGGGAATCACGATGCCGGCCTGCTGATGATGAACTGTGGTCACACGCAGCTCGGCCGGCCATCCATGGGCTCCTGGCTCACATACGGACTCGGTACGGAAAACCAGAATCTGCCGGGTTTCGTCGTCCTCTGCCCCGGTTATCCAACAATGGGCGCCGAGTTGTGGTCCTGCGCGTTTCTGCCTGCAGTCTATCAAGGCACATACATCCCCAACCAGGAAAAAGATCCGCTCAAGATGATTCAGAACATCCGCAATCAGGATCTCAGCAAGACGGACCAAAAAGAGGAATTGAATTTACTCGATCGATTAAACCGGTCCTATTTCGGGCGGGTCGGCCATGAGGCGGAGCTGGAATCGCACATCCAGTCGCTCGAAACCGCGTTCCGCATGCAGACAGAGGCGCCTGAGGTATTCGACATATCCAAGGAAAGTGAAGCCACTCGGGCCCGATATGGGACCAGCGATTTCGGGCGCGGCTGCCTGATGGCGCTGCGTATGGTCGAAAAGGGAGTTCGCATCGTCGAGGTCTACTTCGGCAACGGCCAGCCCTGGGATAGTCACGACGACATTCTGGTGCACGGCCAGTTGGCTCGGGATGCGGACCCGGCCATTGCGGCATTGGTCCAGGATCTGAAATCGCGCGGACTGTTTGATTCGACCGTTGTGCTGGTTGGAAGCGAATTCGGCCGTACGCCGATGATCCAGAACAGCGGGTTGGAGAAGGTATGCTATGGACGTGACCATAACCCGCCGGGCTTCACGACCCTGATCGCGGGCGGAGGTTTCAAGGGCGGGATCGCCTATGGCGCAACCGATGATTTCGGCTTCAAGGCGGTCGAGAACCGCGCGCACGTTCACGACGTTCACGCTACGATTCTGCACCAGCTTGGAATCGATCATACGCGGCTGACCTATCGCTACAGCGGGAGGGACTTCCGCCTGACCGACGTGGGCGGAAACGTCATTCGAGAGATTCTGGCCTGAGCTTTTGGATCGTCGTCCCGATCTCCGGGTGGGAGTAGAATAGCTGCTAATGAGGATGCTACGTCGATCGGCAATCGGCCTTGCGCTCACATTCATTGCGATGTCCTCGGCGGCGCAAACCTCCACAGCACCGCCGTTCGAGTCGCAAGTGGAGCCGCTCGTGCGATCGAAGTGCCTGACCTGCCACAGCACGAAAACGCGGCAGGCCGGCCTTTCACTGGAGAGCCGCGATGATGTGCTCAAGGGAGGCAAATCCGGTCCTGCCATCGTGCCCGGAAAATCCGCTGAGAGCCTGCTCCTCGCCATGGTTACGTCAGGCAAGATGCCCATGGGCGGACCTCGCTTGGCTAGCGCCGAAATCGACGCCATCCGCCACTGGATCGATGGCGGCGCCCTGGCCCGAAACGACGACACCTCAAAAGCTGCGGCCGCGACCGTAACGGAGAGCGAAGTCCAGACGATCCTGGCCGCCAAGTGTTGGGTTTGCCACGGCCGGCGGGTACAACAGGCCGGCCTCGACCTGCGCACAAGGGAAAGGATGCTGAAGGGGGGCAAATCCGGCCCGGCGGTCTTACCCGGTAAGCCGGATGAAAGCCTTCTGATGAAGCGCATTGCCGCCCAGGAAATGCCGCCTCCAAAATTGCAGGAACAATATTCCGTCCGCGGCCTCACATCCGACGAACTCGAAAAAGTGCGGCAGTGGATCGCAGCGGGCGCAGCGGCGGACAACGAGAAGCCGCAAACCGCTGACGCCCGGCAGGATTCGACCCCAAAGGATCGCGCCTTCTGGGCTTTTTCTCCTCCCCAACGACCTGCGGTTCCGCGAGTGCAACACCACGAAACAGTTCGCAATCCGATAGATGCCTTTGTTCTCGAGAAACTGGAAGGCAAGGGCCTGGGCCTGTCGGCCGAAGCCGACCGCCTGGCGCTGTTTCGCCGCGCGTACTTCGATCTGATCGGATTACCGCCCACTCCGGAGGAGGCGCAGGCATGGCTGCGCGATCCCGACCCGAAAGCTTACGAACATCTCATAGACAGGTTGTTGGACTCGCCCCAATACGGAGAGCGGTGGGCCCGCTATTGGCTCGACGCCGTCGGTTATGCCGATTCCGAGGGTGGCAGCAGCGCCGACCAACCTCGGCCCCACGCCTGGCGTTATCGCGACTTCGTCATCCGTTCCCTGAATTCGAACAAGCCGTACGACCGGTTCCTCACCGAGCAGATTGCCGGCGACGAATTGTTCGATTACAAGGCCGTGAAGGAGTACACGCCTGAACAAGTGGATCTGCTCGCAGCCACCGGATTCTGGCGGCTGGCGCCCGATTCCACGTACAGCACCGAGCAGAACTTCATTGTCGACCGCATGGATGTGATCGCATCGCAGATCGAAATCCTGGGGTCGGCTGTGATAGGGCTGAGTGTCGGCTGCGCGCGCTGCCACGACCATAAGTACGATCCGATTCCGCAGCGCGATTACTACAGCCTGGTAGCCGTTCTGGCACCGTCTTACGATCCGTTCGCCTGGCTCTCGCCCAATTTGGCGTGCGACGGCGTGGGCGCGCATTGCGATGACAATAACACGCGATATCTGCCCTTGCTTGTGGCCGCCGAGCGCAAAAGCGCGGAAGCGCACAATGCCCCGCTGCGGAAGAAGATTGCCGAACTGGAAAAGTCGATCGAAGCCAAGGGGCTACCCTACCGGCAGAAGCTCGAAGCCGAAAGATTGGCACGCATAGGGGCAGAGCTCCGCGAGGACGTCCGTAAAGCTTTGGCCACTCCGGCCAATGAGCGCACCGCCGTGCAATCATATTTGCTCAAACGCTTCGAGACCGTCCTCACCATTAGCGAAAAGGACCTCACCCAGACCTTCGAAAGCTATCGCAAGGAGACGGAGGAAATCAGGAAGGAAATCGCTGGCGAGAAAGCGAAGCTGCAGCCGGATCCGAAGATTCGCGCGCTGTTTGATCTCGGGCCGGAACCGCCACCGACGCGGACTCTCCTGCGGGGTGAACCCACTACCCCCGGTTCGCTTGTCGAACCGGGAGCGCTTTCGGTATTGAGTTCCGCGATTCCTCCCTACACCATCCGAAAACCGTCGTACCAAAGTCAGACCAGCGGTCGCCGGCTGGCTCTGGCGCGGTGGCTGGTGGAACCAAACCATCCGCTAACTTCGCGTGTAATGGTCAATCGCATCTGGCAAGGGCACTTTGGAACAGGCCTGGTCAGTTCGGCCGGTAATTTCGGTCGCATGGGTTCGGGGCCTTCCAATCAGAAGCTGCTGGATTGGCTTGCGACCGAGTTCGTGCATCAGGGGTGGGATATCAAGTCGATGCACCGGCTGATCATGACGTCTGCCGTGTATCGGCAGGCCTCGCGCGCTGATGCCGGACGGCTGGAGAAGGACCCGGACAACGCCTTGCTCTCGCGCTTTCCGCTGCGCCGGCTGGATTCGGATGCCGTCCGCGATTCCATTTTGAAACTGGCTGGACGGCTGGATGCCACACCCTTCGGCCCTGCCCAGCCGATCAAGCTCATGCCTGATGGCGAGGTCATCGGCGAAGAAGGCAAGACCGGCGAAAGGCGAAGTATTTATTTGACGTCTCGCCGCAGTCGTCCCGTGACGCTCCTCGAAACCTTCGACACTCCGTTCATGAATCCGAATTGCGTGAGGCGGGCACAGTCCACGGTGTCGTCACAAGCGCTGGAACTGATGAATAGCGATCTGGCGCGGCAAGCCTCACGCCGCATGGCCGGCCGCATTATCGATAGCGTTGGAGATGACGTACGCGCACAATGTATTCGCCTTTATTGGCTCGCCTTTACCCGCGCTCCGAATGCCGAAGAGTTGGAAAGCATGCTGTCCACGGTGGCCGCGCTCGAGCGGGAATGGCTGAAACAGGTACAAACGGATGCCTCGGAAGAGCCGGTAAAAACGCGGGCGCATTGGCTCGCGCTGGCCACGCTTTGCCACACGGTTTTAAACTCAGCGGAGTTTCTCTATGTTGACTGAAACGGAAACGACCCGGCGCGGTTTTTTCAGCAGAGTGGCCGACGGGCTGCAAGGCGCCGCGCTCGCTTATCTTCTGGGAAACGATCTGTTCCTTGCAAATCCCGCTCTGGCCGCCGGCACGCCGCGCGTGTACGATCTCAAGCCCAAGGCGCCGCATCACACGCCCCGGGCGAAATCGGTGATTCAGCTTTTCATGAACGGCGGCCCCAGCCAGGTGGACCTGTTTGATTACAAGCCGGCCCTGGAAAAATTCGCCGGCCAGCCTCCCAGCCGCGATCTCGCCAGTATCGTTCGCGCCGTGCGCGAAACCGGCGGCCTGATGCCCTCGCCTTACAAATTCACGAAGCACGGCAAATCAGGCATCGAGGTTTCCGAGATTCTGCCCCACCTGGCGGAATGTGTGGATGACATGGCCGTTATCCGGTCCATGTTCACCACTCATCTGGCGCACGAAGCTGCGCTTTTTCTGATGCATGGCGGCCGGATTCTCCCCACTCGGCCCAGTTTGGGCGCGTGGGTGGTATACGGTCTCGGGTCGGAGAACCAGAACCTGCCCGCGTATGTCGTTCTGGATGATCCCAAGGGACCTCCGATCAACTTCATTCAAAACTGGCAGGCAGGATGGCTGCCCGCCGTCTACCAGGGCAC
>Ga0070741_10021357_pt1 | contig 10081 bp, 6 predicted proteins | sample Coa_R1_4_FD_66440 | JGI IMG/M metagenome (GOLD analysis project Ga0070741, IMG submission 66440) | Surface soil microbial communities from Centralia Pennsylvania, which are recovering from an underground coalmine fire - Coalmine... | ecosystem: Environmental > Terrestrial > Soil > Unclassified ...
CACCATCATTCCCGCCTTCCTGACTCGCGACGGTCGCTCGGTCATGAGCTTCGGAGTCATGGGCGCAGACATGCAGGCACAGGGGCATGTGCAGATGACCCTCCGGGTGGTCGACTACGGCCAGAACCCGCAGGCTGCGGCCGACGCGCCGCGCTGGAAGGTCACCCCCGACCGTGGTGTGATCGTCGAAAGCCACATGCCGGCGAGCGCGGTCAGCGGGCTCGCGGCGCTCGGTCACGACATCCGCCAAGTCGAGCGCTGGAACATGGAGTTCGGCAGCGCGCAATTGATCTACCGGACCGAGGGCGGCTACATCGCGGCGTCCGAGCCGCGTCGCGATGGCCAAGCCGTTGGCTTTTGATCGTTGATCGTTCGCGCGCTCAACGCCGATTTTTGAGCGCTTGCTCTCGAACCGCGGATAACGAGGTACGCGTGGTGATGGCTTCGGGATCGAGCTTCACTTCGATCAGCGCAGCAGTGCCGGCACCAATGGCTCGCTCGAAGGCACTAGGAAATTGATCCGTGCGCTCCACCACCTCACCCAGAGCGCCGTAGGCACGCGCGAGCGCAGCAAAGTCGGGGTTGTTCAAGGCAGTGCCGTGAACGCGCTTCGGATACTCGCGTTCCTGGTGCATGCGGATGGTCCCGTACATCCCATTGTTGACCACGACGAAAATGACAGCGGCCTCGTACTGCATTGCCGTGGCGAGTTCTTGTCCGGTCATCATGAAATCGCCGTCACCCGAGAAACAGACGACCACCCGATCGGGGTGAACGAGCTTAGCGGCAACGGCTGCCGGAACGCCGTAGCCCATGGCACCGTTGGTGGGGGCGAGCTGCGTTCGAAATCCGGTGTATTGATAGAAGCGTTGAGGCCAGCCCGAAAAATTGCCGGCACCGTTCGTGATGATGCTGGTGGCTGGCAAGCGCTCACGTAGCCAAACGATGATGTCACTCATGTTCACCGCTCCGGGCACGGCGACGGGCTCGATCGTCTTCAAGTACTCGGCACGTAACGCACTCGTCCAACTCGACCATACCGGCGTCGACTTCGGTGTTAGCGTCGCTAGTGCACCGGCGATTTCAGGCATACCAGCATTGATCATCACGTCGGCTTGGTACACGCGTCCGAGCTCTTCCGCTCCGGGGTGCACATGCACGAGCTTCTGACGTGGTTTGGGAATGTCGAACAAGGTGTAGCCGCTCGTCGTCATCTCTCCCAATCGCGCTCCAAGCACGAGCAGCAGGTCGGCTTCCCGCACACGCGACTTGAACTCCGCACTCGTTGCGATGCCTACCTCACCAACATAGTTCGGCAAGCGATTGTCGAACAAATCCTGGCGCCGGAACGAACACCCCACCGGCAATTGCCAGGATTGCGCGAACGCGCGCAGATCGTTGCACGCGCCAGCAGTCCAATCGCCGCCGCCCGCCAGGACCAACGGACGTTGGGCGGATGCCAGCAACTGCGCTACCGTTGCGAGATCGCCGGCACCGGGATGGGCGGCCACCCGCTGATAGCGCGAAACGGGCTGCAGAGGACCACGAGCGGTCAGCATGTCCTCCGGCAATGCCAGCACGACCGGGCCCGGTCGACCGGATACGGCGGCTTGAAACGCGTGATTGAGGTATTCACCGATGCGATCGACGCGATCGATCTGTGCGACCCACTTCGCGAGCTGGCCGAACATGCGCCGATAGTCGACCTCTTGGAAGGCCTCGCGCTCGACGACGTCGCTGCCGATCTGGCCGATGAAGAGGATCATCGGCGTGGAGTCCTGATAGGCCGTGTGCACCCCGATGCTCGCATTGGTTGCACCAGGGCCTCGTGTGACGAAGCAGATGCCCGGCTTGCCGGTCAGCTTGCCGTACGCCTCGGCCATGAAGGCAGCACCGCCTTCTTGCCTACACACGACGAGCCGGACATGGTCGCGCACGTCATACAACGCATCGATCACCGCGAGGTAGCTCTCGCCGGGCACGCAGAACGCCGTGTCGACACCATGCGTCAACAAGCCTTTAACTAGAATCTCACCGCCAGTGCCCTCTGCGCCGTCCGTCATCTTGTCCTCGTCGTTGCTGTGACCGGATCGCTACAACCCATGCAGGCTCAATTATAGGCACCCTACAAAGGCGAGACGCTCGCTGCCTACACGCCGGACGCACAGGGGATTACGTCTATAATCGAGCGGCCGCGTGCCGCAGCCGCGATCGCTACAGAACGAAGAAACAGGGAGACTTTTCAAAGATGGTTTGGCAACAAGTCTACTATCCGCTCAGCCCGTGGCTCTCCACGCTGTTCGCCGCTGTTCCGGTCGTCGTGCTTCTGGGCGGGCTTGCGTTCTTTCAGCTCGCAGCACACTGGGCAGCAATCCTCGGTTTGCTCAGCGCGTTAGCGGTTGCGATCTTTGTCTTCGGCATGCCGGCGAGTATGGCAGGCGCATCCGCTCTGCTCGGCGGCCTGTTCGGGCTACTACCGATCGGCTGGATCGTGCTGAACATCATCTTCCTCTACCAACTCACGAAGGACAAAGGTTACTTTCAGATTCTCCAGGACAGCATCGCGAACGTGAGCGAAGATCGGCGCCTCCAGTTGTTGCTGATTGCATTCGCGTTCGGCGCCTTTTTCGAGGGCGCCGCTGGATTCGGGACGCCCGTTGCGGTAACCGGCGCCATCTTGATCGGACTTGGCTTCTCTCCCTTGGCTGCTTCTGGCCTTTCGCTGATCGCGAACACCGCGCCGGTGGCGTACGGGGCACTCGGCACTCCGGTCATTACGCTCGCCAAGGTCACCGGCCTCGACGAGATGGCATTGTCCGCCATGGTGGGGCGCCAGTTGCCGTTCTTCTCGCTGCTCGTCCCCTTCTGGCTGGTTTGGGCATTCGCCGGCTGGCGCGGGGTCAAGGGCGTTTGGCCTGCCATCCTCGTCACGGGAGTCAGCTTTGCCATTCCGCAATATCTGATCTCCAATTATCACGGCCCGATGCTAGTCGACGTGGGTGCCGCGATTATTTCCATGGCATGCCTCACTTTGTTCTTGAGGGTTTGGCAACCAAAGGAGATTTGGCGCACCACCGCGCTTAAAGGACACGAGCAGGATGGCGGGGAGGCGCAACCGATGACCGGGTTCAAGCAACACGATCGCGGGCTCATCGTCCGCGCTTGGATCCCTTGGCTGATCCTGACCGCATTCGTGTTCGCCTGGGGTTTCCCCACCGTGAAAAACTTCCTCAACGGTCAGACGGTGAACGTCGTTAGCGTCGACGGCGTGAAGAAGGAGGAGAAGCACTCGCTCTCATGGGACGGTGTGACCAAAGTGGATTTCGCGATTGCGAGTCTCAACGAGCTGGTCGAGAAGGTGCCACCCGTGGTGGCCAAGCCGGTCAAGGAGAAGGCGATCTATACCTTGAACTGGCTCTCGGCGACCGGTAGCGGAATTTTCCTCGCCGCAATTTTCGCTGGCTTGTTCATGGGTTACTCGATTCCGGCCCTGATCAAGAAGTATTGGGACACCCTGGTGCTAGTGCGCTATTCCCTGATCACGATCGCGGCGATGCTCGCCCTCGGGTTCGTTACGCGCTATTCGGGGACGGATGCAACGTTGGGCCTCGCGTTCGCGTTCACCGGCGCCCTCTATCCGTTCTTCGGAACCATGCTGGGTTGGCTCGGCGTTGCGCTGACTGGCTCGGACACTGCATCGAACGTCCTGTTCGGTGGCTTACAGCGAATCACCGCCGAGCAGTTGGGCTTGAGCCCGATCCTCATGGCCGCAGCGAACAGCTCGGGCGGCGTAATGGGCAAGATGATCGACGCGCAGAGCATCGTCGTCGCCAGCACCGCAACGCGCTGGTACGGACACGAGGGAACGATCTTGCGCTACGTGTTTTGGCACTCGATCGTGCTAGCCGCGCTGGTCGGCCTCGTGGTCACGCTGCAGGCTTACGTGCCGCCTTTCACGCATATGGTCGTTCACGCTGTTGCCGGCGCAGCGGCGCACTGAGGCTCAGCCTGCAAGCACTGCGCGCCGACTGAGCCGACACAAAAAAGCCCACCGAGCAGCACGGTGGGCTTCGCACCCCTCAGACTGAGGGCTCGTTCAGGATGACTCGCTCGATTCGGCCGCAGCGTTGACCGCTTTCATGGACAAGCGCAGCCTGCCCTTCTCGTCCGCTTCGAGCACTTTCACACGCACCGACTGGCCCTCCTTCAAGTGATCGCCGACGTTCTTCACGCGCTCCTCGGCGATCTGCGAGATGTGGAGTAGCCCATCCTTGCCAGGGAGAACGCTCACGATGGCACCAAAATCCAGCAGCTTAAGCACAGTGCCTTCGTAGACACGCCCAACTTCCACTTCGGCGGTGATGTCCTCGATACGCTTCTTCGCCGCGTTGCCGCCCTCGGAACTCGTGCAGGCAATCGTCACCGTACCGTCTTCGGCGATATCGATCGTGGTGCCGGTTTCCTCGGTGATCGCGCGGATCACCGCACCCCCCTTGCCGATTACGTCGCGGATCTTCTCCGGCTTGATCTTCATGACGATCATGCGGGGTGCATAAGCGGACAACTCGGATCGCGCGGTGTTCAGCGCTTGCTTCATCAGGCCCAGGATGTGTAGTCGACCTTCGCGTGCCTGGTTGAGCGCGACTTGCATGATCTCCTTCGTGATCCCCTGAATCTTGATGTCCATCTGCAAGGCCGTGACGCCGCGTTCGCTGCCCGCGACCTTGAAGTCCATGTCGCCGAGATGGTCCTCGTCGCCGAGAATATCGCTCAGCACCGCAAAACGGTTACCTTCTTTGATCAACCCCATAGCGATGCCCGCCACGTGCGCCTTCATCGGCACTCCCGCGTCCATCAAAGCCAGGGAGCCGCCGCAAACGGAGGCCATCGAACTGGATCCGTTCGACTCGGTAATCTCGGAGACCACGCGGATCGAATACCCGAACTCCTCGGGTGTGGGGAGCATATTCACAAGTGCACGCTTGGCGAGCCGACCATGGCCGATCTCACGACGCTTGGGAGCGCCCACCCGGCCGGTCTCTCCCGTCGCATAGGGCGGCATGTTGTAGTGGAGCATGAAGCGCTCGCTGTACTCGCCTTGCAGGGCATCGATGATTTGCTCGTCGCGCGCCGTACCGAGGGTAGCCACCACAAGCGCTTGAGTCTCGCCTCGCGTAAAGAGCGCGGAGCCGTGAGCGCGCGGCAAAACGCCTGTGCGGATCGAGATCGGGCGAATCGTGCGAGTGTCTCGACCGTCTATCCGCGGCTCCCCGCCTAGAATCCGGCCGCGCACGATCCGCGACTCGAGGTCCGAGAAGAGACCGGCTACAGTGTTCGCATCCGCCGGCACTTCTGCGTTGGTCACCAAAGCCTCCATGAGCTGATTGCGTAGTGCCGTGATGCGTTCGGTGCGCTGCTGCTTCTGGCGCACCCGATAGGCATCCTGCAAACCGCTCTCGGCCAGCTCCGCGACCTTGCGCACGAGCGCCTCGTCCTTCTGCGGTGGCGCCCAGTCCCAAAGGGGCTTCCCTGCCTCGTCCGCTAGATCGTTGATCAGATCGATCACCGACTGCATCTGCTCATGGCCGAAGACGACGGATCCAAGCATGATTTCTTCGGAGAGCTCGTTTGCCTCGGACTCGACCATCAGCACCGCTTGCTGGGTACCCGCGACCACGAGATTGAGATGTGCGGTTTTCAGCTCGGTCGCGGTCGGGTTGAGGATGTATTCGCCATCGATATAGCCGACGCGGGCGGCGCCGATCGGTCCATTGAACGGTATGCCGGACAAAGCCAACGCAGCCGACGCACCGATCATTGCGGGGATGTCAGCATCGATCTCGTTGTTCGATGACATGACGGTCGCGACAACCTGCACTTCATTGAAGAAGCCGTCAGGGAAGAGAGGGCGAATGGGCCGATCGATCAGCCGCGAAGTCAACGTCTCCTTCTCGGTCGGGCGGCCTTCACGCTTGAAGAATCCACCCGGGATGCGCCCTGCGGCATAGGTGCGCTCCATGTAGTCGACCGTGAGCGGAAAGAAATCTTGCCCGGGATTCACATCCTTCTTGCCGACGACAGTCACGAGCACACAGGTGTCATCGAGGCTGACCATGACGGCGCCATGCGCCTGCCGCGCGATCTCTCCGGTTTCCAAGGTCAGCGTGTGGCGACCGTACGTAACGGATTTCTTGATGGGGATAACAGGGTTTACATCCATAGGAGCGATCAGGGAAACGTGAACGGCTAGGAGAGGAGATGCGCGGTCAGCGCGGCGAATTCATCCGGCACGCCCAGGCGAGCGTGTCGATTCGCGTTCACTTGCGTAGGCCGAGGCGTTCCAACAGCTTGCGATAGCTGTCGTTGTCCGAGCGCTTCAAGTAATCGAGCAGCTTGCGCCGGCGGCTTACCAGGCGCAGGAGCCCGCGGCGTGAGTGAAAGTCTTTGGTGTGCGCTTTGAAGTGCTCGGTCAGCTGATTGATGCGCGTCGTCAGCAATGCGACCTGTACTTCCGATGATCCAGTGTCGCCCTTGGCACGCTGATACTCGCCAACCAGCCGCGACTTCTCTTCCGTGGTAATGGCCATTAATCGTCTCTCTCTGCAAAACAAGCATTCTAGCCCGTATTAACCTTTTTCCTCAAGCTGAGCCAAGGAGTTACGAAGGCTCCAGCGTGCGAGACGGCTTGTCGGGCCGGTGTTGAGCAAGCGTTTGGGGCGCAAACATTGACTAACGGTTACCTCTCCGATGCCCAAGAAGTCCTCAGTCGGACCATACAACCGTACGAGGCCAGCCTCAATTCGGGCAGGAACCACTCGTCCTTCGACAATGGCCTGCATGGCCGGCTCGGAAAGCTGCAACGGAGGTAATGAGGCGGCCAGCCGATCCACTGGAAGCAACCCGGCAAGGCGGGCTTCAGCATGCATCTGCTCCAGTTGTTCCAGCGTCACCGCCTGCTCCAGAGTGAATCCTCCAGTTGCCTCTCGACGCAGCGAGGCGAGATGCGCTCCACAGCCGAGGCGCTCGCCAATTTCCTGGGCCAGAGCGCGAATGTAAGTACCCTTACTCACGTGCAGGCGGAGGTTGATCTGGCCCGTTTGCGCGCTGAGCAAGTCCAAACGATGCACGACAATCCGGCGGCTCGCCCGCTGTACCGTTTGTCCCGCTCGCGCATACGCGTAGAGCGGCCTTCCCTTGTGCTTGAGCGCGCTGTACATTGGGGGGGTTTGCTCCGATTCGCCGATCAAGCTGCGCAACACCCGATCGATGTCCTCACGCCGTACGCTCGTCGCATCGCTCTCGAAGATGACCTCACCCTCGCTGTCTCCGGTCGTCGTTGAGCGGCCGAGCTGCACGTCAGCCAGATAAGTTTTCTCTGCATCCAAGAGAAACTGGGCGAATTTGGTTGCTTCCCCAAAACACAATGGAAGCAGTCCGCTCGCGAGCGGATCGAGCGTGCCGGTGTGACCGGCCTTCGCTGCGTTCAGCAGTCGCTTCGCACGCTGGAGGGCGGCGTTGGACGACATCCCTACCGCCTTATCGAGCAGCAGGACGCCGTCAACGCTCTGGACCATTGGGTTCAAGTCAGGATTGGTCGGCGGAATCGCCTTCGCCGGTTCGTTTGTCGGACTCTACGGCTTCGTCAATCAGATGCGAGAGCCGCACGCCGCGGTCGACCGAGTGATCGATCTCGAAGTGCAGCTCCGGCACGGTCCGAGTCTTCAGCGCGTGCGCCAAGCGACTGCGAAGAAAGCCGCTCGCATGCCGTAGGGCCAGCAAGCTCTCCTGCGTCGCCTGGTCGCCCTGCAGAGAGGTGATGAACACCCGAGCATGGGAGAGATCGCGGCTAACCTCGACACCGGTCACTGTGACCAAACCGACTCGGGGATCGCGCATCTCCGTTCGGATCAGCTCGGACAAATCCCGCTGGATCTCGTCGCCGAGCCGAGTGGCACGGGAAAACTCACGCGCCATCGGCACACTCCGTCAAATCGTTCTCGCGACTTCGACCACTTCGAAGATCTCGAGTTGATCGCCCACCTTTAGATCCGAGAAGCCTCGCAAGGACAGGCCGCATTCGAATCCGGACTTGACCTCGCGCACGTCGTCTTTGAAGCGCTTAAGCGAATCCAGTTCTCCCGTGTGAATCACGACGTTGTCTCTCAAGACCCGCACGGAGGACCCACGCCTCACTACCCCCTCGAGGACGTAGCAACCGGCAACCGTGCCGACCTTCGAGATGTGGAAGACCTCGCGCACTTCTACCAGTCCGATTACCGTTTCCTTCTTCTCGGGGGCGAGTAGGCCCGACATCGCAGCCTTCACCTCGTCCACCGCGTCGTAGATGACGTTGTAATAGCGCACATCGACCCCATGCGCGGACACCAACCTTTTCGCGGTCGCATCCGTTCGCGTATTGAAGCCGATGACCACGGCGTTCGAGGCAAGGGCAAGATTGATGTCAGATTCCGTGATTGCACCAACTCCGCTGTGCACGACACTAACCTTGACTTCTTCGGTAGAAAGTCGCTGCAAAGCATGAACGAGCGCTTCCACCGAGCCTTGCACATCGGCCTTGATGACCAGCGACAGCGTCTTGGTCTCGCCGGCAGCCATCTGATCGAACATGCCTTCCAGCTTGGCCGCCTGCTGCTTGGCAAGCTTGACGTCGCGGAACTTGCCCTGGCGGAATAGCGCGATCTCGCGTGCCTTGCGCTCGTCCCCGAGGACAACGACCTCTTCGCCTGCATTCGGGACGTCGGAGAGGCCTTGGATTTCGATCGGAATCGACGGACCTGCTTCTTGAACGGCCCGGCCAGACTCGTCGAGCATCGCTCGCACGCGGCCGAACACACCGCCCGCCAGCACGACATCCCCTCGATGAAGCGTCCCCGACTGGACGAGAATCGTAGCGACCGGACCACGCCCCTTGTCCAAACGCGACTCGATAACGATCCCTTTCGCGGGAGTGTTTTTGGACGCTTTCAGCTCGAGCACCTCCGCTTGCAGCAAAATCGACTCGAGCAGCAGGTCGATGTTCTGCCCGGTCTTCGCCGATACATCGACGAACATCGTATCGCCACCCCAATCCTCGGGAACGACTTCATGGGCGACCAGCTCTTGGCGAATGCGCTCGGGTTGGGCATCCGGTTTGTCGACCTTATTGACGGCGACCACGATCGGAACCTTGGCTGCCTTCGCATGGTGAATCGCTTCCACCGTTTGCGGCATGACGCCATCGTCAGCCGCCACCACCAGTACGACGATATCCGTTACCTTCGCGCCCCGCGCACGCATAGCAGTAAACGCTTCATGGCCGGGCGTATCGAGAAAGGTGATGACACCTCGCGGCGTCTCGACGTGGTACGCACCGATATGCTGCGTGATACCCCCGGCTTCGCCGCTTGCGACCCGGGTGCGCCGGATGTAATCAAGCAGCGAGGTCTTGCCATGATCGACGTGCCCCATCACCGTGACGACCGGCGCGCGCGGTTCCTCGATGGCGGCTTCGTGCACAGAGGTTTCGGTGAGGAAGGCCTCGGGATCGTCCAGCTTTGCACGCTTGGCGACGTGACCCATCTCTTCCACCAGGATCATCGCTGTATCCTGATCGAGAACCTGGTTGATGGTAACCATCGTCCCCAGCTTCATCAGACTCTTGATCACTTCAGCCGCCTTGACAGACATCTTCTGAGCCAGGTTAGCGACAGTGATAGTCTCCGGCACTAAGACCTCGTGAACCACCGGTTCGGTGGGAAGCGAGAAGCCGTGCTGCGGCGCCGGCTGGTCCGAACGGGTTCGACCATGACCATGGCGGTCTTTGCGAGCGTGCCACCCCGACGTGGCGCCTTCGTCGCCCCGTGTCTTGATCGTGCGCCGCTTGTTGGCGTCGTCGCGCCAACCCGTGTCCTTCCCGGGCTTCTTTGCAACCTTCTTGTCTGTCGTCTCCACTGGCTTGGCGGTAGGCCTATGCAGCGTGCCCGCCGGTTTGGCTTCGGCGGACGGCTTGGCTTCGGCTGTCTTCGCTTCGGTTCGTGCCTCCAACGGAGCCGGCGCAGATGACGCTTCGGCTTGAACGACC
>Ga0070741_10021358_pt1 | contig 10081 bp, 8 predicted proteins | sample Coa_R1_4_FD_66440 | JGI IMG/M metagenome (GOLD analysis project Ga0070741, IMG submission 66440) | Surface soil microbial communities from Centralia Pennsylvania, which are recovering from an underground coalmine fire - Coalmine... | ecosystem: Environmental > Terrestrial > Soil > Unclassified ...
CGCTCATTTTCCTGGTGCTGGGCCACCCTTGTCTCAAGGCTACGCAGGGTATCATGGACGTGCTTCTCAAGTCGCCGTTGCGCGTTGTTAGTTTCAAAATCGTCACGAGCGGTGTTTGGCAGAACCTTCGGGTCGATGACGTAAATCTCGCCCGCGTACCACCAGTAAAGGGTTGAGGTGCCGCGACGGAACACATCCCGAAGCTTCGTATTATCGCCGATGGTGAAGCCCTTCATCTTGTAGACAAAGCCACGGTGATCGGCATACTCGTCCGGGATACGGCCTCGCGGGCCTCGCTGCTGGCTATCATCCTCAGTCGGAGGAGCCTCGTGGAGGCAAGCCCAATAGAACGCAATTGGTTCCTCACCGTGGAGAATAAGCCCGGTCTGTGGTGGACCCAAATCAGGGATGGCAGGCTTCACCACCAAGTCACTCGGGGCGTCGTCGGACTCCAGGAGCACCTTGACAGCTTTGAAACCGGGTACATTAGCGGCTAGCGCGGCGTTGATTGCCTCACGGTGCGTAAACGAATCGTCAAAGTCAATTGGTAGATTACGCAAGATATAAGTCCGCAGCTTTGCGCGGTCAGAGAGTTCAGCGATATGCTCATCACTTATGTCTTCAAGTTGGACGACTGTATAGTGCTGAGATAGATCGGAGGCTGCCTCGCGGGTGAAGCGGCTGTGTTGTTCTAGTAAGGACATCAAGGATGTGCGATTGGTTTTGCTCTGGACATCACTGTCGAGTTGACGTTTCATGGCAGCGAAGTCGAACTCCATGACATAGGCGGATTCCTCCCCGGCCTTCTTTGTTGTAATGAGCAGGCGATTGCAGAGATTGAAGCCGCTGTAAATGCCAATGCCACGGAAGCCTACGCTCTCGCGAATGTCCTTGGTGGAGATGCCGAACTGCCGGGCCTGCACTAGCTCCTCGATATCCATCCCCGCACCGTCATCAAAGATGAGGACGGAGTTTCCGGTGATCTTGATACGGACGTTCTTGGCGCCGGCGTCAACGGAGTTCTGGACGTACTCGCGGATGCAGTGGAAAGGGTCTGTGTAGAGGCCTTGCGAGAGGATGGGTAGTAGCTGGCCGCCCACGTCGGTTTCCCGAACAGGGACGAAGGCGAACTTGCCGTCCTCCAGGCGGATGTCCATGCGTAGTTGACGGGCGTCGGTCGAGGCCATCATCGCTCCTTCGGGCCAGCGGGGAGGGGCGGGCTGTCAGGCTGCCCGGCTCCGGATGAGGGAGAGGCCCCGCTAGCGGCCGGGCGGTGCGCTACTAGGTCAGCGAGCGCGCGCCGGAGATAGTCATTAATGGCGGCCTCTCGGCTGTTGATCAGTCCTTCCTCGGCTGCCTGCGCGAGTAGCCGCCATACGTCGAGGTCGAGGCGGACGCTAATCATCTTCTTCCGTGGCGCCGGGAGGCGAGGCCGACCGGCCCTCTTTGGCATCGCCCGCCAAGCGCGGCGAGCGGCAAGGCTGTAGTTAGTCAAGTCCGTGGCCCCGAGTTCGAGCACCGCGCCGGATGGGAGACGTACTGATGCCGTCTCCCCAGCAATCGCCGCCACGAGGCCACGGCTACCGGCGTACGGCCCGGTGCGAACCCGGACCTTGTCCCCGAGGGAGAAGTCCCCTAGTGCGTCGCCGCTAACTGTCACTGCTGACCCCCGGCGCCTTCAGTATAGCTCGCGCTCTAATAGAACGCAATACATGAAATAGACTTGAGACGATGGAGCGCGTCGTTGGGAGCGACGCGGCAGCCTCACATCGCGACGGACGAGAGGGTGCTGGGGAGCGCTGTAGCGGTCAGGGCCGAAACGGCGGAGCGGAAGGCTTGACTGCTTCGAGTGTCACCGCACAGGTTGGCGGAACGCGACAGCACCTTTCCCTGGTTGAGAACCGACATTAGGGCTTCCAGGTCCATGTAGTCTGATGCACGGAGGCCCGGATAGCTGCGACGGTTGTATTCCAGGAAAGGAAGCAGCTTTCCATTCAAGTGTTGGAGGTCCCATTTCATTTCGTCGTGGAGGTAGTGACTATGCTCGTCGTAAAGATGGGTGCCCGGAACAGGCGTAAATAGCATTGGTATGATCGAGCCGACCGCATTGTGAACATAGAGCGCGCTGTCGATCACGTCCTCCAAGGACTCGCCCGGTAACCCGAACAGCACGAAGGCGTTGATCTCCTCACTCCGCTCCTTGAAGCCGGCTCGAATAGCTGCTGCTAACGCCCGATCAAACGAAGCTGTACTAGCATGGCGTCGGTTCCAGCCCAAATTAGTTTCCCACTTCAGTGTCTCGAATGGGAGGTGAATCTTCTCGAACCCGGCCAGTTTCATGACGCTGAGTAAGTCTTGGTTCAACATTCGTGTTTCGAAGCCCTCTGGTGCATAGAGTTCTAAATTGAGCCGACGCTCGATTATCAATTCAAGAATATGTTGGAGATGGCCCCGGAACGCGAGGGCATTATCCTCATAGAAGCCGAAGCGTCGGATGCCGTAAGTGAGCATCTTATGCTCGATTTCGGCTAATACGTCTTCGGGGTCGCGCAGGCGCATCTTGCCTGTACCGTTGTTTAGTGTGCGGGCCGCACAGTAATTACAATCCCACGGACAACCTCGGCTAGTTGTAAGGATGGCATATGTCGGAGGCGTTCGATAGAGGCTCAGGTCTGTCCACAGGTGGCTGGCCTGAGGTAGCTCGCCTCGCAGTACCACGTCTGCGCCGAGGTGCGCGCGCGCGTGATCCGGCGCTAGAGTAGGATAGATGCCGCCGACGATAATCCTGGCTTGCGGAAACACCTCGCGTGCGAGTGTCACTGCGTCGCGTGTGCTCTCCCACCAGTAGGTCATGATTGACGTGATCCAAACTTGATCAGGCGGGGAGTCGAGTTCGGTCATCCGTTGCCTTACATTCTCCCAACGAAGCCCGAAGTGCCAGGTAGTCTTGCGGATATCGTCTCGCTCTATATACGGCTTGCCGTCCACAAGCCGGCGTGACTTGGGAACGTAGCCGCGCGCATTCGTTTCCATGCAGTCGATGAGGTTCACCGCATAGCCAAGTTGGCGCAGGAGACTGGCAATGCGCAGGAGACCGGCAGGCTGGCTCCAGCGTGCCCAATACTGAGCGTCGTAGACAGGCGGGTTTAGCAAGAGCGCGCGCCGGCCGCGATTCGGCTCCAGGTAGCTCGAAAAGTCTGCCGCGTTCACGAGGGCGGTTTCAGGTGGTCGAGCCGTCATGAGCGCACCGCCAACGGAAGATTCACGCTGCCCTTGACTTCGTCCGGCGCATCCCAGGCGCGTCGCACGATGCTCCTTTGGAATAGCTGCGAGATCAAGCCGGTCCCCATGAAGTCAAAGGTGCGCGTCCGGTACTTCGCGTTAAGGACGGCCGCCAGACCAAGCAGTTCCAGATAGTCTCTGTACGTTAGCCCGCTGTCGTGCCGGAACGGGAACAGCTTGCCGTTCTGGTCTTCTAGTTCAATCTCAGGACACTCATTTGGAGTAGGCTGGTACGGCCACAAGATGACGGAGCCGACATGATGGCTCAGGAGCGTAGCGAGGCGCGCACGTTCGGCTATGTCCTCGCATGGCCGGCCAATGCACAGGCTAGCGGCCAAATCGTCAGTCCGGCCTCTGAATCCGGCCGCCTGACACAATGCGGCGGCGGCGGCGTGGCTCTCGACCGTGTCTTTATGCGAGGATTCGTCCGGAGGAACCGCGCGGTCGTCTGCAAAGTGCAGTTGAAGGTAGCCAGCCCTCTTGAGCAATCCCGCCAGGTCAGGTTGAGCCATGATGTCCGTTGCTGACAGATTACCGAGGGCGTAGAAGTTCACGCCCAACTGTTTGGACGCCAAGCCTTCGAGAACACGCCGAAATAAATCCGGGTGCTGCCGGTGCACCGCATGATCCGAGAATGCGAAATGGTGTATCCGCTTAGCTGCGGCGTCCGCGATCTCCTCCAGGATGTCCTCTGCACTGCGGGTGCCTGACCCGAGCGACACATAGTAGAAGTTGGGCGGCCGGGGATACAGCGTTAGATCGGGCCGGTAGCTCCCTAGAGTCGCCAGCGCATTCCTCATAACGCTGTCAGCGCCGCCGTGAGTCAACGCATGATCGGGAGCGAGGTCTGCGTAGGGTCCGAGCAAAACGACCTGCGCCTGCGGAAAGCGGCGCCTGGCGAGCGCGATCACCTCGCTGGCGCCCTCCCACCAGAACGTGGTGAAGCACTCGACGTAGATCGCATCTGGTCGCCAGTCAGCAGTCGCAAGTGCTCGTAGTTGCGCAGCGAGTGCTGACGCGGGCGTACCGAAGCGCCACTTGTTAACGCTGATACCGTCAAGATCAAGAACGTCCACGCGCCGCCGCCGAAGCCGCTTAGTCAGCGACCAATGCGTCGCGTCGAGCAGTTTCGTATCAGTGCCGCACTGCTTGAGGAGCGTCGCCAGACGAAGGAGGAGAGTAGGCTGGCGCCAGTGCGACCAAGGAAAGCGGGTGTCGTGGACGGGAGGGTTGATTAAGAGAGCGCGCTCCGGGATGGTGCCGAGTGCGCTGATGTCAGTGGCGGCGGGTGCCGTCGTCGCAGACATTAGCCTCCAAGCCGGCCCACCAGTCGGCTAGGTTGCACTTCAGAAACAGTGTACTACGTCGCGATCTCCAGGGAAACCCCCTCTGTGCTCGGTCTAGTCTCCGTCGCCTGCTTCGTCCTCGGCTGCGGCGTCGTCAGCTTCCAATTCTCCCTCAATGCTCTGAGCTAGCTCGTTCAGCATCTGCCACAGCACTGGACTGTTCCCTCGCACCGCCTGAATCACGAGGTCAGCGTCCTCAATGATTTGTCGCGCGTCGGCGTGGGCAAGTGCAAGCAGGTCGGCCGCCCGGTCCGGGTCGGTGGGCAGGCACTCCATCGCCACGCGCAGCGTCAGCAGCAGCGAGCGATTGCCTGCCCACCGAATCTCAGGCGGGTCTTCGATATGGCGCGTCTGGTCGGACATGTGTGGCCCCTGCCATCCTGTGGTCTTCAGCATGGCACCGCGGAGGGGCAATCGTCAAGGCTACCCGCCTTCTTGGGAAACACCGTCTTCCGGACTCTCGCAGATGGCTCGATCTTGGAAGGTCAGTTCTAGAGCCTGGGCAGCCTGCTCGTCGGCTCCCATCAGTGCGTGACTGTAGACCGCGGCCGTGATGGCAGGGGTGGCGTGCCCAAGCTGCCTGGCGACCGCTGGTAGCGGTAGCCCTTGGGCCAGCATCACACTGGCCGTCAGGTGCCGTAGGTCGTGACGGCGGATCGGGGGTAGGTCGGCGCCGCGGCAAGCTCGATGGAACGCCGTACGACACTGCCATTGCGTAGGCACCCCACCGGTCGGCAACGTAACGATCAGGTCTCCCTCGGGCCAGGCAGGCCCCATCGCCAGCCGTTCGGCTACCTGCGCCTTGTGCCAGCTTTGCAGCGCCGAGACGGCAAATGGTGGGAGCACCAGCGTACGCACGCCGCTCAGCGTCTTCGGCTCCCCCTCTACCCGCTCGTTGCCCGCCCACACGAAGCTACGCTGGATGACCATAGTACGGGTCGCGAGGTCCACGTCCGACCAGCGCAGTGCGAGTGCTTCCCCAAGCCGACAACCCGTTCCAAGGAGGAGCGCCCAGAGCACGTGCCAGCGATCACCGCGCGTAGCGGCCAAGAATTGGGTGGCCTGCTCAACCGACCAAAGCAGCGGTCGCCGCCGTCGTGCCTTCGGCGCTTCCACGGCATCGGCCACGTTGCGGGCGACCAGGCCCCAACGGACGGCGACGACGAGCGCGCGATGCAGGCAGCGGTGTACGTTCAGAAGCGTGCCGCCGCTGCGGTCGGGGCGCCACTTGGCGTAGCTCGCGGCCAGCATGGCGGGGGTGAGGCGCTGAAGTTGGACGTGCCCTAGCTCGGGCTTCCAATACATCTCGATCAGGCTCTTATAGCCGTGGGCGGTCTTGGGGCGCCAGTCGGCGGTGCCTGCTTCTAGCCACTGGTCGAGGTATTGGCCGAGCGTCAAGCGCCGCGGCTCGACCACTTGCCCGAGATGGTACCGCTTCTGGAAGTCGTGCAGCTTCGCGCGCGCATCCGCCTGCGTCTTGCCCTTGAACCAGTAGCGGCGGCCCGCTAGGCGAATCGTCGCCTCCCAACGCCCGTCCGCACACTGGCGGATCGAGCCATCACCGTTTCCGCGACGGGACATGAGCTACCTCCCATGTCCTGGCAAACGGTGCTAATGGTGGCAAGGCGAGAGAGCAGGCGCCACACACCCCACTGTGCTTTGCCACCGAGGGCGCTAGCCCGAGGTGGCTACAGGCTGGCCACCATTTGGCCACCATTTTCGTGGTAGCGGTTTGATGGCGCCCGCCGAGCTACGCTGCCGCCGCCGCGCGGGAAGCGGCTTACAGTAAGAGAAATGTGGCGGAGGTGTATGGGAGTCGAACCCACCCATCGACGCTCAGGCGGCGATGCAACGGTTTTGAAGACCGCGAGACCCACCGGGGCCCGTCCACCCCCAGGCGCGCCGAGGCCATGCCCCGGCGCCTTGGATTATAAGCAACCGGCGCGCGCGCCGGCATGGCGGCCGCGATCGGTCGGCTCGCTATGACGAGCACTGAATAGGCTGGCGAGCGCTACTCCAGGTCGGCGCACGTCGAAGTACCGCTGATGACCTCCAATCAGACTGAGGTGCGGCGCCGCGCCTCGGTGAGCACTGACCGGGCCGCCGCGCGTCGGCGTGCCGCCGGCGATGGCGCGGCCCTAAACTGTCTCTGGCGCCCGTGCGCCCGGGCTCGTACCTGGTCCGGCCATCGTATTCGGCCAGGCCTACCCAGCCCCCAATCCTGGGAGGCGCGAGAACGGCGAACGCCAGGGCCGGATCGCGTATCAATTTGGTCTAGACGCGCCGCGGCACGGGGCACGCCGCGGCGCGGTACGCTATTGGCAGGAGAGGCGTGATGTCGTCGAGGGCCGAGCCCGCCAGGCCACGCGGCCGCGCTCGCCCGTCGCGGGTCACCGTCGCGGTGGATGATGCGTTGGCTGCAGCGGCCGACGCGGCGCTGCTACGGCGCGCGGTGATGCTCGCGCTGGATGCCGAGGGGCGCGGCACCGGGCACGCCGTGGACCTGCGAGTGACGGACGACGCGGCGATTCAGGCGCTCAATCGCGCGCATCGCGGCGTCGATCGGCCGACGGACGTGCTCTCCTTTCCGCTGCAGGATGCGGCCGCGACGGCGCCGGGCGGCGCGGGCTTCGTGCTGCCGCCGGGCGCCGTGGTGCATCTCGGCGATATCGTGCTCTCGTGGCCGCGGGCGGTGGCCCAGGCGGGCGAGTACGGCCACGCGGTCGAGCGCGAGGCGGCCTACCTGGCCGTCCACGGCGTGCTGCACCTGCTGGGCTACGACCACGAAGGCCCGGCCGATGCGCAGCTCATGCGCGCCCACGAGGAGGCGGTCATGGAGCGGCTCGGACTGCCGCGGTGAGCAGCATACGCCCCGGCTCCGAGGAGGCGCCGGCGTCGTCCGCCGCCACCCCGCCCGCGGACGCAGGCTTGCCCGCCGGCGACGCGCTGCCACTCCTGCCCGAGCAGCGGGAGCGCGCCGGGGCGCTGGCGCCGCGGCGGCTGCGCCGCAGCTTTGGCGCGGCCTTCGCGGGGCTCGGGCACCTGCTTCGCCACGAGCCGAACGCCCAGATCCACGCCGCCCTCGCCGCCGTGGCGACGGCGCTCGGGCTGTGGCTCGGGCTTACGCCGCCGGAGTGGGCGCTGCTCATGGCGCTGTTCGGGCTGGTGATCGGGCTGGAGGCGATGAACACGGTCGCCGAAGGGCTGGCCGACCTCGCCATGCCGCGGCGCGACCCGCGCGTGGCGACGATCAAGGACGTGGCGGCGGGCGGCGTGCTGGCCGCAGCGCTGGCCGCCCTGGCGGCGGGGCTGTTCCTCTTTGGCCCGCGCCTCTGGCGCCTGTTCGGCGGATAGCCCGCGGCGCGGCGGCCGCGCGCCCCAAGGGGTGCGGCTCGCGCGGGCCGCGGCGGGCCACAAAGGCCCGCGCTACGGACGCCTGATCTCCAAAGCAGGCTGGCCGCGGCGAGGGGGCAGCGCGCGTCGAGGGTTAGCCGTGCCAGCGCCAGAGAGCGCCGGCCCAGGTGAGGCCGGCGCCGAAGCCGACGAGGGCGAGGAGCTGGCCGGGGCGGATGCGGCCGGCCGCGAGCGCCTCGCACAGCGCGATGGGGACGGAGCCGGCGCTGGTGTTGCCGTAGAACTCGAGGTTGCTGAAGATCGCGCCCTCTTGCAGCGCGAGACGCCTCGCGGCGCTCTGGAGGATGCGCGAGTTGGCCTGGTGAGGGATCAGCAGGTCCACGTCGGCAGGCGCCACGCCCGCCTGCTGGCACAGCCGCTCCAGCACGGCCGGCACGATGAGCGTCGAGAAGCGGAACACCTCGGCACCGTTCATGCGGATGAAGTGCTCCCGCCGCTCGACTGTCTCGTGGCTCGCGGGCTGGCGTGAGCCGCCCGCCGGCACGATCAGGTACTCGGCGCCGTGGCCGTCGGCCCCTAGCTCCGAGGCGACGAGCCCGCCGGGCGCCACCGTCGCCTCCAGCGCCACGGCGCCCGCCCCATCGCCGAACAGCACGCAGGTGCCGCGGTCGCGCCAGTCGAGGATGCGTGAGTTCACGTCGGAGCCGATCACGAGCGCGCGCCGGTAAGCGCCGCCCTGGAGCATCTGCGCGGCCACGATCAGCGCGTAGACGAAGCCCGAGCAGGCCGCGCTGAGGTCGAAGGCGCCCGCGCGGGAGGCGCCGAGCGCCGCTTGCACGAGGCAGGCGGACGACGGGTAGGCGTAGTGGTCGGGGGTCGAGGTGGCGAGCACGATCAGGTCGAGCGCGGCGGCGTCCCAGCCGGCGACGGCCAGCGCCTCGCGCGCGGCGGCGACGCCCATCGTGGCGGTCGTCTCGTCGTCGGCCGCGATGCGGCGCTCGCCGATGCCGCTGCGGCTGCGGATCCACTCGTCGGAGGTCTCGACCAGCGTCTCCAGCTCGGCGTTCGACATCACGCGCCGGGGCAGGTACTTGCCCCAGCCGGCGATGCGGACGAAGGGCGGCCTGGCCCCCCCATCCCCCCAACCATGGGGGGAGAGCTGGGACGGGGCCGCTGGCTGCTGAACCGAGCTCTCCTCCACGCTGGAGGACGAGTGGGGGACGGGCCGCGGCAATTCAGGGCTCACCGTTCAGCACGCAGCAGGGCGCAGCAAGCAGCGTCCCTACACCTTTCCGAGGATAAGGGTGCAGTTGTGGCCGCCGAAGCCGAGCGAGTTCGTGAGCGCCACGTCCACGCGGCGCTCGCGGGCGACATTCGGCACGTAGTCCAGGTCGCACTCGGGGTCAGGGTGCTCGTAGTTGATGGTGGGCGGCAGCCTGCCGTCGCGGATCGCCAGCACACAGACGATCGTCTCGACCACGCCCGCCGCGCCCAGCAGGTGGCCCGTCATGGACTTCGTGGAGCTGACGGGCACGTCGTAGGCGGCGCGGCCGAAGACGGTCTTCAGCGCCTGGGTCTCCAGTTTGTCGTTCAGCGGCGTCGAGGTGCCGTGGGCGTTCACGTAGCCGACGTCGGCGGGCTCCAGGCGCGCCTTCTTGAGGGCGAGGCGCATGGCGCGCACGGCGCCCTCGCCACCTTCCGAGGGCGCGGTGATGTGGTAGGCGTCGTCGGTGGCGCCGTAGCCGAGCACCTCGGCGTAGACGCGCGCGCCGCGGGCCCGCGCGTACTCCAGGTCTTCGAGCACGACGACGCCCGCGCCCTCGCCCATCACGAAGCCGTCGCGCTCGGCGTCGAACGGCCGGCTGGCGCGCGCGGGGGCGTCGTTCCGCTCGGAGAGCGCGCGCATGGCGGCGAAGCCCGCGACGCCGATGGGCACGACGCCGGCCTCGGAGCCGCCGGCCAGCATGGCGACGGCGTCGCCGCGGCGGATGACCTCGGCGGCCTCACCGATGCAGTGGGCGCTCGTCGAGCAGGCCGAGACGATCGAGTAGTTCGGGCCTTGCGCGCCGACGCGGATGGCGATCTCGCCGGCGATCAGG
>Ga0070741_10021359_pt1 | contig 10080 bp, 9 predicted proteins | sample Coa_R1_4_FD_66440 | JGI IMG/M metagenome (GOLD analysis project Ga0070741, IMG submission 66440) | Surface soil microbial communities from Centralia Pennsylvania, which are recovering from an underground coalmine fire - Coalmine... | ecosystem: Environmental > Terrestrial > Soil > Unclassified ...
TAGGTTTGCCGGTAGTACCCGCCCTCCGGATGCCGCTCCAACCCCAACTTCTCGATCCAATACCCCGCGTCGCGATGATCTTTCATCTTACGGAATATTATCTACAACTCCGCCCAGCACGCGAGCGCCACTGGGGTGCCCCTTCCTTCTCGCGTTTAAAGCGAGAGGATGGGGCCTTTGACTTCCTTTCGCGTTTTCCAGCCGCCGATCCAAGTGGAATTCGCCGCCCCTTTCCTCCCCAAAAACAACTAGCACCGAAAAGCACGGGCAGTTTCTCCCAGTGCTCTCGGTGCTCTTTCTCCAGAGAAACAAACTTAGTCGAAAGTTACTTCACCAGAATCTTGCCGTTCGAATCGAGCGTACCCTGCACGCGCACGCGCTTGCCTTCGAACTTGGCCACGTCACTCTGATGATCGATGTCGTAAGTCTTGCCGGTTTCGTCCTTCAGCACGTACTTGTCGCCCTGCTTCACGACGGTTCCTGAGAACGTCTGGCTGCCATTGGCGTCGGTAGCGGCACCCGTGCGCGCAGCGGAATCGCTCGACGAAGACCCGCTATTCGGGGAAGACCCAGTCCGCGATCCGGATTCAGGAGCGGTCGCGTCCGGAGTCTGCTGCGAGGAGGGAGTCTGCGACGATGGCGTCTGTGTGCTCGGGGTCTGCTGTGTGCTGGGCGTCTGCTGTGAAGAAGGCGGCATTTCCGGAGACGGTGTCGGTTGCGTCTGCGGAGTCTGCTGCGACGGGGTGGCGTCGGGAGAAGCCTGCGGCGTTGTCTGGTCCGGCGTGCTCGACGGCGTCGTTTGAGCGTTCAGCGCACTGCCCCAGCAGACCATTCCCAGTACGATGGCCAAGGTGGCGAGAGATGATAGAGACAGAATCTTTTTCACAAAAATCCTCCAGGAGCCGTTTGCGGCTCGCGCTCTAACCTCCAGCAAGCCTTCTGCCATAAAAATGAGCGTTTACCAGTGTCTCAGGGATCAATGTTGCATCTGCAAGGCTTACATTCATCCCTCAGGCACGGACCCGAAGCACGTTTGCAGAAAGTTTCTACGCCGCGTACATGGAACGCTGTAGCGGTTGCGCACCGCCTTGATCGGGGAAGCCGCATCCGGCCGAGCATTTCCTGCTCACATCACGGAAAACTCTTCTCAGAGTGCGGACTGAGGCGTAGAGGCGCCGGGATTAATACCCCGTGGCCGTCCGCAGCCCAAGAAGGATCCGCGATTCCGTCAGCATTGAAGTCTGGTGCGTGTCTTGGCGATCAAGCAGCGAAGGGCTGCTGTTCAACCGCCGGGAGTCCTGGCTCTACCGCGGGAGTGGGCTTCAGCAGCGGCCATCCGCGACGCATCACGAACTCGAGCCAAGCGCCCGCCATCTCCGAGGTGAGCACCGCGGCCAGCACAAGCGTGGTGTAAAACTTCGGACTGATAATGCCGGCGTCAAAAGCGACGCTGGCCAACACGATCCCCGGCCCGCCTCGCGCATTGGTCGTGATGGCAAGATTCATCAGGTCCAACCCGCGGAAGCCCGCGCAGCGGCCTGCCAGGGCTACGGAAAAGACCTTGACCAGGCAACTCCCGGCAAGAAATACCAGCACCATCCACCCGGAGAATCCGCGGATCAGGTCCAGCTTCAATCCCACGATCGCGAAGTACACCGGAATAAAGAAGGCGAAGGATACTTTGCTGATCGCCTCCAAGGCCTCGGCGAATAGACGTCGTTTCTTATGCACCACCGCGAACCCCGCGAGAAATGCGGCAAAGACCAGGCTCACGCCCAGCGCTCCAGCCACCACGCAATACGCCAGCAGAACCGCAATCGCGTAAGCGATAGGCGAGTGCCTGGCGATAACATTGAACCGCGATTTGTTGATGGCCTTGACTAAGCGCGGCACGATTGTCAGCCCCAGCCCGAAGAACACGATCGTTACGACGAGGTGTTGCGACAATTGGCGCGGATTCAGCGCTGTTTTGCCCGCCACCGCCGTCGCCACAGCCAAAGCCAGCCACAACACGATATCTTCCAGGACCGCCACGCCCAGCACGAGTCTCGCAAAACGCGTGTGCAGAATCTTCAGATCGGCGAACATCTTAGAGACTACCGGCACGGACGTAACGGCCACGCCCACCGCCAGAATGATGATGAGGGAAATCTGATTTCCATTCGGACCCGCCAGTGCCGGCCCTATGAGCCAGGGTCCAGCCACCAGCCCAAGAACGAAAGGAATCCCCGTCCCTACAATGGCCAGCCAGCCCACTTCCCGGCGCTCTTCCCGGCGGTACAGATGCCCGGTTTCCGCCCCGGACAGAAACATCAGCAGCAATAAGCCCAGCCAGTAAACAAAGTTCAGGATGTTTCCCTGCTGTAGAGTAGCCTCCAGGAACTTCGCGGCTGCGGGTAGCCGCCCAAGAACCGCCGGCCCCAGGATCACGCCCGCGAGAATTTCTCCCACCACCCGCGGCTGCCCGATCTTCATGAACAAATAGCCGAGCAATTGCGCCAGACCGACAAGAAGCAAGAGGACAAAAAGAATGGAAGTAAGGTCCGAATTCGACACGCGGTTAAGATGCGCCACGCCCGGAATGGTTGGCACGCCCGCGCTCGGGGTGCCCCACCCCTCTCGCGTAGTTCGCGAGAGTGTGGGGCCTTTGACTCCCTTTCGATAGCCCAACAACCCAAAAGCCGCGCCGGTCCAGCCTTTTTCTCCCAATAAACAAGAGCCGCGACCAAGGTCGCGGCCGCAGTCCCGCAAGCCATCTCACGGAAACCGCTTGATGCCGCCTTTCCCTTCTTCTCCGGCCCTCACCGGCCCCAGTCTTGAAGGCTCTGCAGGGCGCTTTTCAGAGATTGACCTCACGACTGGAACATGCACCAGGTGAATATTGGCCATCTGTTCCAGGTGTGTCATCAAGGTGCGAAGATTTTCGTCGCCCGAATCCAGCACCCGGCGCAACTCCGTGCTCGCGCGCGTGGCCTCTTCATAGGCCTTGCGAGCCTCCGCCAGAAGCGGCAGATGTTCAATGAACGCGCTGGCACTCCTGGTAAATTTCGTCACCGCCTCCGTATAGGCTCCGAGTGTCACGGGCGGAGCCTGCTCTACCTCAGGTCGAGCCTCTCCCGTCTCCGTCGATGGAGGGGCAGTGTCAGCCTGCCGGCCCGGTTCGAACTCTCGCTCTGCCAACTCACGGTCTTCGCCCTTAATCGTATCCATCAGCCAGGCATCGTCTTCGGACTCCGCCCGCTGCTCCGGCGTTTCATTCGAATTCGGCGCCTGGTTGGAATTCAGGTCAGGACGCGAGCCTGCAAAGTTTTCCAGCTTTTTCCACATCAGGTACTCCTGTTTTTGGCTTTGATTGAAATCGGAGCGGCGTTGGGCTGAATTATGGACTCCACAGCCCGACAGAGTCAATCGGCCGAACCGTGCATCTAGGAATGAACCACGCAGCCCCGGGCGCATTCGCCCGGGAAAAGCAGTCACCGCGCTCACGCACAAAAAAAGAGCCGCGACCGAAGCCGCAGCTCTTATTGTTTGCTGGACCGGTAAAATCGTGCAGTATGCCCGCCTACCACGGTCCGAAGTCTCAGGCGCGAGGCGCGGCTCTAGTGCCGTCCTCCGCCATGGCCTCCACCACCATGCCGCCCGCCACCGCCGCCCGGACGACCGCCGCGACCGCGACGTCCACCGCCGCCACCTGGGCGACCGCCCCGCCCGCCGCGGCCTCCACCGGGACCGCGATCGCCGCCCCGTCCACGTTCTCCGCTAGCCAACGGTGCTCCTTCGCGATTGAAGTTGGGCTCATCCGGATCATCGGGAAAATCCCCGCCGCCCTCAATGACCAGCGAGCCCGCCGGAACCGGCTGCCCGCCCTCAACCGCCGCCGCGGGAGGAGCCTCGCCCCCACCCATCTTCGCTCGTTGCTCCTTCAGAATCGCTTTGCGTGATAGCCGGATGCGGTTCCCTTCGACGGCCAGGACTTTTACCAGCACCTGGTCGCCCTCCTTCAGTTCGTCGCGCACATCGGCGATGCGATGCTCCGCCACTTCGCTGATGTGCAGCAGCCCTTCGGTACCCGGAATAATTTCCACGAACGCGCCGAAATCGGCCAGCCGCGTCACTTTCCCCAGGTACGTCTTCCCTACCTCCGCGGTCGCGGTGATATCGCCGATTATCTGCAGCGCCTTCTGCGCTGACGCCTGATCGCTGGAAGCCACTTTCACCAGCCCGGAGTCTTCGACATCGATCTTCACTCCGGTCTGCTCCACGATGGAGCGGATCATCTTCCCCCCTGGCCCAATCAGATCCCGAATCTTGTCGGTGGGAATCTGCACGGTGTAGAAGCGAGGGGCGTAATCGGAAATCTTCTCGCGCCCGGTGGATATCACTTCCTCCATCTTGCCCAGGATGTGCATGCGGCCCGCCTGCGCCTGCGCCAAAGCCTCGCGCATGATCTGCGCCGTAATCCCGCCTACTTTGATATCCATCTGCAGGGCGGTAATGCCGTCGCGGGTACCGGCGACTTTGAAATCCATATCGCCGTAATGATCCTCCGCCCCTGCGATGTCGGTCAGAATGGCATACTCGTCGCCTTCCTTCACCAGTCCCATCGCCACTCCGGCTACCGGAGCCTTGAGCGGGACGCCCGCGTCCATCAAAGAGAGCGAAGCTCCGCACACCGTCGCCATGGAGGAAGACCCGTTCGACTCCAGAATGTCGGAGACGACCCGCATGGCGTAAGGCCACTTCTCCTCAGGAGGCAGCACGGCAGAAATTGCCCGCTCCGCCAGCGCCCCGTGCCCGATCTCGCGGCGACCGGCCCCGCGCATGAACGCCACCTCCCCCACCGAAAATGGCGGGAAGTTGTAGTGCAGCAGGAAACGCTTCTTGGCTTCGCCTTCGAAGCCCTCCAGGCGTTGCATGTCGTCGCTGGTGCCCAGGGTGGTGGTTACCAGTGCCTGGGTTTCGCCTCGCGTGAAGATCGCGCTGCCGTGGGTACGGGGCAGCACCCCGGCCTCGATCCAGATTTCGCGGATCTGGTCGAAGGCTCTCGCGTCGGGACGGCGCTTTTGCTTGATGACCTGGTCGCGGAAGATGCGCTCCCGCAGGGTTTCGTAGTAGTGATCCAGCTTGCGCTTGGCTTCCTCGTCGTCCTCCGGAAGCGCTTCCTGCAACTTCTTCTTCAATTCTCTTACCAGGCTGTAGCTTTCCGCCTTGGGATGCTTCTGGGTGTCGAGCGCGTCCGTCAGTTGGGCGCCAACGCGCTTCTGCAGATCGTTATAGTACGCCTCGTCGAATTGCGGAGGCTCCACGGTGCGTTTCGGCTTCCCGGCCTTCTGCCGCAGTTCGTTGATCGCGGCGCAGATCTTCTTGATCTCGGTGTGGCCGAACTCGATCGCGTCGACCACGGTCTCTTCCTTCACTTCTTTCGCGCCCGACTCGATCATCACGATGCCTTCCGACGTTCCCACCACCATGATGTTCAGCAGGCTCTCGCGCATTTCGTTGTAGGTGGGATTGACCACGAACTGTCCATTGACCAGTCCCACGCGCACCGCCCCGATGGGCCCCAGGAACGGAATGTCGGAGACGTGCAGCGCGGCCGAGGCGCCGTTGATCCCGCAAACGTCGGGGTCGTTATCCGTGTCGGCGGAGAGCACGAACGCGATCACCTGGGTTTCGCACTTGAAGCCTTCGGCGAACAGCGGACGGATGGGCCGGTCGATCTGCCGGCTGGTGAGCACTTCGCGCTCGCTCATGCGGCCTTCGCGCTTGATGAAGCCTCCGGGAAAACGTCCGCCGGCGTAGGTGTATTCGCGGTAATCGACGGTGAGGGGAAAGAAATCGATGCCCTCGCGCGGATCGGGATTGCTGGTGGCCGTGGCGAGAACCACATTCTCGCCGATGCGGACGACCGCCGATCCGTGGGCCTGCTTGGCCAATTTCCCGGTTTCAAATGAGATGGTTTTGCCGCCGCTGAGACTGACCGTAACTGTCGTTGGTTCTGGTTTCATGAATTTTCCTTCGGAGTGCCTGGAGCAATGAGTGGTGAGCGATGAGCAATGAGCGGGTGCCCCGTCCCTGCCGCCCTAGCGGCGACCGGCCGGGAATTTCGATCGTGGTGTAGATACACTCCACCCTCAATAAATGCGTTGAATACTTCGCCTGCGCTTGGAGAACGCACGTATGGAGATTTCCTCGATGCTGTTCCGTCTCACCGGAGACGGGGTCCTCAGAATTGCCTGGAGAGAACGATTCGGGTTCCCCGGTAGGGTGCCCGCATTCGGGTGCCCCGTCCTTGTCGCGGTTTGTGCGACAGGGTGGGGAATTTGACTTCCCAGGCCAAGCCGTTACTTGCGGATGCCGAGTTTCGAGATGACGGTCTTATAGCGCTCGGTATCGTATTTCTTGAGGTAGTCGAGCAAGCTACGCCGCTTGCTGACCAGCATGAGTAGACCGCGGCGCGAGCCGTGGTCTTTCTGGTGCGTCTTGAAGTGCTCCGTCAACTGGCCAATCCGTTCGCTAAGCAGAGCGATCTGGACCTCTGGGCTGCCGGTATCGCTGGCATGCGTCCCGTACTGGTCAATGAGGGATTTCTTTTGCTCTCTGGCTAACACTAATTTCCTGCACTCCTGTCTTTAATCGATTGTCTTTGTGACGTTTAGAGGATATCACGCCGGCTTGCGGAGCGTAAAGTTGATCGCGTAGGGAGGGACGCATTCGTCCGTCCAGTCGAGTGCAGCGCGACCCGACAGACCCCAGGGATGGAGCATAGCTACTCCCCAGGAATCGAGGCACATGACCCTGCCTCAGAAACCTTGAACGGTTGATACTTTATACTTCCGCAGCAACTCGTAAAGCACAATCCCTCCTGCCGTTGCGACATTCAACGACTCCTTCTGCCCCAGCATGGGAATGCGCACATGCGCATCAGCCATTTCCAGCAACTGCGGATTAAGCCCCTCGACCTCGTTGCCAAACGCAACGCAGACCGGGAACCTCGGTTGCCAATCAAAGAGATCGACCGAATGCAAGCTGGTCTCGATGGCGGCAATTTCAAATCCACCGCGCCGCAGTCCCTGCGCCATGTGGACGGCATCCCAGTCGTGCTCCCATGCGACGCTCAATTCCGCGCCCAGGGCAGTCTTCGAGATCGCTTTTTTCGGAGGATGGGCGGTAATGCCGGCAAGGCATAGCTTCTGCAAACCGACCCCATCGGCGGCGCGAAAGAACGCGCCCACGTTATACATGCTGCGTACGTTGTCCAGCAGAACGGCGGCGGGAAGGTGGAGTCCTGCGTAGCCGGGCGCCGGTGAGGCGATCCCGCGAGCAGTTGGGATGCGCTCCGCCGAGGGCGCATCCGTGAGAATCGGAGGTTTCTGATTGCTCATTATGGGACAGCAATCATAAGTCAAAATTTCGTCGTATTGGCATTCCGGCACCCACCCTTTCGAGGGATGGGCAACCAGTCGCCTAATCGACGAGCCGTCGCACGACGAAGTGTGTGCGATACGAATGCCTTGGACTTCTGCCGAATGCAACGTTACGATTAAGTGGGAGGCGCAATGAACATCGAAATTCGAGACTCCGCCCTGCAAGCCCGACTTCAGAAACAACTCGAACGCACCAGTTCGGGCACGGTGGAGGAGTTGCTGAACCGCTTGCTGGAAACGCAAGAGGAACAGGACCGTTGGCTGATGGAGAACCGCCAGGCGATGGATGCCAAGATCCGGCGGGGCCTCTCTCAACTTGATCACGGAGAAGGCATTCAGGAAGATCAACTGGACGCGCGGCTGAAAGCTCTCAAAGCCAAGTCGCAATGACGTCTCGGTTCGTCCTGTCTCCCGAGGCAGTGGAAGACCTCGCTTCCATCTGGCGTTACATTCAAGCTCAGAGCAGTACGGAAATCGCGGATCGAGTGGAGTCAACGATCCGGGACCGGATAGCATTTTTAGCGCGCAATCCGGGCGCGGGTCACCGACAAGGACCTCACGCAAACCAGTGTGCGGTTCTTTCCTGTCTATTCCTATTTAGTTGTTTATCGCCCCGAAACAAAGCCTCTGCAGGTTGTCGCCATCCTCCACGGACGCCGCGAGGTGGAGAGGATCCTCCAGAAACGGCCGTCGTGAAATGGCGATTCCACGATTCCGATCGTTTCGCAAAATGCGAAAGGATTGTGGTGGGTGAGCCTTACGCGCTGAATTGGTCTAAGTCCTATCGTGATCAGCTTGCATTAGCTCAAGGTGCCGCTCCTACAGATGCACAATCGGCGACCTACTATCATCGCCGCGAGTTTGAGCTTCCGGTGTTCAACCGCTCCCAACGTGTTCACCTTAACTTCCTATGTACCCGGCCCGCCGATGATGCCGTGCCCGGAGTATGGGTTTCCACGCGGCTTAAAGGTGCGAAGCTCATCCTGAAGAATCATCCTGTGTACGTGTGGGGTATACCCCGACATGGCGCGATTGGTCGAGGAATCGTCGTTGTCGTCGCGGTCTGCGCAATTTGCACGCATTACATCCATAGTCTTTGGGTCACTAACACCCTCAGTCTCATCGCTGGACTCACGGTGGCAGCATGGGGGGTGGGAGCCTACAGAGTCGAACGCTGGATCAAGCGACTCGTCTCGGGTTAGCCATGCCTACTCGCGCCGCACTCCCGAAATACTCCTTGCCGCTTGCCATCAGGACCATGCCGGCGGCGTTCCTCAGCGCGGTTTCCGCGCTTCCCTTTTCTGGCGCGCCCAGCCCTCTTTCACCACCTGGCGCCCGCGTCCGAGGGCGAGGGCATCGTCGGGCACATCGTCGGTAATGCAGGAAGCGGCTCCTACGTATGCGCCTTTGCCGACTCGCACTGGGGCGACCAGGGTGCTGTCGCTGCCGATAAAGACATCGTCGCCAATGACTGTCTTATGCTTGTGCACGCCGTCATAGTTGCAGGTAATCGTGCCGGCGCCGATGTTGACGCCCGCTCCAATCTCCGCGTCTCCCAGGTAGGTCAGGTGATTGGCCTTCGATCCTTTGCCCAGCTTGATCTTCTTGGTCTCGACAAAATTTCCCACGTGGGCGCCTTCAGCGAGTTCGGTTTCCGGCCGCAAGTGGGAGTACGGGCCGAGGATGGCTCCCGGGCCAACTTTAGATTTCTCCATGATGCAGCCCGGACGAACCATGACGTTGTCGCCTATTTCGCAATCACGGATGACGCTGTAGGAACGCACCCGGCATCCCGTTCCGATCCTGGTATTGCCCAGCAACTGCACCCAGGGTTCAATCACCGTGTCGGGGGCAATCTCGACGTCGGGATCGATCACACAGGTGGCGGGATAAAAGATGGTCACACCTTCGGACATCAACTGGCGGCATTTCGCCAGGCGCATCTGCTGGTCGATGTCGGCCAGTTCCGCCCTGGTATTGCCGCCCAGCACTTCGTTGGGAGTCGGAGTGGGCCAGGCGACTACCCGTTTGCCGATTTTGCGGAGCACCTCGGCCATATCAGTCAGGTAATACTCCCCATGGGGATTGTCAGTGGAGAGCTTTTCGATGTTGCCGTAGAGTTGGCTCGCGTCGAAAACGTAAAAGCCGGAGTTGATCTCCCGGATTTTCTTCTGGGAGGCAGTGGCGGCTTTTTCCTCGACGATGGCGCGCACCTCCGGACTGCTCGCCGCGGTGTGCAGAACGCGGCCGTAGCCGGTTGGATTGTCTAGTTCAGCGCTCAACAGGGTCATGGCGGCGCGCTGCTTGATGTGAAAATCCCGCAAGCTCTCGATGGTAGCGGCGGAAATCATGGGCGCATCGCCGGAGAGAACGATCACGTGGTCATAGCCGGACAATGCCTCACGCGCCACCATCACGGCATGGCCCGTTCCCCGCTGCTCCGCCTGCAACACGAAGTTGCTGCCGGTGTGCTGCATGGCCTGGCGCACGCGCTCGGCCTCATATCCGACGATCGCGTATATGTCATTCATGGGAACGACCCGCGCCGCCGCGCGGATCACATGCTCCAGCAGCGGCTTGCCCCCGACTTCATGTAACACTTTAGGGATTTTTGATTTGAGCCTGGTTCCCTTGCCCGCCGCCATAATGGCGA
>Ga0070741_10021361_pt1 | contig 10080 bp, 13 predicted proteins | sample Coa_R1_4_FD_66440 | JGI IMG/M metagenome (GOLD analysis project Ga0070741, IMG submission 66440) | Surface soil microbial communities from Centralia Pennsylvania, which are recovering from an underground coalmine fire - Coalmine... | ecosystem: Environmental > Terrestrial > Soil > Unclassified ...
TGGAATTCGGGGCCATCATCGAGACCATCTGCCTTTTCACGTCGTGGGCGAGGCGGCCTCGCATCGATTTGATCTGCCGTCTCTGCAATGTCCCGAGTGAAGCGGTTCTGAGTGCAGTTGACAACTCTTACGGGCTTCTCGCTGTTGACGATCCTGCGGCACCGACGAAAGTGACGTGGGGCGATATGGGATGCGCGGCGCGGCATCTGCGACGCAAATACACGGAAAGGGAACTGGCCCAGCGGTTTTCAGGAATTGCCAACAAACTAGACGCCGATATAACGCTGAAGCTGACCACAGAGTGGCGACGCACATGGCTTCCGCGAATTCGGTTGCCGAGAACGATGCTCGGTCTTTCCACGCGCGCCCGCGCGCGACTCGATCTCGTTCGCCAGTCGTACGGTCAGGAGGTGGACAACCGTTTCCAGTGGGCCGAGAACCTGGCACATTTGGGCGAGTACACCGAAGCCCACGATGTACTGCTCCAGACGACAACGGCTACCGCCGCGCAGGACGACCGCCGGCGACTGCTGACAGCCAGAATTCTGCATCTGCAGTTCCAGCACTCCGGTCAGCTCAGCTACTTCGAGATAGCCGAGAGCATCTATAAATCCTCAAAATCGTATGAGGATTGGGCGGACCTGTACCTGACCCTTGGTGACCGGGAGTATTTGGAGCGGGCTCTACAGATTCTAAAGCTAACCGGGCGCGAGCCGAGTTCGCGAAGATTGGCACTTGAAGCAGCGATCTACTCTGCCCTGGGTCGGGTCGAGGAGGCGCGGCAGCTGCAAAGTGCTTCACAAAGGGCTCGAGGATTTGAACTGTACCCGGCGTTCGGCGAAACTACTGAACGATATGAGGATCGATGGCAGAAGCACATGGCCGATTTGCTGGGTTCGACAAAGCGGCGGGCCCTGCCGATCGCCATCGACCAGGCGGCGCGGCGCGCTATCGAGCGAGGCCACTTTAAGCTGGCTGAGCAATTGATCGCGAAGGGTTCGAGCCTCGACCCCGACAATCCGTATCTGGCCGCTACTCGCGCAAAGGTGCTGCATGAGCGGCATAAATTCGAGGAGGCGATCGACGAGTATGAGCGGGTGCGCAACGAGTTGACGGGGCGAGAGAACATGCTCCTTCGATACGCGCAGCTCGACTCGATTCTGGAGTTGTACCAGCACTCGGCTGGCAACATTCTCAGCCTCTGGAAGGATGTGCTGGCGACTGTTCCGCGACCTCTGCGCGGCGGACTGCGGTACAAGAGGCGTGATTATGCCAGATCCTACTGGCGGTACATGATCTCCCTTGAGGCAAAATCGCACTGGTACGGATATTTCAAAGGCCTACCCTTGCGGAGCCTCTGTGAGGCGATCGTTAATGAAAGTGGCAACGAGGTCCCACTCGTCAATTTGGCAGCGAAGATCCAGGCGTCGCATGCTGCACGCCTGGAGGAAGAGGTCCGGCGTGTGGGCGGACAACGGATTGGCTCGATCTCCGTCGACAACTTATCAAAAACCTTCCAAGACTGCCGAAGCATGGAAATGGTTCGTCAGCAATTGGTACTAGAGCTCGGAGTCGATAAACTGGCGAGCTCAGATCTCGCCTGTTTCGAAACGGCAAAGAGATACGCTGGGCAGGCTTGCGAGTTGGCGCGGGGAAAGGGTCAACTGGAGCTGATTTCGTTGAACAATCTTGCCGATATCTTCCGCGAACAGGGGAACCTTGCTCAAGCCCAAATCAAACTGGAACGTAGTCTGTCGATTGACCCGCAGAATAGCTACACATTGCTGGCGTACGCCCGCCTGCTTGAGGCGCTGCGGCGTCTCTCCGAAGCCGATCAAATCCGCGAACGTGCTAACACGTTTCGTTAACTCAAGCCAGTAGACCTCCTTATTGTACGTAGTTGCTTATTGTACGTAGTTGGCACTTCTAGAAGAATCCTCGGACCTGATCTAGCCTAGGTAGTTGACTGGTTTCAATAAGTTATGAGCTCCTGCGGCAACGTTGTGGACGGCGGTAACGTTACGGAAAACCTGCAGGCCATAGCAGCACCAAAAGTTAGCTGTACTTACGCCGGGCCCATCGGTGCGACGGCCTTCCGCGGTGGGCCTGCTTCAAGGAGGTTACGGAAAGAGGGCGTATAATGTCCTTGTGCTCAGGACTTTGCACTGCGCGCAGTGCTGGAGAATGCGGGCATGATCCCGCTTGGAAACCTCCATTCTTCGTATCGCATTCGTCACTCCTCTATAAGTGCTGGAGAATGCGGGCATGATCCCGCTTGGAAACGCATGATCGAGTAATCCCGTCCGCGCATATCCTCTGTGTGCTGGAGAATGCGGGCATGATCCCGCTTGGAAACGAATTTGGTAGCGGTGTTCACGTTCTCGGTTGCGCCAAAGTGCTGGAGAATGCGGGCATGATCCCGCTTGGAAACGCCTATGGCGTTTCTGTATTGCTCCAGCCTGAGTGCGACGTGCTGGAGAATGCGGGCATGATCCCGCTTGGAAACCCTTTATCATTCATTTCCTTCACAGTTCCGTACATCGCCGTGTGCTGGAGAATGCGGGCATGATCCCGCTTGGAAACGAATCGATCATTTCTTCCCTCCTACCTTCATGCTTTGCATGTGCTGGAGAATGCGGGCATGATCCCGCTTGGAAACGTGTTTGCCGTTGCCTGCTGTAGCTTCGCGGTAACGAAGGTGCTGGAGAATGCGGGCATGATCCCGCTTGGAAACTGCCTCGCACGTGGGACAGCCGTCCGTTTCGGCGACTTCGTGCTGGAGAATGCGGGCATGATCCCGCTTGGAAACGACCTCGTTCAGGCCCGCGATGAGCTTGATATTTTCCACGTGCTGGAGAATGCGGGCATGATCCCGCTTGGAAACCGCGCGGTGGCTTCCGATCCGGTGGTCGCTGGGCAAATCAATGTGCTGGAGAATGCGGGCATGATCCCGCTTGGAAACTGTCGGTACGAGATAGGTTCCTTGCTTTTTCATGAGGTGCTGGAGAATGCGGGCATGATCCCGCTTGGAAACTACTCGGGGCCAAGCTGGCCGTCCCGGTAGTTATAGAGTGCTGGAGAATGCGGGCATGATCCCGCTTGGAAACGTTGAATTCCAAGAATGGAACCCAGCACTAACAAGATAGTGCTGGAGAATGCGGGCATGATCCCGCTTGGAAACAAAAGTAGCTGACATGCTTCAGCCCCGCATTATTAGGTTCGTGCTGGAGAATGCGGGCATGATCCCGCTTGGAAACTCCGCCGATTGCAGGGTGAACTTGGGAATTTCCAGGTGCTGGAGAATGCGGGCATGATCCCGCTTGGAAACAGAGGGTTCCATGAGACATGGGGGTTTCTCCTATTCTTGTGCTGGAGAATGCGGGCATGATCCCGCTTGGAAACGTCACCGGGTTAGTGCAGGTGTGTTGCGTAGGATGCGCCCAATCGGTGCTGGAGAATGCGGGCATGATCCCGCTTGGAAACGACCGTTGCAATCACGCATACGATCAGCTGAATCCCAAGAAAGTGCTGGAGAATGCGGGCATGATCCCGCTTGGAACTGATTAACCCGATCCTCTGTCACGCCGCCGTGAGCAGGTGCTGGAGAAGGGGAAATGCGGGCTTGCGCCGGCTCGATATGCGTAATCGGTGACTCGAAAATAGAGTACGGTCTGATATCCTGTACGTGGCGTGCCCGCTTATCCCTTTCCACAGGCCGCCGCGCTTTGCAATCCCGACGATCCCGGGCCGAGTGCACCCAGTGTGCCGGCGCTGAGCGTGAAGTGAGTGGCCCGGCGCCCGTGCAAAGTTCGCAAGCCCAGTTACAGTCGGCGTACGGCCGGAGAGTCTTCCATTCCATCGTTGGTAAACCACCGGTCTGGGTTCTGCTGCACGGCTGGAACATGCCTACGTGTAAGAAAGTGTCCCGGACTGCGTCTCTGAGCGATGGCGCTCTTGATCCCATTTCTGCCACTCGCCCTCTTTGCGTCGTACTTGTCGGGGGTGGGGATTGCCACAGCCTGGTCCAGCATGTTGCCGTGGTCTCCGTACCTTGGACAACTACTCTCCGCTGCTCTACATTGCGGCTGGGCGATACTAGCCGGCAGTCGCCGGGGCCGGTTTGCTGCCGCCACTTGCGTGTGGATATCTGTATACCTCTGTCGAGCTGGTCTGATATCGCTTGGCCAATCCTCAACTCCGCTTCTAGGCGCGATAGTATTAGAGGGCATTCCACTCCTGTTGGCGATCCAGCTTCGACCGCTACCGTCCTGGCAAGACCGCTTGGCCAGCTGGCGACGCTCGCGCGGGGACATTGCCGTCCAGTTGCGGCTAGGACAGGGAGTGCTGCCATGGGTACGCGACTGTCTGCGCCAGGCTCTGATCGGACACGCTGAAACACCTCTCAGTACCGACTATCAAAGATTCGCCGCCAGCTTAGCTGACGCCGAATATCGGTTCCGCGTGCGGCTCAGCCGGGCCGCTATGCCTGAGGATCTTCGTCAATCGATCTTGGAGAACGTCGCTGCAATTGTGGCACGGGCCGAATCCACGGCAGCGGCTCGTGCAATCGAACTCGAGCAACAGGCCCTCACTGTCGCAGCTGTGTGCCGCGACCAGTGCGAACGATTCGAAGATCTCGCCGAGCCTGAACGTCGTGCCCTAGCTGGTCAATGCGAGCAGATCTTTCTTGAGTTGACCAAACGTTGAGGAGGAAGCTATGTCAAATCGCTCGTTCGAGCAGGACGAACCCTTGGACGCGTTGCGTCGCGCCGCGTCCGGAGACGATGTTGCCGATCGCAGTCTGGAACGCGCGAGCCAGGAATTGCAGGTCCGTTCTGATCCAAACCGGGTGGCTCCGGCGCCAGTCGTCTCGTGGCCCTGGACTCGCGAGGCCCGCGCTCGCTCGCGGGCACGGGACCTCAATGTCCAGGCCCGTGTCGACATATACAAAGATGACCTCCAGTCCATCCGCATGGCTAATGAAGTTTTGAATCGCGCGGCTACCATGCGCGCTGTCGAAGCTGCAGAAACCGCCATTTTCGAGATTCGCTGTTTAGGTGAAACCGCCCGCTTTGCCATCCTTAACCGCGCTCACTTGGAAATGACCCGACAGTTTGTCGCGCAACTATCAACATTAGAAAGCTTTCGCGGCCGTATCACCGCAGAAATACTGGACGCGCTTAAGGAACGGGCACTCAACGAATTCACCACCCGCATGAACAAGGCGTCGAAATGCGACCTCGAGTTCCCTAAAGCCGACATTCTGAAGTTGAAGCCATGACGGACCTTCTCAAGCCTGCGAAGATGGGAGAGATGCCGGCGCGCATCCTGGCGGGGCAACTCGACTACGCTGGATCTTGGGAGAGGGTACTGGCTAAGGCCGGAATGCCCGGCGTGGACGGCATTTCCGTGTGGCGGTTTGCGCGTTCGGCGGCTGTGTTGCTTCGTGCGCTGCAATCCAGATTGGCGGGTGAACGGTATTTATCACTCCCTCTGCGGATGGCGGAGTTGGAGAAGAAATCCGGCGCGCTGCGGCTGTTGTTGATCGGTACTGTCGGTGATCGCGTAGCTCAATCCGCAGTTGCCCACTGGCTCGGATCGCACTGGAACAACTCATTCGATGATGCCAGCTTTGCCTATCGTCCAGGGCTCGGCGTGCGTGACGCGTTGCGCCGTCTGGCAGAGCTACGCAATCAGGGTTTCCGTTGGGTGCTTGACGCCGACATTCGTTCATTCTTCGATTCAATTCCACATTGCGTCCTTCTCGAAAAGCTGGAACGATGGCTCGGGCCCGCGTCACCGATGCTAACATGGCTCCGCTCCTGGCTGGCCTCTCCGGTTTGGGATGGGGAACAGCTCACGTGCGTCACGTGCGGCGTGCCCCAAGGATCTCCACTTTCTCCCATTCTGGCGAATTTCTACCTCCACGAATTCGATGTCCGCCTGCGCGCGGCAAAGATTCACCTGGTCCGTTACGCCGACGATTTCCTGGTTCTGGCGCGCTCGCCGTTCGAACTGGACGAGCAAAGGAAGACTGTCGAAGAGGTGCTGGAGAAGCTGCAGCTCTCGTTGAGCGCTGAGAAAACTCGGACCACCACGTTCGGCCAGTGCTTCCATTTTGTGGGGGCGGAACTTCAGGGCGACAATATTCTGCTGCCTTTCGAGAGATTGAAGACTCCGAAGGTGCCTCATTACGTCGCGCCGGTCATGCCGCCTGCTTTGCTGCGCGCCTACCGGTCAGGCCACCTCAAGATTTCCGGGCCACTTCGCTGGGACGGCATTCGTCGCGAACGCGCCAAACCCGCCGCAAACCCGGCGGTAAATCCGCGAAGACCCGTTCTCGGTTTACTATCGGGCTCAGCCCCGAATGCATCCTTGACTCTATTGCGGAGAAATCCATGGACGCGCCATCAGCAGTAACCTGGACGGGAGATACTCTCACCGCCACCCAGACGCCTGCACTTGAACAACAGACCACCGCGACCGGTTTCCGTCGGTGGCAGTCAATCGAATCGCCCACACATAGCAAGGCCGCCGAAAGCCACACGCGCTTCCTGTATGTGGTGGAACAGGGCACGGTAGTCCGCCGCACCAGCGCTCGCTTGTTCGTCACAAAGAAAGATACGAAGCTGCTTGAGGTGCCGCTGATCAAGCTGCAGGGCGTACTATGTTATGGAAACGTACAGGTATCCACACAATGCATGCGGTCTCTGCTGGATGAAGGTGTTTGGCTCAGTTTCTTCACACGTGCAGGGACGTACAAGGGACGCCTGCAACCACCCGTCGAGCGTGGAGGTAAATTGCGTCTCCGTCAGTGGGAGCAATCGCGCGATCCGAACTTCTGTCTGGCCTTTGGACGGACGCGCGGTAGTGCGCGGCAAGATTCTGGGTCAGAAACAGGTAGCGACCGCTTATGCTAAGAATTATCTCGCCGAAACACTTGGCGAGGCGCACTCTACTTTGTGCAAGAGCCTGGAGCGGGTCGAGACCGTGGAAACACTAGACGAACTGCGCGGCGTGGAGGGCGCCGCAAGCCGCGCTTACTTTGACCTATTCCGACGCTGTAACCACTCGGATATGTCCTTCGAAGGACGGCATAAACGAGGAGCCACGGACCCCATCAATGCACTGTTGAACTTCGGCTACACGCTCCTCACGAGAGAGTTGGAAGGATTCCTGGAGGCGGCAGGACTCGATCCGACGATTGGGTTCTACCACCTGGGAGACCAGGATCGGCCTTCGCTCGCCTGTGATTGGATCGAAGAGTTCCGACACCCGGTGGTCGACCGCTTGGTTTTAAAGCTCATCAACGAAAAGATCTTACAGGCGGACCATTTCGAGGTGCATGAGGAGAAGAGTGGATTACGAATGAAACCCGAGGGACTGCGTCGGTTCGTGCAACATTGGGAGAAAGTCTTGTCTGGCCGGGCGGGAAGCATCGGAACTGCCGGTGGTAGTCGCGACATCTTCCTCGACCGGCTGGGGGTGCTGCTGGACTCTCTGATGAGAGAATCCCCGTACCGTAGTCACCTCGAGGCTTAAACACCGTGTTGTACGTCGTCTGTTACGACATCAGCGACGACAAGACCCGGAACCTAATGTCCGAGCGTCTTCTGGATTTCGGTGTACGGATTCAGGAATCTGTATTCGAATGCGTCCTGGATGAGGAGGCCGAGGAACGGATGGTTGAGCATCTAGACAAGGTACCGCTGGCCGACACCGATCGCGTGCGGATTTACCGGATCTGTCAGAACTGCGTTGACACAGTTCGAATCTACGGCCCGGGCGAAGTGACCTCCGATCCAGCGTTTTACATGGTTTAGCCAAAAAGGTCTTGACAGACACAACATCAACAACTTATGAGCTCTCGCAATAAGTTCGTGAATAGGGGTCAGCTTACGGAAAACCTGCAGGCGATAGCAGCACCAGGAGTTGGCCGTACTCTTGGCAGGTTCATGGTCCCGGCGACCGGGGCTTTGGGCTTGAGTTTGGGGGGACGTTACGGAAAATAGACGTATACTGGCTTTAAGGCCAGTGATTTACGATTGGCCGCGGTGCAGGAGAATGCGGGCAGAGTCCCGCTTGGAAACGCGCTCTTGGTATTGCTGGCCATGAATTGCACGCGCCGTGCAGGAGAATGCGGGCAGAGTCCCGCTTGGAAACCTCAATACTATTGGTATTCTCGGGATTTGATAAATATGCTTCGTGCAGGAGAATGCGGGCAGAGTCCCGCTTGGAAACGCTCATGTTTGGCGGTACCCGTCATAGGACACCTCCATGTGCAGGAGAATGCGGGCAGAGTCCCGCTTGGAAACACGGTCATAATGTCTCCGTCTTCGAGGATATGCAGGCCATCCGTGCAGGAGAATGCGGGCAGAGTCCCGCTTGGAAACACGAATCCCATGCCAATCAACATCACGATCGTCATCAAAGTGCAGGAGAATGCGGGCAGAGTCCCGCTTGGAAACTGGGCTCCCTAATTCGTCGGCCACCCTTTTCAAATAGTGCAGGAGAATGCGGGCAGAGTCCCGCTTGGAAACTTCTGATCTCGTTCTTGTTGAATCTTCTGCTCTTTAGTCGTGCAGGAGAATGCGGGCAGAGTCCCGCTTGGAAACTAATCGTGATTGTCTTTAGATCGCATTTGTCTGCCGTGCAGGAGAATGCGGGCAGAGTCCCGCTTGGAAACCTCGCCATCGGCGAGCTGCTGGATGATTTGCTTGTTCATTCGTGCAGGAGAATGCGGGCAGAGTCCCGCTTGGAAACTTGATCGGCGTCGGCTGCCGGCTTGCTGGCGGATGTTTGAGTGCAGGAGAATGCGGGCAGAGTCCCGCTTGGAAACATCGGGAAGGTGCGGCCATCGTGCTCGCCGCTGTAGGCAGTGCAGGAGAATGCGGGCAGAGTCCCGCTTGGAAACGGAACGGCTTGATTCGTTGAACGAATCCTTACTGGAACTTGTGCAGGAGAATGCGGGCAGAGTCCCGCTTGGAAACGAAGTTACTTCGACCACGTTGCCATTCACATTGATCGAGTGCAGGAGAATGCGGGCAGAGTCCCGCTTGGAAACGGCGTTGGCGCGGCAGGCGGGGTTTCGGGTTCGGGCCGGGTGCAGGAGAATGCGGGCAGAGTCCCGCTTGGAAACGCGGCGTGGCCGGGAACCACACAGTGCGATTGTCGGGAGTGCAGGAGAATGCGGGCAGAGTCCCGCTTGGAAACAGGGCAACAATCTGCGGGTGCCTGTCGCCTCGCATAATGGTGCAGGAGAATGCGGGCAGAGTCCCGCTTGGAAACTGAATAGGCTCATCTCTTTTCCTTTCTCAAAATGTGTTGTGCAGGAGAATGCGGGCAGAGTCCCGCTTGGAAACGAAACAGAGCGGTAGCCATGGTCCGGGCGTACGCTTTCGCGTGCAGGAGAATGCGGGCAGAGTCCCGCTTGGAAACTTTTACCGAAATTGAGCACAACTTCCTCCTAGATAGGTAGTGCAGGAGAATGCGGGCAGAGTCCCGCTTGGAAACTAATCCTCCCGACCACTGGCCTTCACGTATATGCCATGTGCAGGAGAATGCGGGCAGAGTCCCGCTTGGAAACATCAGTGCCAGTGCTTGAGCCCCATTCCTGAACAACATGTGCAGGAGAATGCGGGCAGAGTCCCGCTTGGAAACTCTTCTTCGCAGACGCTGAGCAGGCCGCAGACTTTGCCGTGCAGGAGAATGCGGGCAGAGTCCCGCTTGGAAACGTTCATTGGCTGGTCAGTGTACTGCAGCCGGAGCTGCGGGCGTGCAGGAGAATGCGGGCAGAGTCCCGCTTGGAAACGGTCGTGTCGTCGATTGGGCGTTCAAACCTTGCAACAGGTGCAGGAGAATGCGGGCAGAGTCCCGCTTGGAAACGATATTCTGCCGCGAGATCATCGGCTCCACGTTCAGTGCAGGAGAATGCGGGCAGAGCCCCACTTGGAAACATCTTGCGGATTCCGGGCCATGTGAATCAGCGTTCCGGTGGGATGTGAATCGCGATTCCGGTGCGATGCGAATCGCTGTTCCGGTCTGATGCGAATCAAGAATTCGTCTTCACCGGAATCGTGA
>Ga0070741_10021362_pt1 | contig 10080 bp, 10 predicted proteins | sample Coa_R1_4_FD_66440 | JGI IMG/M metagenome (GOLD analysis project Ga0070741, IMG submission 66440) | Surface soil microbial communities from Centralia Pennsylvania, which are recovering from an underground coalmine fire - Coalmine... | ecosystem: Environmental > Terrestrial > Soil > Unclassified ...
AAATGGTATTCATGCCGCGCCCTAAATAGGAGGAGGTGAGGGCCGGTCCAACCCGGCCCTCGTGCTTGCGGACGGTTACCTCGCGGCGGCGGGCTCGGCGGTCGTGACCACGATCGCCGCGTCGATGTCGAGCTTCACGTTGTGGGCGGCGACGGGCACGGCTCCGGCGATGCCGTCCCAGTTGAGGCCGAAGTCCATCCGGTTGACGTTGCCGGTCGCTGTGACTCCAAGGCGCTCCTTACCACCGAACGGGTCGGGGACGGGCCCCTCCACGGTGGCGTCGAGGACGACGGGACGAGTCACGTCCTTGATGGTCAGCTCGCCGCGAATCTTGTAGCCGTCGCTCGACTTCTCGATGCCCGCGAGCTTGAAGGTGATGTACGGGTAGCGGTCCGCCTCGAAGAAGTCCGCCGAGCGGAGATGGGCGTCGCGCTGCTCGTTCTCGGTCGTCAGGCTCGCGACCTCGACTTTGACCTCGCCTTTCGCGGCCGTCATGTCCGCCTCCGGGCCTTCGAACGCGCCGGCGAACTTGGTGAACTTGCCTCGCACCGTCGCCACGCCGAGATGCTTGATGGCGAAGCCGAAGGTGCTGTGGCTGCCGTCTACCTGGTAACGAATCATTGGGTTCCTCCTTGGAACTGTGGTGGTTGCCATATCCATAGATATTTGTTTGTGCATGCAACTATTCCCAAAGTGGGTCAAGGTCAAACGTGAACGGCTGCGGTTCTTCGGTCCGGGGCTGCTCGGTCCCTCAGGCGGGCGGGGTCGCGGCCAGGCGGGAGCGGAAAGCGGCCGACGACCTCCGCCAGCTCAGCCAGATCCCGCCCAGCATCGCCGCCAGGAAGATGCCGAGCGCCGTCGCGAACACGATCGGGCCGGCCTTGCCTGACCCAACGTCCGCGGCAAGGGGCGTCCAGTCGACGGTGGCGGCCGCGTTGAGCCAGGCGATGAGGCCCGTACCGAACGCAAGCAGCGCGAGCGTCCAGCGCCTCTCGGCGGCGGACATCTGCCCGATCTCGTAGCGGTGCGGCCCGGGCGGCGCGATGATCCGGCCGAGGCGGGACAGCAGGACGAGCCAGACCGCGAGCATCGCGACTCCGACCGCGAGAGCGATCCAGGGATAGGCCGTCTTGTCGACGGGCGAGAGGTCCGCCGAACCGGCCCACGCCGCCATGGGCAGAGCCCAGAGGAGGCTCGCCAGGGCGGCAAACCCGGTCTTGCCGAAGCGCCTGACCAGGCCGGTCACGCCGCCGGGTACCTCTGGGCGAGGTACTGCTCGAACGTGATCGTCCCGTCGCGGTGCTCGGTCGTCAGCAGGCGGCCTTCGGCGAACTGGCGGCTGAACTTGACCGGCAGCGGAAGGTTGACCAGGCGGCGACGCGACCCGCGGGCTTTCAGCCAGGACCGGCCGAGGCTCTCGAAGTCTCGGATCTCGGGACCGCCGAAGTCGGGAAGCAGGCCCGCCGGCTCCTGCCGGACGACCTCGACCAGGCGCCGCGCGACCTCTGAAGCGTCCACGGGCTGGAACCGCCAGCCGAACGGGATCGCCGTCACCCCGGGAGCCCTGGAAAACATCTGGAGGAAGGTCTCCATCAACGTGTGGAACTGCGTGGCCCGCAGGATAGTCCACGGCACGGCACCCTCTCGGACCACCGCTTCGGTCGCGAGCTTGATCCGGTAGTAGGGGTACGCGACCCCTTCCATGCCGACGATCGATACGTAGACGAGGTGCCGGGCGCCTGACTTTTGCGCCGCGACGAGGAGGCGGCGGGTTCCCTGGATGTCGACGGCACGACCTCTCGTCATCTCCCGCGTGGCCGACGCCGCATGAATGATCGCGTCCATGCCGGCGACGGCTTTGTCGAGCCCCTCGCCGGTCGCGAGATCGCCCTGGACCGCATCGACGTGACCCTGCGGGTCCCGGCTCAGGATGCGCGCCCTGTGGCCGGTCTCCCGCAGCTCGGCCACGACATGTCTGCCGAGGGCGCCGGTTCCCCCGGTGACCAGAACGTTCACGCGCGTGCGCTAATCGTGGCCGCCGAGCTGTGCGTCGAAAAAGTCGAGCACTCGTCGCCAGGCGTCGGCCGAGGCCTCGGCGTCATAGGCGCGCCCATGTTCGTCGAAAAATGAATGACGCGCGCTGGGGTAGACCTTGATGTCGTGCTTGACGTTGTGCTCGGTGAGCGCGCGTTCGAGCGCGCGACCCGCTCCTGCCGTGAAGTCGTTCTCGGGGTACGAGCCGACCACCGGGCACAGTCGCTTGACGACGTTGAGCGGCCGGGGGTTCGCCGCATAGAAAGGAGCGATCGCCCGCAGCCGCGAATCCGTGCACGCCCACGCGATCGCAAAGCCGCCGCCCATGCAGAACCCGATGGCGCCGAGCCGCTGCGCGTCGACCTCGGGCCGTTTCGCCAGGAAGGTGAGTGCGTGCTTCAGGTCGTCGACGCCGTAGCGGTTGACCGAGCCCAGCAGCATGCCGCCCATGTATCGCGCCATGCAGACGGCCCGCACTCGATCTGCGAAGAGGTCGACCGCCAGGGCCGCGTAGCCTGCGTCGGCCAGCCTGCGGGTTACGTCCTTGATGCTGTCGTTGAGCCCATATGCCTCGTGGATCACGACGACGGCCGGATGCGGTCCGTCGCCCTCAGGCAGGGCCAGGTAGCCGCCGCCTTTGATCTCGCTGCCGCTGATGTCGCGTGTCTGCATCCTTCTGCCGGGGGCCAACGGGAGATGGTAGCCGCGCGCCAAGGGCCACCGCGGGGCGCAGGTATCCTTAGGTTCTACTCGCCGGCCGGCGGCGTGGGCCCGTGGCGCAGTTGGGAGCGCGTCTGAATGGCATTCAGAAGGTCAGGGGTTCGAATCCCCTCGGGTCCACCAAATTCTTGAACACAAAACTGTTCCGAGAGGCTGCACCGGCCATCCGGACTTGGGCGTTTGACAGCCTAACTGACAGCCAAATGGATGCTGGGGACGCACGGGCCAGGAACGTGAGACACCGCGTTTGAGACAAACCCTCGGCGTGTTGAGGTCAGGAGCGCACCTTGCGTTTTGGCTCCTGGCAGGGCAACCTGGCTTTGCGTTGTGGTATTCGAGCGCACGCGCGTCCTCAATATGAAATTGATCGCTGACTCTTATCGCCGACTCTGTTGACGTCGGGCTCGTTGCCCCAGTTCACGCAGTTCGGCGCCGTACCACGACAACCGCGGCTGCGACCAGCGCGATGGCGAGTCCGACGAAGATGGCCGCCTCGATCAACTGAAATGTCCAGAACCGGTCGGCGGGCTGGTAAACCAGCAGGGCAGCGGTGTCAGGCTGGCCGGGCGACGTGAATCCCATCGTCAGCGTCCAGGCCCCGAAGGGCTCGGGCGGGTGGGCGGTGATCGGCGGCATGTAGTTCGGGCGCAGGAAGGTTGCGATCGCGGCTCGCGTAAGCACATAGGCGATGCCCGTCACCACCATCGCAAGGAGCGTGCGTCCGATCAGCGCCCCTGCCAGAACTCCCAAAGCCACCGCGAACAAGACATATGCCGCGAGGGCGAAGCCAGATTGGTCGAACCAGTACCACTGCTCACCCACCGACCACTGCTGCCCGCCAGTCCACTGCGTCGAGATGGCCGGCTCGATCGCCCCTGCGAGCACGGCGGTTCCAAGCGCGATCGCCACTAGTGGCGGCGCCAGCTTCCAGGTCACCCAGCGCTGGCGCGTGATCCCCTGCGTCCAGGCCAGCCGGTAAGTCCGCGCCTCGAAATCCTGCGCGATCAGCGGTGCCCCGAGGAAAAGGCCGGCGAGCAAGGGCAGCGCGAGAAGGGTGATCCAGGCAGCATTCCAGAAGGCCTGGAGGGACTCTTGGGACAACGCAGGTGAACCGTGGCCAACGGCGGAATGGAATGCGGCAGTCTCCACGCCCAAGACGGCAACGCTGGTCATCACCACCAGCACACCGCCCGCCGCACAGAGTGCCGCCAGGCGTTGCTGGCGCCATGCCAACCAGATCAACTCGCGATCACTAGATCGACCTGCAGCGCGGGAGCAGCCGCCGCATTGGCCATGTAGGCCATGACGATCTCCTCGAGAGGGGCCGAATGGCTCTGCCATGGAGCGGCAAGGGGGCCGGGGTCTCCTCGGACCCAGAGCTTGACCTGCCGATCGCTCTCCAGGCGCCGAACCACCACAACGCCAGAAATCGCCTCAGATCCAGCTTGGCCCCGTGGCCCGATCAGGACCCGGTGCGCGTTGATGATCCGCTCGGTCTCGCCGGCCAGTTGAAGGATCCCCCGGTTCAGGAGCAACAGGTGATCGCAGACGCGCTCCAGGTCGCCGATCAAATGCGAGGAGAGCAGGACCGTGAGCGAGCCGTCGGCCGCGCTCTCCATCAGCTCCTGCAGGAACTCGCTCCGGGCCAGCGGATCGAGGCTCGCAAGCGGCTCGTCGAGCAGGAGGAGGTCGGGCATCTTGGCCAGGGCCATCGCCAGAGCAACCTGCGCATGCTGGCCCCCAGAAAGGGTGTGTACCTTCTGCTCTAGCGGGATCCCGCGCTTGCGCATACGCTCCTCGGCCGCTGCCTGATCCCAACGACGGTTCATCACCCGGCCGAACCTGAACATGTCTTCGAGCGAGAACGAGCGGAAGAGGGGGGAGTCCTGGGCGAGGAAGCCAACGCGGGCGAGGACCAGGTCAGGGTCCTGAACAGGGGACCATCCAAACACGGAGACGGTGCCTGCAGTTGGCTTCAGAAGTCCGATGATCAGGTTCAGAAGCGTGGTCTTGCCTGCCCCGTTGGGGCCGACGAGGGCGGTCACGCTCCCGGTCGGCAAGCTTGTCGTGCAGTCACGCAAGGCCCATGTACGGCCGTAACGAGTACTCACGCCGTTGGTTTCCACCGCGGCGGTCATGCCGACCTTCTAGTGGCGGAGTCCCAGATCACCTGATCGATCATCCGAGCGATGGCAGGGTCTTCGAGGCCCTCCTCGCGGGCGTCGACCACCCACTTCCTAAGGCGCTTGGCAAGGCTTTCGAACGCTTCGCGAGCAAGCGCCGGAGCGGCGGCTGCAGCGACGTAAGTGCCGCGGCCCATCCTGATCTCGACCGTTCCCTCGTGTTCGAGCTCGCGGTAGGCGCGCAGCACGGTGTTGGGGTTGACTGGAACCATGCCCACGACCTCCTTCACCGTCGGGAGCTGATCGCCGGCCCCGACCGTGCCGACCCTCACCGCATGCCTGACCTGGTCCATGAGCTGGACGTAGACGGGAATGCTCGAAGCGGTGTTCAGATGGAAGACGAGCGACATAGTGCTAGCGAGCTATCACTCTAGCAGCCACGGGTTTTCCAATCAGGGGCCATCGCTCAGTGGCAGCTTCGCTGGCGTCGATTTCAGCGACGCGCTTCAGCTATGGGAGCTCTTTCCGTTCGCCGGTGCGTTCGGCCTTGTCAGATAAACCCGCGCTGGTCAGTCCATGCCGGGTTCGCAGGCCGTTCGGCACCCGACCTCGGTTCGCGTTATGGGAAGCCGGCTTAGTTGACGTGGGCCACGGTGGACTCGAACCAACGATCTTGACCGCGCAAGCGATATATGAGCAGTCGCACGGGTCAGGACCTTGGGGCGTCCGATTCGGAAAATCCAAGGCCGTGGTCTCCGAGAGAGCCACGGCGATTCAGTTAGCCTCCTTGGGTTTCGGTCTTGAGTGCGTTTTGGAGATCTATTGGCGCCGGCTTGCGCCAGACCGATTCATACGCCTCTACCAGGTTGGACCTCGTGACTGCGACCCCAGGAACCGCAATCCACGGAGGTGGCTCGGCTCCGGTCAGAGCGAGTACGGTCGCCAGGGCTTCGGCAACGCCAAGGTCGTAGGGACGTTGCGCCGCAACGCCTTTGATGAGATCGCCTTTGGCCACCTCGATCGCGATTTCATTTCCGAGGTCGATCGTCGCCATGGCAATTCGTTTGCCTGCGATGCGAAGGGCGTGCACGATCTCCATGGCCGGCTCGTCCCAAACCACGAACAACGCGTTGACGTCGGGGTTCTTGGTGAGAAAGTCGAGGGCCAGTTCGCCCGCGGTGCTTAGCTCGACGAACTGCATCCGTTTGACGACGGCGTCTGGGCGGTGCTCACCGAGCCATTTCCGGAAGCCGATCTCTCTTTCGTTCGTCACGAAGAAGTTGAGACCGAAAGACACGATCCCGATCGTGCCGCCTCTCGGCACGTCCGGCGACAGGATCTCGGCCGCGACCTGACCGTTTCCGAGGCTGTCCGACGATACGACCGTGACGTAATCCCGGCCTGGGCGAAGGCCAGTCGGGGCGTTGTCCATCAAGATCAGCTTGATGCCGGCCCGCGCGATCTCCCGGTGGGCATCGGCAGTCAGCAGATTGTCGACCGGGATGCTGATTACCGCATCCGGCCGCATCGAGATCAGGGCGTGGAGTTCCTCGACTTGCCGGTCCGCCTGGTACTCGCAGTCGATGACTGTTGCGACGCTGGCTTCATATGGCGCGAGAGTCTCCGAGATTCCGGCGATCTGTTGCGCCCCCCAGTCACTTTTGGTGGTGTGGAGAACGAGTGCAATTCGGAAGTGCCGCGACCGAGCCTCGGCTGCCGCCCGGTCCGACACGTCGAGATGCCCGATCGAAGCGGGAACTTCGCCGTGAGGTCCCAGGCCGACCAGGAACTCACGGTCCTTGAGGCGGCCGAGCTCGCGCCACCCTTTCGCAATCATGGCCGCGCGCGGTTGATAGACCGCCCATCAACTGTCACCGCGGATTCTGGCCCCCTCATGGATGACTCGGCGCGACGACCGGTCGCTGCACCGGACTTCCATCTGCGATCCACGCCCTTAAACGGTCCCACGCGAAGAGCTCATCGCCGACGGCTAGAGCTGCGCCGAGAAGACCTGCGGTTCGCCCCAACTCTGAGCGCACAATCGTCACCTCCTGCGTTGCCAACGATCGCGACCGCCTGTAGAGCGTCTCCCTCATGGCAGAGACCAGAATCTCGCCTGCCTGGGCGACGCCCCCACCGACGACAACGAGCGACGGGTCGTATGCGTTGACAAGTGTCGCGAGGGTGCCGCCGAGTAGCCTGCCGCAGCGGGACACGACCTCGATGCAGAAGCGGTCTCCGTGGAATGCGCCCATCCCGACATCGGCTGCGGTCAACGGACGGCCGGTCGAGGCCAGATCGGTGAGGTAGGTGCTTCGGCCATCCGTTCCGGCATTGGCCTCGCGGGCTAGCGCGACTCCTCCCGCAAGTGCCTCGAGGCAGCCGGTATTGCCACATCGGCACAATGGACCGTCGTCGGACACAACGGTGTGGCCAATGTCTCCTGCGTACCCTCGAGCGCCGCGATGGATCTGTCCATCCGCGCACAGGCCAACGCTGATGCCGGTGCCGACCTTCAAGAAAAGCAAGTCCTGGAGACCGACGCCGCGGCCCGCCCGAAGCTCGGCTAGAGCCATGAGATGGGCGTCGTTGTCGATCAATACGGGTGTATTGAACCGTCTGCGAAGGCGCTCCGACACGGGATGTCCCGTCCAATCCGGGGCGAGGTGAACGACCGTTTCCGCACCGGCGCGGCCGTTGGCTCGCTCCACTGGGCCCGGCATCGCCACACCGATGCCCCATAGATTGCCAGCCGCCGCCGTTCTCTCGGCCAGCACCCAGTCCAAAAGCTCCTCGAGCCGATCCAGGGTTCGAGTTGCCCCGGCAGCGATACCGGACCGTTCGTGGTGCTCCATGACGAGTCGCCCAGACAGGTCGGCAAGTCCGACTCCGAGCGAGACGTTGCCGACGGCGCCGACCAGGACATAGCCGGCTTCCCCACGAAACCGAACCTGGCGGGGAGCTCGGCCGCCTTGGGAGGGAGCCAAATCGCCCTCTTCGATCAGTCCGAAGGCGTTGAGGGTCGCGATCCGGTCGGCGACCACGGCGCGGCCGAGGCCCGACCCCGTCTCGATCTCGTGGCGTGTACCCGCAGAACCAGCCCTGATAAGCCGCAAAACCGTCGCCAGACTGTCCAGCTCGCCCCCGCCACGCCTGGGTCGGTCGGTGCCAGGACTCGAGTTGGAGGCTGAGGCCAAGTCTCGGACTGGTCGAGCGATGCGGGGCAACTCGATGGAACCTCTGGATGGTTTGGGCAGTCGAGTGTCTGCCACGTGCCCATTATGCTGCAGCCTCGCGAGCTTCAGCGGATTCTGCTTGACTTTTGCAGATTTTCTACATATGTTGTCGGAATCCAACCAATGCTCACGGCCTGGCTTTGGGTGCTCCTACCGGTGGCGTCCGGCCCACCGAGGGAGGCGAGAGACTTCACCGACCCAACTACAGACCGGGACGTTCGTTGCCCGCACCGGTTCCAGTCGACGGTTCAGTGAGCTGACCTCCAATGCGACTGGGCCTTCTCACGGTCGTGTTCAACCATCTGGGCTTCGAGGAGGCACTTGACCGCGTGGTCGCCGAAGGCCTCGACACAGTCGAGCTTGGAACGGGAAATTACCCAGGCAACAGCCACTGCGACCCTGACAGCCTGCTGCAGGAGGCGACCGCCCTTGCTCGATTTCGGAAGCAGCTCGCCAGCCGCGGCCTCCGAATCAGCGCGCTGGCTTGTCACGGCAACCCACTCCATCCGAACCCGACCATCGCACGCGAACACCATCGGGTCTTCGAGCAGTCGCTCCGCCTGGCCCAGGAGCTCGAAGTCGACCGCATCACGCTTTTCTCCGGCTGCCCCGGCGGATTGGACGGCGGCACCAGCCCGAATTGGGTCACCTGTGCGTGGCCACCCGAGTATCAGGAGGCCCTGGACTGGCAGTGGCGGGAGATGGTGATTCCGTACTGGCAGGAGCAGGCGGCCCTCGCCAAGAAGCACGGCGTGCGCCTTTGCTTCGAGATGCACCCGGGATTTGTGGTTTACAACCCGGCAAGCCTGCTCAAGCTGCGTCGCGCGGCCGGCGATTCAGTTGGCGCGAACTTCGACCCCAGTCATCTTTTCTGGCAAGGAATCGACGTAATCGAAGCGGTTCGATTGCTCGGCACGGAAGGCGCAATCTTCCACGTCCACGCCAAGGACACGGGGTTCAACGACTCGCTTGTGCGAAAGCATGGCGTCCTTGACACGACGCCACTGGACCGCGTTGGCGATCGGTCGTGGATCTTCAGGACCGTCGGCTACGGACACGATCAGCTCTTCTGGCGCACCTTCGTCAGCGTCTTGCGCGAGGTCGGGTATGACGACGTCCTCAGCATCGAGCACGAGGATGCGCTCGCATCACCCGAGCAGGGAGTTTCTCGGGCTGTTGAGTTCCTTGCGAACTCGGTGCTCACCGAACCCCCCGGGCAGGCGTGGTGGGCATGACGGTCCGGGTTGGCATCATGGGTACCGGCTGGATCGCGCAAGAGCATGCGATTGCACTTGCAGCCATCCCCCAAGCAGAGCTGGTGGGCGTGAGCAGCGCCACGCCCGGCCGAGCGGAGCGCTTTGCCACCAACCATCGAATCCCTCGGCACCTCACCCACGAGGAACTCGTCGCCAGCGAAGAGATCGACGCGGTGCATATTTGCACTCGGAACTTTCAACATCACGACCAGTGCCTTGCGGCCATGCGGGCCGGTAAGCACGTCGTCGCAGAGAAACCGCTCGCACTCTCGGTCAAGGAATCGCAATCACTACTCGACGCCAGCGCCCCTCGAGATCGTGTTCGAGCCTGCAACTACAACTACCGGGCCTACCCTGCCGTGCAGGAAGCAAGGCGATTCATCGAATCCGGCGAGCTCGGCGAGATCTACCTCGTGCACGGAACGTACTTGCAGGACTGGCTCCTGCTTCGCACCGACTACAACTGGCGCCTCGACGCTGCACAGAGCGGGAATTCAAGCGCCATGGCCGATATCGGCACGCATCTCTTCGACCTGGTCGAGCACGTCACAGGCGCCCATGTCGAAAGCATCCAGGCAAGCCTCCGTACAACGCTCCCTGAGCGGTTGGAGCAGACCGCCAACGGGTCAGTGAAGCACCGCATCACAGGCGACGACTGCGCAACCATCAGTTTCAAGCTGGCAACCGGAGCTCTCGGATCACTGGTCGTCT
>Ga0070741_10021364_pt1 | contig 10079 bp, 5 predicted proteins | sample Coa_R1_4_FD_66440 | JGI IMG/M metagenome (GOLD analysis project Ga0070741, IMG submission 66440) | Surface soil microbial communities from Centralia Pennsylvania, which are recovering from an underground coalmine fire - Coalmine... | ecosystem: Environmental > Terrestrial > Soil > Unclassified ...
GTCGCATAGTCGACAACCTCCTTGGCTCGTCATCCACCCCAATTCCCGGCCATGTTCTCTACGTCTCCCGCACGGGTGCTCCTAATCGTAAGCTTGCAAACGAATCGCTTCTCGAGGCCCGACTCGCTCGCCGCTTCCACGCAGAAGTCGCTCACATGGAGAGCCTCTCCTTCACCGATCAGGTAACTCTTGCTCGCCGAGCATCGATTCTGGTCGGCCCGCACGGTGCCGGACTGGCCAACATGGCTTTCATGCGGCCCGGGTCGTGGGTCGTTGAACTCGTGCCCGCGCGCTACGCGGTGGGCGTCTTTCGCAGCCTCGCCACCGAACTCGGCCTCGGCTACCTCGCGGTCGAAGGACCCGTCCATGACACCGCTTCTCTGGAGTGGGCGGTATCTCTCGACGTCGTCGAAAATATCCTCCAGTCCCTGGTCGAAGTCGCCGACTAACGGCGTCTGATCCAAAGACTTCCGCCGCCCCACCACGGTGCCATGGGGAATGTCTCCCTCAGCAGCTCGTGGTGATGAACACCCAGGTAGTTGTTGGCGATGAGCACCTCATACGAGTCGTTGAACGCAAGAAATGCCTGGACGAGATACTGCTCATTCCAGAAATAGTGGTGCTCCATAATCCACTCGCGAGGGTATTCGTCCGGAAAAAACACGTCGTGCACGTGCACGACGACACCCGGCTTCAGCCGCGGCACCACCTCCAGAAAGAGAAAAGTGACGTCGCCGCCAATGCGTGCCACGTGCGAGGAGTCGATGAAGAGAATATCGCCGGCCTCCAGTGCAGAGAACGCCTCCATATCCAGATTCTCGACCTTCTCTCTGATGACCGAGCTCAAGCCAAAAAAGCCCCGCGCAACAGTCTCCTCAGGGTAGGGATCCACGCTTACGAGTTGCCCCGCGTCGTTACGGAGCAGCGCTGCCGCCATCAGTCGAGTAGAGAATCCCGAGCCCACCTCAAGAATCGTCCGTGGGCGGAGATAACGAACCATACAATACAAAACTGTCGCATCGGTCCCATCAAAGAGCTGGTTCCCGAAATAGAAATCGGTTGGCAGACTCGGAGACGTTGCGAACGCGGTGCACTCAGCCGCAAACGTACGCAGAGATTTCTCGAGCAACTGCAACTGGCCCGCGACGTTCAAGTCCAGCCCAACCAGGTCCGAGTGTCGCTCCCAGAGCGTCTCGTCTATCTCGGCGAGCGTCGGAATCGGGGAGTAGTAATGAGTTCTGGTGAGGTGAAAGCCCATTGCCTCCAAGGACATGAAGGCTGACTCTGACGACAGAAGTGCTTCCGCCGCGGTCGCCTGGAGCTCTGCTGTAGCGCCCTCCAGCAATGCTTGCAGTACCTGTTGTCGTACATCTGGACTTGCGGAAGAAACGAAATCTGCAAGAAGCTTGCGCCTGGCCTCACCGTCAACACCGCTAAGGAGAGCAGAAAGAATCCTGCGTCTCGACTCGAGCTCGGCATCACGCACCTGCCGGACAAGTTGCGCCTCCCAATCGGCTCTGGCTTCCGCCGTAAGTGGGTTGACATTATCGGAGCAGGCGTTTTCGTGTGCCATGCGTGCATTCATTGGTGCTAGAGCTCCGGAGGGGCAGTGGTTGCCGCCATCGCGTCCTCGTCCAATCCCTTCAGCAGCGCTAGCGCGGCTTCGGTCCGTGCCGCGGAGTCAGCGCTGTAGAAGACAGACTCGATCGCGCGTATCTTCTCCGCCGTCGTGGCGTTGTGCAGGAGAGCTGCGACGACCTGTCTTCTGGCTTCCTCATTTGCGCCGAACAGGAGCGATGCCGCAACTTCGGCTTTTTCACTGTCAGTGGAGTTGTGCCCAAGGGCGGCGACGAGGCCAGGGCTCAGGGAGAGCGCCCCTAGAGCCTCAGCCTGCGTCCTTTCGTCGACATCCGCGAGGAGAGCGCCAATGATCCTCGCCCTCACGTCAGTGCTGGCATCGTGCGCCAGCAAGATGAGTGGGGCCGCAAGCTCCTCGGGCGAGACCATCGATCCGGACTGAATGGTGGAATCGGCCGATGGCGCCATACCACCCGTCTGCGTGCCAACAAGCTGCTTCGGATCAATTCGCTGGTAAAAGCCCTGATCGAAAAGCCACCGATATCGCTCGAACACAGACTTCTCAGCGCGCGGAGTGTAGTAGTCGATGAAATGACCGTGGTCTGACGTATTCGTTGCTGGGAGATTTTCAACCGGTGGGAGCGCAACCGTCTCCAGCGCTGCATTGAGATCCTCGAGAAGATGTTCCATCCGAAGGATCCGCATATTCGGCGGCACTTCCCCATCAAGAGTGAAGTAGCTCTCGATCGGACGTTTCAGCCACCCGTGCGGCTTGCTCTTGAGTGCAAACGTTTCGAAGTCGGATGTCAACGCAAGCGCCTGGTTGTAGCCGATGTCGTAGGGATTCGCGGTTCGGAGGTAGAAGTAACGCGAGACTTCAAGTGCGTAGGGGTTTCGGACAACTCCCAGAATGACGCCTAGGTCCGAGAGCTCGAAGCCGTAAGACGCGATGATCTCGCCAGCCTCAGCCAAAGTCTCGTGCGCCCCGCCTGGAAGGTGAATGACTCCGTCGTCGCGACCTTCATAAAAGTCTTCGGGATGTGTGTAGTACGTCGGTCGGGGCAGGCGCTCAAGCAACACCTGGGTTAACGACGAGCCTGCCGCTTTCGGCACGTGCAGGAAGAGGAGCTTTTCGCAGAAGATCATGCGAGCGTGAGATCGGCACTCGCCGCAGCGTCCGCGCAGCGCCGAACCGCTTCGAGGTAGGCGCGGCCTCGGACCGTATCGGGCTCCAGGTAGTTGCCCTCGGCCCACTCGTTCCAGGCGTTCACGAAAACGAGCCGACGCTCGGTCGGTCGCTGGGCGACAGACCGAATCGCCTCGCGTAGGCCGGCCTCGAAGGCGTCCGGCGTCGCGTTGATGAAGACGATGCCGTCCTCGCCGCGCCTCGGCGTGTTGTCCCATGAAACGAAGACGCATGGGTAGTACGGGTAGTCACGCGCCCGGGCGGTCATCCGCTTCCGTGCGTACGTGTAGTCGTAGATCTTGAGACCGTCTTCGAGCGGACCAGGGAGGACGCCGAGCTGTGGCTCGAAGTCGACGTTGCCGTCGAAGCCGATCGTCCGCCAGTCCTGGTCCTGGTGCGAGATCACACCGAGAAGAAACGGCTCCGGTAGCCCCGCGTCGATGCATTCGGATCGCCACAGCTCGATAGTCACCTCGGGCTCGGGAAGATCGCCGGGTCGGTAGACGAGGAAGACCGGCCGCCCGTCCACTCGAATGTAGCGTTCGTCCGCGAACGCCTGGATCAGCCACCTGACGTGCTCCAGATCGTCCTCCCGCGAGTACGTCTGCTTGATCAGGATGTCCCGCTCCTCGCCGAGCCAGCGTCGCGACCACGTCTCGTTCGCCCAGGCGAGGCAGAACGGGAAGTCGGGGCTGCCGGTCGCGAGCACCTCGCCGAAGGGTCGCTCGAGTAGGCGCTTGCCGTTGAACCAGTAGTGCCAGTAGCAGAATCCCTCGATCCCGTGTTCTCGCGCGAGCGCAGCCTGCTTCTCTCTCACCTCCGGAACGCGCAGGTCGTAGAAGCCGAGTGTGCTGGGAAGCCGCGGCTGCACGTGGCCGTCGAAGAGCGGCCTGGCCTGCACCACCTTCGTCCACTCCGTGAACCCCTTGCCCCACCACTCGTCGTTCTCGGGAATCGGGTGGAACTGCGGAAGGTAGAACGCGATCAGCCTTGCCGGCCGCTCCATCACGACTCCTTGCCGGACAAGGTCGGGAGGCCGGTCCGTCGTCGAGCAGGCTTCCGGCTCGACGCGCGGGGCGTTGCAAGCGCCCGCCGTGTCGCCTCGAGGTAGGCGGTCCCGAAGCGCGCGTCGGGCTCGAGGTGGCAACCCTCGCCCCACTCGTTCCAGGCGTTCACGAACACAACCCGCTCTGCCTCAGGTCGCTCGCGGGCCCGGGTCAGAACCTGAACGAGCCACTGCTCGTACGCGTCCGGCGTCGAGTTGTGCAACACGACGCCGCGCGAGCCGGTTCGCGGCGTGTTGTCCCACTGCGGGCAGACACACTCGAAGTGAGGGTAGTCCACCTCCTCGGGCCGGGCGAAGAGCGGCCATGCCGCCTGGTAGTCGCGTACTTCCAGCTCAGGCTCGTCAGCGATGCGAATTCGCGGCGCTTCGCGCAGTGTCGTGAACTGCGGTCGGAACATGATCTTCGCGTCGAAGCCGACCTGCGTCGCGTCCCACCCCTCGTCCCAGCCCGTCTCGACCGTCATCAGGAATGGGTCCGGTAATCCGGCCTTCGAGACCTCCGCGCGCCACGTCTCGACCGTGCGTGCCGGCTCGGGCAGATCACGCGCCTGGTAGACGACGAACACCGGGCGATCGGCGATCCTGATCGCACGCGGGTCGGCCAGGGCCGGGAGCAGCCAGCGGATGTGCTCCTGATCGTCAGCGGCGCTGTACCGCTGAGGCTGGATCACGTCCTCGTCGCGCCCGTGCCACCGGCGTGACCAGGGCTCGTTCGCCCAGCAAAGGCAGAACGGGAAGTCGGGGTCGCCCGAGGAGAGCACCTCCTCGAACGGCCTGCCCAGAAGCCGCTTGCCGTCGAACCAGTAGTGGTAGTAGCAGAACCCGGCGATCCCGTACCGGCGAGCGAGATCCGCCTGGGCCTGCCTCGTCTCGGGAAGCCGCAGATCGTAGAAGCCGAGATCACCAGGCACGTGCGGCTGGTAGTGGTCCTCGAAGAGAGGCTTGGCGGCGGCGACGTTCGTCCACTCGGTGAAGCCCTCGCCCCACCACTCGTCGTTCTCGGGAATCGGGTGGAACTGCGGGAGGTAGAACGCGATCAGGCGCACCTCGTCCTCATCCCTGATCGAGACCGGCGCAGGCTCGTCGACCAGCAGGGGCTGGCGGTCGCCGACCTCGTCTTGAACCTCGACGGGCGGCTCGTTGAGAACGTAGATCGCCCCGGTGAAGTCGTCGTCGACCAGGAGGCGGCACGTCCGCCCCAGGTAGTCGGTGAACTCCTTGAAGTGGTCGAACCACCAGCGGGAGGTGCTGGGAATGAAGAGGAACGTCGTCCCGCTCCGCCGAGCCGCCTCGAGCAGATGGATCGCGTCTCCTGCGGATGCCGGGGTCCCAGTCGGGTGCCCGCTCTCGTCGCACGGGAAGTGGCGCGCGGCGTGGCGCCCGAGCCGAAGGAGCTCGGCACTGCCTTCCGACACGACTGCGACGGATCCGCCGAGCGGCGCAGCGCGGTCGAGAGCAATGCGGGCCGCCGGCACGATCTTCTGGTTCTGCAGGTAGCGCATGCGCTGGTCGAACCTCGCGGGACTCGGCGCCCCGAGCAGCTGAGGCTTCGCCGGCCGGCCGAGCGCGGCCTTCACGGCGCGAAGGAACGCCCGCCTGACTACTGCTTCTTTGTGCGTCTCCTCGACCTTTCGCTTGCCGGACCGCGCGAGGGCAAGCCATAGGTCGTCCTCTTGCAGCAGGCGCTCGACGGCGCAGGCGAAGGAGTCCGGGTCGTCCGCGATCAGCACGTCCTCGCCATCCACGACATCGATCCCCTCGGCGCCGATGCTCGTGGTGACGGCCGGAGTTCCGGCGGTCAAGCTCTGGAGGAGCTTTCGCTTCGTCCCCGCGCCGTAGAGCAGAGGCACGACCGAGACTCGTGCGGCGGCGATGTACGTCATGACCGAGGGCACCCAGCCGACCATCCGAACCCGGTCCTCGAGCCCGCGCCCGTAGTCCAGCACCGTCTGGTCAAGCCCCGAGCCCACAATCCGCACCGGGTTCGCCTCGAGCAGCTCTTCGTCGATGCGCGGAACGATGTCCTTGCAGAGGTACTCGACCGCCCCGGCGTTGGGAGCGTGGCTGAAGCTCCCCACGAAAACGATCCCGCTCCTCGCGCTCAGGGGCAGAACCTTCACCTTCGCTTCGGAGTCCGGCACTGCTACTGCGGTCGTGGCCGCGCCCACGAGGTCGTTGACAAGATCGGCCTCCTTGGTCGAGACGGTCAGAACGCCGTCGGAGGCGGCGTAGACGTTGAGCTCGCCGACGATCTGGCTGCCGAACTCTTCGCTCAGCAGACGCAGGCCGGTGAGCTCCCGCCCCTCTTCGAAGACGCGCCGAGCGTCACGCAGCAGCTGCAGGTCGATCGAGTCGACCAGGACGCGCGTGTTCGGCGAAAGTTCGCGAATGACGGGTAGATGCTGCTCGGCCGTCTGCCAGAAGGCGAACAGCGCGAGCTCTGGCTTGGCTGTCTCCACCATCGCGTCGAAGTCCACGTTCTCCGGCGCATAGACGCCGATGCCCATGCGGCGGATCCGGGTCGCCGCGACAGGGTCGGGGATGCCATTCGTCGCGAAGAAATCGACTCTCCAGCCGTCGCTCTGCAGCCAGCGCATGTGCTCCACGACGCGCTTCGACCCGCTATCGGCGCGCGCGTCAGGCGGGTAATAGGAAAGGACGAGTGCCCGCCGACGGGTCAACGCTCGTCGCCTCCCGCAAGAGCGAACGTCGTCGGCCAATCCAATGGGCTCGGGTCGAGTCGCTTTGGCTTCTTGGCGAGCTCCTTCGCCCACTTCTCAGCGAACAGCTTTTGATTTGCGATCTGGTACTGCTTGAGGCCATCCGCCAGATCGGTTCCGGCGCTCGCACCCTCGACGTGCACGATCACGCTCTCCGGCTGGTAGTAGACGCGGCGCCCCGCGGCCCGCACGGCGAGGCAGTAGTCGTCGTCGTCGTAGTAGCCGAAGCCGTACCTGGGATCGAAGCCGCCGATCTCCTGGAAGAGCTCGCGCGGAGTCATCAGGAACGCCGCGGAGACGTAGTCGACCTCTCGCACGTACTGGTAGAGCGGTGCCTCCACGTCCGGGTCGAAGTAGCCGATCTTCGCGGCCGACGCATCCGAGAAGACGAGTGCACCTGCTTCCTGCAGCGTGCCGTCCTCGAAGAGGAGCTTGCCGCCGGCGACGCCGGCGCCCGGATACCCCTGGAAGGTCGCGAGCAGCGGCGGAAACCAGCCCGGCAGCAAAACGGTGTCGTTGTTCAGGAAGAGCAGAAAGTCGCCTCGGGCCGACTTCGCTCCCTTGTTGCAGGCCTTGAGGAAGCCTGCGTTGGAGCGGTTGCGGACGACCTTGACCCGCTTGTCCTCCTTGCGGAGGTGCGACAGAAACGCAGCAGTGTCGTCAGACGAGGCATCGTCCACGACGACGATCTCGCCCCGGAACCATGTCGGAAGGGTCTCTCGCAACGTGGTCAGGCACGCCCTCGTGTACTCGAGGCCGTTGTGGCAGGGGATCACGATCGACACCGACGGAACAGAGACCTCGCTGGGCGCTTTCCACCTCAGCCAACCTTCGCCGCCCTTGGGATCGAACGCTGCCACGTCGACGACCAGCTTCGCCGCGACCCGCTCTGCCTCCTCGACCGTGCCGCGGTCCTCGCTGAAGACGACGACGTCGATGCTGTCATCGAGATACGGGAGCTCCGGAGTCTCAGTCGGCGGGGAGAAGACCGTCTGCCGTGGAAATGCGGCCTCGAGCGACAGGCCGCTCGCCCAGTCGAGGATCGGCGGGTCCTCGCCCAGTACGGGCAAGTAGTCCTCCAGGGCCTGCGCGAGTCGAGCGACTGGATCGGCGGTGCGCTCGGCCGGTTCCGCAATCGAGAAGATCAGACAGCTGTCCGGATCCTCGAACACCAGTCGGTAGCGGTCGAGATGCGCGCCGAAGTCGGGATAGTGCTCGAGCCACCAGCGCGAAGTCTCCGGGATGAGTAGGTAGGAAGCTCCGCGTGCCCGCATCGCCTCTAGGTGCGCGATCGCCGAGAGGTCCCGCTTCGGGTAGAAGCCGGCGTAACGACCGTCGACCTGGCGAGGGAAGTGCCAGGCCGTGCGGCCGTAGAGGTCGAGGAGCTCGGCATCGCCCTTGCTGAGGACGAGGACGGTCTCGTCACGAGGAATCGACTCACGCGCCGCCTGGCGGATGCGATGGCGTAGCGCGGAATACTCCTCATCCTCTCCTTGCAGAACGCGATGAGCGGATTGAAGGGCATAGAGCCGCGTCTCCAGCGTTTCACGCTCGGCCTTTAGCCGCGCGACCTCGTCCTGCAGCGCCTCGATCGACAGTTGCTTCTTGCGTGTCACCGGGACAGCCCTTCCACCCCTTCGGATCGGCGAGGCTCACCCGCGACTGTTCGCAAGCCGAAAACGACGCATGTCCCCGGCTGTCTTGCTGTCTCGTCGCGAGCAAGCATCTCGCCGAACTCGCGGTAGTAGTCGAGCCACCAGAGTGCCGTCTCCGGGAACAAGATGTAGTCCGCGCCACGACTGCGAAGCGCCTCGAGGTGTGCGATCGCCTCCGCAGAGTCGCCAGGGTGGTGACCGGCGTACGCTCCGTCTTCCGTCTGCGGGAAGTGCCAGCCGGCGCGCTCGGCGCCGAGCTGCAAGAGCTCGTCGTCGCCGTTCGACACCACGGCGACAGTGGCGTCCTGTGGCAGCTCGCGGTCGACGACATCACGGATCCTCTCGATCAGGTCGCGATACCAGGCGTTCGGTCGGCGCAGGTGCGGCTGCCAGACGACGCCCCACTTCTCCTCGAAGCGCGCTTTGTTGGCGCGAAACAGCTCCCCATACTTCCCCGTCGGGACGAGCTCACCGAGCGTTGCCTCGCCGAAGTGATGAACGAAAACGTCCTCTGCGCAGACGACCCGGTAGCCGGCGCGCCGCATCCGCTCGGAGTAGTCGTCGTCCTCGAAGAGTCCGAGCTCGAAGCGCTCGTCCAAGAGACCGACCCGCTCGAAGGCGTCGCGGCGCATCCCAGCGCAGAACAAGGTGGCCACCTCGACGTCGAACGCAGTTTCCCGGTGCTCGCCCGCTCGCCGCTCGGAAAACTGGACCATCTCGCCGTAGGTGCGATACGGCGCTTCGACCTCCGCCTCGTTGCCGCATCGGTTCGTCGCCGGCCCCACGAGACCCACCTCCGGCCGCGCGAGGTGCGCGACGAGGCGCGAAAGCCACCCCGGCGGAACAACCGTGTCGTTGTTGAGGATGACGAGTACGTCTCCTGTCGCCGCCGCGAAACCCTGGTTCACCGCGGGGCCAAAACCGCGGTTGTCGTCATTCCGTAATACGCGCACGCGCGAGTCCCGTTCGGCGAGCGCAGTCAGGTACTCCCGCGTCCCGTCAGTCGAGCCGTTGTCGATCACGATCAGCTCGAGATCGGCATCGCCCGCCGTCCGCAGAACGCTCTCCGCGCAGAGCCTCGTGAAGACGAGGCCGTCGGGCGCCGCGACAACGATCGACACGTCGTGTCGACGCGGACCGAGCCGGTCCCCGCCCGTCTCGGGCACAGGCCGGGACAACACGGCCTCGACAGTGCGGCCCGGCAGCGTGGTGGGCCGCCTCGAGGCCGGAACGAGATCGATTGTTGCCGGCACCGCGGGTGTCCTCACACGCCTGGCCGGAAGGGTTACTCCAACGGTCTCGAGGAGCCGGCCGAGGACGACGGCCGCGTCGAAGTGCTCTCGCGCCAAGTCGAAAGCGGCCTGGCGGGCTCTTGGATAGTTCGCCTCGATCGCCTCGAACGCACCGATCGCGTCGTCGACGCTCGTGAATGAGAAGAGTGCATCGCCCGTCGGCAGCACGTTCGCGAAGCCGGTGTCCTGCGTCACGACCGGACGGCCGGCTGCGAGGTACGTGGCTGCACGGTCGCTGAACCAGCCGGTTCGCAGGCGCACGTTCTGCTCTTTCGCAACGGTGAATTCGCCTCGGGACCCACGGATGTAGTCCCGGTATGCGCCGGGCTCGCTCGAGAGCTCAAGGGCAGGGCGTACTCGCCAACCACGGCTCTCGAGCAGCTCGCGATCCTGAGGGGTATAGCTCGCCAGCGCCAGCTCGAACCGGCGTCCGCTCAACGACGGCAACGCCAGGAACTTGCGGAACTCTTCGTCCTTGCTCCATCCGTATCGCTCGCCGTCGAAGGTGACGTCACGCCACGGCTGCCGCCAGTTCCCGACCGTCGTGTAGAGGCCTGAGTCTTCCCCACCGCCGAGCCAGAA
>Ga0070741_10021365_pt1 | contig 10078 bp, 11 predicted proteins | sample Coa_R1_4_FD_66440 | JGI IMG/M metagenome (GOLD analysis project Ga0070741, IMG submission 66440) | Surface soil microbial communities from Centralia Pennsylvania, which are recovering from an underground coalmine fire - Coalmine... | ecosystem: Environmental > Terrestrial > Soil > Unclassified ...
ATTGACCTGCCCAAAGGCGTGCAGATTGTGGATGGTCCGGTAGAGGCCCGTAAGGCTGCACGCGAGCAGCTTGAGCATGGCGCCGACTGGATCAAGGTTTATATGACGCATCGCTCCTGGGTCGGAAAGAACGGAGAATTGATCTCCCAGCCCACGCTCACGGTGGAGGAGCTGAAGCCCATCGTTGATGAGACGCACGGCTGGAGAAGAAAGGTCGCGTGTCACGCCTACAGCGGCGAAGGACTGCACCGCGCTCTGGATGGCGGCTGTGACTCTATTGAACATGGCCTCCTCCTCGACGATGCGGCCATTGCCCAAATGAAGCGACAGGGTACCTGGTACGTTCCCACCTTGGCAATTTATTACACCGACTGGGCCCCAGAAAACACGCCCGAAGGTAAGCGCGACCGCGCTCGCGCCTCCGAGCACGCAACCTCTTTCCAGAAGGCGATGAAGGCGGGTCTGAAGATCGTATTTGGCACTGATGTCGGCGGTTTCAAGTGGAGCGAGCCCATTGCCCAGGAGTTCGGACGCATGGTGGAATTCGGCATGTCCCCCCTGGAAGCCATCCGCTCAGCCACTGTTCGCGCGGCTGAGATGCTCGATATGCCGGGGCAGATCGGGGTAATAGCTCCCGGCGCTTATGCCGATGTGATTGCTGTGCCAGGAGACCCTCTTCGTGACGTCAAGCAGCTGGAGCAGGTGCAGTTCGTCATGAAAAATGGCCAGGTGTACAAGAACGAAATTCATTGATCAGGGCTTGACTTGCTGGCCGGGAAGTTCATAATGCGGCGCGAGACCTGCGCTCTGTGACGGGAGGTGCAGTTTGAGAATCCTCGATATTTGTGATCCAGATATTGCCTCGGTGCCTCTCACCGCGACGGTAAAGGATTCAATTGAAACCATGCTGCGCATGCACGTCGGCGCAGTAGCGGTGGTAGATGCGGAAAGGCGCGTGGCCGGCATTTTCACTGAGCGGGACGTCCTCCGCAAAGTGGCATTGAGTGGCCGCGACCCAGGGTCTATTCCCGTGCGGGAGGTGATGACCAGCGCGGTAGAGTTGGGCACTACCGCTACCAACCCAGGTGAAGCCATGGCCAATATGGTTGAACACCATTACCGGCATCTTCCCATCGTTGATGACCGTGGGCGATTGCTGGGCATGCTTTCCATCCGGCATCTGTTGCAGTGGCGAGTTGATGACCTCAGCCGCGAGTTGGATGCGCTGGAGCACTACGCCAGCAACGACGGCCCAGGGGGCTGAACTCCGGGCAATCCGTCTTACACCGCAAGCTTGGGCCGCCGAATTCGTCTTATCACTACCCATATTCCCAATGCGGCGATCACCGCCAGCGCTAACGCGGTCAGGTGCTTATGCACCAGCATCGCTGTAATGCTGACCACCTCCGGGCCGAACTTCAAGGTCAGCAACGCCAATAGCGTGAAGCGCACGAATCGTCCGGCAAAAATCGCGACTAGAAAATGCTCGAACTTCATTTCGAATACCGCCGCCGCTAACACAAAGACTTTGAATGGGAATGGCGGCGGCAACATGGCAGGGAACATGAGCGCCCAGAATTCGTGACGGTCAAAAGATTGCCGGATGCGGTCAAACCGCTCTTTGGAAATGCGCTTTTCCAGCAGGACCTCTCCGCCTTTGTAGCCAATGAAATAAAGCAAGCTGCTGCCCAGGGCTGACCCTGCAGAAGCCATGATCACGTACACAAGAAACCGCGACCGATAGGCATACACGTATCCTGCTACGACCGGATCGAGAGGCATTCCCAGGAGCGAAGCATCCACCGCGGCGATGGCGAACACTCCCCAGGATCCGAGTGGTTGTAGCAGCCCCCAGATGAAAAGCGTATAGCGCGACAGAAGGTGGCGGATGACAGTCAAAAGAAGAATCGATTCTACGCGATTAGTTATCGAGACGAGTTTTTGTGTTCGGTTTGTCCGTTGAGAAGTTCCACCCCGTGGGGAAGGATTTCAATAACCGCGGCCAGCGATTCGGCAGCGCCCTTTGGGCTACCGGGAAGATTGAGTATGAGTGACCGTCCGCGTACACCGCAAATGCCACGGCTGAGCGCGGCCAGCGGGGTTTTCTTTGATCCTTCGGCTCGCATGCGCTCTCCGATTCCCTCCACCAGCCGATCGCAAACCGCACGCGTCGCTTCCGGAGTTACATCGCGTGCCGCGAGACCGGTGCCACCGGTGGTGACTACCAGCTGCGCCCGCTCAGATAAACGCACCAAAGCAGCTTCTATCTGCGGCTGCTCGTCGGCCACAACTTCGGTGGCCACCACCTGAATATTTTGTTTTTGTAGTTGGGTCACCACAGCAGGACCAGAGAGGTCTTTATTTGTACCCGCGGACGCCGAATCGCTCACCGTGAGCACGGCGGCGGTGAGGCACTGGCGGTACTCAGGTGTCGAGGACATCTTCCTGAGCGTCGCGCCCAGCCTCATCTACCAGGCGCAGGCCTTCCATGAGCAGACCTTGGGTCGAGCGAGTCGTGGTCTGTTCCGGACTGCGCCCATCGAAATCGACTTGGAAGTTGCCCGCAGTCCAAGCCAGGACTTTGTAAACCGCATCATCGCCGGTCACGGATCCGTACACGGCATGCTTGATCTGCCCGTCGGCGAAGAAAATCTCGCAGCGGTCGCTGTCCTGGGTAAGAATGAGCGAGCAGCTTTTGCGCCCCATTTCCAGCGACTGCATAAGATCAATCACATTCATCTGCGACAAGCTGCCACGTAGGCCGGAGCCTCCGGTGTCCTTGGCCATCTTCTCCAGGGCGATCTTGTCAATCAGCCGCTTAATGCGAGTGGTGGCGTCTTTCAAGTAGAAGGGTTTTTCCAGCAGGTCGTCTACCGGCTCCTGCAGCATCAGCTTATCGGCAATTTCGGACTTGCTCGCCAACAGAATCACTGAGGCGCCGGCGGTTGCGGGACGGCTCTTGAGCTTCTCCACCAGCTGTCGACCGTCCATGCCTGGCATTTGGAAGTCGCTGATCAGTAGGTCCGGCGGATCGTCCACCGCCTTGAGCAAGGCGTCGGCGCCGTCAGTTGCCGTACTCACACTGGCGAGTGGGGCGAGCGCCTGCTTGAGCATCCCCAGGATCATGGGATTGTCGTCTACGAGGAGGACTTTGACGTTTGCAGGCATTTCAGACAGGCTTCTTCGCCCGGGAGTACCCGCCGCTCTTGCCGCCTGACTTGCTTTCCAGAACCACTTCCCGGATCTCGATTCCCTTGTCCAGGGCCTTACACATGTCGTACACGGTCAAGGCGGAGACGCTGGCGGCGACCAGGGCCTCCATCTCCACGCCGGTGACGGCGGTAGTAGTGACTTTAGAAGTAATGGCGACGCCATTCTCGCATAGCCGGAGATGCACATCAATGTGCGACAAGGGTACGGGGTGGCACAACGGTATCAGCTCCGGGGTTTTCTTTGCCGCCATTACACCGGCAAGCCGGGCCACTTCCAACGGATCTCCCTTGGGATTCTGTGGCAAAGCCTTAAGCACGACCGGAGACATGGCCACGAATGCGCTCGCCTCGGCTTGGCGGAGAGTCGGCTCTTTGGCGGAGACGTCCACCATCCGCGCTTTGCCGCTCGAATCGTAATGAGAGAGCTTTCGTCGCATGCTTCTCGGTTATTCGTATCTTAGCAGTCGGGTCTGTTGGGCCATCCCACAGGGCGGCGACGTCCCCGGCTAACGCAGCAGCACCGATATCATCTCCCCGGCAGGAATATGCTCACGGTCGGGTGGAACGACGACGAAGCAATTGGCCCGCGCTACCGCAACAATATCTCCGGAGCCTTGCCAGGACACGCGCTCTACCTCCACGTCTTCGAACTCCCCGGACAAAAGCGCAGGTAGAAACCGTGTGAGCCCTCTCTTAGTGCGAATTTCTGATTTCAAAGGCAGCTTCAAAAACTGAAGCTTGCGAGGTGGTGCTCCCGAGAGCGCGTCAATCAGAGGACGCGCAAATAGCTCAAAGGTGACCATTGTCGAAACCGGATTGCCCGGTAGGCCTAAAAAATATACGTTCGTCCGCCCGGCGCCTGCCGTCCGTTGTGGGACCCGCCCGAACACGACCGGGCGGCCAGGCTGTATGAGCGCGCCGGTGAAAAAGACTTCCGCTTTCAACTCCGCCAGAATTTGCTCGACCAGATCGTATTTCCCCATTGAGACACCGCCGCTGAGCAGCAGTAGGTCCGACGCCAGTCCCTGCTGGATCAGGCGCTTTAATTGCACCGGCTCATCCGCCGCGATCGGCAGCAACAGGGGTTCGCCACCCGCGATCCGAATCTGGGCGGCCAACGAATAGCTGTTGGAGTTGCGAATCTGTGTGGGACCGGGTTGCGCCGCAACCTCCACCACTTCATCGCCGGTGGAAAGAACCGCAATGCTGGGGCGGGCGTAAACGCGAACCTGTTTGCGGCCCACCGAGGCTGCCACCCCTATCGCTGCCGGGGTAAGTCGAGCGCCGGCTTGCAGGAGCACTTCTCCGGCACGCGCCTCCGCTCCTGCCGGAACAATATTTTCGCCGGCAGAGACACTTCGGTGCAGCTCCACCCGTTCGCCATTGCGGGCGGTGTGCTCCACCATGATCACGGCATCAGCGCCGCTTGGCGCCGGTGCGCCGGTCATGATGGCGATTGCCTCGCCCTCTCTTAATGACCGGGCTGTGCTCTCGGGCGCAGCGCCAGCCCTGATCTCGCCCGTGATTTTCAACTTCGCGGGAATTCTTTGCGCGTCGGCGGCACGCACCGCATAACCGTCGCGCGCCGCCCGGGGAAAGGGCGGGAAATCTCGATCCGCCGCAATAGGCTCGGCCAATATGCGTCCGCCGGACTGCAGCAGTTCAATCAATTCCGGTTTCGTGGGCGGGAGCTTAACGGCATGCTGTTCCACTGCTCGGACGGCTTCTTGGAGCGGAAGCACATGGGTGGGCGATTCTGCCATGGTTTGCTGTCGGTTCCTGATCATACAAAAAGGAACGCCCGGCCGCATGCCAGCATGAATTCAGGGCGAGTTGCTGGTACAATATTGAGAACTCCACTCGTCTTTTGGCATGCCTATTTCTCCCAATATGCTCATTGTGGATGATGAGGTTAATGTGGCTTTCACCCTGCAGATGGTGTTTGAAAGCGAGGGTTATGAGGTCACAGTTGCCCATAGTTGCGCTCAAGCGCTTAAGAAACTTGCTGATGGGCGCAATTTTGATGTGGTCATGACCGATTTGAATATGGAGAAGGAAGACATTGGATTGGATGTGGCCCGCGCAGCCCAGCGCCTTAAACCGAAGCCGGTCATCGTGATTTGTACCGGCTACGCAAGCGTCTCAAACCTGGGTTCGGCATTAGATCTGCGCGTGGACTATGTTGCCACCAAACCCGCCGATCTGCCGGAATTGCTGGGGGCACTCAGGAGACTCATGGCGCTTCGGACTAACGCAAGGAGTACTAGCCCGAGATGACCGAGTCCAAAGCAAGATTCGCCAATAAGATGGCCCTGGTAGTGCACCCCGATTTGGAAGTCCTCATGAGTTATCAGGGTACTCTGGCAAAAAATGGCATCAGCACCGTTGTCGCCCGCGACCTTCCGACGGCCTTGCTGGCGATGACGCAACACTATTTTGAGATTGCGATTGTCTCTTCCCGAATTTCAGAGCAGGGTGACGGATGGACACTTGCCGGCGTGCTGAGGCGTGCATTTACATCTGCTTTTGTGGCTGTGCTCGCGCCGGAAACGAACGTCCCCAACCTGACTTCAGCGATCAACAGTGGCGTTGCTCAGCTCTACCGAAACGATTCGCCAGTTCCTGATGTTGTTGCTTCCGTTCTCACCGCTGCAGCTGTTCCTCAGGACCGCTGACTAGTCTCGAGCTGCCGTTAACGGGCGCTCTTTTCCAGTGCAATGAAACTCTCATCCAGCAGTCGCACTGCCTCGTCTACGTCTTGTTTGCTGATGTTCAGCGGTGGGGACATGCGAATCACATTTCCCCACATGCCTCCTTTGCCAACAAGCAGGCCGCGTTTCCGGGTTTCTTCCATGAAAGCATTGGTCGCAGCGGAGGCAGGTTTCTTTGAGTTCCGGTCCTCAACCAGCTCCATGGCCTGCATCAAGCCCATGCCACGCACTTCGCCGATGAGCATGTGCTGCTCTTGCAACTCTTCCAACTTTTGGCGGAAGTAGCCGCCAACCACAGCGGCGTTGGTTCGAAGATCATCTTCTTCGATCACATCAATCACCGCCTTTGCGGTCACACAGGTCACGGGATTGCCGCCGAAGGTCGAGATGCTTAAGCCCTGGAATGAATCGGCGATTTCTGGTCGGGCAATCGTCAGCCCTATGGGGTGGCCGTTTCCCATACTTTTTGCCGAAGTGATGATATCGGGCTCAACTTCCCAGTGTTCGATACCGAACCACTTGTGGCCGGTGCGACCCCATCCGGTTTGGACTTCGTCCGCAATAAAGTCGCCGCCATACTGCTTCACGATATTGAACGCCATCTTGAAGTATTCCTTGGGAGGGGTCACAAAACCGGCGACGCCCTGGATGGGCTCGGCCAGAAATGCGGCAATCTGCCCCGAGGTCGAAGTTTGAATCACCTGCTCCAAATCCCGCACGCACGCGATGTTGCAGTCCGGATACTTAAGTCCAAGAGGGCAGCGGTAGCAGTACGGATTCATCGCATGTACGATTCCCACCTGGATCGTCCCGCGCCGCCAGGTATTGATTCCCGTGAGGGCGCGGGCAAGCGAAGACCGGCCGCTGTACCCGTGACGCAGCGCAACAATTTCAAAATTGCCAGTGTGCATGCGGGCGGACTCCACCGCAGTTTCGTTCGCCTCAGTACCACTGTTAGTAAAGAACGATTTTTTCAGTTGGCCCGGTGTAATCTGCGCCAACTTCTCGGCAAGCGTGACCATCGGCTCGTTAGGAAAGCAGGTTGAGACGTGTTGCAGCTTGTCAATCTGTGCTTTCATCCGCGAGGTGACGCGAGGATTGCAGTGACCGACGCTCACGGTCACAATGCCGCCGAAAAAGTCGAGGTACTTGCGCCCGTCAACGTCCCAAACGTGCTGCATGCTGCCGTGGTCCATGGGGACCGGATCGGCGTAATAGTTCGTCACCGATGGAAAAATGAATTCTTTCTGCTTGCGATTGATTTCTTCCCGGGTTAAGCGGGCGGTGGTGGCGGACTCCACGGCAGTCTGAGAGCTCATGTGGCACCTCGATGCGACGTTGAAAGCAGCATCATCTCATGCGTCGGCATAAAGGCGCTACAATTGGCAGACCGTCCGCATGAGAAATGTCTTCAGGCTGCTCTCGCTGGCCATGGTTCTATTGATTGTGGCCTTGCTATCCGCGGTCGTAACCATTGCTTTTTCGGTCCACGGCCGTGAGGTTACGGTTCCCAAGTTGGTGGGGCTCACGCCCTCAGAAGCGACCCGCCTGGCCACGGGCAATGGCCTGGGTCTTGTGGTGGAGCGGCACTTCTACAGTCCCGATGTCCCACAGGGAAAAATCATTTCGCAATTGCCGCAGGCGGGCACGCTGGTTCGCCACGGGTGGGAGGTGCGGGTGGCCGACAGCCTGGGGCCGCAACGGGTTGTGATCCCAAACGTGGTTGGACAGAGCGGGCGGATAGCGCAGGTGAACATCACTCAGCGAGGATTGCAGTTGGAAGAACAGGCCATAGCTCGCATCTCCGACGCGCCCTCAGATCAGGTGGTCGCACAAAGTCCGGCTGCAAATGCGAGCGGCGTCTCGGTGCCGAAGATGAGCATCTTGGTTGCGGCGCCGGCAGAGCCGCCCGCCTTTGTGATGCCAGACTTCATCGGTCAACCTTTGCAGGCGGTCAAGCTGGAGGTGGAATCGGCGGGAATGCACGTAGGAACGGTTACCCTGCAAACAATGCCGACCACATCCAGCACAGGTCCGGTAATCCCCGGGACGATCGTGGGACAAAATCCGTCGCCGGGACAGAAAATTACCGCCGGCGCAGTGATAGACTTCGAAATCTCCCGCTAAGGCTCACCACAGAGGACGAAGATCCAGGAAGGAAAATCGGGTTTCGTTAGCTCTTCTCGATCACCGCAGCGAAGAACCCATCGCAGGGGTGAACTCCAGGAATGGTCCGCAGGAAGAAACCGCTGGTGAGGGAGTTGACATCCTTCCAGACCAACTCTCCTTCGACGCGCAATTTTTCCAGCTCCAATCTGCTATCCATCACGCGAAAAGATGAATTGCCTTGCAGCACCTCTTCGATGACCTTCTCATTCTCTTCGCGTTCCATTGAGCAAGTCGCATAGACGATTCGGCCGCCGGGCGATAAGTGTTTGAGCGCACTGCTCAGAATGCCAACCTGCCGAGCATGCAGATCGTTTAAATCAGAGGGCTGCAACCGCCACTTGATTTCTGGATTGCGGGCCAATGTCCCCGTGCCAGAACAGGGCACATCGGCAAGTACGCGATCGAAGCTGTTGCCAACCGGCAGATGCTGCGCATCTGCAGCGACCACCCGCACGTTTGTCGACTTCACCAGATCACGCAGCAGACTCGCTCGATGTGGATGAAGTTCGGCGGCCAGAATACTGGCTTCGGGATTGCGGTCGGCAAGCACGCTCGTCTTGCCCCCCGGCGCGGCGCAGCAGTCGAGCAGCCTCTCTCCGCGGCCTACCAGAGTCGCCACCAACTGCGAGGCTTCATCCTGAATTGTTATCCTTCCCTCGCGGATGGCTTTGTTGCGGCTGACGTCACCCGAGAGGGCGTCGCCAGGTAGAACGAGACGCGCGTTGGCCATCAAAACGCCAGGGGCAAGACGGATGTGCTCGCGTCGCAATTCGTCTTCTGCCGCAGGATCGCACAGGCGAATGGCTTTAACCGGCACTTGCTGATCGTAGCCGCAGATCCTGGCTGTGTTCTCCGGACCAAATTCGCGGTACCAGCGCTCTACCAACCACGCAGGATGGGCGAATGCCGCTGCGATTGCCGCGGCACTGCTACTGGCTCCTGCACCGCCGAAGTTTTCTCTCAGCTCCGATCCACGTTGTGAGATTTTCCGCAGCACGGCGTTCACGAATGGAGCAGCGGAACGCTTTCGTGCCGTTTTGACCAACTCCACGCTTTCGTTAATTGCCGCATGGGCTGGGATACGCTCGAGCGCGGCGAGCTGGTACGTTCCCAGGCGTAACGCAGCCAGTACTTCGATATCCAGTTTCTCCAGCCGCTGCGATGAGGTACGGGCGATTTCAGCGTCCAGCGACGAACGCCAGCGCAGTACTCCCATCACCAGTTCAGTGCTCAGTCCGTGATCGGCGGCAGAAAGCTTCTGCAACCGGGGAGAATGCAGCAGCTCTGAGCCGTATGCGCCTTCTGTCTCGACCTTCAGCAGGATCTCGAAAGCGGCTGCACGCGCGGGAGAAACAAGCATAGAGCCAGCACTACTCCCCAAACTTCTCGCCCGCGCGGGGATGGTATCCGTGGATGAAGTCAGGTGCGCTCATGCGCCGCTTTCCCTCGGGTTGAAGTTCCAGAAGATCCAGCGCCGTGCCGCCGCCGGAGCCGACCAACAAGCGATCTTCTAATACTGAGATTTCACCGGGTGGAATCACGGCGCCTGCCGGAGTGCCTGTCCACACGCGCAGTTGTTTTCCGCGAAAGGTGGTGAAGGCGCCGGGCCAGGGCTGAAACCCACGCTTCCGGTTAAGAATCTCTTCAGCAGTGCGCCGGAAATCTATCAGCCCATCCTCGCGTTTCAGAATTGGCGCTAAAGATGCACGGTTGTGATCTTGCGGAGTGGGGTGCACGCTCCCGGACTGCAACCCATGCAGCGTTTTCACCACCAGATCCGCGCCGACCGATGCCAGGCGAGGCGCCAGCGTCTCGGAAGTGTCCTCCGCCAAAATCGGCATTTCTTGTTGCAACAGAATGTCACCGGTATCAAGTCCGGCATCAATCCGCATTGTGGTCACTCCGGTGACCGTTTCACCACTGGCAATCGCCCATTGAATTGGCGCTGCACCGCGATACTTCGGCAGAAGCGAGGCGTGCAGGTTG
>Ga0070741_10021366_pt1 | contig 10077 bp, 9 predicted proteins | sample Coa_R1_4_FD_66440 | JGI IMG/M metagenome (GOLD analysis project Ga0070741, IMG submission 66440) | Surface soil microbial communities from Centralia Pennsylvania, which are recovering from an underground coalmine fire - Coalmine... | ecosystem: Environmental > Terrestrial > Soil > Unclassified ...
GAGACCGTCGGCACGATCGCGCTCGGATGATCGCGCTCCTCGCCGCTGCCGCGCTCGGTTGGTCGACCGGCGCGCCGCTGCCCGAGCCGCGGACGGAGGTCGCCGCCGCCGTGGTGCAGGGAGAGATCGCGATCGTCGGCGGCCTGACCGCAAACGGCGACGCATCCGCCCGCGTGGACGCCTACTCGCCCGCCACGGACCGCTGGCGCCGGCTGCCCGATCTGCCGGTCGCCGTCCACCACGCGCTCGCCGCCTCGGACGGGAGGCGTCTCTACGTGCTCGGCGGCTACGGCGGGCCGCTCGGGGTCGGCCGGCCGGTCCGCGACGCCGCCGTCCTCGAGGACGGACGCTGGCGGCGGCTGCCGCGGTTGCCCGAGCCGCGTGCGGCCGGCGGCGCGGCCGTCCTCCGCGGCCGGCTCTACGCCGTCGGCGGCGTCGCCGCCGGCGGGCTCGCGCGCCGTGCCTTCGTCCTCGACCTGAGCACCCGACGCTGGGCCCAGATCCCGGCGCCGACCCCGCGCCAGCACCTCGCCGTCACGACCGCAGGTGGGAAGATCTACGCCGTGGCCGGACGAACGAGCGGTCTCGACACGAACACGACGGTGGTCGAGGCGTGGACGCCGGGCGCGCGACGCTGGACGCGCCTGCCGCCGGTTCCGCAGGCCCGCGGCGGCACCGGAGCGGCCGCCGTCGGCGGGACGATCGTCTCCGTCGGAGGCGAGGCGCCGTTCGGCACCGTCCGTTCCGTCTTCGCCTACGGCATCGTGACGCGGAGGTGGCGCCGGCTTCCCGACCTGCCGACGCCGCGGCACGGGCTGGGCGTCGTCGCGGTCGGGACGCGCGTCTACGCGATCGGCGGCGGTCCGCGCCCCGGCCTGACCGTCTCCGGCGCGAACGAGCACCTCGACCTCGCGTGAGGCGGCGGCGGGCGGTCGCGGGACTGATGGCGACGCTTCTCCTCGCGGGGTGCGGAAGCTCGAAGCCGCCTGGTCAGACGACCCTCGTCGCCGCGCTCGGCGACTCGATCACCGCCGGCTCGCCCGGCTACGACCCCGACCCGAACGAGCGTGCGAACCTCGGCTTCGGCGCCGACGAGAAGAGCCAGTGGGAGTACTGGGCGCAGCGGAGGCACCCCGAGCTCCGCTTCCGCAACTGCGGCGTCTACGGCGAGCGGACCGACGAGATCGCGAAGCGGCTCGACGAGTGCACCCGAGGCGCGCAGGTGCTGATCGTCCAGGGCGGGATCAACGACATCGCCCAGGGCCGGCCCGTCGAGCCCGCCGCCGACAACCTGCGCGCGATGGTCGTGCGCGGGAAGCAGCTCGGCCTCCGCGTCGCGATCTGCGAGCTCTTGCCCTGGAACAACGGCTACCCGCACGCCGACGCGAAGATCCGCCGCCTGAACGAGCTGATCCGCGGCATCGGGCGCGACGAGCGCGTTCCAGTGCTCCCCTTCTACGAGACGCTGGAGGACCCCGACCGCCCCGGCCGGATGAAGGAGGAGTGGACCGCCGACGGCGACCACCCGTCCGTCGAGGGCTACCGCCTCCTCGGCGAGCGGGCGTTTCGCCTCCCGTAGCCGCCTCAGCTAGCATCCACCCGTCCCTGCGACAAAGGAGGTGGCACAGATGACGACGACGCTTGCCGACCGCCTCCGGCGCAGGGCGCACACGCTCTAGCTCTCCGCGCGCCTGCGCCGCCGTGGCCCGGCCCTTCCGGCCCGACTTCCACACCGCGCGCGGGGAGCAGCCGGCGGAGCTCGCCGGCCGGCTGCGCCATGCGGCCGAGTCGCGCGGGGAGCTGCCCGCCGTCGGCGACTGGGTGGCGGCGTCCGGAAACGGTGTCGGGGACAGGATCAATCCCGTTCCCGACGCTGGCCCGCTACTCGTCCACGCCGTGCTTCCGCGGCGGACGAAGTTCTCGCGCCTGGCCGCTACCGACCACGGCCAGACGATCGAGCAGGTCGTGGCGGCGAACGTCGACGTCGTCTTCCTCGTCGCCGGCCTCGACGGCGACCTCAACCCGCGCCGGCTCGAGCGGTACCTGGCGCTCGGCTGGGAGAGCGGCGCGGACCCGGTCGTCGTCCTGACCAAGGCGGATCTGTGCGAGTCAGTCGACGCAGCCCTCCTCGAGGTCGAGGCGATCGCGGTCGGCGTGCCCGTCCACGCCCTCAGCAACGTCACGGGCGAGGGGGTCGAGGAGCTGCGCGGCTACTTCGCTCGCGGCCAGACGGTCGCGGCGCTCGGCTCGTCCGGAGTCGGCAAGTCCTCGCTCGTCAATCGCCTCGCCGGCGTAGAGCTGATGGCGACGGGCGACCTGCGCGCCGACGGCCGCGGCCGGCACACGACCACGACCAGGCAGCTGCTGGTCCTTCCGGGGGGCGGCATCTTCCTCGACACGCCCGGCATGCGCGAGCTGCGCCTCTGGGAGTCGGAGGAGGGTCTCGCGCAGGCGTTCGACGACGTCGCCGCCGCGGCAGCGCTCTGCCGCTTCGCCGACTGCTCGCACGAGCGCGAGCCGGGGTGCGGCGTGCAGGCGGCGCTCGCCGACGGAACGCTCGCCGAGGAGCGCTACGCGAGCTGGAAGAAGCTCCAGGCCGAGCTCCGCCACCTCGCCGTCAAGCGGGACGCGCGGCTTCGCTCCGAGGCGCGGAAGGAGCGCCGGAAGCTCGCACGGAGCCGGCGGAGGCTGTCGTGGTGAGGATGCACGCGGACGAGCTCGAGCTGGACGAGGCGCTCGTGCGTCGTCTGCTCGCCGAGCAGTTCCCGGAATGGTCGGACCTGCCGCTCACCCGCGTCGAGCCAGCGGGGACGGTCAACGCGATCTTCCGTCTCGGCAGCGAGCTGTCGGTGCGGCTCGCGCGCCGCGAGGGGCCGACGGAGCCCGGCGGAAAGGAGCTCGACTGGCTGCCGAAGCTGGCGCCACTGCTCCCCCTCGAGCTACCCGTGCCGGTCGCGCAGGGCCGTCCCACCGACGAGTACCCCTGGTTCTGGGACGTCCACACGTGGATCGAGGGCGAGACTGTGCCGGTCGAGGAGCTCGATGCGATCCAGGCTGCGCGCGACCTGGCAGCGTTCCTCGGAGCCCTGCAGGAGGTGGATCCGTTGGGTGCGCCGCCCGGCCGAGGCATCCCGCTGGCCGACCGCGACCCGGGAATCCGGCACTGGCTGGCGCGACTCGACGGCGACGAAGCCGTGACGGTGGCGTGGGAGCGAGCGCTGGCGGCGCCCCCGTGGGACGGGCCGCCCGTCTGGCACCACGGCGACCTCGACGTCCGGAACTGGATCGTCGCGGATGGGCGCATCCGAGGCGTGGTCGACTGGGGCTGCATGGGAGTCGGCGACCCGGCCTGCGACGTGATGGTGGCATGGAAGCTCCACTCTGGCGCCGCGCGGGACGCGTTCCGCGAAGCGCTGCCGACGGACGACGCGACGTGGGAGCGGGCGCGCGGCTGGGTCCTCTCGCAGGCGGTCGCGGCGCTCGCCTACTACACCCCGGTAAACAGCCCGGCCCTGTACCACGAAGCGGAGCGTTGGCTGGCGGACGTCCTCGCCGACAGCTAGGGCCGGCCGGGGAGCCAGCGCCGGCGCGGCTGCGTCTTCCGCCACTCGTCTCGCGAGGGCAGCCGCCCGGACTCGCGCGCGCGGCGCACGCAGTCCGTGTGCGCGTGACGTCGCCGCGAGCGGTCGCCTTCGGGGAAGAGCAGGACGTGGTCGCTCATCGAGGCGAGCTGCCGTCCGCAGAGCGGGCACGTGTACGTCGCGGGCTTGAGGTTCTGCGCGCGCCGGAGCTCCCACCAGCGCGGCTCGTCGCTCACTTCGTCGTGACCGTGGTCACCGTGCCGGTCGTCCTGGTCGTCGTCGTGGTACCGGTGGTCGAGGTCACGGTCGTCGCGGTCGGCGCGACGGTCCCGACCGGGCAGTCGACCCCCGTCCTCGACCGCAGCAGCCGGCAGCTGCGCACGATCGACGTCCCGGTTCTGCTCCAGGCGACGCTGACGACGTCGCTGGAGACACGCGCCAGGTAGCTCCTGCCGCCGTCGCCGACGTCCAGGTCGACGGTCAGCGGAATCGTCAGCTCGGACGCGAGCACCTCGTCGCGGGGCACGAGCTCGGCGAGGTTGGCCGTGTACTTGCCGGTCGACGAGAGCGTCTGCTGCTGCGCGCGGTCGATGCGCTCGATCGCGTCGAGGGTCAGCCGGCCGCGGTCCTTCGTCGACAGCGTCTTCGACCCCGAGCCCCGGAAGAGCTGGGGGAGGATGAAGAGCGCGACGAAGACGAGCAGCAGGATCGGGAGGAGGCGGCGCATGTCCATGGTCGCGAACCCTAGCCGGAGCGCGGGGTATCGTCGGCGGGTGCGGCGATCGAGGTGCCTTGCCGTGGCGGTCGTCGCCGTGGCCGTGGTCGCGAGCGCGCCGGCGGCGAGCCTGCCCCCCGGCTGGACCACCTTCGGCGGCGAGCCGGGCCGCTCGGGCGCCGCGCCGGCGGTCACCCTGCCGGCGAAGCCCGCGTTCGTCCTCCCGCTCCGCGGGCGCGTCACCTCGCAGGTGCTGGCGGCGCGTGACGTGCCCGCGACCGGCGTGACGACGCTGTACGTGACGACCTCGGCCGGGATCGTCTACGCGGTCTCGGAGACCGGGTACGTCCGCTGGCGGGTCGACCTCGGGCAGCTCGCGAACGAGTGCGCCCAGCTCGACGGCTACGGAGTGACCGGCACGCCCGTCATCGACACGGCCGACGGCACGCTCTACGCCGTCGACGCGCTCGGCCGCCTGCACGCGCTCGACCTCGCGACCGGAGCCGAGCGGACCGGGTGGCCGGTGCGCCTCTACGACGACCCGGAGCACTCCCTCGTCTGGGGCGCGCTCGCGCTCGCGGAGGGCCGCGTCTACGCGGCGACCGGCTCCTACTGCGACTCGCGGCCGTTCGAGGGGAAGGTGCTCGCCGTCGACGTGAGGACCCGTGAGGTGACGAGCTGGACCGCGGTGCCGACGGAGGAGGGCGGCGGCGGCGGGATCTGGGGCTGGGGTGGCGTCGCCTACAGCCCCCGGCTCGGGCGGCTGTTCGTGGGGACCGGCAACGCCTTCGAGGGCGGCACGAACACCGGCGCCGACTTCAGCGAGGCCGCCGGCCACGGCGAGGCCGTCGTCTCGCTGTCGCGCGACCTCGATGTCGTCGAGACGAGCCATCCGCCTTCGATCGACGAGCCCCTGGATCTCGACTTCGTCGGCTCGCCGGTGCTGTTCGACCGCGCGGGCTGCGGCGAGCTGGCCGTCGCCCAGGACAAGGACGGCGAGCTGTTCGGCTGGCGCGCAGACGACCTCGCCGCCGGGCCGCTGTGGACGATCGAGGTCGAGCAGTACGACCCGGCGAACCCCGTGCTCAGCCAGCCCGCCTACGATCCCGCGCGGCGCGCGGTCTTCGTCGTCACCGGCGCCCACCTCGCCCGCGTCGACGTCCGGGCCGACTGCTCCGCCTCGACTGCCTGGTCGCGCGAGCTCGGCACCGAGTCCCTGAACGGCTCTCCGACGATCGCAGGCGGCACCGTCTGGTTCGCGCGCTCCGACCGCCCGCAGCTGGCCGCGGTCGACGCGGAGACCGGGGTGCAGATGGCGTCGTACCCCCTGCCCGGGCTGACCGTCGCCCCGCCGACGATCGTCGACGGGCGGATCTTCGTCGGTACATTCACCGGCCAGCTCGTCGGCTTCGCCTCTGCACGGGCCGACGCGGTCGCTCCCGGACCGTCCGCACCCGGCGTGCCGGGCCACTCGAGCTGGGTCGACCCCCGGCACGGGTGGGTGAGCCGCGAGACCGGCGTCTACGCGACCGACGACGGCGGCGTCCGGTGGCGCAGGATCTATCCCGGGCCGGCGGCGGAGGTCGTGCGGACGGGGCTCGACGCCGGTGCGATCCGCGTCGCCACCGTCGCGCCCGGCTGCGTCTGCGCCTACAACCTGGTGACGACCGACGGCGGCCGGCGCTGGAGGGCGACGCGCGCCTTCGCCGGCGGCCTGGTCGGGCGCGGCCGTTCGCTCTACTGGCTCGCCGCGGGCGGGCTGGAGATCCGGCAGGTCTCGGCGTGGCCGCCGGTCGGGCAGATCCGCTCGCGGACGGTCGCGGCCGCGGAGGAGGGCAAGTTCGTCTCGCTGGCGCTCGTCCCCGGCGGCGTCGCCGGTCTCGTCGTCGCCGCGGGCGGCGACGGGGCCTCGGTCGTGGTCGCCCGTGCAGGACGCGAGAACGAGGTGGAGGAGCTCCCGCATCCGCCCGGCCTGCTGGTCGCGGGGTCGCTGCGCGTCTCCGGGCAGACGCTGATCGTCGACGGCACGATCTTCGGCGACGGGGCGACGTCTCGGGTGCGCTGGACGTCGACGGCCGGCGTCGACGGCTGGCAGTCGCTCCCGAGCTGACGCTCAGTCGTGCCGCATGTGCAGGCGGACGACGGTGCCGTCTGCGCGCGAGCGGATCTGCACGAGGTCGCAGAGCTGGTTCGCCAGCCACAGCCCGCGCCCCCGTGGCTCCTTCGGGTCGGGCCGTCGGCGGTCGGCGAGCGGATCGTCGATCCGGCCGGCGTCCGTGACCTCGCAGACGACGCAGCCGTTCTCCTGCCAGATCCGCAACGTGCCGGAGCCGCCGCCGTGGCGGACGCTGTTCGTCAGGATCTCGTGCGCGGCGAGGACGAGGTCGTTCGTCCGCGACGGCGAGAGGCCGGCGTCCGCGGCGCGGCAGTAGACGAGGTGCCGGCCGTCCGCGAGCCGGTCGCGGTCGAACGCCAGCTCGACGGCGTCCGCCGGCGGATCGGGGAGCGGCGCGTCGAACCGGGGCGGAGGATCCTCGTAGCGGTCGCTGCGCGCGCGCTCGGTGCCGCGGACGACGAACGGGTGGCTGCGGAGCGCGTCGTCGATCACGGCGTCCGGGAGCGTCGTCGTGTCGTAGGGGCAGAGCAGGCGCCAGGCGGGGGCGCCGGCGAAGGCGAGGTTGAGGAGCGACTCGTGGCGCTGATACTCGACCAGCTCGTCGGCACTCCGGTCGGCCCAGATCGGCTCGCCGATGCCGCGGACGGGCCGATCCGTACGAAGGTGCGTGTCGATGAAGTCCTGCCAGGCCGGAATGATCCGAGCGGGGTTCGTCCCGACGCTGCCCATGTCGGCGAAGACGACCCGGTCGGTGTCCCCGTTCAGCTCTTCGCGGAGCAGGCCGATCTTGTGCGTGCCGACGAGGACGAGCACCGGCTCGTCGCGGGTGACACCCTCGCGGATGAAGGTGGCCGTGCTGGCGACGAAGTCGTCGATACCGGCGTACAGCAACGCCTCGTGCGCGAACGTGGTCGCGTGGACTTCGACCTCTGCAGCCATACCCGCAGATTCCCCTACCCGGAAGCTCCGCCGTTCATTCCCGCAGCGCTCGGGCTGGCCCGGGCGACTCGCCTACCCGGTACTCGCGAAACGTCTTGTGCCGACGGCCCGTTGTCTTATGCGATGCCGTTCCGCTACCGCCTGACCGACGCCGCCACGGGCGCCGATCTCGGACCGTTCGTGTCGAAGCGCGAAGACTGGCAACCGGGGGACCGGATCGCGCGCAGCAAGGGCGAGGACATGGTCGTCATCGCCGTGATCGAGCCGGACGACGATGTCGGATTCCGCGCGTATCTCGTGGTGGAGCACGGGACGAATGAGACGCCGGGGTGAGGGGTCGCTAGCGGCCGCGAACGCGGCCCGCGACGATGTGGAGTGAGTCCCGGGTGACTTTCAGGATCACGACTCGTCGTGAGATGGCGGTTCAGCACGTCTCTTGTGAGTGGTCTCGTGAGTGGACCTGGTTGGTCGGCTTTCAAACCGCTTTACAAGTGACCTTCTTAAGTCTCTGACACAAGGTTCCTGGCACCAAGCCGAGCGGCAGGCAGCTTCTGAAGACGGCCCGGCACCCGACGGCCGCCGACCGTTCGGCTCGGTCCGGGATGCCGTCGTTCAAGTGCTGGACGCTGAACCGCTCGGCCTGCGATCCAGAGACGTTCATGCTCGTGTCGAGCTACTCCTCGGTGAGCGCCTCTCTCGAGGCTCGGTCAAGAGCATCCTCGCCGGGCGGTGCCAAGGTGAAGGAAGACTCTTCGTCCGGATCAGCCGCGGTCGATATCGCCTCTTCGAGTGATGATCAGCTCGTTGAGGTAGGCCTTACGAACCTGCCCGCCAAAGCTTCCTGCGCGATCGTCTCGAAGTCTTCCAAGCCTCGACAGATAATCCGCTGTGACCCGGCAATCGTCAAGCCACTGCTCTTCGCCAGTCGAAACGCCAAGCTCTCACGGGAAGCTCGCCGAGACTTGGCGAGCTAAGCCGGTCAGAGAGGACGACCGCCGGAGCGGCCGCCCTCTCTGTCCTCTTTGCTCTGGCGGCTGCTTAGGCTGCCGCGCCGATCTGCTTGAGGAGAGTCATCGAGTCGAAGTAGTGGCGGCTCTCCTTGACCTTGCCGCCCTCGAACGTGAACAAGAAGGCAGCGGGTGTCTCCTGGCGCTTGCCCGACGCCGGGATCGTTCCTTCTGCGGTCACGAGGGGGCCGGAGTGGGTGCCATTCCAGGTCACTTCCAGGGCCGCCTTGTTGCCGCTGGCCATGGCGCTGGTTACCGTGCCGACGGCATCCGGGAACGCCGTCTTCCAGGCCTTGAAGAGCTCGACGATCTTCTCGGGACCCTCGATCTTCCGCTGAGTTCCGAGCTCGTCGTAGAGGGAGTCAACGGCGAGGCCTGCTTGCAGCTGCTCCCAGTCGCCGGTGTTGAAGGCTTCCACCTGCCTGCGGGCGAGCTTGACGATCTCGTCCGTGGTCAACGCTTCGGGTGCCAGTGCAGTCATTCCTATCCTCTCGATAGTGGGTTCGAGCAGGCAGCACTCGGAGAGAGGTGCCTCCGATCAGCTGCCTCAGCTCGGCTGAGACATGGTTGCAACGAGGAAGAAGAGCTGGCGACTCGACGGACAAGATCCAGACCGTCAGCGCAACTGGCTCGGTGTTTCCAACATCGGAGTCTACCCCATCTGCTCCGAAGCCGGGTGCGGTCGACTTCACGGTCGTCCCGCAAACTCGGAAGGAGGGGTGCCTCGTTGCGATCGAGATTCCGACCCTGCGGATCGATGGCGCGTGTTCCAGAGCTCAACAAGTTGGCGTACCCTCCCCAAGCTAGACCGATTTCGGCCTCGTCGAGAGGCACGAGCCTCAGAGAAGCGCATCCCGTGCACGATCAAGGCGATCCGGGAAGCGCTCGGGAAGTTTGATTGAGCCCAACCACCCCTGTTACTAATGGGCCGGGCAGGGATCGAACCTGCGACCTTGGGATTAAAAGTCCCCTGCTCTACCGACTGAGCTACCGGCCCGCGGTTCGAGTATAGAAACGCCCTTCGCGAGCTGGGCGCCGTCGCGGGGAGCGTCAGTCGTCGTTCGTGATCGTGCCGGTGCCGATGCCCGTGCTGGAGATGGTCGCGTTGACCGGGTTCGAGAGCGCGACCGTGAAGGTCTCGCTCGCTTCCGTCGAGGTGTCTCCGTTCACGAGTACCGCGATCGTCTTCGTCGTCTGTCCCGGGTTGAACGCCAGCGTGCCCGTCTGCGCCTGGTAGTCGCCGGGGGCGGCGGCCGAGCCGTCCGCAGTCCCGAAGTCCACCGTTACCGGCAGCCCGCTTGCGGCGGAGAGGGTGACCGTGAACGTGAAGCTCGTCGTGCCGGAGTTACCCTCCGCCCCGGTGACGTTGTTGATCGACAGCGTCGGCACGGCGTCGTCGTTCGTGATCGTCCCGGTCGCGATCCCGGAGCCGGAGATCGTCGCGTTGACCGGGTTCGTCAAGTTGACCGTGTAGGTCTCGTTGATCTCGTTGAGTGTCTCGCCCTTCACGGCGACGGTGATCTGCTTCGACGTCTGGCCGGCGGTGAAGGTGAGCGTTCCGGAAGCCGCGACGTAATCCGCCGGCGCGACCGCGGAGCCGTCGAAGGTCGAGTAGTCGACCGTCACCGTGCTCGAGCTGGCCGCCGAGAGTGTGACCGAGAAGACCGCGTTCACGGTGCCCGCGTTCCCTTCCGTCACGGTCGCGTTGCCGATCGTCAG
>Ga0070741_10021367_pt1 | contig 10077 bp, 8 predicted proteins | sample Coa_R1_4_FD_66440 | JGI IMG/M metagenome (GOLD analysis project Ga0070741, IMG submission 66440) | Surface soil microbial communities from Centralia Pennsylvania, which are recovering from an underground coalmine fire - Coalmine... | ecosystem: Environmental > Terrestrial > Soil > Unclassified ...
CGCGCCGCTCATCCTCACCCAGCCGCGTGCGGGTTACCGGCTGGCCCCGGAATAGCAATGGCGATAAATAACACCCGGATGACGAACGCGTATCAGGATAGGCCCGGTCAGCCAGGCCGTTCACGGTATCTTCACGGGGTGCCGCCGATGTTAAGGCCTCGTTAATTCCCGGCGTTCTAAGGTTTTCCTTAAGACGTTAGGGCCGCGAACTTCACCAGGACAAGCGAGGTCTACACGCATGCCTGAGAGACGGCCGTCCCTTTAATACGCGAGGTGGTTAAATGATTCCGGTGGCCAGGAAAGGGGCTGCTGTAGCGTCGGTGTCGCTGGCCTTGTGCCTCGCCGCCGCCGCGTGCAGCTCGTCAACTTCGACCTCAACGTCCGGCGGTAGCTCGAGCTCGAGCAGCGCCAGCGCCTCGTCGGGCGGCTCGGTGTCGATCTCGATCAGCCAGTTCGACCGGAACTTCACCGCGATGTCCGCGCTGAAGCCGCTGGTTTCGGCGGGCAAGGGCAACGTGGCCGTCATCCTCCCCGACACCGTGACCTCGGCCCGGTACGTCCAGTTCGACGCGCCGTACCTGACCCAGGCGCTGACCGCCGCGGGCCTGTCGTCCTCGCAGTTCACCGTGCAGAACGCGCAGGGCAGCGACGCGACCGAGCTGTCCGACGCGCAGACCGCCATCACCAAGGGCGCCACCGTCCTGATCATGGACCCGCTGGACTCCGGCGTCGGCGCGCAGATCGAGACCTACGCCAAGGCGCACGGCGCCGCGGTCGTCGACTACGACCGGCTCACCCTGGGCGGCAGCCGCCAGTACTACGTCAGCTTCAACAACGTCCTGGTCGGCACCAAGATCGGTCAGGGCTTCCAGGCCTGCGCTACCGCGTGGCACGTGAGCAAGCCGAACGTGCTGGTCATGAAGGGCGACCCGACCGACAACAACGCCACCCTGTTCGCCCAGGGCTACCTCGGCGTGCTCAACCCCCTGTTCTCCGGCGGCTCGTACGTGAAGGTCGCGGAGCCGGCCGGCACCTGGACCCCGTCGGTGGCGCTCAGCGAGTTCCAGCAGAACTTCACCGCGCACAAGAACATCAACTCGGTCCTCACCCCGAACGACGAGAACGCCGCGCCGATCATCCACTACCTGCAGACCAAGGGCGTCAAGGCCAAGACCTTCCCGGTCACCGGCCAGGACGCCACCACGATCGGCCTGCAGAACATCCTGTCCGGTTACCAGTGCGGCACCGTCTACAAGCCGATCTACCTCGAGGCGCAGGCCGCCGCGGCGCTGGCCATGTTCCTGCGGGCAGGCAAGACCCCGCCGGCCAGCCTGGCCAACGGCAGCACCAACGACTCCAAGACCAGCACCGCGGTGCCGTCGGTGCTGCTGACCCCGCAGTGGGTCACCACCGCCAACATGAACTCCACCGTGATCGCGGACCAGTTCGTAAAGGCCTCGCAGCTGTGCGTCGGTCAGTACGCGGCGGACTGCAAGACGGCCGGTATATCGTCATGACCAGCATTAACTCCGACGTGAGGAGGCGCGCCCGGTGACCACCCCGAGCGCGGACGACGCCCGGCCCGCTTCCGCGGGCCGGGCGGCGCCTAGTGGCGATGAGCCGCTGCTGCGCCTGGTCGGCGTGGGCAAGAACTTCGGCCCGGTGCGTGCCCTCACCGATATCAACCTCGACGTCCCCGTCGGCCAGGTGACGGCGCTGGTCGGCGACAACGGGGCGGGCAAGAGCACGCTGATCAAGACGATCGCGGGCATCTGGCAGCAAGACCACGGGGAGATCCGCTGGGAGGGCCGTCCGGTCCGGCTCCACTCGCCCAAGGATGCCACCGACCTCGGCATCGCCACCGTGTACCAGGACCTCGCGCTGGCCGACAACCTGGACATCGTGCAGAACATGTTCCTGGGCCGGGAACCGCGCCGGAACTGGATGCTCGATGAGACCACGATGGAGAAAGAGGCCAAGCGCACCCTGGCCGACCTGTCGGTGGTGACGGTCCGCTCGGTCCGGCAGCCGGTCGGCTCGCTGTCCGGCGGCCAGCGCCAGGCCGTCGCGGTGGCCAGGGCCGTGCTGCGGCAGGCCAGGCTGGTCATCATGGACGAGCCCACGGCCGCGCTCGGCGTCACCCAGACCCGCGTCGTGCTCGACCTCATCCGCCGGCTGAAAAGCCAGAACATCGCGGTCATCGTCATCTCGCACAACCTCAACGACGTGCAGGCCGTGGCCGACCGGGTGGCGGTGCTCCGCCTCGGCCAGCTCGTCTCGGTCGGGCCGCTCGCGCAGTATGACGCCCAGTCGATCGTCGAGCTGATGACCACGGGTACCTCGGGGCGCCTCGGTGCCGTCCAGCCGGGGTCGTCGGCCCAGCAGCCAGCAGGGAGTTCCAGTGAGCACTGACGTCGAGCAGCCGCCCGATGCCGACGATACCGCGGCGCAGATCGCGGATCAGGTCGCGGCCACCGCGGCCCCCGAGATCATCGCCAGCACCCTGGGCGAGTACGTCAGGATCTGGTGGACCCGGGTCCGCAGCGGCGAGAGCGGCGCCCTGCCCGTCATCCTGGGCCTGGTTGCCATCGTCATCTACTTCCAGGTCCGCAGCTCGCTGTTCCTGTCCGCGGGCAACCTGGTCAACCTGATCGAGCAGGCCGCCTGGATCGTGATGCTGGGCATGGCCGAGGTGTTCGTGCTGCTGCTCGGCGAGATCGACCTGTCGATCGGATTCTCCTCGGTGATCGGGGCGGTGTTCACCTGCTGGCTGCTCGCGCCGCCGCACCCCGTCGCCTGGCCGCTGGCCGTGCTGGTCGGCCTGGCCTTCCCCGCGGTCTACGGCCTGATCCAGGGGCTGATCATCACCTGGCTCCGGCTGCCGTCCTTCGTGGTCACGCTGGCCGGCCAGCTGGCCGGGCTCGGCCTGCTGCTGTCCATCGTCGACATCGCCGCGCCCGGCTCGGGCGGGACCATCCGGCTGTACAGCAACGTCCTGAACGACATCGAGAACGGCGCCATGAGCCCGGTGGCCGGCTGGATCGTGATGGCCGCGGCCGTGGTCCTGGCCGGCGCCCTGATGATCACCAGGGACAGCCGCCGCCGGGCGGGCGGGCTGGCCGCCCCCCCGGCCAGCGTGACCTGGCTCAAGGTGGCCGCGATGGCGGTCGCGGGCGTGATCGTCGTGTTCATCGGCAACACCAACCGCGGCGTCGGCCTGGTCTCGGTGCGCGGCGTGCCGTGGGTCATCCTGGTGGTCCTGCTCGTGCTGGTCGCCTGGAGCTTCCTGCTCGGCCGCACCCGGTTCGGGCGGTACGTCTACGCGATCGGCGGCAACGCCGAGGCGGCCCGCCGGGCCGGCATCAACCTGCGACGGATCCGGGTCCTGGCGTTCACCCTGGCCGGCCTGACCGCCGGGGTCATGGGCATCATCTACGCCTCCCAGCTCGGCTCGATCTCCAGCAACGTCAACGGCGGGGAGAACGTCCTGTACGCCGTGGCCGCCGCCGTCATCGGCGGGACCAGCCTGTTCGGCGGCCGGGGCAAGATGCTCGGCGCCGTCCTCGGCGGCCTCATCGTCGCGGTGATCTACAACGGCCTGCAGTTGCTCGGCCTCGGCGCCGCCGCGCAGAACATCTGGACGGCCGCCGTCCTGCTCGCCGCCGTCGCCATCGACACCGTGGCCCGCCGCGGCAGCAGGCCGAACGCATGAAAACGTCTTAATTCCCCCCCGGTCCGGGTGCATGCCCTGGTCACGATGGGCAGATACCTTCCATGCGCCTCCCTGTTCTGTCCTGCGACGAGATGACCGGCGAGCAGCTGGACCTCTACCGGGAGATCCTGGGCGGCCCGCGTGGCCAGGGCCCGCGCGCGATCCTGCTCTCCAGCGGCGCGGGCGGCCTGGCCGGGCCGTTCAACGCGATGCTCTACGCGCCGCCCGTCGGGCACGCGCTGCAGGGACTGGGCGTGGCCATCAGGTTCCGTACCCAGCTGGCTCCCCGGGTCAGGGAGATGGCGATCCTGGTGGTGGCGCAGGCCTGGGACAGCGCCTACGAGCGGGACTCGCACGAGCCGATCGGCCGCGACGCCGGGCTGACCGGCGAGGAGATCGAGGCGCTGCGCACCGGCGCCGACCCCGGCTTCGCCGCGAAGGACGAGCAGGTGGCCTACACCGTGGTCCGCGTCCTGACCAGCCCGGGCGCCGACCTGGACGACGAGCAGTACGACACCGCCGTCGCCGTCCTCGGCCAGCGGGCCCTGGTCGAGCTGTCCGCCCTGGTCGGCTACTACGCCACCCTGGCCCTCCAGCTCCGCATCTTCCGCGTCCCCGCCCCCTAGCCCCGCGTCCCGCCCCGACACCCCTGGGGCTGGAGTAGACGAAGGCGTCGAGTGTCACTCGTGAGCCGGCGGCTGCCGGGGCTCCATTGGAGTCGATGGCACGTCGGGCGTGTAAGAACCTGCCCAATGGCATCGGCTCCCAACGGACTGCCGGGATGGCAAGTGAGGCAGCTCCGGTACCTGGGAGTGGGAGCCGGTACCGGAGCTGTCATTCCCCCTCATGGGATCCACGTGTAACCCTATCAGATCAGATCAGACCAGTCCAGAAAAGATACGTGCTCTGGTTGATCTTGGTCTGCTAGGTTATTCGCGTGGCCGAACTTATGACGGTTGATCCGTATTTGCCTGAGCCGGCGTATCAGCAGCTCGCGGCCATCCTCAGCCGGCGGATCCAGGCCGGTGAGTGGTCCCGGGGCCCGCTGCCCTCGGTCAAGACGCTGCAGCAGGACTACGGCGTAGGCCGGGATACGGTGCTGCACGCGCTGCAGCTGCTCCGCGACGGCGGCCTGATCTTCACCGTGTCCAAGCGCGGCAGCTACGTCAGTCAGCCGCGCTGACCCAGCCCGTCTCCAGGCAAGGCTCCTGCACCCCGCAGAGTTCATCGTCCCCGCCAAGCGCGTCAGCCTCGCGAAGCTCATCGGCCTCGCGAAGAGCGCCGTCAGCCTCGCGAAGCTCATCGGCCTCGCGAAGAGCGGCGTCAGCCCCGAGAGGCGCGTCGGCCCTGCGCAGCAGGCGGGCGGTGTCCGCGGCCCGTTCCGCCCACCACAGCTGGACCAGATCAGCACCCGCGGCCCGGGCTTCGGGCGGCGGTCACGCGCTGGTCTCGGTCGGCGTGCCCGTGACCGGCCGAGCCGGCACACCAGCTAGGATGCCGCAGTGGTATCGGTTTTGTTCGCGCTGCTGACGGCGCTGGCCAACGGGCTGGCGTCGGTCTTCCAGCGGATGGCCGCCTCGACCGCACCGGCCGCCAAAGCGCTGCACCTGTCCCTGTTCGGGTACCTGATCAAGCACAAGATCTGGCTGGCCGGCATCGGCCTGGTCATCCTGGCCTCGGTCTGCCAGGCGACCGCGCTGGCCACCGGGCCGGTGGCGCTGGTGCAGCCCATCTTCATCATCGAGCTGCCATTCACCCTGCTAGTGGCCAGCAAGCTGGCCCACCGCAAGCTGCCCCGGATGACCTGGATCGCGGTCGGCCTGGTCACGGTCGCCCTCGGCGCCGGGCTGGCGGCCGCCGCCCCGTCCGGCGGCGGCGACCACGCCAGCATCCGGGTCTGGACGCTGACCCTGATCGCCACCGCCATCTTCGAGGCCGTCCTCATCGGCTTCGGGATCCGCGTCAAGGGCAATACCCGCGCCGCCGCGTTCGGCCTGGCCGCCGCGTGCGGCTACGCGCTGACCGCGACGCTGATGAAGAGCGCGGTGGCCACCCTGGACCACCAGGGCGTCGTGGCGTTCTTCAGCACCTGGGAGCTGTACGGGACCGCGGCCGGCGGCGTCGGCGCGCTGTTCCTGCTGCAGAACGCCCTCCAGGCCGGCTCGCTGGTGGCGGTCCAGCCGCCGCTCACCCTGGGCGACGCGCTGATCAGCGCCTGCTACGGCGTCACCGTCTTCGGCGAGGACGTGCAGACCAGCGGGTGGCTGCTCGCCGCCGAGATCGTCGCCGTCATCGCCATCGCCGTCGGCTGCATCGAGCTATCCCGCTCGCTCGCCATGGTCCACGTGCCCAAGTCCGCGGAGTTACCCGGTGCAGCCCGCGCTGACCGGATCCCTGGCCGCCGCCGGCCTGCTGGCCGGCTGGCCCCAGCGCGCGGCCATCACCCGCCTGGCCGTCCCCGCGCCGCCCGTCCTGGTCCTCGGGGGCGTAACGGCGGTCCTGCTCGGTGCCCTTACTGTCCGCGTCCCTAGTGGCACTGTCTCAGGCGGCCTGGTCCTGGCCGCGGCCTGCTGGCTGGCCACCTGCGCGGTCCCGCTGATCGTCACCGACCTCGCCGTCAGCCGCCTGCCCGACCCGCTCACCGGGGCCGCCTGCGCGGGCACCGCCATCCTCCTGCTGCTGGCCGCGGCGCTCGGCGCCCCGGGGGCCGCGGGCCACGGGGCCACCTGGGGCGCCCTGGCCAGAGCGGTGCTCGGCGGCCTCGCGCTGGCCGGCTTCTACCTGCTCCTGATGATCATCAGCCCGTCCGGGATGAGCCTGGGCGACGTCAAGCTGGCGGCGTGCCTGGGCACGCTGCTGGCCTGGTTCGGCTGGCGGGTGCTGATCGCGGGCGGAGCCGCCGGCTTCCTGCTCGGCGGCCTGGGTGCCGTCGCCCTGCTGGCGAGCCACCGGGCGGACCGCAAGCAGCTGATCCCGTTTGGCCCGTTCATGGTGGCCGGGACCTTCGCCGTCGTCCTGGCCGCACCCTTTTAGTCAGCCGTCATCGGCGGCCGGCGTCAGGGCAGCGACGAGTCAGGCACCCGGCCCGCGGTGCCCGATCCGGAGGACGCCTAGCGGATGTAGACCGGCTCGCCGGGGATCGTCACCAGGGTGTGGAAGAACGCGGCGATGTCCATCGGGATCCGGACGCAGCCGTGCGAGACCGGCGCCAGCGGCACGTCGGTGTCGCCGTGGATGGCGAACGCGGTGCCGATGAAGAACACCGGGTTGTACATCTCGCCGAGCGGCACGTGCACCCAGCCGCGCATGAACACCCGGGTGCTGAAGTTGCCGGTCGGGGTGACCGCGTACCCGCAGCCGCCGCCGGGGGAGCAGTAGTAGTAGTGCCCGCCGGTGGACACGTGGCTGATCAGCTGGGGCTGGTTGTTACGCCACAGGACCAGCGTGTGGCGGGTCAGGCTGACCTCGATCCGGTTGGCCCCGCCGTGCGAGACCAGCGGCCGCGGCGCCTTCGGGTGAGCCAGCGCCCATTTCATGGCCGAGGACACGTAGCTGTGCACCGGCAGCCCCTGGACCTCGTAGAACGCCCATACGGCCTCGAGCGTGCTGGTGCCGAAGTTCCCGTCGATCGCGCCCGGGTAGTACTTCAGCGCGGCCAGCCGGCGCTGCAGCGCCTTCACCGAGGATCCCTTGGAGCCCACCTGCAGCGCGCTGGCCGAAGCCGCGGGCGCCGACCGTGCGGCCGGCGCGGACCGGGCCGCGGGTGCCGCCGGCGAGGCCCAGGCCGCGGCCGGCGCGGCCACCCCGATGACCGGCACGAGCAGCAAAGACAACCACAGGCGTCGCATCCCCGAACCTCCGGACAAGTCTCGGGGCAGCACGAATTGTCACCCCGCTGACTGCTAGATACCCCAAGATTAGATTGTGGTACCCCTTCCCCCCGTGACCGACATATCTCGATCTGATAGCAGTGTCAGCCGGCGGCGATCACCGCCCGCGGGTACCTGAGCCCGCCCAGCGCGGGCGTGCTGTCCAGGAACTGGCTGGCCGCCCCGACCGGCGGCCGCCTGCTGACCTCCGGATCGGTGATTACCCCGCGCAGCGCGGCCGCGAAACGTCCCGCGTCGAGCACCTGGTACGGCCGGCTGTAGTAGGGCCTGACCGACGGGTCGAGCGGCTCGGTGAGCCCGAGCCGGTTGTGCGCCGCCGCGGCCAGCACGAACGCCCGGCTCAGGTGCCGCTCCCGCTCCGGCCAGGCCGGAGCGGCCAGCGCCGCCCGCAGCTCGGCCCCGAGTTCCCCGGCCCCCGGCGCCAGCGCGAACGCGCTCCCCAGCCACTTGCTGTAGGGCGGGTACCGCCGGCTCATCAGCAGCCACAGGCCCATCAGGTCGCGGGCCAGCCGGGCGGTGACGACGGCCGAGCCGAGTTCGTCGCCCGCCTCGGCGCACCGGCCGGGGAACGCCTCCTCCTCCGCGATCCGGCTCCACTGGCAGGCCAGCACGTAGCACCACACGTCCCGCGGGTACCAGCGCAGCGTGGTCCGGGCGCGGGTGAGCTGCCCCGTCCTGTCCGCGAAAATGGCCCCGCCGGTCACCTCGGCCAGCCGTTGCCACGGCGCCCCCAGCCAGTCGGTCACGCTCACCCCGGGCCGGGGATCGAAGCCGAGCTGCCCGGTCAGCCAGCCGCCAAGCCCGAAAACCGCAACCCGGTGCCGCTCCCCGCCGTCCGGATCGCCAGTGACCGCGAACCGCACCGGATACGGACCGAACGACGACGGCAGCCGCCCCGTCATCACCTCCTCCACATCCTCGGCAGACGCCCCGGCGTCCTCGTCGTCGAGGAACAGCAGCAGCCGCGGCCCCCAGTCGTGGTCGGTGGAACGCTCGGTGTCGAAGCCGAGCACCTCCGAGCCCGCCCCGATCAGCGCGGCCGCGTACCGCAGCCCGGGAAAGGCCTCGTCGAGCAGCGGCCGCACCACCGCGGCGTAGAACTCGCCCGCCAGCCGCAGCCCGGGCACGAACCCTGCTTCCATCTTCTAAGCATGAGGGTCGGGGCCGGGATCGCCCGCCCGCCGCGACGACCGCGAGCCGCGACAGGTAAGTCCTCCAGCCCCCGCTGCGCCCATGTGACCACCGGTGCTAACGCGACTCCATCCGCCGAAATAACGGGGTCGATTGGGGTTACGCGGTTGATCCGGTGCACCATAGACCCCCTAATCCACCCCATAGCCCGTATCTACCCCATTGTTTTCCGGGATGCGGAATTGGAGGGCTGGCTGGCTCCGGGGGGCTCGGCGGAGAGGGTGTAGACGGTGACGGCGCAGGCGACCAGGGCGAGCGCGCCGATGGCGTGGGCCCAGGCCGGGTCGGCGAAGACCAGCAGCCCCGCTCCCGTCACCAGCGTGACCACGGCAAGCACGCCCGCCACCCGTGCCCGCCCCGCACCGCCGCCACCCCGCGCCCGGCGCACCCGCTCCGAGGCCACCACGCCGTCCCGGGCCACCACGCCGTCCCGGGCCACAGCACCGTCCCGGGCCACCACGCCGTCCCCGGCCACAGCACCGTCCCGGGCCACAGCACCCTCCGGAGCCACAGCACCCTCTGGCTCGTTCACCGACTCGGGAGCGTCCAGCCGCCCCCGCAGGACCAGCGAGTACAGCCAGCCGAGCGACGGGACCAGGACCACCGCGCCGGCCGCGACGCCCACGATGGTGGCGATCAGCGTCTCCCGGCCCGCCGCGGCCGCCTGCACCGTCAGCCCCGGCAGCACCTGCGGTTCCTGGGCCGCGGCCCAGCCCGCGATGACCGCGGCCACCGCCAGCGCGGCCGAAGCCCGCGCCAGGCCGAAACGATCAGACCACACCAGCGCCATCGTCACCACCCCCGCCAGCGCGCTGACCAGAACCAGCGCCAGCCCGAGCCCGGTGCTCAGCCCGTGCCACAAGGAAGCCGCCTCGGCCCGTATCACCAGCAGTCCGGCCAGCGCCAGCAGGCCGGCCACGACGCCCGCGGCCAGCGCGCGGAGACGGAAGTCGTGGACCAGCGCCGGCTCGGACTGACGCCGGGCGTCGGCGGCCAGGTAGACGGCGGCGAGGTACCCCGAGAAGGCCACGGCGAGCACCCCGGCCAGCACCGATACCGGGTTCAGCCACGACGCCACCAGCGCCCCGCGGGCGTTGCCGACCGGCACCCGCCCGGTCGCGATCGCGCCGACCACCGTGGCCAGCGCGAACGGCGTGAGCACCGAGGACAGCGCGAACAGCCGTTCCACCAGCCGCACGCCGCGCTCGGAACCAGAACCGAACTGGCTGCGCAGCGCGTACGCGGTACCCCGGAAGATGATCCCGATCGCGGCGATCAGCAGCG
>Ga0070741_10021368_pt1 | contig 10077 bp, 8 predicted proteins | sample Coa_R1_4_FD_66440 | JGI IMG/M metagenome (GOLD analysis project Ga0070741, IMG submission 66440) | Surface soil microbial communities from Centralia Pennsylvania, which are recovering from an underground coalmine fire - Coalmine... | ecosystem: Environmental > Terrestrial > Soil > Unclassified ...
GCCCTCGGCGACGCGGTCGGCGTGGTCGGCGCCGCGACGGTTGCGTACGAGCGGCTCGTCGTGCCGCTGTGACGTCCGATGCCGCGGCGGCCGGGCTCGCCGACCACCTCGAGCTCGCCGGCCGGATCCACGAGCTGCTGCCGGCCGCGGAGGCGGCCGCGCTCGAGATCGTGCGCGCGTTCGAGCGCGGATGCCGGGTCTACACGTTCGGCAACGGCGGCAGTGCCGCCGACGCGATGCATCTCGCGGAGGAGCTCGTCGGCCGGTTCCGGCGCGACCGCCGTCCGCTGCCGGCGCAGTCGCTGTCCGCGGACGCATCTGCCCTGACGTGCATCGCGAACGATTACTCGTTCGACGAGGTGTTCGAGCGGCAGGTCCGGGCGTTCGTGCGTAGCGGCGACGTCGCGGTCGCCTTCTCGACGAGCGGCCGCTCGACCAACGTCGTACGCGGGCTCGCGGCCGCGCGAAGCGCGGGCGCGACGACCGTTCTCCTGACGGGCGGCTCGGGTGGCGATGCGATCGAGCACGCGGACGTCGCTCTCGTCGTGCCGTCGGAGTCGACGGCGCGCGTGCAGGAGATGCACGTGCTGCTTCTGCACCTCATCCTCGAGCAGGTGGACGCGTGGGCAGCAGCCTGAAGCGCGTGCACATGATCGGCAACGCGCACATCGACCCGGTGTGGCTGTGGCAGTGGCCCGAGGGCTACCAGGAGGTCCGCGCGACGTTCCAGTCGGCGGTCGACCGGCTCGACGAGTTCCCCGACTTCGTGTTCACGTGCGACTCCTCGCTCTTCTTCGCGTGGGTGGAGGAGAGCGACGGCGCGCTCTTCGAGCAGATTCGCGCGAGGATCGCAGACGGCCGGTTCCAGGTCGTCGGGGGGTGGTGGGTGGAGCCCGACTGCAACCTTCCATCAGGCGAGTCCCTCGTCCGACAGGCGCTCTACGGGCAGCGGTACCTGCGCGAGCGGTTCGGCATCACCGCGACGACCGGCGCCAACCTCGACTCGTTCGGGCATGCGGCGTCGATTCCGCAGATCCTCCGCAAGAGCGGCTGCGACTCCTACGTCTTCCTTCGGCCGCAGGCGGCCGAGAAGGAGCTCGAGTCGCCCCTCTTCTGGTGGGAGTCGCCGGACGGCTCGCGGGTGCTCGCCTACCGCATCCCCCACGAGTACTGCGCGCCGAAGGACGACATCGGCGAGCACGTCGAGACCGCGATCGGATCGCTGCCCGACGGCCGCGCGGAGTACGCCGTCTTCTACGGCGTCGGCAACCACGGCGGCGGCCCGACGATCTCGAACCTCGAGCAGATCGCGCGGCTGAACGAGCGCGCCGATCTGCCTCCGCTCGAGCCGAGCTCGCTGCGGCGGTTCTTCGACGGCGCGATTGGAGGCGGCGACGAGATCCCGACCGTGCGCGGCGAGCTCCAGCACCACAGCCGCGGCTGCTACACGACGCACTCCGGCATCAAGCGGTGGAACCGCCGCGCCGAGAACCTGCTCCTCCGAGCGGAGAAGTGGTGCGCGGTCGCCGATCACGTGGGTTCGCAGCGCTACCCGCACGACGATCTCGCCGAGGCGTGGAAGCTCGTCCTCTTCAACCAGTTCCACGACACGCTCGGCGGCACCGCGATCGAGCCCGCGTACGAGGACTCGCGCGACCAGTACGGTCACGCGTCGTCGCTCGCCGCGAACGCGTTCAACGCCGCGATCCAGTCGATCGCACGGCAGATCGACGTCGTGCGCGAAGACGACGTGCGGCCGGTCGTCGTCTTCAACCCGCACCCCTGGCCGCTGCGAACGGCGGTCGAGCTCGAGTGGACCTGGCTGCGCGCCGCCGGCGCGCACGTGGTCGACGACGAGGACGAGGTCGTGCCGATGCAGATGACGCGCCCGCTCACGACGATGAGCGGCTCGCGGGGCAGGCTCGCCTTCCTCGTCGACGTGCCGCCGCTCGGCTACCGCACCTATCGCGTCCGGCCCGGCACGGTCGACGCCGGACGGCCGGACGTCGAGCCGGAGCACGCGATCGAAAGCCGGGCGGTGGTGGTCGACGACCCGTCGGACACGTGGGGGCACGGCGTCGTCGCCTACGACCGCGAGGTCGGCGAGTTCGAGCGTCGCGCGCCGCGCGTGATCGAGAAGGGGCCCGTGCGCACGATCGTCCGTGTCGAGAGCCGGTACGGCTCGTCGACGCTGCGCGAGGACTACGTCCACACCGCCGGCGCCGCGTACGTCGACGTCCGGATCGCCCTCGACTGGCATGAGCGGCTGAAGCTGCTGAAGCTCCGGTACGCGAGCGGCGCCGACGCGCCGACGGCGACGTTCGAGATTCCCTACGGGCAGATCGTGCGGCCGGCGAACGGCGGCGAGGAGCCGGGGCAGTCGTGGGTCGACGTCTCGGGCGAGGGCCGCGGCTTGACGGTGATCAACGACGCGAAGCACGGCTACGACGTGCGCGGCGGCGAGATCGGGATCAGCGCCGTCCGCAGCCCGGTGTGGGCCTGGCACGACCCGCGTGCGCTCGAGGAAGGCGGCGATTTCGACTACATGGACCAGGGCCGCCAGTCCTTTCGGATCCGGCTCGTCCCGCACGGCGGCGAGCTGAACGCCGCCGGCGCGGTGCGGCTGGCGGCCGAGCTGAACCAGCCGCCGTTCGCGCTGATCGAGACCTCCCACCGCGGGCCGCTGCCGCAGCGCGCGTCCTACGCGAACGACGGCGGCGGCAACGCCGTGATCACGGTGGTGAAGCGCGCGGAGGACGGCGACGGCTACGCCGTGCGTGCCTACGAGACGGAGGGGCGGGTGGCGCAGGTGCGGCTGGAGGTCTTCGGGCGCGTGATCGAGGCGAGCTTCGCGCCGCACGAGATCAAGACCTTCGTCGACGGCCGGGAGACAGACCTGCTCGAGTGGTGACGCGGCTCGAGGACGGCTGGCAGCTGAAGGGTTGGGTCGGCGAGGAGTGGCGCTGGCACCTGACGAAGCCGTGGGACGCCCCGGGCTGGCTGCCGGCGCGCGTGCCCGGCAGCGTCGTCGACGACCTCGTGCGCGCGGGCGAGGTTCCGACCCCGTACTTCGAGCGCAACAGCCGCGCGGCGGAGTGGGCGGCCGCGCGCACGTGGGTGTACCGCCGGCGCGTGGCCGGCGGCACGGTCGAGTTCGAGGGCGTCGACCACGAGGCGACCGTCTTCCTGGACGGCGACGAGGTCGCGCATCACGTCGGCGCCTTCACCCGCTTTCGGATCGACGTGCCGGCGGGCGAGCACGTGCTCGCGGTCGCGGTCCACGCGGCGCCCGAGAGCGAGGCTCAGGTCGGGCGCACGAGCCGCGTGCGCGTGCACAAAAGCCGGATGGGCTACGGATGGGACTTCTGCCCGCGCCTCGTGCACCAGGGGATCTGGCGGCCGGTGACGTTCGGTCCGCCGCCGGCCGCGCATCCGCTCGTGACGCTCGAGCACGGCGTCGGCCGCGTCGAGCTCGACGGCGAGGTGCTGCTCGAGGTCGAGGCGCCGGAGCTCTGGTGGCCGAACGGATTCGGCGAGCAGCGGCTGTACCGGGCGGGCGGCTTCGAGGTCGGGTTCCGCACGGTCGAGCTCGACGGCTACCGGCTGTCGGTGAACGGCGTGCTCGTGCCGATCCGGGGCTGGAACTGGGTGCCGATCGACGTGCTGTACGGCGTGCCCCAGCCCGCGAAGCTCGAGCGTCTGCTCACGCTGGCGCAGCGCGCGAACGTCAACCTGCTGCGCGTGTGGGGCGGCGGCCTGATCGAGAGCGACGAGTTCTACGCGCTCTGCGACCGCCTCGGCCTGCTCGTGTGGCAGGAGTTCTCGCAGTCGAGCTCCGGGCTCGAGAGCGTCCCGTCCGACGACCCCGGGTTCGTCGCCACGCTGGCAGCCGACGCACGCGAGATCGTGCCGCACGTCCGCCCGCATCCCTCGCTCGCGATCTGGTGCGGCGGCAACGAGCTCGACGCCGACGACTCGCACCCCGCGTTGTCGGCGCTGCGCGACGTCGTGCGCGAGCTCGATCCCGGCCGCGCATGGCTGCCGACGTCGCCGCTCGGTGCGGAGGACGTCCACGGCCCGTGGGAGCACCAGGGCCTCCGCAACCACTACGAGCACTACGACCGGCAGACGGCGGTGCTGCAGAGCGAGTTCGGCGTCGAGGGGATGACGAACCGCCGCGCGCTCGAGGAGCTGATCGCCCCGGAGCACCGCTGGCCCGCCCACCGGACGAACCCTGTGTACGAGCACCTCGGCGCGTGGTGGAACAACGCGCCGCTCGTGCAAGACGCGTTCGGCGGGCGCATCGAGAACGTCGAGACGATGCGCCGCGCGAGCCAGTGGCTGCAGTACGACGGCCTGCGCTACGCCGTCGAAGCGGCGATCCGGAGGGGTGCGGGTGTGATCCCGTGGCAGCTCAACGAGCCGTTTCCGAACGCGTGGTCGACGTGCGCGATCGACTGGCACGGCGAGCCGAAGCCGGCGTACTACGGCGTCGCGCGCGCGTATCGCGGCGCGCCCAGCGCGCAGTTCGCGACATGCGCGTGGGGCGGGCTCGCAGAGGTGCGCGCACGGGTGACGGCGCCCGCCCGCCTGGTCGATCTCGACGGCCGCACGGTCGCGGAAGGCGACGCCGAGGTGAGCGCGCCGCTCGATGCATTCGCCTACGACGTGTTCCTGCTCGACCTGGGTGTCAACCGGTACGTGATGTCGCGAACGGAGGACCTCGCGCCCCTGCTCGACCTGCCGCCGACGACGCTCGAGCTCGCGGACGGGACGTTGCGGAACACGGGCGGGGTGGCGGCGATCGGCGTCGTCGCCGGCGACGTGATCGACCTGCTGCCGGGCGAGGAGCGCGCGGTCGAGGTGCGCGAGGCCGAAGGCTGGAATGCTCGTCTGTAGCGCCCTCGCGACCGACGGCTCTGCCGTCGCGGGGTTCCGCTTCGACGGCGAGCGAACGGTGGCCTACGACGGGAAGGAGGCCGTCGACGTCGGCATCCGGATCTCGCTCGAGCTGCCGCCGACGCCGGATCCGCAGTGGCTCGTTCCCGGCGTCTTCTACGGCGAGAACCGCCCCGAGGCGTGCAGGCGGCTCTACCCGCGCTTCACCCCCGGCCGCGTCGACGTCGCGCGGATGGAGTCGGACGCGTGGTCGTTCCGCGCCGACAGGTGCGCGACACCCGCGGTGTTCGCGCGCGCCGGCGGCCTCGTCACGACGGAGCTCTCGCCGCTGGGGCAGAGCGGCGTGGGGTTCGCGTACCGCGACGGGCGGCCGACGATCTGGCTCGACTTCCCCTACCGGGAGGAGCCGCTCCGCTACGACGGCTCGGAGACGCCTGCGCCGTGCGACGTCCGCACCCACCGCTGGCAGCCGGGTGACCGCGTCGCGCTCGACATCTCCCGGAACGACGGCGACTGGCGCACGGTGCTCCGCCCCGCGCGGGACTCGGTTCGCCCCGCCGCCTGGGTGACCGTCGAGGAGGCGGCCGAGCTCGCGGCGTGGGGGCTCTACCGCTGGCACTACAAGCCCGATCCCGCTCGCCTCGTCGAGACGTGCACGTTCGACGGCGCCGTCGAGCGCGACCACATGCACGTCTCGTGGGTCAGCGGCGTGCCGTACGCGTACGCGCTCCTGCGCCACGGCCGGCGCGTCGGCAACGCGGAGTACGTCGACGCCGCCGAGTCGGTGCTCGACCACGTCGCCGCCAACCTCGCGCCCGGAGGCACGTTCTGGCCGCAGTGGACACGCGACCGCGGCTGGACCTGGGCCTGGCACCGCGACCGAAACCGCGCGCACGCGCGGACGCTCGCCGACGCGACGCTGTTCATGCTCCGCGCAGGCGGCAGGTGGGAGGACGCAGCGCGCTCGAACCTCGCCGTCGCGATGCGCACGCAGCGTGCTGACGGGGCGCTTCCGGCCGCGCACCGCCTCGACGACGGCGAGCCGGCGTCGTGGGACGGAACCGCGGGCATGTCGTGGATCCCGGCGCTCGTCGCCGGCGGTCACCTCGACGAGGCGCGGCGCGCCGGCGCGTACTACGCGGGGTTCGACTGGTGGTACGGAGCGCCGGAGGACGTCGACCTCGCTCCGACCTCAGAAGACGGCTACGCCGCGGTGATGGCGTTCGTCGCACTCGAGGAATGGGACGAAGCGCGGCGCGCCGCGGACTGGATGCTCACGTTCCGCTACTCCTACGACGTCGACTTCGACCCGGGGACGACGCTCGGCCGGTACCGGTTCCGGTCGCTCGGGGCCGACCAGGCATCGGTTGCGAACCAGCACCTGCACGCATTCGGGCTCGTCTGCCTGCCGGAGCTGATCCGGCTCGGCGAGACGTACAGAACGAGCGCGCTGCAGCACCTCGAATGCTTTCGCCAGTTCGTCGCGCGCAGCGACGGCGACTTCGGGGCGCGGCGAGGGATGGCGGTCGAGCGCTACCTCCAGACCGACTGCTTCGGGCCGAAGGGGACGCTCGACCCGCTTTCGCACGCCTGGTCGATCGGCGTGCTGCTTTACGCGTGCGAGGAGCTGCTCGCATGAGTCGCTTTCCGGACGGCTTCCTGTGGGGTGTGGCGACGTCGGCGTTCCAGATCGAGGGCTCGCTCGGCGCGGACGGACGCGAGCCGTCGATCTGGGACACATTCGCCGGCCCGTCGGGCGATACGGGCGCCGTCGCGTGCGACCACTACCGCCTCTGGCGCGACGACGTCGACCTGATCGCATCGCTCGGCGTGAACGCCTACCGGTTCTCGATCGCGTGGCCGCGGATGCGCGACCCGCGCGGCGTCGCCCACTACGACGCGCTGATCGACGCGCTGCTCGAGCGCGGGATCGAGCCGCTCGTGACGCTCTACCACTGGGACCTGCCGGCGACGCTCGACTGGCGCGAGCGCACGACGGTGGACGCTTTCGAGGACTACGCGCAGCGGTGCTTCGCCGCGTACGGCGACCGGGTCCGGCGGTGGGTGACGATCAACGAGCCGTGGGTGCACGGCGTGCTGGGCTACCTCAAGGGCGAGCACGCGCCGGGGCTGCGCGACCCGCGCGGCGCGGTCGCGGCGATGCACCACCTGCTGCTCGCGCACGGTCGCGCTGCCGCCGCACTTGATGCGGGCGAGTCCGGGATCGCGTTCAGCCTCTTTCCGGTCTGGCCGGCGAGCGACGACGAGGCTGACCGGGACGCGGCGCGAATCTGCGACGGCTACCACAACCGCTGGTTCCTCGACCCGGTGGTGAAGGGGTCGTACCCCGACGACATGCTCACGCTCTGGGAAGAGCGGATCGGCCCACTCGACTTCGTGCGCGACGGTGACCTCGGCGTGATCAGGGCAGGCGACTTCGTCGGCGTCAACTACTACTCGCGCGGGACGGTGCGCGCGTCGGCGGCGAACGAACCCTTTCCGTACGAGGTGATCTCGGCGCGCGAGCTCGACGTGCCGCTGACCGGCGGCGGCTACGAGATCGCTCCGTCGGCGCTCACCGACCTGCTGCTGCGTCTGCGCAGCGACTACGGCGACGTGCCGATCTACATCACCGAGAACGGCGCCGTCTACCACGAGGCTCCCGCCGATTCGAGCCGTGTCGAGTTCGTGCGGCAGCATGCCGCCGCCGTGCGCGCTGCGATGCAGGCGGGCGTCGACGTGCGCGGCTACTTCCACTGGTCGTTGATGGACAACTTCGAATGGGCGCTCGGCTACGAGCCGCGGTTCGGGCTCGTGCACGTCGACTACGAGACGCAGCGCCGCACGATCAAGGACAGCGGCCGCTTCTACGGCGACCTGGCGCGGCGGAACGGCCTCCTGTGATCGCTTCGACCCCGAGTGGCCGGCGAGCATCGTCCACGACCACCCCGCCGCACAGATCCTGGTGGCGCCGTGAGCATGTCCAGGGTCAGACCCTGGACACGGCCGTTGCGGACGGGTGTGCGGTGACCGAGGTCGCCGCGAGGATGCGACCGACCTGCTCGTTCCGGTGTGCCTTTCCGCGTCGCATGTCGCATTCGGCTCCGTTCGGATGGAGCCGACGCTGATGGTGCTCGGGCATGCGGCGGGCGTTGCGGCGGCGCAGGCGGCGCAGCGCGGAGTTGCGGTGCAGGACGTCGACGTCGCGCAGCTGCAGGAAGACCTCCGCGCACAAGGGCAGGTGCTCGCGCCGTGACGACGACGCTGGACGCGCTCACGCGCGAGAGCGGCACGTTCGTCATGGTCGCGATGGACCAGCGCGAGTCGTTGCGAACGATGTTCCGGGCTGCCGGGGTCGACGACGGCGACGAGCGCGTCGAGCGGTTCAAGGTCGCGGTCGCGCGGGAGCTCGCCCCGCACGCTTCCGGGTTTCTGATCGACCGCGATCACGCCGAAGCTGTGGCGCCGCTCGTCGCGCGCGGCTTGATCCTCGCCGTCGACGTGCTCGAGCAGGAGCGCGGGGGGCCCGTCGAGGACACGTCGCTCGACGAGCGCGTCGAGCCGCCGCCGGGCGTCGTCGCGCTGAAGCTGCTCGTGATCTGGCGCGACGACGCGCGCCGCCGCGACCGGATCGAGACCGCGCGCCGGTTCGTCGCGCTCGCACGGACGCACGGGCTGCTGTCGGTGCTGGAGCCGGTCGTTCGCGACGACGCCCGCATCGCGGACGCGGCCGAGGAGCTCGGTGCGGTACGGCCGTCGCTGTACAAGTGCCAGGTTCCGAACGGGGGGCGCGGCGATCAGGCGGAGATCACGCGACGCTGCCGCGAGATCGATGCGGTGCTCCCGGTGCCGTGGGTGGTGTTGTCGCAGGGTGTCGAGCCTGCGGACTTCCCGCGCGCGGTCGAGGCGTCGTGCAAGGGCGGCGCGTCGGGGACGCTCGCGGGCCGCGCCGTCTGGACGCCGGCAGTCGGTGCCGACGACCCGACGGAGATCCTGCGCGCCCATTCGGTGCCGCGGCTGCGGGAGCTGGCTGCGATCGTCGACGCCCACGGAAGACCGTGGCGGGACAAGGCTGCCGGATGAACGTCCGCGGCGTGATCGAGGGCTTCTACGGCCCGCCGTGGAGACACGAAGAGCGTCTCGACCTGATCCGTTTCTGCGGCCGCCACGGCTTGAACACGTGGGTGCACGCGCCGAAGGACGACCCGTTCCACCGCAGGCAGTGGCGCGATCCGTATCCCGACGACGAGCTCACGCGCTTCGCGGAGCTCGTCGCGGAGTGCGACCGGAACGACGTCGAGTTCGTGTACGCGATCGCGCCCGGCCTGTCGATCCGCCCCGACGACGATGCCGAGCTCCGCGTGCTCGAGGCGAAGCGCGAGCACCTTCGCGCGGCGGGGGTGCGGACGTTCCAGCTGCTGTGGGACGACATCGACCGCGAGGCGGTTCCCGCCGAGGCGCAGGCCGAGATCGCGAACGCGTTCGCAGCCGGCGAGCCGCTCGTGGTGTGCCCGATGGGGTACGCGGGCACCGGCGACTCGCCCTACCGCCGCGCGTTCGCGCCGCGCCTCGATCCGCAGATCGTCGTGTACTGGACGGGGCCGGAGGTGGTCTCGATCGGGATCAGCCGCGAGGCGCTCGACCTCGCCGTGCATCGGTTCCGGGACCACGAGCTGCTCCTCTGGGACAACTACCCCGTGAACGACTGGGAGCCGGAGAGGCTGTTCCTCGGGCCGTTGCGAGGGCGGGATCCGCGCCTCGCGGACGGCAGGCTGAGCGGCGTCGTCGCAAACGGGATGGTGCAGTGCGTCCCGTCGAAGCTCGCGCTCGCGACCGTGGCGGAGTGGACGCGCGACCCGTACGCCTACGAGCCCATCGCGGCCTACGAGCGCGCGCTCCGCGAGCACGGCGCGGAGGTGGTCGAGGCGCTCGGCCCCCCGGCGCGGGGAGTCGCACTGCCGCGCGACGTCCCGTCGCTCGTCGACGCGTTGGCGTTCGGCGTCGACGCGCCGACGGGAGCGGCGCTGCTGGAGCCGTTCGTGTGAGTCGCTTCCGCGCGCCGGGGCGCGTCAACCTGATCGGCGACCACACGGACTACAACGAGGGCTTCGTCCTCCCACTCGCGATCGACCTCGAATGCGTCGTCGATGCACGGGCGCGCGACGACGGGCGCGTACG